>Ga0172373_10000562_pt1 | contig 60601 bp, 59 predicted proteins | sample Lak10m_2_FD_114546 | JGI IMG/M metagenome (GOLD analysis project Ga0172373, IMG submission 114546) | Freshwater microbial communities from Kabuno Bay, South-Kivu, Congo - kab_092012_10m | ecosystem: Environmental > Aquatic > Freshwater > Lake | place: Democratic Republic of the Congo... | reverse complement strand
GGGTGCAACCCTGAACTTAACAGGGGGACCCGATGGGATGGCCACTTACGCATGGACCGGACCCAATGGATTCACATCCGACGTTCAGAATCCGTCAATTACCAACGTAACGGTTGCCGCAGCAGGCGATTACATCCTGACGGTAACCAGTGCTGCGGGTTGTACAGGTTCCGCCACAACAACGGTTGTAATCAACACCAACCCGGTTGCCACGGCATCGAACAACGGACCGCTTTGTGCAGGCGCAACCCTGAACTTAACGGGAGGACCCGATGGGATGGCCACTTACGCCTGGACCGGACCCAATGGATTCACTTCCAATCTTCAGAATCCGTCAATTACCAACGTAACGGTTGCCGCCTCAGGCGATTATACCCTGATCGTAACCAATGCTTCAGGTTGTACAGGAACAGCTGTCACAACGGTTGTAATCAATGCCACTCCGGTTGCTACAGCATCGAACAACGGACCGCTTTGTGCAGGAGCAACCCTGAACTTAACTGGCGGACCCAACGGTATGACTACTTACGCATGGACGGGGCCCAATGGATTCACATCCAATCTTCAGAATCCATCGATACCCAACGTAACAGTTGCCGCAGCCGGCGTGTATAACCTGATCGTAACCAATTCATTTGGTTGTACAGGATCGGCTAATACAACGGTTGTAATCAATGCCAACCCAACTGCAACGGCTTCGAATAACGGACCACTCTGCGAGGGTGCAACCCTGAACTTAACGGGCGGACCCGACGGTATGACAACCTATGCATGGACCGGACCCAATGGATTCACCTCCAATGTTCAGAACCCGACAATACCCAACGTAACGGTTGCCGCAGCTGGCGTGTATAACCTGATCGTAACCAATTCATTTGGTTGTACAGGATCGGCTAATACAACGGTTGTGGTCAATACAAACCCAACTGCCACCGCTTCGAACAACGGACCAATGTGTGAAGGTTTAACCCTGAATTTAACTGGTGGACCTTCCGGCATGGCTTCTTACGCATGGACCGGACCTAATGGATTTACATCCAATGTTCAGAACCCGACAATACCCAACGTAACGATTGCTGCAGCAGGTGTTTACAACCTGACGGTAACCAGTACTTCGGGTTGTACCGGAACTGCCAACACAACGGTTGTAATCTATGCTACACCGGTTGCTACGGCAGCCAACAACGGACCAATGTGTGAAGGTTTGACCTTGAACTTATATGGAGGACCTTCGGGTATGACCACCTATTCATGGACAGGACCCAATGGATTCACTTCCAATGTTCAGAATCCGACGATACCCAATGTAACGGCTGCCGCATCAGGCGAGTATTTCCTGGCTGTTTCCAATGCATATGGCTGCTCATCATCGGCCAGCACATGGGTTACAATTTATGCCAACCCTGCTGCTACGGCAGAGAACAACGGACCGCTTTGCGAGGGTGCAACCCTGAACTTAACCGGCGGGCCCGATGGTATGGCTTCTTACGCATGGACCGGACCTAATGGATTCACATCCGATGTTCAAAATCCATCAATTACCAACGTAACAACCGATGCAGCAGGCGTATATACCCTGAACGTAACCAATACATCGGGCTGTTCAGCTTCGGCTAACACAACGGTTGTTGTAAACCCGATACCTGAAGCACCGGTTATCACGGAAGATGCAAATGTACTTACCAGCAGCGCTCCGCTAGGGAACCAGTGGTACTATTCGGTAACTTCCAGTGGTACCGGAGATCCTATCCCGGGTGCAACCGGACAAACCCATGTTGCACAGTTCACCGGGTGGTATTGGACTATAGTTACTCTCGAAGGATGCGCTTCGCCTGAATCGAACCATTTGTATGTCGTAATTATTGGTCAGCAGGAGTTGACAACATCCGAATCGTACGTTGTTTATCCTGTACCTAACGATGGACAATTTACTGCTTCCATCCGTTACCCGGTCGAAGACACCTTCACCATTACTGTGTATAACCAGCTTGGTTCCAAAGTGTTTGAACTGCGTGATGTAACGGCTGTCGGTGGTAAATATGACACCCAGATCGACCTGCGTCCATTAGCTAACGGAATCTATTCAGTAGTATTCCAGAATAATGTTCATAAAGTTGTCAGAAAGATACTTGTTAAGAAATAAGTAGCCAACTGACTGAAAAGAAAAGGAGGGTGACTCAACTTTTGAGTCACCCTCCTTTTCTTATTTAACTGTCTAACTTTCTGTACGTTTCTTTATCTCTGAGAAATCGTTTTTCGTTGAATTTACCAGGTTTGAGATTGGATAGGCAATCATCTTGCCGGCAGGATAAGGTTTCAATAAGTCCGTCAGTTCCGGCTCGGAAGTCCTTCCGAGCCATAGGCGCTCATCTTCCGGTTGCAGGATCACCGGCATACGGTCGTGGATGGCGGCAATCGTTTCATTGGGACCTGTGGTAATGATGGAGAAGGATTGTATGATCACGCCATCCGGGCCGGTCCACCTGTCCCAGATTCCTGCCATCGCAAATGGTGATCCATCGGCCATTTGGATACGGTAGGGTGTTTTTTCCCTCTCTTTTTTCCATTCATAGAAACCATCGCTGAGCACCAGGCAGCGCCGGTTCCGGAAGGAATGCCTGAACGAAGGTTTCTCGGTGATGGTTTCGCCCTTGGCATTGATAAGCCTGTTCCCGACGGCTGGATCTTTCGCCCAGGAGGGGATCAACCCCCAGCGAAAGAAATTCATCACAGCAGGCTCTTCATTGGATACGATTGCAAGATCCTGTCCAGGGGCGCAGTTATACCGGGCCTTGTATATAGCCGTCTGCACCCTTACACGAAACCGTTCCCAGATAAGGTCATCTTCCAGAGCAAATGAATATCGTCCGCACATGGTATAAAAATAATGAATTTTTTTATTTTATCTTTGGTGGTTGGAAAAAGTGACAAGGTGACAAAGTGACGAAGTGAAGAAGTGACGGAGTGAATTGTTATGCAAAATTATGAATTGAAAATTTTCGGAAGGGTACAGGGGATTGGTTTCCGATTTATGTCAATGGAAGCTGCTTACAAATACCATGTCAGGGGATTTGTTCAAAACCTGAAAGACGGTTCGGTATACATCGAAGCGGAAGGAAAAGAAGAAGATCTGCAACGTTTCCTCGCATGGTGCCGGACGGGAGCGCTTGGGGCAAAAGTTGAAAGAGTTGAAGTCACCGAAGGTCAGGTAAAGAACTATGATTCGTTTGATATAAAACACTCTTGAAATTAATGAATCCCCGCAAGCGCATTCCCCGCAGCCTATTGCCCGTTCCCTTCGACTACAATCACAATCTCCCCTTTCACAGTCTTACCACCAAAGTGGGCAATTAGTTCCTTCAGCGAACCCCTGGCATTTTCTTCATATAGTTTGGTCAGTTCCCGGGAAACGCAGGCATAGCGGTCTTCGCCAAGGACTTCGGCCAGCTGGGTCAGCGTTTTCATAAGCCGGAAGGGGGATTCATAGAAGACCATGGTTTTTTCTTCGCCGGCCAGTTTCCCGAGTTTTGTTTGTCTCCCTTTCTTATGTGGCAGGAATCCTTCAAACACGAAATGGTCGGAAGGAATACCCGAATTGACCAGGGCCGGCACGAAAGCGGTAGCGCCAGGAAGGCATTCCACATATATTCCGGCTTTAATGCATTCCCTCACCAGCAGGTAGCCGGGATCGGAGATGGCCGGGGTGCCGGCATCGCTCACCAGGGCAATGACGGCGCCATCGAGAAGCTGTTGAACGATGTTTAAGATGGTTTTATGTTCATTGAATTGGTGATGCGACACCATTTTTTTCTCAATGCCATAATGTTTAAGGAGAAACCCGGTGGTACGGGTGTCTTCGGCCAGGATAAAGTCAACCTCTTTTAAAACCCGCAAAGCACGCAGGGTAATATCCTCGAGGTTTCCGATTGGGGTAGGGACGATATACAGGCGGCCGCTTGAAGACATACATCTAACTTTCTGCTATCTGTTCATCACCAGTTTGAACCCGACGCCGTGAACGTTATTGAGTTCAACCTTGGGGTCTTCTTTCAGGTATTTCCGGAGTTTCACGATATAGACATCCATACTCCGGGCATTGAAATAGCTGTCGTCGTTCCAAATCTGGTTAAGGGCCGTGCTGCGGTCGAGTACCTGGTTGGCATTCATGCAAAGCAGCTTGAGAAGGCCGGCTTCTTTGGAGGTGAGTTTTAATTCTTTCCCGCGGATGGAAAGAAGTTGCCGGTTGAAGTCGAAATTATAATTGCCGATGGTAAAAATGTTATCGCCCGCCGGAGTCTTCCCGGGTTCATCGGTACGGCGCAGGATCGCCTGCATACGCATCAGCAACTCCTCCATGCTGAATGGTTTGGTGATGTAATCGTCGGCGCCGATCTCGAATCCTTTCAATTTGTCCTCCTGCATAGTCTTTGCCGTAAGAAAAAGGATAGGTATCTTCTTGTTGACCGAACGTATCTCTTTGGCAACGGCAAACCCGTCCTTCACCGGCATCATGATGTCGAGGATGCAAAAATCAAATTCCTTTTTCCCGAAAACCTCCATGGCTTCCTGTCCGTTGACACAAAGCACGGTTGAATAACCTTTGGCATCCAGGTAATTCTTGAGCAGGTTCCCAAGGTTGCGGTCATCTTCGGCAAGCAAAACTTTGATCGGACTTTTTTCCATCGTTTTCGGGTATAACAAGGGTGATGCGAATTTACTCTTTTATGATGAAAGGAAGAAATACGGTGAATTTGGTCCCGCGGTCGACTTCACTTTCGAGGCTTATCTTCCCGTGATGCTCTTCCACGATGGCTTTTACGTAACTTAATCCCAGTCCGAATCCCCTCACTTCATGAATATTGCCGGTCGGCACCCGGTAAAGCTTGTCGAAGATCTTTTTCTGATCGTTCCTGGAGATGCCGATACCATTGTCCCCGATGATGATCACGATTCCGTCGTGGGCATTTTCAGTATTGATCCGGATAAGCGGTTTCCGGGGCGAATATTTGTTGGCGTTGTCGAGCAGGTTATAGACCAGGTTGGTAACATGAACTTTATCGCCTTCAATCTGGGGTTTTGTAGCCGTCAGGCGTGAAATGATCTCCCCGTCCTTGATCTCGACCTGGATCCGCAGGTTTTTGATCACATCCATGATGATCTCGTGAACGTTGATGATCTCCTTCTTCATTTTGAGCTGTCCCTTGTCGATGACCGCCGTCTGCAGGATCTTCTCCGCCATTCCCGCCAACCGTTTGTTTTCCTCCCTGATCATGTTGACATAGGAGATGAAAACCTCATCGGATTTTTGCAGGTCGCGGTCACCCAAGGCTTCGCACGCCAAGGAGATGGTCGATATCGGAGTCTTGAATTCATGGGTCATGTTATTAATGAAATCGGTCTTCATCTCGGAGAGACGTTTCTGGCGAAAAATAGTCGAGATGGTATAGGTGAAGGAATAGACGATCACAATGATCAGGATAATGGAAATCAGCAACATGCCCCAGAGTTCGGTTAGCAGGAATTGTTTTTCGTAAGGGAAATAGAGCAGCAGGTATTCCGGGCTGGTATAGATGTCGGTCTGGAACAGGATCTTGGCATAACCCTTTTCGATCAGCTCTTTACGATAGTTGGAAGATTTCTCAATGAGGTATTCAAGCCCTTCGGGTTTGAAAATGCCGAATTCAAAGCGGGTATCGATACCCCGGATATTCATCTCGAGGGCGATCAGCGAATCGAGCATTTCACGCGTCAGGAAGGTGGAGTAGGGCAGGTGCCGGTTGAAATTCAACATCCCCTCGTACTGATTGACCTCCATCGCCTTTTTCTTTTCCATCCGTTCTATTTTAAGGATGACCTTGGCCATGACCTCGTTCACACTGCTGCGGAAATTGGCTTCCCTGACGGAAGATGCATTTCTGATCCAGTATATCTGGATCCCCATCAGACCGATAAGTGCAATGGTGATGGAAATGATGGTGAAGATAATAATCCTCCGGTTCATGACTGCAAAGTTATCGAAAATTGATATTCAGGGTTTTAACAATTTTTAACGTACATTAATATTTCTTAACATTTTAGGGCTCCACTTTGCTATAACTTTGTACCCGATAACTTTTGCGAGACAGGTTCATTGAAAAAGAATTGTTTTTTTGCAGCAATGTGTGCTTAGTGAAATGAGTTGATGATTTGTTTATTGATTGGAAGTGTGCTCCCTGATGAGTGGGCACACTTTTTTTTTGTCCATAACCGGGATATTTATAATTTCGTCATAAATAACTAAAATCCCATGTCGCAACTGACCATTGATATCCGTAAAACCTCGCCATTCATGGGTCCGACCTGCCTTCCAAGGTACCAGGAAGAGATCCTTAACTGTCACCGGATGCTTATGCAGCGCGATGGCAAGGGGAATGATTTTCTCGGCTGGATTGATCTCCCGGTCAATTTTGATAAACAGGTCATTGACCGTATTCTCGGCGAGGCGGAACAGATCCGGAAAATCGCCGAAGTCTTCGTCGTCATCGGTATTGGCGGTTCTTATCTTGGCGCCCGTGCCGTTATCGAAGCCCTTTCGGATCCTTTCGGACAATTAAAAGGTAAACCGGATTACCCGGTTGTGATCTTTGCCGGTGAAAACCTGAGCGAAGATTATCATTCCCATCTGCTTCAGTTATTAGACCGTAAGGAGTATGCGGTGGCGGTAGTCTCCAAATCGGGAACTACCACCGAGCCAGCCGTTGCCTTCCGCCTGATCAAGCAGCACCTGGAAAAGAAATATGGAAAGGAGAATGCCCGGAAGCGGATTTTTGCCATAACCGATGCAACGAAAGGTGCGTTGAAGAAGATGGCGGATGTTGAAGGCTATAGCAGTTATATCATCCCCGATGATGTAGGGGGAAGATATTCGGTGTTGACTCCGGTGGGGCTGCTGCCGGTTGCAGTCGCCGGTTTCGACATCCGTGCGTTGCTGGAAGGAGCTGCCCGTATGAGGGAGGTGGCCATTGCATCGGGCGACTGCAAGCAGAATCCATGTGCCATGTACGCCACGGTCAGGAATATACTTTACCGCAATGGTAAATGTATTGAAGTGATGGTAAGTTATGAGCCGACTTTTCTGTACCTGATCGAATGGTGGAAGCAATTATTCGGTGAAAGTGAAGGAAAGGAGGGAAAAGGAATTTTCCCGGCCGGCGTCACCTTTACTGCCGACCTGCATTCCATGGGGCAGTACCTCCAGGAGGGTATGCGGACGATCTTTGAAACGGTGATCTCCATCGGCGCACCTGCAACGACACTCACGGTACCGGCAGATCAGGAAAACCTCGACGGATTGAATTATCTTTCCGGGAAACGTATGTCGGAGGTCAACAAAATGGCTGAACTGGGCACCCTGCTTGCCCATTTCGACGGCGGTGTTCCGAATATCAGGATCAACATTCCGGCGGTAAACGAAACCTGTCTCGGCCAGCTCATTTACTTCTTTGAATTCTCCTGCGCCCTCAGCGGCTATGCCCTTGGTGTGAATCCCTTTAACCAGCCCGGCGTGGAAGCATACAAGAAGAATATGTTTGCCTTGTTGGGCAAGCCGGGATTTGAGAAAGAAACTGAAGAACTTCGGAAACGGCTTAGTTAACAGACCGATGATTGATGACTGATGACCGGTGACTGCCGATTGTTCTTTCTATTATCTCCGGATACCACTTATATTCCAATTCATGTACCCTTGCGGCTAAGGTTTCGGGGGTATCGTCGGTGAGGACCTGGCATTTTTCCTGGAAGATGACCGGTCCTTCATCGTAATGTTTATTGACGTAATGGATAGTGATCCCCGATTCCTTTTCCCCGTTTTGTATAACGGTTTCATGCACCTTCATCCCATACATCCCTTTCCCGCCATATTTCGGGAGGAGGGCAGGATGAATATTGATGATACGATTGGGGTAAGCGGATAAAATGTGATCGGGGATGAGCCAGAGGAATCCGGCAAGGATGATCCAATCGATTCCCTGTACGGATAGAATATCGAGGACATGCCGGGTGTCATAAAAATCCCTGCGGTTGAACTGAATTGCAGGGATTTTCATCTTTTTGGCCCGTTCCAGTACTAAGGCTTTCGGGTTGTTACATAACACCAATTCGATCCTGATCCGTGAATTTGATGAGAAATATTCCATGATTTGCTGGGCATTTGTGCCATTGCCGGATGCCATGATGGCCAAGCGTGTTATCATAACCTTTTGCGGACTTTGGTACAAAAGTACGAAACCAGGATTAGTTTAACAAAGTACGAAGTACGAAGTTAGAACTACGAACGCAAGTTAGAAAGTAGATTTTATAAGATATTATAAAACAATAAAATATGATTAAAAACTGTTAAAAAATCATAAATTTTTTTGGTGGGTAACAATAAAATTCATTTCTTTGCAATCCGTTTAACTCAAAAAGAATAAAACATGTCTGACATTGCAGCAAAAGTTAAAGCTATCATCGTTGATAAGCTTGGTGTTGATGAAAGTGAAGTTACACCTGAAGCTAGCTTCACCAATGACCTTGGAGCTGACTCTCTTGACACTGTCGAATTGATCATGGAGTTCGAAAAAGAATTCGATATCGCAATCCCCGATGATCAGGCTGAAAAGATCAGTACCGTTGGCGAGGCCATTGCTTATATTGAAAATAACACTAAGTAAGGCACCCTCTTTCATTGGTGGATCTCACTTTGGCAAACTTAACCTACCCCGTACAGATGAACTTAAACCCCGCTCTGCGGGGTTCTCCGTTAACCAATGAATTAAAATTTTTCAAAAAGTGAAGTTAAGGCGAGTCGTTGTAACTGGTCTTGGGGCAATTACGCCGATCGGTTTTTCAGTAAAGAACTATTGGGATAACCTGATCCGGGGTGACAGTGGCGCCATTCCCATTACCCGATTCGACGTATCAAAGTTCAAGACTCAGTTTGCCTGCCAGGTTAAGGACTTCAACCCGGAGAACTATTTCGACAGAAAAGAGGTAAGGAAGTACGATCTGTTCTCTCATTTCGGTATCGTTTGCGCCGATGAAGCCATTAAGGATGCCGGGCTGGACATAACCAAGGTTGATACGAACCGTGTCGGGGTGATATGGGCCTCGGGCATCGGCGGGCTGGATACCTTGATCACCGAAGTTACCGGCTGGCTGAAAGGGGATGGGACTCCGCGATTCAATCCCTTTTTCATTCCAAAAATGATCACCGACATCTGTGCGGGTCATATCTCCATGAAGTATGGTTTTCACGGACCCAACTTTGCAACGGTTTCCGCCTGTGCCTCTTCGGCCAATGGTCTCGTAGATGCATTGAATTACATCCGGCTGGGGAAAGCAGAAATATTTGTTACCGGCGGATCGGAAGCAGCTATCACTCCCGCTGGGATCGGCGGATTCAATGCTATGCATGCCTTATCGACCCGGAACGATGATCCAGCCACGGCTTCCCGCCCGTTTGATAAGGACCGCGACGGCTTCGTTATGGGCGAAGGGGCCGGTTCGCTTATTTTTGAAGAGCTGGAGCATGCCCGTGCCAGGGGTGCAAAAATCTACGGCGAAGTTGTTGGCGGCGGTTTATCTGCCGACGCTTATCATATGACGGCTCCGCATCCGGAGGGTTTAGGAGCAATCCTGTCCATGTCGACTGCCCTGAATGATGCCGGAATACCCAAAGAAGCCATCGACCATATCAACACGCACGGCACCTCGACCCCGGCCGGAGATATAGCCGAACCCAAAGCAATCATGAGCGTATTCGGCGAGCATGCCTATACCATTAATATCAATTCGACCAAATCCATGACCGGTCATCTTTTAGGCGCTGCCGGCGCCATTGAGGCCATTGCCACACTGCTTGCCGTCAAGAACGATATCATTCCTCCGACCATCAACCATTTTACCGACGATCCGGAGATCGACCCGCGTCTCAACTTCACCTTTGGCAAGGCCCAAAAACGCGTGGTGAAATATGCACTAAGCAATACCTTTGGTTTTGGCGGGCACAATGCCACCGTCATCTTTACGAAATATACCGAATAGCTGCCTTGAAGTTCCGCTCTTCCAAAACGGTTCCTTTCTCCCTTAATTCTGATAAACAGCTTAAACATGCCATAAAAAATATTTTCGGGTTCAGGCCCGGGAATATTTTCCTGTACCGCCTTGCTTTTCTTCATAAATCGGTCACCCAGGAGACCATCCATGGGGTTAAAGTAAATAATGAACGGTTGGAGTTCCTTGGCGATGCCATCCTCGATGCCGTAACTGCCGACTATCTTTTCAAAACCTTTCCGACCCGGGATGAAGGATTTCTTACGGAAATGCGTTCGAAGATTGTCAGCCGGACAACCCTGAATAAACTTTCGCAAAAGATGGGGATTGACAGCCTGATCCAACTCGATCCTTCAACAACCGGGGTGCTTCGCTCGTTTTTGGGTGATGCTTTTGAAGCCCTGGTGGGGGCGATGTATCTTGATAAAGGTTACAACTTCACGAAAAAGATTATACTGGAACGGATCATCCGGCATTATTTCGACATCGATGAACTGGTTACCCAGGAGGTGAACTTTAAGAGCAAGATCATCGAATGGGCGCAGAAAGAACATAAACAACTACAATTCATGGTGCTCGATGAAATCGGGTCCGGATACAAAAAACAATATCTTGTTGAGGTCATGGTGGATGCCAATCCACTCTCGCGGGCACAGGATTTTTCAATTAAAGGGGCCGAACAACTGGCAGCCGAAAAGGCCTGGCAAAAAATAAACAACGATAATAGTTGACCTTTGCCTCAGAAAAGGTTATTTTTGTATTAACCCGATAACCTTACGGCGATGGCAAAGAAGTTCCATCTTGAGACCCGGTCGGAACCGGCGCTGTTCACACTCATTGGAATTTCGTGTCATATAAAAGATTACCGGCTCTCATACCTGTTAAATCTGCAGCTTGAACTGAACTTCCGGAAGATGGAAGACCTGGTGTCGTCGGCTGCCGCCCAAAGAGAACCCGAACCATTTTCATTATATTATTGCCGTGATGAAGATCAATTCAACGCCTATTACCTTTTATCGAACCGTGGCCAGGAATCGGTATTGGTCAACGAATTGAAGCAAACCGATTTTATCTTGCTGGTTGAAGGTCCGTTCAAGAAAAGCCAGCTTGAAACGCTTCTCAGTACGGTACGGTTGATCCCACAGGTGCTGACTTGCTTTGAGATAAAATTTTCAACATTAAAAAATTTCGAAAATATTTTAACCGACCTGGAGTTACATTATATGAACATCAGCAGGGAATTCAAAATCAGGTATCCATCACTTAAAAAATAAGGAGGAAAAACCATGTTAGAGTCATTGAAAGAAAAAATCGATAAAGGCATGGAGTATGCCTTTATGACCACGGAAAAAGTTACGAAAGCAGCTAAAGACCTGGCCAAGGAACATAACCTTACAAAGGAAGAGGCAAAGAAACTTCTGGATCAACTCCTGAAAAAGTCGGAAGAGACAAGGAAGAACCTTGAAACCAATATACAGGCTGTGGTGAAAGCCGCACTCGAAAAAGTAAATGCACCCGTTCGTAATGACATCAAAAAGTTGGAAGAAAGAGTAAAAAAACTGGAATCGTTTCACAAGGTCCCGGTCAAAGCTGCCTCCGGGAGAAAGAATCCACCTGCAGCAGGAAAGAAAAAGTTTAATTAACATACTGCGAAGTGAAGATTTCGAAGATTGGTCTTGCCGTTCACGAGATAGGCAGAGCGAGAGAGATCATCGGTATTATTGTTAAATACGGGCTGAGCGATTGGGTCAGCAAGGGCGGTCTTGGAAAATACCTGGTTTCGAAAAAACGGATGGCCCGCATCGAACGGTACAATCAGTGGGAACGGATACGAATGGCCATTGAAGAGTTGGGTCCCACGTTCGTAAAGTTCGGGCAGATCCTTGCCGACCGGCCCGATATTGTACCGGAAGAGCTGAGAGAAGAGCTCAAAAAGCTGCAGGACGAGGCACATCCCATGCCGGATGAAATAGCGATAGAGGAGATTGAGAAGCAACTGGGGCGGCCCATCACCGAGATTTTCCGTGAGTTCGACAAGACCCGTTTGGCTTCGGCTTCGATTGCACAGACCTACCGTGGAGTTTTGCTTAACGGGGAAGAGGTATGCATCAAGATCCAACGACCCGGCATCGATAAAAAGATCGAACTGGATCTCCACCTGATGAATTATTTTGCTGCCAGGATGCAAAAAAACAGTCCTGAACTGGAAGCGATCAACATTCACGGAGTCGTCAAAGAGTTTGGAAAGACTATCAAGCAGGAACTTGATTTCCGGCATGAAGCTGCAAATATCATCAGGTTCTATCATAATTTTGAATCGGACCCCGATGTACGTGTCCCCAAGGTTTATCAGCAATACACCTCCCCCCGTATCCTGGTTGAGGAATATATCAAAGGGATAAAAGTAAGCGATCTTGAAAATCTTCTCTCTTCCGGAAATAACCCGGAAATCCTTGCCCGGAAAGCAGTACGACTTGTTTTCGACCAGATTTTTTCCCATGGCTTCTTCCATGCCGACCCACATCCCGGAAATCTTTTCGTACTGGAAGGGAATGTCCTGTCGTTTATCGATTTCGGTATGATGGGTTCACTCCGTTCGGAACACCTGAATTTCCTGGGGAAATATGTGCTCGGTTACCTGGAGAGGAATGCCCACAAGATGACAGAGGCCCTGCTTCTGGTTTCAGGTAAACGCCATTTCATCCATTTCAAGGATATGGAGTTCCAGGTGGGGGAAATGCTGGCACACTACAAGTATCTCACCATTGAAGAAATGGATTTCGGGAAGATCATGAACGAATCGGTGGATATCCTGATCCGGTATGGCCTCAGGATACCGCCCAGCATCTACCTGCTCGTGAAAGCTCTGATGGCGATTGAACGCGTGGCTGTGGTGCTGAATCCCAAGATCGATTTTGCCTATGAAATGCGCCCCTATGCCATCGACCTGATCGCAAAGCAATTCAGTCCGAAACAAATTGCCCAGGAAATATTTGACTCCCTGACGGAATATTATCGTTTTCTCAAGGAACTGCCATCCGACCTCAATGAGATCATCTCAAAGATCAAGGAAGGAAGGTTTAAGACCCAGATTGAGGTCAAAGGTTTTGAACCGCTGATGGAGCATATCGACTCCGCCAGTAACCGGGTTTCGGTAGCCATCGTGCTGGCGGCGCTTATTATCGGGGCATCCATCATATCGCAATGGGAACATACCCGCTGGGTCGGCACGGCGGTGTTTTTGCTTGCGGGTGTGTTTGGATTCTGGCTTTTAGTCAAATTATTCAGGCGAAACAAATTTTAACAGCCGGTAAATTGTTTCAGGAACCGGATATCGTTTTCAAAAAACAACCGCAGGTCTTTGATCTGGTATTTCAGCATGGTGATGCGTTCAATACCCATTCCGAAGGCATAACCTGAATAGATCTTGCTGTTGATATTGCAATTTTCAAGCACATTCGGATCCACCATCCCGCAACCAAGGATCTCAACCCAACCGGTATATTTGCATATATTACACCCTTTCCCACCACAAATATTACAGGAAACATCAAGCTCACCCGAGGGTTCCGTAAACGGGAAATAGGAGGGGCGAAGACGGATCTCGGTATGTTCGCCGAACATCTCCTTGGCGAAATACATCAGCGCTTGTTTGAGATCGGCAAAAGAAACATTTTTATCAATGGACAATCCTTCAACCTGGTGAAAAATGCAATGAGCGCGGGCAGAAATGGCTTCATTCCTGAAAACCCTGCCCGGGAATGTCATCCTTATAGGCGGTTTATGTGTCTCCATAGCCCGGATCTGGACCGATGAGGTATGCGTCCGGAGGGCAATGTCGGGATCTTTGGTTATAAAGAAGGTATCCTGCATATCCCTTGCAGGGTGTTCGGGTGGAAAGTTCAGCGCCGAGAAATTATGCCAGTCATCTTCAATTTCAGGTCCTTCGAAAACCGTAAAGCCGATCCTGGAAAAAATATCAAGGATCTCATTGCGTACGATGGACAACGGATGCCGGGTTCCCGGCTCCATCTGATCGACCGGGCGGGTCAAATCAATCCCCGGCCTGATCGTCTCCTCATGGTCTCCAAATCCCGATTTCAGCTCCTCAATTTTCTGTTGTGCCCGTCTTTTGAGTTCGTTAAGCAACTGACCGACTTCCCTCTTCATTTCAGGAGGTACAGTTTTAAAATCGTCGAACAGTACCGAGATGGATCCCTTTTTACTAAGGTACTTCAGCCGGATCTGCTCCACATCCTCCAAGGAGCGGGCCTGCAATGTTTCAATTTCAGACAGAAGTTCTTTGATACGTGATTCCATGAAATTATCCGGTCAATTCGTCACTCGTCATTCGTAATTGGTTATCTATTCAACAATCTTAATAGTCATCTTAATGTCACTCTTCGGACGGTCGGCCTGGTCCTTCTCAACGGCTGCGATCTTATCAATCACATCCAGTCCTTCGGTAATCTCTCCGAAGACGGTGTATTGTCCATCCAGAAAAGGAGTGCCGCCGATGGTCTCATAGATCTTCTTCTGAGCATCGGTATATTTAAATCCGGTTCTGGCGGAAAGGCCGTCGAGCTGAGCGCCGTTCTGGATTTTACCCTGAACAATATAGAATTGCGATCCTGAAGAGGCTTTCTGGGGATTCGCCTGATCAGATTGACGTGCAGCCGCAAGGGCTCCCTTTTTATGAATGAATTGCGAATTGAATTCTGCCGGAATGGTATAACCGGGACCACCGTTTCCAAGTTGTTGTCCGGGTTTTGCGTTTTTGGAATTCGGGTCGCCTCCCTGGATCATGAACCCGCTGATCACACGGTGAAAAAGAAGACCGTCGAAATATCCCTGATTGGCAAGTTTCACGAAATTATCCCTGTGCTTCGGGGTTTGGTTATAAAGGATACCTTTCATATCACCCAGGTCGGTGTGAATGACAAATTTGACGACTTTCTGTTCAGATTTCGTTTGAGACATTGTGGAAGAGTTAAGGAATACTGCGATGAATAATAAAATAAATGTTAACCGTTTCATAGTTTTATGATTTTAATTGATGACGGCAAATTTACAAATAATGTGTTAATGTGGTGATGTGCTAATGGGCTAACTGATTAATTTCGTCTTTTCGAGGAAACAACGGCGGCAGAGGGGTTCATACGATTCTTTCTCCCCGAGAAGCACCAGCCGGTCATTAGGGATGGTGCGGTGGGAATAGCTGGCAAGGTCGCCGCAATTCATACAGACCGCATGAACTTTGGTAACGTCTTCGGCGATGGCAAGAAGGGCGGGAATAGGACCAAAAGGGTTTCCAAGGTAATCCATGTCGAGGCCGGCAACGATCACCCGGATTCCCTGGTTTGCAAGGGTATTACAAACTGACATCAACTCGTTGTCAAAAAATTGTGCCTCATCAATTCCGACAACATCCACATCGTTGGTCATCAACAGTATCTGGGATGCCGATTCGACCGGAGTCGATGGAATGAAATTTTCATCATGCGAAACCACATTGACTACATCATAACGTACATCCACCTGGGGCTTGAAAATTTCCACTTTCTGTTTGGCGATCCGTGCACGTTTCAGGCGGCGGATCAGTTCCTCGGTCTTGCCCGAAAACATAGATCCGCAGATGACCTCGATCCATCCGAGACGATTTATGGCGATATTTTTTTCTATTAACATGAAGCAGTTGTGTGGATGCACCTAAGTACGTCCCTGCAAAAATAATAGGTAAAAACCCATCGCGATGCGCCTTTACAAAAATATTATCTTTATACCTCCAAAAAACGCGAAAATAGACAAATTTCAGTTAATAAACGGCAGAGGATCAATCAATGAATAAAGATATCATCAAAGCAGAAATTCAATCGCTGATAGAGGTCCTTAATGAACAGTTTGAAGTTCTCAAAGGGCACAAAGAGAAAGTCCCAAGGATTGAGTATGACATCATAATGGATAACATCCGGAAGTTGTATGAAAACTTGTACCGGTTGCAACGTCTTGATGATTCGTTCGACAAAAAACCACCTGCCCCGGTTCAGCCGGTAGAAAAAGAAAGGTCAGTTCCTCCAGTGAGGCTGGCAGAGAAAGAAAAACCGCGAAAAACGGTAGAACCGGAGATGGTGAAAGAAGTAATCCATAAACAAACCGTTAAAAAACCTGCGAAGTCTCCTGATACAGACCTTTTTGCCGGAGAGGAACCCACATTTAATATTAAACTGAAAGAAGCCCGCGATAAATCGCTGGGACCGAAAATTCCATCCGAAAAGGTACAGGAGCTAAAAAGCGCCATCAGTATCAACGATAAATTCATATTTATCAATGAGCTGTTTGACGGCAATTTACGCGAATACAACGAAACCATCGAAACCCTGAACGGTCTTCAGAACCTGAACCAGGCCTCTGAGTACCTGGACCTTTTACGTAAAAAAAATTTCTGGGATACCGGCTCAAAAGCTTTTAAAACACTCTCCGAGTTAGTGAACCGGAGGTTTTGAGTTCAGGTGAAGGGGGTGTGGGTTTGGGTGTGAGTGTGGGTGTGATTAAGACATCCTATTCAGGATTGTTTCGATTTCTGACAGGTTGTTTGCTGTGACAAGCTTCATCCGGATGGGTTTGATACCCGGAATACCCTTAAAATAGCCTGAATAAAATTTCCTGAGTTCAAGAACCGTGTAGAATTCCCCTTTGTAAGCAACCGATTTCCGGATGTGGGAACGAACAACTTCAACGCGCTCTTCCAATGCAGGTGGGGTAAGTTTTTTACCCGAAGAAAAGTAAGTTTTAATCTCACGGAAAATCCATGGATTTCCGACTGCAGCCCTGCCGATCAGTATTCCGTCGACTCCATACCTTTCCTTCACTTCCAAGGCTTTTTCCGGCGAGTCGATATCCCCGTTTCCAAAGACGGGTATTTTCATCCTTTGATTCTCCTTAACTTTCCCGATCAGGGTCCAGTCGGCTTTACCGCCATACAATTGGATTTTGGTCCGTGCATGGATACTGATGGCGCTTATTCCCGCATCCTGTAGCCGTTCTGCGATTTCAACAATCTCCAGATGCTGCTCGTCCCATCCCAACCGGGTCTTTACTGTGACCGGCAACCTTGTTGATTTTATTACTGATTCGGTCATCCGGATCATTTTCGGTATATCCTGAAGCAAAGCGGCGCCACCACCCCGTGTCACCACCTTACGAACCGGACAACCGAAATTCAGATCGATAAAATCGGGATTAGCCGATTCAGCCATCTCGGCCGCTTTGATCATCGATTCCACATTGGCTCCGAATATCTGGATGCCGATCGGCCGCTCCATCTCCTCAAAATTCATTTTTTTCTTACTTTTCAATGCTTCTCTGATCAGCCCTTCGGAGGAGATGAATTCGGTGATCAGGAGATCGGTACCGTATTGTTTGCAGATGGACCGGAAAGGAGAATCGGTGATATCCTCCATCGGGGCAAGAATCAAAGGAAATTCGCCGGGTTCAATATTTCCGATCCTGATCAAAAGGTACTATTTTTGCAACAAATTTAGGCAAATTCACCATCCTTCATGAAAACAGCCCTTCTTGGAAATCAATCCCCGGTGACCCGCCTCATCTTCACGATCCTGCTGACTATTTCCTGTTTCCTGGTAACTTTTATACTGGGTGTATTGCTTGCCATTCCCCTGTTCCACATCAACCTGTTCACCTCAATCGCGGCCATCGCCGATTATTCAAATCCATCATCGGTCACTTTATTAAAGTATCTACAGATAATTCAATCATTTGGTCTGTTCATCCTGCCGCCCATTCTGGCCGGTTATTTTTTCGAAAGGAACAGCCTTGGTTATCTCCGGATGGATAAACCATCGAAACCGGTGATCTATCTCCTGACCCTGGTGATCATGTTTGTTGCGTTGCCCCTGATCAACTGGATGGTTGTGATCAATGAAGGGATGCGTTTACCTGAATTTCTAAAGAGTGTTGAAACATGGATGATGTCGACGGAAAAGGAAGCCGCAAAGTTGACCGAGGCTTTCATGAATGTTAATTCTTTTTGGGGATTAACCGTTAATATGATCATGATCGCGACCCTGCCGGCCATCGGGGAGGAATTTCTGTTCCGCGGGTTGCTGCAACGGCTTTTTGATGAGTGGGTGAAAAACATTCACGTTGCCATCTTCATTTCTGCCTTTCTGTTTGGCGCCATGCATATGCAGTTTTATGGGATCGTGCCCCGAATGATGCTTGGAGTGCTTTTCGGCTATCTGTTCTACTGGACAGGTTCAATATGGGTTCCGGTGTTTGCCCATTTCGTTAACAATGCCTCCGCCGTGATCATCTCCTACCTTGCAACCCGGGGAGTCATAGGTGCAGGCTATGAAGATTTCGGGGCAACAGATAACTTCTTTCTGATCGCCGGAAGCTTTGTGTTTACAGGCGTTTTGTTGATCGTGGTTTACAGGATAGAAAAGGCAAGGCACGATTTGCTGGGGTGAATTTCAGTAGAGGGGGTTCAGCCGTTTCATCAGCTCCTCCCTGTAAACCAGCCCGATGGGAAGGAGCTTGTCATCGACCTTCACCTGGTTCCCTTCCAGGTAACGGATCCGCTGGATCGGGATAATGAAAGATTTGTGTACCCGGATGAAGTACGTACCGGGAAGCTGTTCCATCATGCTTTTAAAGGTTTCATGAACCACCAGGCACCGGTCAGCGACATATAACTTAATGTAATCGCCGGTGGCTTCCAGGTAATGGATATCGGCCAGGTTGACTTTGTGAACCCGTTTATCGGCCCGGAGCAAAAGAAACCCGCTAGGTGCATCCGGAAGTTGTACTTTGCCGGCCGTTTTGTCACTGAGGATTGCAAACCGGTCCGTTGCTTTGTTTATTGCCTTTAGAAACCGCTCGAAAGGGAAGGGTTTTACCAGGAAGTCGAGCGCATCATTCTCAAATCCTTCCACGGCATACTCAGGGTAAGCCGTCGTAAAGATCACCATCGGGGGGGAGGCTATGGTTTTCAGGAACCGGATCCCCGATATCTTCGGCAGATTTATATCCAGGAATAAAAGATCGATGTTCGTAGCCCGGAGTATCTCTGTTGCTTCCATGGCATCGTTGCACACCCGTACCAATTCCAGTGCGGGAACCTCCGTAATATAGGAAGTGAGCACCTCCTGTGAAAGCGGTTCATCCTCAACGATCAGGCACCGGAGTTTATTCATATATCGGAACGGTTAATTCAACATTAAAGCTGCTTTCCGTTTCATCGATGGTAAGCAGGTATTTCCCCGGGAAGATCATCTCTAACCGGTCTTTCAGATTTTTAAGACCTATTCCTTTGAAAGAATTGCCCGCAGGATCTTCTGATTTTCCTTTATTATTGGAGAAACGACCGGTGATGGTTTCAGTACCGGTGATAAAACGAATTGTTGCAAAGGATGGGCCGGTTTCTCCCTTGATCCCGTGTTTAAAACTGTTTTCTATCAACGGCAGGAAAAGCAAGGGAGTAATACGGTACTTGCCGTGATCGCCTTCCGTTTCAAATGATATCACTGCTTGTTTCCCTGCACGCAATTTTTGAAGTTCCACGTAGTCTTTCATGGCTTCCAGTTCGCCGGCAAGACTGACCGATGGCGCTGAGGCTTCGTACAGGATATAGCGGAGGAAGTTGGAAAGACGCATGATCACCTCCGGGGCATTGGGCGCCTGTTTTAGCACCAGGGCATAGATCCCGGTAAGGCTGTTGAACAGAAAGTGAGGATTGATCTGGCTCTTCAGGGCCAGCAATTTTGTACTGGCATTCTCCTTTTCCAAAAGTGAAAGTTGGTTCCGGGTCTCCATCAGCAGGAACCATCCTTTCGACAATTTCAACAGGGTGGTTATAAATGTTACTGCGAGCACGAATTTCATCAGGTCGGCGAAATCATAATAGGATATGAAATAATATCCCGGAAGAATATAGTCGATCAGGAAAGAGAAAGTGAAAATATTGAACCCGGCGGTGGTAACCATAATGGCAACGAGTAGAAGGATGTAAAGGATATACCTACCGCGGCTGAGCAGTTTCGGGATCAGGAACCACAGGTTAAGGTAAAGCCCGGGAAGGAGCGTCAGGATAAAGATCGCAGTATAATACAGATCGATCTTCAGTAATTCACCGGATGTGGAAAAAATACGCAGCAATACATAAAACGCCACAAGCCAGAAAACCAGGTGCTGAAGCACCCGGTTTCCCGCCAGTCGTTTAAAAAAGGGAAGGATCATTTTGTACCGGTTTTTGTCAATATAAAAGTATAATCCGTATCGCCCTTATTCTTCTTGAACGCTTCCGGGTCGTTTCCGTATTTGCTGATAAACTTCTGCAGTTCACCGGTAGAAGCCGTAAGGATTACCTGGAAATTATCCCTGTTCCGGTCATCCTGGTCATACGGCACCCGTTCATGGGCAATACGGACCCTGTTCTGGTTAAAAAGCGTTACAAGCCATTCTTCATTGTACCACCCGATTATGATCTTGCCTCCATCGAGTTGTACTTTTGCCAACGAATGGGCCGGGATGAAGTGAAAGTTTCCCAGTTCGGTTCCGGTTTCAATGTCGCCCGGGTAAAAATCAAGGAACAATTGCTTGTCAAGAGTAAACAGGTGTACTACAAATGTTGACGTACCCTTCTTATCTGTAAAAGAAATATCATAAGCTTTTACAGGGGTGTCGTCTTTAAAAATCCCTGCAAAGCGCTTATGTTGACTGATTACCCAGGTGGCTGAGTCGGGGTCGGTCCAGGTACCGATCAATTCCTGTTTGAACAGCAGGTCCTTTTCCGTATAAAACGGATGCAGCGACTTGACAAGGCAGCCCGGTATCAGGATCAGCAGGGACAGCAATAACCAAATGTGTTTCGTTTTCATCTTTTCAGTTTTGATGTTGATGTCGCAAAGTAACGACAAGCCTTACCCGCGATAAAATTATTTCGTCAAACATCATCAAACCTTCGACAAACTTTATAAATCAGTCAATTTTACTGTCCGCCACTGCACCACTGCACCACCGCACCACTGCATCCTTCCAACATTCGAATTTACTTAATTTGTTCCTACTTCGCTGACATTCGTGATTTATTTATCTTTGTCCTTTCATTATGAAACGAAAAACCGATCTTCTGTTCATCCTTGTTTTATTGATCGTCTCGTTCTTCTACGGTTATCACTATATTTTCTTTCATCGACCCAGTTTTCACCACTTTTGGAGGCAGACCGACTGCTTATCCATCGCAATGAATTATTACCAGGATAACAGGAACTTCTTCGAGCCGGCAGTACTTTGGGTTGGTGACAAAGACGGCCGGACGGTCAGTGAGTTTCCGATCATCTATTTCACGGTAGGACAGTTATGGAAGATTTTCGGTCATCATGAATTCATCTTCAGGTTAATCGATGTCCTGATCGTTTTTTCCGGGCTATTTTGTCTGTTCAGGTTTATCCGTGAATTTCTGGGCGATACTTTCTGGGCCATCGTGATCCCAGTTTTCTTATTCACCTCCCCTGTGCTTGGTTATTATACCAATAATTTCCTGGCCGATGCCCCGGCTCTTGGTTTGGCTCTTATTGCCTGTTATTTTTACTGGAAAGCCTTTTCACTTCAGAAAAAATCATTGTACTGGCTCTCCTTCTTCTTTTTCCTCCTTGCAGGTTTGATAAAGCTTTCTTCACTCATTACTTTTTTTGCTTTTCTTATCATTCAACTTTATATCCTTATTTTCCGTAGAAAAGATAAATCATGGTTTAACCAGGTTTCTCTTCTTTTGCCTTATGTGATCGTCGCCGGATTGATATTTGCCTGGTACAGCTATGCCAGGTATTATAATAGTCATAACCTGAACTGTTTTTTTCTCCAGGGCATCCTTCCGATCTGGAAGATGGATAGCGCCGCCAGAATTGAAATGTGGAAAGATCTGTTCAATAAGATGTTGCCTGCTTTTTTTTCCAAACCTGCTTTCTTTTTCGAAATGACAGTCTTTTTATTACTGTTTATCTTCTACAAAAAAATCAACAAGTATCTCCTCCTTCTCAACTTTTTAATCTTCGTGGGAGGTATTGCTTTTATCCTTCTCTTCTTCGAGGTTTTCAATGTTCATGATTATTACCTGACGAACCTGCTAATCTTTATTCCGCTGCCCCTGATCGCCTTTCTCGAAATGCTGAAAAGGAACTACCCCAATCTTTTTAAAAATATCATTTTGAAAAGTATCCTTTCTCTTGGACTTTTGCTCCTGATCTATTTAGCCGCCGTTCATTCGCGGATGAAATATGAACCGCGCGATCCTTTTGTCAGGAAGAGCCTTTTCATCAAAAGAGATGTCATCACCGACTGGGAAATATATACCGATTATAATTTAAAGTTTTATAAACCGCTGGAGACCATCAATCCCTATCTGAGGGAGATCGGCATTAAACGAAATGACCTGGTCTACTGTACACCGGATGTCACCTTCAATGGCACACTCTACTTAATGGATCAAAAGGGATTTACCGACATATTCTATGGCGCGTTGCCGGAGGATAATAGGTTTGCAGCGTTAAAAAACCTGGGCGTTAAATATATGGTTCTGGTGGATACCACCTTTCACAGGAATCCCAAGCTCGCGCCTTACCTGCAGCATAAGATCGGCGCTTATGAAAGTGTTGAGATTTTCGATCTGAGACCGGACACCAATTTCAGAGTTATTTTATCTGAATGATGCAATATGCATAGTTGTTCTCGGACAGCACAAATTCGATCGGCGTAACGGTTCTCCCCTGTGAAGCATCCCAGTATGCAGCCTCTTTCACGTCGCGTGTAAAGCCAACGGTATTTATAACGTACAATTGATTGCCCGGTTTGGCATATCTCAGCCACGTACTAATATCGGATTTAAAGTCAGTATCTTCATCATCCCAATAAACAGCAGATGAATTCCAGGTTTTTGCAGGTTCATAATTTATCGATTCCCTCCACACTAATTTGTCATTATAATCGGGATGGGGCGAGCCGGGTTTCCATTCAGGGTAGTTTCTTTTATCACCGTACTCATGTGAACTCCAGGCAACCCAGTAAATGCTTTCCTTTTTCTTGTTAGTCAGCAGGCTGCTCTTTTCTTTGAACAATGCATTCATCATCGACTCATAGGTCTGACCTTTTGGTAAGAGCGCCCTCATGTCAAGCCTTTCAGTACCGGCTTTTACATAAAATATTCCATTCTGATAATCAAATTGTGCCGGATTATAGCTGGAAAAAGACGGTTTTCCACCAATGGAAACTGCAATAGTGCCATAACCGAATGCTTTAACGTAACCTGGGTCAAGTTCATCATCAGGTGGGGAGGTGAATCCAACCAATAATAAAGTCACCAGTATTGTAATACCCTTTTTCATCTTTTTCATGGTTTCTGTTTTGAATTGATAATATTTATCACACAAGAAGCAACTGATTTTGACAAAAATATGAAATGAGTTCTCAAAAAACAAGTAAGACAAGTTTTTTTATTTTTTTTCGAAAAACGAAAAAGCCGCTTATCGCGGCTTTTTCTGGAGTTGCGGAGAGAATGGGATTCGAACCCATGAACCGCTTTTGGCGATTACACACTTTCCAGGCGTGCGCCTTAGACCAACTCGGCCATCTCTCCGAAGGGGGTGTGGGTTTGGGTGTGAGTGTGGGTGTGAGAGTGGGTGTGAGTGTGGGTGTGCAAATGTAGAAAAAATTCCGGAGATTAAACAGTCATCTCGCCGCGAAGCGAGGTTTGAAGCAACTGTTTAACGGCTTCCGCAGAAAACCCGCAACCCAGCAGGTGCATCATCTTGGTCACCGCCGATTCCGTTGTTATATCATATCCCCCGATCACTCCTAACCTGCCAAGTTCGGCGCTGGTTTCATATTTTCCCATTTCAACGGTACCTCCTTTGCATTGTGTGACGTTAAAAACAATAATGCCACGGTCGGTTGCCTCTTTCAGTTGATCAAGGAACCACGCAATGGTAGGGGCATTTCCGGCTCCAAAAGTTTCAAGAATAACCGACTTCAATCCGGCAGTCGTCATAATTGCCTTGACTGCTCTCGGACTGATCCCGGGAAACAATTTTAAAATGGCAATATTATCGTCGAGTTCCTTATGGACTTTAAGCTTTTTAAAATTTGGCTTCAGGATCAGATCCCGGTAATACCTGATATGAACCCCCACTTCGGCAAGCAGCGGATAGTTTCCGGATACAAAGGCTTCAAAATTTTCGGCGTTAAGCTTACTTGTACGGTTACCGCGGAACAATTTATTCTCAAAACAGATGGCTACCTCGGGAACGACCGGTGTATCAATCTCTTTGGCAGCAGCTATTTCAATGGAGTTGATGAAATTTTCACGGCCGTCGGTACGCACCATGCCGATCGGGAGCTGGGAGCCTGTAAAAATTACCGGTTTGTTAAGGTTTTCCAGCATAAAACTGAGGGCCGATGCCGTATAGGCCATGGTATCCGACCCGTGAAGAACGACAAAACCATCGAATTTCTCGTAATTTTCCTCAATTACTCCCGCCAGCTTTACCCAGAAAGAGGGATGCATGTTGGATGAATCGAGCAGCGGCTCAAATGTATGGAATTCGAAACTGCAATTGAAATTCTCAAGTACAGGCAGGTATTTGTAAAGGATATCCATGCCCAGGGGGCGCAGAGTTGCCGTTTTCGGATCCTGAACCATACCGATGGTGCCACCCGTGTAGATTATCAATAGTGCTGTTTGATTTAACATGTTATTGGTTATTTGCAAAGTAGTTCATCCTTCTTCAACGAATCCCGAACAAGTTCAGCGCATTCTTTGTCGTGATTTCCGAAACGTTATCAAGGGTCGTCTTCTTGATCTCTGCAACTTTCTGCGCGATTACCGGAATATAGGCGGGTTCGTTGCGTTGTCCGCGGTATGGAACCGGCGGAAGCCAGGGAGCATCGGTTTCCAGGAGCAAATGTTCAAGGGCTATTCCCGAAACGATAGCCTGTAGCCCGGAATTTTTATAGGTAACCACACCCCCGATCCCAAGGTAAAATCCCAGACCGATCGCACGGTTTGCCTGGCCCATATTTCCGCTGAAACAATGAAAAACTCCCCGGATCGCAGGATTATTCCTCCCCTTGATCATCTCCATGGCCACCTCCATAGAATTCCTGGTATGTATTACTACCGGAAGATCATATTCGATTGCCAGGTCAAGCTGGAAGTCAAAAACGAACCGTTGCTCCTGTTCATAGGTTTTATCCCAATAAAGATCGATGCCGATCTCGCCGATGGCACATAATTTTTCATGAGATTCTTCAAGCTGTTGACCGACCTCATCGAGTTCTTTTTTATAATTGGCTTTCACAGAGGTTGGATGCAGTCCGGTCATCGGGTGACACAGGTGGGGAAAACGAACGGCTACCTGCATCATCCGGGCATAAGTTTCCGAACCGGTATTGGGTAGGAAAAGATGGCGGACATTTTTCCTCTCCGCCCGTCCGATAACCTCGTCGAGGTCTTTCTCAAATTCCTCCGAATAAAGATGCGTATGGCTGTCGGCAAAGATCATAAATGACTAACGATTTCTTCAATATCGATCAAATTCATGCACTTGAAATGCTTTTTTGGACATTCGGAATAACCCAGTTTGCTGCACGGCCGGCAGGAGAGGTTATTTACTTCAGCAATAAAGGAATTTTTCCGGTATTCCTGACGGAGATAAGGAAACATACCGAATGACGGGATGGTGTTCCCCCAAACCGAGACGATGGGTTTGTCAAATGCCGCGGCAACATGCATCAACCCGGTGTCGTTGGTAAGGATCGTATCCGCCTGCCGGACCAAGGAAGCCGATTGGTTCAGCGAAATTATCCCGCAGGCATTGTAAACCTTTTCTCCCACCGCATCGACAATTTGCTCCCCTCTTTCCCGGTCTTCCTTTCCACCTAGCAGAACAGCCGGTTTACGGATCTTCAGGCAAACTTCAGTTAGTTTTTCGGTTGGAAATATTTTGGTATTGTGTCTCCCGCCGGTGGCAATTGCAACGAAGCCCCGGGAAAAAAATTCAGGGAGGGTTCCCATATCGAATTCATCCTCCGGAGGAATAAAATAATCCAATCCGTTTCCGTCATTTTGAACTTCCAGTTTTTTCACCGCCCGGAAATAGCGATCCACGACATGAACAGCAGGAAGCAGGTTAATCTTCAGATTTACGATCAACCATTTCTGAAGGTTCAATTTAGGAAAAGTATCACCCGGAACAAGAATCCTGCTTTTGACAAACAGGGACCGCCAATTTTTATGAAGATCAACGATGAAGCTGAAATCCTGGGATTTCAGTTGGCGGATGAGCTCCCTGAGATTATTATCATACAGCCAGACCTTACTTATATAAGGATTATCCCGGAGGATCGGAAAATATTGTTGTTTTGTAAGAAAGTGGATCTCCGCATCAGGAAGCTGCTTTTTAAGACAACGGATCACCGGGGTCGTAAGGACGATATCCCCGATCGAGCTAAACCGTATGATCAATATTCTTCTCATATCATATTCCCCCTCCCCCTTGGGGGAGTGGGTTAGGGGGTGGGGTTACCGGATAAATGGGTTGTTCATTTTTTCATAACCGATAGTCGTTTCCGGGCCGTGACCGGGATAGACAATTGTGTCATCGGGAAGGGTGAAAAGTTTTTTCCTGATACTCTCCATGAGTTTGTTAAAATCGCTGCCAGGCAAGTCGGTCCTGCCGATCGTATCTTTAAAAAGAACATCCCCGGTGATCACAAAGCCCTGTTTTTCACTATAAAGACAAATACTTCCTTCGGCATGACCGGGAGTATAAAGCACTTTCAGGACCGAATTGCCGAAAGTCACCTCATCACCCTCCTGCAAATAGCCTTTAACATCGGGAATCCGGTCGAACGTATAGCCGAATGACTTCCCGATCTCCCGGGCAGTATAAAAAAAGGGTATACTGTCTTTATGATATTCGGGATAAACCTGAAAAGTGTCAGCGATGAGCTGGTTGCCTAAAACATGATCAATATGACAATGGGTGTTGATATTTCTTACCAGCTTCAGCCGGTTCTTTTCGATAAAGCCGGTCAATTCCTTCTTTTCAGAATTATCATAACAAGCGGCGTCCACAACAATACATTCCTTTGTCTCATCGTATAAAATATAGTTGTTCACCATGAAGGAGTTGAAGACAAACTGAGCAATCCCGATCATTGTTTTGGCTTTAGAAATACAGGGCTGCAAAGATATGAAAATGCATGCGAATGATCCCGACATGTAAAATAATCGTAATTTAGCGACTCCGATAATACTTTCCTCCGAAATGAATTATGACGACGGCTGTATGTTATAACAAACCTGGAAGATTTTTGATCAAGGCAGCCGGGTTCATTTCTTTTTTGTGGATTGCAATCTCTTTTTCATCTCACGCTCAGTTTTATAATGGCAGCCAGCTCACTTTTGGTAAAAGCCGTGTTCAATATACCGAATTTCTCTGGACTTATTTCCGGTTCGATAAATTTGACACGTACTTCTATCAGAATGGAAAAGAGCTTGCCCAATATACTGCCGAATATGCCGACAAGCATCTGAAAGAAATTGAGCTAAACCTGCAGTCGAACCTGGAAGAGAAGATACAGTTCATCATCTTCAATACGCTTACCGACTTAAAACAAAGCAACATCGGCGTTTATGGCGACTGGGATTACTATAACACCGGAGGTGTTACCCGTATCATCGGAGGAAGAGTGCTCCTCTTTTTTGACGGGAACTATGATCATTTTGACCAGCAGATCCGTGCAGGGATCGCCCAGGTGATCTTGAACAACATGATCTATGGAACAGGGATCGGGGCACAAATTAAGAACAATGCTTTGTTCACTATGCCGGAATGGTACATGAATGGACTCATTTCCTACATTTCCAGGAAATGGGATCCCGAAATTGAAAATAATGTAAGGGATGCCATCATGAACAAGCAATACGAAAAATTTAACAGCCTTACCGGACTCGAAGCCACTTATGCCGGCCATGCCCTGTGGAATTATATTGCCCTCAAATTTGGGGCGGCTTCCATCCCTAATATCGTCTATATGGCTCGCCTGAGCCGCAGTGTCGAAAAGGGTTTTCAGTATGTACTGGGCTTTTCGTTTAAAAGCATTGTGAGCGAATGGCTTGGTTTTTACAAGGATATTTATAGCGCCCAGGATATTGGAAGAACAATCCCGGAAGGAAAAGTCCTGAACACAAAAAACAAACCCGATCGTGTTTACCGCCAGATTAAACTGAGTCCCGAAGGAAATCTGGTGGTCTTCTGTACCCATGACCTGGGCGTTTATAAAATATTTTTACAGGATCTTGAAACAGGAAAGAAGAAACGTATTTATCGTGGAGGGTACCGGTTGGCCGAACGTCCTGATTTTACCTATCCAATTGTAGCATGGCATCCGAGCGGCAGGATTCTCTCCATCCTGGTAGAACGGAAAGGTGAGCCTTATCTCTATCTTTATGATATCGAAGGAAAAAAATTCGAATACCAAATTCTGTACAACTTTGATAAGATCCTGGATATGTCGTATAATGACGATGGAACCCTCCTCGTTTTTTCGGCTGTCATCAAAGGACAATCCGATATTTATGTTTTCAATATTGCATCGGCTTCGTACGAACAAATCACCAAAGACATTTATGATGACCTGAACCCCAGGTTCATCAACCATTCCAGCGAGATCATCTTTTCGTCAAACCGCCCGGGCGATACCATCCGTTTCGATGAACCGGTTAATGTCAATAAACTTCAGTTCGGCCACGACCTCTTCATATATAAATATGGTGCCAGGAAGAATGTTCTGCAACGGCTTACCCGAACCAAGGATGTGAATGAGACCCAACCGCAGCCTTATGCCGATAACTATTTTACTTTCCTTAGTGATGAAAGTGGAATTGTGAACCAATACCTGGCCCGGTTCGACAGTACCATTGCCTTTGTGGATACCACAACCCATTACCGGTTTTTTACGACAATGTTCCCGGTCACCAACTATTCCCGGAATATTCTCGAACTGGATGTATCTCCAAAGGCAGGTAAAATAGGGCAACTCGTTTTTTTGAACCGGAACTACCGTATGTTCACACAAGATCTTATTCTCCCGAAACATGTTTCCAGGACAGAGGTTAAATCGACATTCTTTAAAGACCTCACAACCCGGGCTGCCGAGAAAAAACAGGAGAAAGCAAAAGCCGATACTCTCCTCCCGGTGATCAGTGAACCGGTACAAAAGCCGGAGAAGAAACACTTCACATCCGTTAAGCTGCGTGAAGTGGCTATAATGGCAAAGCCCGCCCCGGCTGACACTTCAAAGACAACGAAGCAGGTCATATCCCCTGGATTGTTCAACATCCTGACCGATTCCACCGGAAAAGGATGGCTCCTTGGAGGGAAACCGGTCAAAAAAGATTCGGTCAATAAATATAAGAATGCGAAACAACTGAATTATAATGTATCGTATTATATTGACCAGATGGTGACCCAGATCGACTTCACCTATCTCAATTTTGCTTATCAACCCTTCACGGGCAGCGCAACGCCCGTCTTTATAAACCCAGGGTTGAACGGCCTCTTTATGGTCGGGCTCACCGACCTGATGGAAGATTACCGGATCACCGGGGGGATACGGGTAAACTTCAACCTTATCAATAATGAATATATTTTCAGTTTTACCCATTACAAGAAACGTCTCGATCATCAGATCACCTTCCACAGGAAAGCGGTGGAAGAGGTCGGATACTATTCGCTGATCCGGCATAAGATCCATGAATTGTATTATGTAGTCACCTATCCTTTCAATCCTGTTTTAAATATAAAGGGGACCGCTTCCATACGGTACGACCGGGCAGTTTACCTTTCAACTGACCTGATTAATCTGCAGCGTCCGGATGTCGACCAGATATGGGGCAGCATCAAAGGTGAATTGACCTATGACAATACCCGTAGTGTAGGACTTAATCTCTATCACGGAACAAGGTACAAGATATTTGGCGAATATTACCAGATGTTGAATACAAAAGGAAATAACTGTATTGTAGTGGGGCTCGATTTCCGTAATTATCAGAAAGTTCACCGGACCCTGATCTGGGCCAACCGTATTGCGGCCAGCACCTCCTTTGGCAGTAATAAGCTCATCTATTATATGGGCGGAGTCGATAACTGGCTTTTCCCGAGATTCAATCCGAACACTCCGGTTTCCTTCGACCAGAACTATGCCTTTCAGACACTGGCTACCAACATGCGCGGATTTGACCAGAATATCCGGAACGGAAACAGCTTCTTACTCTACAATACGGAACTCCGGTGGCCGGTATTCCGCTATTTTTACAACCGGCCCATCCGTTCCGACTTCCTGAATAATTTTCAGATTGTCGCCTTCGCTGATGTGGGTACAGCCTGGACCGGTTCGAGTCCATGGTCGGCCGACAACCAGCTGTTCAATACCTTCATATACAGGAAGCCCCTGTTCATCAAAGTAGAGATGATCAAAGATCCCCTGGTGGGTGGTTTTGGATTTGGCGCAAGAACCAGACTCTTCGGCTATTTCCTGCGTGCCGACCTTGCCTGGGGTGTGGAAGATGGCACCATCAAAACCCCGATATTCTATTTTTCACTTAGCCTCGATTTCTGATCATGAACCCTGTCGATAAGCGAATCATCACCTTTATAGTTGAACATCACATCCTGACCCTTGCGGTATCGAAAAACAATATACCCTATTGTGCCACCTGTTATTATGCCTATATCCCCGATAAAAACCAATTCATCTTCACTTCCGATCATGATACCCGTCATATCCGCGATGTGGTTGAAGGTGGCAACTATCATGTTTCCGGAACCATTGCCCTCGAAACGCGGATCGTCGGCAAGATCCGGGGAATCCAGCTCACCGGGATCATCCGGGAACTGACAGGAGAAGAGTTAAAAAATGCAAAATCAATTTACCTCAAACGTTTCCCGATCGCCCGGCTCACGACACTCCACCTCTGGACGCTCGAACCCGACTTCATCAAGATGACCGACAACCGCCTCGGTTTCGGAACCAAGCTGATCTGGGAGTAGAGGGCACCTCGAGAATGAAAGAGTTTCGTATCTTTGCATGATGGTATTCATTGGAAAGACAATGTAGGGAAGAAGTGAATGCAACAAGGAAGTTTTGAGACAAAAAAATAACGCAAATCAAGGCCAGATAAAGGATTCCATAATTATCAAATTATATGTTTTTTTAAGTCAGCGAATTAACCAATCCAGGTAGGATTCTGTTAATAACTAAATTGCTTAAAAAACATTCTTCGTTGTATATTGCCTCCTCAAATTATTTCCCGGATAGTTTATTGCTTTGTTTGATAGACAAGGAACTTAGAAAAAGTTACACATACATAATACGGTAAAGAATGGAAGAAAAACCCCTGGTGAATACAGATAAGGAAACAAAATCTGACTATTACGAAGAGGTTTTGGCAAAACGGATTCGTCCGAAGGTTTCGATTGAAGAGATAACAGTCAAAGAAAAAGGAACCGAAGGACCGAAGCAGGAGACGATGGCAAAGAAAACAACAGAACGTAAAACATATTCGTTTGCAGAAGCAATCGAAAAATCAACGGAATATTTCAACGGCGACAGTCTTGCAGCCAATGTATGGGTCAATAAATATGCCCTGAAAAATTCGGAAGGACAGTTGTTCGAACTCACCCCCGACGACATGCACCGCCGCATCGCCGGTGAAATTGCCCGGGTCGAAAGTAAATATCCAAACCCGATGAACGAAGAGGAGATCTTTGGGCTCATTCGTCATTTTAAATATATCGTCCCGCAAGGAAGTCCTATGGCAGGTATCGGTAACGATTTCCAGATCGGCTCCCTTTCCAACTGTTTTGTCATTGGCAATGAAGGTAATGCTGACTCTTATGGCGCCATCATGAAAACCGATGAAGAGCAGGTACAACTGATGAAGCGCCGTGGCGGAGTAGGCCATGACCTTTCACATATCCGGCCAAAACACAGTATGGTCAAGAACAGCGCCATGACCTCCACCGGCATCGTCCCCTTCATGGAACGTTATTCCAATTCCACAAGGGAAGTTGCCCAGGAAGGCCGACGCGGCGCCCTGATGCTTAGCATCTCGGTCATCCATCCGGATGTCGGCCAATTCATCGATGCCAAGCTGGAAGCCGGGAAAGTCACCGGGGCAAACATCTCCGTCAAGATCACCGATGAATTCATGGAGGCAGTGGTGAATGACACCGAATTTACCCAGCAATTCCCGATCGACTCTCCAAAACCACTGGTAACAAAAAAGATCAAGGCACGCGACCTTTGGAAAAAGATCGTCCACAATGCCTGGAAATCAGCCGAACCCGGTATCCTCTTCTGGGATACCATCATCAGGGAGTCTTTACCCGACTGCTATGCCGACCTGAGTTTCAAGACCCTGTCGACTAATCCTTGCGGGGAAATCCCACTTTGTACTTACGACAGCTGCCGGCTATTGGCTATTAATCTTTATAATTATGTCGACAAACCATTTACCGCTGATGCCAGTTTTGATTCCGACCTTTTCATCCAGCATGTACACAAAGGCCAGCGGATCATGGATGATATCATCGACCTGGAGCTTGAAAAGATAGATAAGATACTAGCCAAAATCAATTCTGATCCGGAACCCGAAAATATCAAAGCACGGGAACGTGAACTCTGGTTAAATATCAAAAAGAAAGCCATCGACGGAAGAAGAACCGGCTTTGGGATTACGGCCGAAGGCGATATGCTGGCTGCCCTGGGAACACGGTACGGTTCGGACGATGCAACCGATTTTTCAATCGAAGTCCACAAACTCCTTACCATCGAGGCCTACCGCTCATCGGTAAACATGGCAAAGGAGCGAAATCCTTTCCCGGTTTACAATACCGAACGTGAACTCAACAATCCCTTCATCCTCCGTCTCCAGGAAGCCGCCCCCGATGTTTATGAGGATATGAAAAAATATGGCCGCCGGAATATAGCCATGCTTACCATCGCTCCCACCGGATCGGTCAGCATCCTTACCCAAACCACCTCCGGGCTCGAACCGGTCTTTGCCGTCTCATATAAACGCAGGAGAAAAGTCAATCCCAACGACAAAAATGTAAAGGTCAGCTTTACCGATGAAGTCGGAGATACCTGGGAGGAATACAACGTATTCCACCACAATTTTGTCACGTGGCTGGAGGTCAATGGATACGTCGTGGATGAAGTTTCCCATATGGATGAAAAGGATCTGAAAAATATCATCAAAAAATCTCCTTTTTATAAAGCTACGGCCAACGATGTGGATTGGGTCGCCAAGGTCAAGATGCAGGGCGCCGTCCAGAAATGGGTCGATCATTCCATCAGCGTCACTGTAAATGTGCCTAATGAGACCAAAGAGGAGATGATCAGCACCATTTATGAAACTGCCTGGAAGGTAGGATGTAAAGGGATGACCGTTTACCGCGAGGGGTCGCGTGCAGGGGTACTGGTGAACAACGAAGGGGAAAAGAAGAAGGAGAAAAAAGAAGATATCAATGAATTCCGGGAGACGAAAGCACCACACCGGCCCGAAAGACTCGAAGCGGAGATAGTACGTTTTCAGAATGAATATGAAAAATGGGTCGCCGTCGTAGGATTGCTTAATGGACGGCCTTACGAGATCTTCACCGGTCTGGCCGAAGACTTCTGGGTGCCCGCCTGGGTTCAGAAAGGCTGGATCATCAAGACCCGGCCCGATGGAATTTCTTCCCGTTATGATTTTCAGTTTGAAGACCGGCAGGGTTACAAGATCACCATCGAAGGTCTCTCAAGATCCTTCACCAAGGAATACTGGAACTATGCCAAGCTGATCTCCGGTATCCTCCGTCACGGGATGCCACTTCCTTTCGTGGTAAATATCATTTCCAAACTCCATTTTGAAGTAGATTCCATCAACACATGGAAGAACGGAGTGGAACGGGCATTAAAAAAATTCATCCCCGATGGCACCAAAGCAGCGGAACGGGCCTGCCCGAAATGCAAGGATGTTAACGGACTGATTTACCAGGAAGGGTGCCTTGTATGTAAGAGTTGCGGCTACTCGAAGTGTGGTTGAAAACCGGAACCTTCAAAAATGTTTCTTGTGATAGTCGAAAGTATGACTGTCGCGTAATGCCTTTATCTTTATGGCTATCATGAGGAGGGCTTCAAGTTTATTTTGCTTGAACCACAGGAAAGCAGCGGGCCTGGCCCGGCAGGCATCGGCAAATACGATCAGGAAAGGATGGTTGTGATCTTTCAACCATTGGTAAGCCTTTTCATCCTCGTCGATGGCGCTGTCGAGGGCAGCGAGATGATAGAATTTATTCTTCATCAGCCAGTCGGTAGCTTCTTCGCTGCCACGGATGGCATGAGCCAGCGCCGCTACTTCGGGATATCCGTTCTTGAGTAACCAGGAAACGATCTCTTCATTACCCGAAATGGCTTCGCCAAGCGCCAACCAAATCTTTGCCGGAAAATACAGGCCTTCCATTATTCTTTTACTCTTTACTTAACTTTTGTCAATTCATTCTAACCACTGCACCACTGCACCATTCACCCGTATACTTCCACCTTCAATCCCGCGTTCCTTACCCTTTCCGCGATTCCTTCCAATTCAAAGATAGGAATTTTCTCCAGGTTGTGAACCGGCGTCTCCCTGGCAATAGAATAGATCATGATCATTCCCGGTTTTATCTCCAGCAGGCGGTCAAGCCATGATTCCACTTCAGATTCAGTCGTATTGTCCACCGGTTCCCCCCTGAAGGTTCCACGAAGGAACATACTCTGGATGATCACCTTTCCCTGGAATTTTTTCAAATTTTCGATCAGATCATCGAAACGTACCGGCAGAACCGGGTTGTTCATTAGTTTGAAAATTCGTTCAGAACCCGAATCGAGTTTCTGAATGTTCCTATCCATCTTCATAAGGGCAGAAAACACGCCGGGATCCTGGATCCTGCTGGCATTCGAAAGGATAGCGACCTGTGCTTCCGGGGCATAGCGGTCACGAAGGTTAACCGTAACATCGACGATTTCCGGAAATTTCGGATGAAGGGTAGGCTCTCCGTTACCGGCAAAGGTCAGTGCATCCGGAAGATAATCCGTTTCGACGAGCTCCTTAAGCCTTTGTTCCAGGAATTGCGAAACCTCCTGTAATGAAGGCAGAGCCTGGTCTTTCTCACTTCCGGGAGGGGTCCACCCACATTCACAATAGATACAATTGAATGAACAGTATTTGGAATGTTTTGGAAGCAGGTTGATCCCAAGCGAAAGTCCGAGCCGCCGGCTGCGGACAGGTCCAAAAACCACTTCATGAAAAAGAAAGCCGGCCATCGTTTTGTTTTAGATTGTAAAATTCGGAATTTTCCGCGCTTTACCCAAACCATACGGATTAAAAATGATTATCTTTACGGATCGATTGTAAACACTGTGATATCACTCGAAGAAATAAAATCCCCTATACAACAACACATCGATCTTTTCGAAGGAAAATTCAGGACATCCATGAAAAGTTCGGTGCCATTACTCAATACAATTACCCGTTATATCGTCAAACGGAAAGGGAAACAGATGCGGCCGATGTTTGTCTTTTTTTCGGCCGGCCTTACCGGTGGAGTCAACGAAAGCACATTTCGCGCCGCCTCCCTGATAGAATTGTTGCATACGGCAACGCTGGTTCACGATGATGTAGTGGATGATTCCAACCTCCGCCGCGGATTTTTCTCATTGAATGCCCTATGGAAAAATAAAATTGCCGTTCTCGTGGGAGACTTCCTGCTTTCCAGGGGATTGTTGCTGGCCCTTGAAAATGAAGAATTTCATCTGTTGAAAATTGTATCCAACGCTGTCAGGGAGATGAGCGAGGGCGAACTTTTACAGATCGAAAAAGCCCGTCGTCTGGATATCGGTGAAGAGGTTTACTTTGAGATCATCCGGAAAAAAACCGCTACCCTTATTGCTTCCTGCTGCGCCTGTGGCGCTGCTTCAACAGAAGTCGGGGAAGAGACGATAAAAAAAATGTGGCAATTTGGTGAATTTGTCGGGATAGCATTCCAGATCAAAGATGACTTGTTCGACTATGAAAAGAATAACGCAACAGGGAAACCCGATGGAATCGATATAAAGGAAAAGAAAATGACCCTTCCGTTGATATACCTGTTGAACCACTCCAATTATCTTGAACGGCGCTGGATCATCAACACGATAAAAAACCACGGGAATGATCCCGAAAGGGTTAAATACCTCATTGAAAAGGTCACAAAAACGGGCGGTATTTCTTATGCCCGGGAGAAGATGCTCGAATACCGGAACAAGGCGCTGACTATTTTAGAAACATTTCCTGAAAATACATTTCGTGAATCCCTTAAAAAACTGGTGATCTTTACAACCGACCGTAACAGCTGACATCCTGTTTCCAGCTTAAACTTTTTTCAGGGTAAATCCGAAGGTAGAACCAATGCCGACGGTACTTCTTACATTGATGGTCTGATCATGTGCCTCGAGAATGTGTTTCACGATCGATAACCCCAGCCCTTTCCCCTTTTTTGAAGCGGACCGGCCACTTGGTGTGCGGTAGAAACGCTCGAATACACGCGGCAAATCATCCTGGTCGATACCGATCCCGTTATCGGTGATCTCTACAAGGATATTTTCATCCATATCAAAAAAACTGATCTTGGTTCGACCGGTTTCATGATTGCAGTAACGGATGGAATTATCGATGATATTGGTAAGTACCTGCCGGATTTTCTCCCGGTCGCCTTCAACCCAGATTACCTTTTCAGGCTCATTAATCAATAGCTGCACATTTTTCTTCAGGGCTTTTATTTCGAGTATTTCAACTACCTCGCGGGTCAGGGCAACAATATCGAATATTATGATATTCAATTGCATTTGTCCCGATTCAAGCTGGGCGATTTCATCAAGATCTTCCACGATCTTAATAAGACGTTCTACGCTCTTCTCTGTCCGTTTCAGATATTCCTTGTTGACAGTAGGATCTTCAAGTCCTCCGTCAAGTAATGTCGCAATATACCCCTCAATATTAAACAAGGGAGTCTTCAATTCGTGGGAGACATTTCCGATAAAGTCTCTTCGATATTGCTCCAGTTGCTTCAACCTCACGATCTCTTCCTGCTTTTCATCTTCCCAGTGTTCAACTTCTCTTTGAACGTTATCCATGATATTGGGGCTGTATTTTTTCCTGGTCTTTTCCTTCTTTCCAACTTTTACGCTATGAATTGACTTGTAGATAAGGCGGATCTTGCTGTAAATGAAACGCTCAATGGTATATCGGAAAATAGCAAATGTAATTAAGAACAGAACTATTGAACTTCCCGCAAGTAAAAGAAAGGTAAAAAAATGATTAAAAGAGTGGGGAAAAAGGATAAGGACTGTCAATAAGAATAAAACGATATAAGTCCCGGTGATGATCAGGGAACAAAAAAAAGCTATATACTTTGGTTCGTGAAATTTCATTCCTCCTCAAATTTGTAGCCTACCCCTTTAATTGTTTTGATGCTTTCAATGTTGAGCTTTTCCCGTATCCGGCGGATATGAACATCAATGGTTCGGTCGCCTACGATTACATTATCTCCCCAAACCGACTGAAAAATCTCTTCCCGGTTCACGACTTTTCCAATCCGTGAAACAAGAAATTGCAACAGTTCGAATTCTTTACGGGGCAGGAAAATCTCTTCGCCGTTTTTTATGACCACATATTTATCTTTATTGATCGTAAATTCCCTGGTGGTCACCAGGTTGGCCTCAAGCTGTTCTTCCCGCACCCTGCGCAGAATTGCCTGGATCCGGCTGATAAACAGTTTTGGTTTGATGGGTTTAGTAATATAATCGTCGGCACCCGCTTCAAATCCGGCAATCTGTGAATAATCCTCGCCACGGGCTGTCAGAAAAACAATCAGGGTGCCGGAAAGCGCAGTAATGTTGCGCAGCTGCCGGCAGGTCTCCATTCCGTCCATTCCGGGCATCATAACATCGAGGATAATCATATGAGGCCTGTGTTCGCGTGCAAGTTTCAAGGCTTTCTTACCGCTTTTGGCCTTAAGTACCTGGAACCCTTCCTTAGATAAATTATAGCCCAGGAATTCCAGAATATCGGCCTCATCATCGACAAGAAGTATAATTATATCTTTGCTTTCCATGTAGGATACTCAAAAAGACAAAATTATCAAAAGATGTGCAATTTAATAGGGTTTAGAAAGTTATATTCTGATAATTAACAATTATTTAATGAAGAAACGCTATTTTGTGCAAAACTATAAAATGATCAGGATCTGCTTATTTTCACTCCTGTTTGTGCCATCAGCTCTGTTTTCTCAAAGGTTCAATGCCGGTATCCTTGCAGGGGGTCTTGTCAGCCAGGTGGACGGAGATACCTATGACGGGTATCATAAATTTGGTTTTCTGGCAGGAGCCTTTGTTAATCTAAGGGTTTCAAAACATTCCTCCTTTCAGATGGAAATGCAATACATACAGAAAGGAAGCAGGAATGCCAACGACTCGGCCCATATGAGTGACAATACCTACCTGCTCCGGATACATTACCTTGAAATACCTGTTCTGTATCAGTATACCTTCGGCAAACGGTTTGCTGCCGAGATCGGACCCGCGATGGATGTTACGCTTGGATCGTATGAAGAATCTAATCTGCAGGAAGTGCAAAATACAGTTCCCATGAGGCCGGTTACATTAGCAGGGATCGTGGGGGTTTCAGGGTATATCACCCCCCATCTGAAAGCAACTTTTCGATTTAACTACTCGCTCTTGTCCATACGTAATGCTTCTGCTCCTTATCCCCCTGGGTACCGCAAAATCCTGTTCGAATGGGGGCAGTATAACAATGTATTGTCTCTATCCTTAAGCTGGGACTTCAAACCAAGGGAATTTTGACATAAATTGCACTCCATTATGGCTAAACTCAACATTATAGTAGGAATCACCGGAGCCAGCGGGGCAATTTATGGAAAATTGTTACTGGAAAAACTATTGCTCCTGAAAGACCAGGTCAATGAATCCGTAGTTATTTTTTCTGAAAATGCCAAAGCAGTCTGGAAATTTGAACTGGGTAATTTTGATCCTGCGAAGATTCCATTTAAAATATATTCCCAGGATGACATGTTTGCTCCACCGGCCTCCGGTTCAGCGGGATTCGATACTATGATCATTTGCCCGTGTACCATGGGAACCCTGGGCAGGATTGCTTCGGGTGTATCAAAGGATTTGATGACACGGTCAGCCGATGTTATACTGAAGGAACGAAAGAAACTCATCCTCGTAACCCGGGAAGCTCCCTTTAGCCTGATCCATCTGACAAATATGAAACTACTTACGGAATCGGGAGCGATAATTTACCCGGCCTCTCCTTCCTTTTACAGCAAGCCAAAAACCATTGACGACCTTATCAAAACAATTATCGAAAGGGTGTTGATACTTGCCGGATTTGAACTGGAAAGCTTTAACTGGGGAAAAAAGAAGTAGCAAATTCAATTTTTCAGGTGGGAATATTTTTTCTCAGCTTTTCAAATCCTGCGCGTCTCACGGATGATTTCCTGAATAACCGGTCAAAGTCTTGCTGTGTCATTTTCCGCCAGTCAGGTTTTCTCATCTTTTTCAATAATTCTGAAGGCAAAAGTGCCGGTTCATTGTGCGGAAGTGCACGGCGGTTAAACGGACAAACATCCTGGCAAATGTCACAACCGAATATCCTGTCGTTTTGCTTCGACCTGATCTCTTCAGGAATGTCGTATTTGCTTTCGATGGTGTGATAAGCCAGGCATCGCGAAATATTAAGCCGGTATGGGGTATCCAGGGCGCCGGTAGGGCAGGCCTTGGTGCATAAATTGCAACGGCCGCAATGATCGGTTTCGGGAATATCGGGAACCAGTTCAAGATTAGTCAGGATAATGCCGATAAAGAAGAACGACCCTCCTTTTCTGTTGATCAGGATAGTGTTTTTCCCCTGCCAGCCCACTCCGCAACGCTGTGCCCATACCTTTTCCAGTACGTTTCCAGAGTCCATAAAAAAATGTACCTCTGTCTTCCCGGATTGTTTCAGAAAATCAACGAACACTTTCAACTTTTTTCTCATGAAAGGATGATGATCCTGGCCGTAAGCATACTTTGAGATTATGAAATTGTTTTCGGCAGGGATGATCTCCGGTGGAAAGTAATTCATCACGACTGCAATCACAGTGGCTGCATCCGGCATAATTAGTTTTGGGTTAAGCCGTTTCTCCATCTGGGTTTTCAGGTAAGTTAAACTTGCCTGGCCTTTTTCCTTTATGAATGATGTATAGTAAGAACGGAAGTTATCAAGGGGTTCTGCCTTGGCAAATCCGCAAAAGGCAAATCCCAACCGTTGTGCCTCCTCCCTTATTTCTTCTTTTGAAACCATCAATTTTCAAATTACCAATGACTAATGACTTAAAAACTGTTTTAAAACAACCCAGTCTGTTCTCCTTTCTTAAGCTTTCCAAGATGCCGATATGCCAGTTCCGTTGCCTCCCGTCCCCGGGGTGTACGCATAAGATAACCCTCCTGGATCAGGAACGGTTCATACACCTCTTCGATTGTTCCGGGATCCTCAGAAACTGCAGTGGCGATTGTAGTTATACCTACCGGTCCTCCTTTAAATTTATCGATGATGGTCAGAAGGATTTTATTATCCATCTCATCGAGACCATTCTTATCGACATTCAGAGCCGAAAGTGCGTACCTGCTTATCTTCAGGTCGATCCTTCCATCGCCTTTGATCTGGGCAAAATCACGCACCCTGCGCAACAAAAGGTTAGCAATTCGAGGAGTTCCACGGCTACGCCTGGAAATTTCGCTTGCAGCGGCTTCATCGATCGGCATTTTAAGGATTTCTGCAGAACGGAGTATGATTTTTTCAAGCGTCTCTGCAACATAATACGAGAGCCGCGAGTTTATCCCAAACCGTGAACGGAGCGGGGCTGTGAGAAGTCCGGAACGCGTTGTGGCGCCGATCAAGGTAAAAGGATTGAGCTTGATCTGGATACTGCGGGCATTCGGACCAGTCTCGATCATGATATCGATCTTATAGTCTTCCATGGCGGAATAGAGATACTCTTCGACAACCGGAGAAAGGCGATGGATCTCATCAATAAAAAGAACATCATTTGGTTCAAGGCCGGTAAGAAGTCCTGCCAGATCACCCGGTTTATCCAAAACCGGGCCGGAACTTACCCTGATATTCACACTAAGCTCATTGGCAATAATATAGGCAAGGGTCGTTTTTCCCAGTCCGGGTGGCCCATGAAGCAACACATGGTCCAGCGATTCCTTTCGTTGACGGGCCGCTTTCACAAAGATTTTCAGATTCTCCACAATGGATTCCTGACCCGCAAATTCAATAAAACCGGAAGGGCGAAGGACCTTTTCGATCTCTTTTTCAGCAGGACTCAGCTGACTACCTGTTGGATCAAGATTTTCATTCATAAAAGCAAAAGTAAAGAAAATCAGCTCATTTTTTTTTGTAAAAGTAAAATCCTTATTTTTACGTTATTAAATCTTAAACTAAGTCATCATGCAACCAATTATTGTTGCCGTAGATTTCTCCAACACTTCTATTCATGCGGTCGAATATGCTATTCCTATTGCCAATAAGCTGAAATCCGACCTTGTGCTGGTCTGGGTCGATAAAATCAGTCCCCAGGAATCTCTTTATCCCGATACCTCCAATGCTAACCGGAATGAAGCTAAAAAGCGTTTTGAAGAGTTACTCCAGCTCTTTCACCGGAAACTCAGCAAAGGTATAAAAATGGAATACAGGCTTCGAAAAGGAAAAGTTTACCATGAGATTGACAACCTTGCAAAGAATCTCAACGCAGCATTGGTTATTACCGGAGCGCACGGAATATCGGGTTTTGAGGAGTATTGGATAGGAAGTAATGCCTTCAAGATCGTTACATATGCCACCTCTCCGATTATCACCGTTAGGCATGATTTTGAGATCAGGAAGAGTATCTCCCGTATACTTGTCCCCATCGACGGATCGTCAGAAACTTTACAAAAACTACCGTTTACCACTAACCTTGCACGAATGTTCAAATCGGAAGTTCATGTGGTAACCACCCATTCAAGCAACCTTAAGTCCATTCAGAGAATTGCAGAAAAATATGCGCAACTGGCAGTTAATTATTTAAAGGCGAACAACATTACCTGTGTTCAGGACAGCATTATTGCCAACGACTTAACCAAGGCTGTGCTGAGTTATATAATAAATGTAAAAGCAGAGCTGGTCAGTATCATGACGGAACAGGAAACCCCGCTTAATATTTTATTAGGACCCCAGGCACAGCAGATGATAAACCAGTCACCTATACCGGTGCTTAGTCTTCATCCGCAGGAACATTTTAGCTTGTAACTGATAAAACGATGATAAAGTTAATTGCATTCATCGGTACATTATTTTTTTACTGGATAGTTCCAATATTTGCTTATACTCAAAAGGCAATGCCCGATACGGGAAAAATTGAAATTATTCAGGATCCGCAGGTAGATGTCCTGGTAACTAAGCATATTCAGATCAATCAGAATAAAGGAGGAATTGAAGGTTTCCGGATTCAGATATTTTCCGATTCAGGGAACAATTCAAAGAACCAGGCACAGGCAGCCAGTGACGAATTTAATGCAAAATTCCCGAATGTAAATGCCTACCTTACTTTCAAATCACCAAACTATCGCGTTGGAGTTGGTGATTTCAGGAATCGCCTTGATGCCCAACGATTTCTTCTTGAAATTGCACCCGATTACCCTAATGCGTTCATTATATCTGATAAGATCAATTTACCCAAGGTTGAATAATTAAAATCCTACAGCTATGAGTAAAATAATAGTTGCAATTGATTTTCTGGATGCCTCCATCAATGCATTTTTACATGCTCTTTCCATTGCAAATCTATGTAAACACGACTTGTTGTTGGTTTGGGTGGAAAAACCGACTTCGGAAGTCGAAAAATTTGGAGAAAAAGTTAAAGATCCGGCACGGGATGCTAAAAAGGCATTCGACGAGTTGATTGCCAAGTATCAACAGGAATTACCGGACAGTAAGATAACCTATAAAATCCGGAAGGGCAAAGTTTACAAAGAAATTGCAGCAGAGGCAAAAGAGAGTAAGGCCGTTTTGACCGTTGTTGGAACACATGGGGCTTCAGGATTTGAAGAGTTTTTTGCCGGCAGTAATGCAAATAAGATCGTGACGGCCAGTCCATGCCCCGTTATTACCATCCGTGGTGGGATAGATGTAAAACGACCACTGAGCCGAATTGTTTTTCCGATTGACTGCACTCTTGAAACAAGACAGAAAGCCAATATGAGCGGATACCTCGCCAAATGTCATAATGCAGAAGTATATATTCTTAAGGTATACCGGTCAAAGGTAAAGGACATCCGGCAGAATGTTGACCTTTATGCCTCACAGGTTGCAAGGCATTTCGACAAAGAAGGTGTAAAGTATCATATTGACTGGGTGGAAACGGAAAACCTCGCCAATGCGGCAATCGACTACGCCAAGATGATTGATGCCAACCTGATCGCGATCATGACCGAACAGGAGTCGGGAACTGCCAATCTTTGGATGGGAACTTTTGCACATCAAACCGTGAACCATTCACCTGTTCCTGTGCTGAGTATACGTCCAAAAGAAACACTGGCGGCAGGTCTTGGATTTTAATACCTGTTAAGGCAATTCAGATCTGCAAAAGCGATCTTTAACCGTTCTACCACCGATTTTTCTCCATCACGTAACCACGCACGGGGATCGTAATACTTTTTATTGGGTTTATCTTCCCCTTCTGGATTGCCGATCTGCCCCTGGAGATAGCCTTCATTCTTTTTATAATATTTAAGAATTCCTTCCCAAAAAGCCCATTGCGTATCGGTGTCGATATTCATTTTGACCACACCATAGGAAATCGCTTCCCTGATCTTCTCCGGTTCTGATCCTGAACCACCATGAAAAACGAAATTCACCGGATTTGGACCGGTATTTAATTTTTTCTGGATATATACCTGGGAATTATGAAGGATGATCGGTTCCAGTTTGACATTCCCGGGTTTGTAGACCCCATGAACATTCCCGAAGGAGGCAGCAATCGTAAAGTTTGGACTTACCATGCTAAGCGTCTCATAGGCCAATGCAACATGCTCCGGTTGGGTATAGAGGCGTGAACTGTCAATCCCGGTATTATCAATGCCGTCCTCTTCTCCACCCGTTACTCCCAGTTCAATTTCGAGGGTCATTCCCATCTTACTCATCCGCTCAAGGTAACGTTTGCAGATTTCAATGTTTTCATGCAAAGGTTCTTCCGACAAGTCAAGCATATGGGAGCTGAATAACGGTTTACCATGCTTACGATAGTAGCTTTCACCTATATCCAGGAGTCCGTCGATCCAGGGTAAAAGCTTTTTAGCGGCATGATCCGTATGGATAATTATCGGCACGCCATATAATCCGGCTATTTCATGTATATGTTGTGCTCCTGATATACATCCTTTGACGGCAATCCGTTCATTGTCGTTCTTCAAAGATTTCCCGGCGTAAAAAATCCCACCCCCGTTGGAGAACTGGATGATGACAGGCGAATTCACGGCCTTTGCGGCTTCCATGACAGCATTCACTGAATCGGTTCCAACCACGTTTACTGCCGGAACGGCGAAGTTGTTAGCTTTTGCGATACGGAAAATCTCCTGAAGATCATTACCGGTTGCAACACCCGGAGCGACTTTATCCGATACTTTTTCTGACATAGTATTATGATTTAAAGATTTGACTTCTTTTATCTATTCAAAAGTAAAAAAATATTTTCTAATTTTTTATCATTTCCCTGTTTTTTAACGTATCTTTGTATTAAACAAGTCTAAATAAGAACAATGTGAAAACACTGAATATTGTAACGGCTATCTTATTTTTTTTCATGGCAGCGCAGATCGGGAAGTTACACCAGGAGTATGCCGCTAAAAAATAATTTTGTTTTCATAGTGCCGATTAGTGTCAAAACGGGCTGTCTGAAAAGCAGTCCGTTTTGTTTTCTTATCCTGAATTACTTATCTTTGCCCCCCAATATGGCCCCGTAGTTCAATTGGATAGAATGGCAGATTCCGGTTCTGTTGGTTGGGGGTTCGAGTCCCTTCGGGGTCACCAAAATATCAAAAAATGCCCTGTAAATCAACGATTTACAGGGTATTTTTTATGATTTGGTAAAACATAGGTAAAACATCTCTCGAAAATCTTGATTTTACTGGGAATGTCGTAATTATTTTAATGTATAGATCTCAATATCAGCATTGTAAATAAAAACAAATTTCCCCAAAACAATTGTCTCACCCCCCAAACGAAGTGCTGAGTTTGAACATTGGTAGATACATCGACACAAGGATAAGACCGACAAAGAGACCAATAAAAATAATTAGGACTGGTTCTAGGAGGTTACCGATAATCTCGGTCTTTTGTTCAATCTCACTGTTGTATTGCTTTTCCAGGTTTCTGAAGATAAGGTCGAGTTGGTTGGTCTCCTCCGCAACTTTCACCATCGATACCATTCTTTTTTCATATATCCGGAAATGCCCCATACTTCGATTTAATGAACTGCCATGCATGATTTCATCGGATATGAAACTGAGGGAATACTCCAGTGGATAGAAACAGATCATTTCCCTTACTAAACCCAATGCTTCGATCAACGGAATGCGTGATCGTAATAGCAGATACATACAAAGAGAAAAACGAGCTAAGTAAACATGCTTTACAAGAATACCGAATAGTGGTATGGATAAAATTAAGCGAGATGAAATCCGTCGAAACCAGACCTGCTGCCGGAAGAGCCTCCAGGTAATTATTAACCCTGCAAAAAACACAAAGATAAAACCTAGGTACCCTCGTATACCATGAGAAAAACGGATTATAATGTTAGTGAGGGCTGGGAGATCCTGCCCGAACCGTCGGAAGACATCCTCAAACATAGGTACAATGAAGGATATCATGAACCAGATCACCCCGAAGGCAGTCAGAAGCACGACTACAGGGTAGGAGAGGCTCGATATTAACTTCTTCTGCAGCTTAATCCTCCCGGCAAAATAACCGGAAAGCTCCTTAAGTATCTCCACTAGTTGACCGGTCTCCTCTCCGATACGGACGGTAAAATATTCATACTCGGAGAATTTCCCGGTCTTTTTCAGGGCATCTGAAAGGCTCTCCCCTCCGATGACGGCTTCACGAACCGATACTAACATTGCTCGGTCTCGCCTCGTTCTGAAATTCTCACTAACCAGGTCAAGACTCGAACTGATATCGACTCCCGCTTCAAGTAGGATGGCTATGTCATGATAAAACTGTTGGCGACGTGAGGTTTTAAAGTTGCCACCGAAGAGAGTGATCTCTTTCCCGAGGAGAGTCTTTATACCACTGATACTGTCGCTAGAGGACGGCCTTTCCCGCTTTGCAGGTCTTTTTACAAAAGTAGAAATATCAAGTTGATTCATGGAAAGGTTTTATTGAACGTTTCTTTAAGATTAAAAAGCATCTCGGGGGTGTAAGTCTTATCGTGCTGAATAATCTGAGAAGTTTGCCTGTACCCTGTTTTTATCTCTAAATGATCGATAATCCCATTCTCGACAAGGTGTCCATTGTTACTAAAGTGCAGATCTGAACAACCAGCGACAATGGAATCGTTGCGATGCTTTTGAGTACGTAAAATGTATCTATAGTGGAAATGGTAGATGATCGTATCCCCACCCGGCATTATAAATAGTAACAGGCTATCGGCTTGGAAACCATAAATATACTTTGAAGCGTTAGTCTCATGTAGTAGACTCCCTTCCAGGGTCCAGAGGGCATTAGCTACTTGCTGCGTTTCCTTATCCCTGGAATAGGTCATAAGAAAAAATCTAACTGAGGCATAAACCATTGCCACGAAAAAACAAGAGATAGTAATAACCACAAGCATCTCTACAAGAGTAAAGGCTGGGAGTTTCCGGCTACTAATGATGCTCAACTTCGTGCAATATTAGGAATTTATAAATGAGTCGTACCCTGTTTCCAGGGTCAATCACCTTTAATTCAAGGATAAATAATGAAGGAGTGTATGGAGAGGGCTTCAACAACCTCTGGACTCGGAAATGGTTATAGGAGATCTCCGTCTCAGTATAATCTCGGTTGCGACTGGTTTCCGTTGCAAGGTTTTGCATAGTGATCCAGGCCTCCAGGTAATCGAACCTCCCCGAGGATCGCATCACTCCGGCAATGGCCATGGCAGCTATCGACACACATATCAACAACACAGTGAAAGCAACCAGAGTCTCAACCAGTGTCGATCCTTGTAGTTTCATATATTTTAAAACTACTGTAACCATTTGATAATGTTTAAAAGGGCAGTATTCTCCTGGTAACTTATCCCAGTAAAATAATCGGGTTGCCTCGAATAATCGATCACTGCATCAATCAGGTAGTTTTCATAAATAGCCACTGGATTCCTTAGGATAAATCCTGGGGTAATAACATTTCCGTGCACCTCCCCATAAAGGGATATATCATAATTAGTATAGAGTGAACCGACAATCTGGCTTTGTTCGCAGATGATTCCAATGGAGGTGTAGGATTTGATAGGATTCACTGAATAAGCCACCACTGTCCCTTCCACTCGACACTGTTTGTCTATAAAAAGAAAGGGAGCAGGGCTCATGGAACCGTTGATGACAGCCAGTATGGATGGAGCTGGGAAAGTACATAACGGGCTGCATCGCAATGTATCGGTAGCAATGAATTGTCCTGTCCCTTTGAACTGTGTTTCGATAATGATCTTTTTGGCGCAGAGAATAGCATCGGAAATAATAGCATTGTGTTTAATCCGGATAACCGAATCGCTTACCACAATCACGTTCCCCTTGACAACGCACCGCTCCAGTCTTATCTCCTCGCTTGCATAGAGGATCACAGTTGGTTCCTGGAAGCTGTTACTAATGCTATCACTAAAGATACCGGATTTTGACCGTATCACCCGTGAAAAGGGCATATAATAACCTAGTAATTCTTGTGGTTGCATCCGTAAATACCGGGATTTAATTATAGGCATTGGGCGATCGGAGGCATCAATCACTCCTTCCACCAATTCCTTTCGCTGGTAGAATTTACCTGAAATAGTGGCCGACTTAATCCCCGCCTTTGGTACTTGAAAAATTCCTTTTAGTAGAGTGTTCCCGCACAGGCAAAGTACTTTGTAGCTGTTGCCCAGTAGCAAGGCTACCTCCTTCTCGCCATGACGATAGTCTCCACAGAGTGCTATTTTCGAGGAAGTAAAGTTTCTAAATCGTGCCGAAGCCTTTAAAAGTTCGAAAAAACCCCACCGTCTCTTGCAAATGGTTACACTGTCATTCATGCCATTAAAGAGGGAAAGCGTGATAGGTTGATCCTCAGGTAATTCATAAGTTGGATCCCGTAAGAGGTTTATGGCTGATTGTACATTGCACTCCATCTCAGCTCGACTCATCCATTCCAGCGACTCTCTACTGCTAAAAAACCGAAGGGTAATCAGTCCGGTCAGGATCATCGCCAGCATGGTAAGCAGGAAGAGAACATATAGTAGGCTGTATCCAGGTAAAGTTTGGTTATTTCTGTGTCCCGTTTTTTCCCTTTTCACGCGTCTCCTTTTTCTTTGGTTTTTCTTTGTTCTTCTTTTGTAGCTTCACTGTGGTGCTATCCTTTTTGGTGGAAAAGATTTTCTTTATCCAGCTCGTTCCGTTTGTATCCTTGGCAAAACCTTGCCTGTATTTCAAGCAATATCGCACCTCACCTGCCGGGGTCCAGGTGACCCATTGACCGGTTTTTAATCCCCTGTCGTAGGATCCTTTGATAATCAGTGCTCCGGTTTCATTATATGTTGTGTAGGTTCCGTCGAGTAGTCTCCCTGAATAATCGCCTTTGTTTGTGTGAATCCGATTGGTCCCGTACCAGTAATATTGTCTCCCCTTTTTGGGTTTAACTGGCTTGTCTTCGGAGTAGAGGGTAAAACGTATGGTAGTCAGACTGTCGCGGATGGTAATCAGGCTCGAGGGATGATAATTCACATCTTGAATTGGCCCGATACATCGTGTCACAAATAGCATCATCACCAAAAGCAGGAGAAATAAATTGAGTTTTTTTTTCATAGTCTATCGCGTTTCAGGTTCCCTGGTTATTTCATGAACCTCCCCTTGATAACCGATCAGAATTTTATCTCCCTTCACCTTCAACAATTTTATTCCATTACAGGTGTCTCCGGGTTTAAGGACCATATCATTGCCACTTATACGCAATGAAGCGAATATTTTCTTTTTTTTACCATCTGAAACGGTACCGTAAAAGGATATTGGTGGCCATTTTTTCTCTCGGATGATTTTTCCCCCGGAACTATTAATTTTCCGGTCAGCTAATGAGTGAAACCCGAAAGGATCGGGATAATTCAGCCGAAGGGAAAAGGTATCTGGAGTCGTAGGCAAATGACTGCTTTTTAGAACAGAAACTGACCCTGAATACTCCCGCTTATCATTCCCAAGCCAAGAGAATATCCTGTAGAGGATTATTCCCCAGATAATAAATACGGCAGGCACCAGGATATAGAGTAGTTTGCGGTTTTTCATATCAATGGTTATTACCGGGTAACATCTTTGTTATGAACTTGGTTTTGATGATCAATTTCCGGATCACAGTATATTCACTATGGTTTCCTGCTTTATCGATGGAACGGACTCGCCAGAAAAAGATCCCCTTCCCAAGACTGTCCTGGTAATTAGTATAGGGTAGAAAGACAGTGATCACTGGAAAAGTTAAAAGAGAGTCTGTGGCTATCACCAGGCTGTCCCGTATAGAAGAACCTTCATGAGGTGGCCGGTTCCAAATGAAAGTTATGATGGTATCGGGTAGGGTGGCATTGGCGGCCGGAGCAACAAGCTGGGGTGTCCCGGGCGCCTGGGTATCAAGATAGATGGAGCGCGAAGAGTAAGGGGTATTTGAGGTCGAATTCTGTCCCCTGACTTTCCAGGTATAGGATCCGTCTCCTTCCATAAGTGAGTGGGTCACACTGTCTTCAGCCACAAGCTGGGATATCACTTCGACATCTTTAAAATAGAGTTGAAAGTTGTAATTGTCGGCATTGTAGAGTCCCTCCCAATCAAAAAAGAGGATTGTTTGATTGGAAGTGTCCAAGTCGGGCGGAACAATCAACCGTATTGTTTGATGGGAAATATCGGGAGTACTGTCGATAATCAAACGATTTATAGTATAAGGTGTCTCATAACCAAAATTCACGGCTTTGACTCGCCATTCGTATGTACCTGGCAATAGGGAATAGTTGAATTTGTTACTGTAAAGTGTTGTATCAGCGAACAACTGTATAATGTTTGCGAAGGAGGGAGAAACGATCTGAAGGGTATAATAATCGGCGCCGGTTACCTCCTGCCACCAAAAGTTTTGATATACCAGAGTTGAGATAAGACTATCAGGAGGCGAGAGAAGTACAACACGATCCGAAGAGATATTCTTCTCAAAAACATCTTCACACCCGGTTATGAGTACCAGGTATAAAAGTAACAATCCGATTTTTCTATTGTGTATCATATTTTTTCTTAAGGTGTTGAAAATAGAGAGCCATCCTAAGCTCTGGTTCTGCAGCCTGATAGGTTTTATAAGTAAACATCCTGGAAGCAATCACTTGTCCCGGCGTCCTGCTGGTATCCATGTTGTACATTAAACGGAGAAGCTTGGAGTATTCGCCCGCCATTACGAAAGTGTTCACCATCACGGTATATCCCTGTTTTTCGTAGATATACCCTTTGGGGATATCTACCATGGAAAAAGGATAACTTCTTTCTTCCTGACTTACCTGGTCCAGAATCGCTTGGCGAATATCAATTCCGGTAAGATCGCTGCACCCCATTATTCGGTCTAAATTTTCAAGATGTCGGAATAGCTCTTCAGGTTGGGCGATCTGTTCCTGTTGGAGTCTGGCGGTCCGACTTACCTCCGATAATCTCATGAACAAGATGACCGTCCTCTTAATCCCAAACTGCCAGGACAGTAAATATACCAACACCACTCCTGTAATCATCAGGATCAATCTGCGTGAATGGAAGAGAATATGGAGTTTGGTGCGAATGGTCATTTCGTGGTGATTTCAAGCGATACTCCTGCTTCATGCTCCTCCTTTTCAAGGTAGTCCGAAAAGGCAACTGATTCAATCCATTCCATGTCTTCCAGCCGTTTGATCCATTTGTTTAGGGCATTACTCTCACGAACCAGAGCTTGTATTCTGATTTTCCCGGGCTGGTAGACAGGCTCCTGGTTCACTTCTTCCTCTTTAAAGAGGATTGGATGAACCGCAATCTCCGTGAGGGTAATACCGTATGGAATCGAAGCTCCGATTCTGTCGATGATAAAAGAACCTTTGTAATTATCTGTACCGGAGGATTGCTTCAAGAATTGCTCACGTTGTTGGATCAGTTCTAGTAGGGAATCGGTTTTCCGTGCAGTCGTCAGGTTCTCTTCTACCACCAATACCAGATCGTTGTACTTACGTGTGTAATGGCCAAAAAGAAAGAAATTTCCTAGCAGAATGATGAAAAGAAATCCTAATGCGATGGCCAACAAACCCTTCATTTTTGCTGTGACCATCACCTCCTGTGCCTTTTCACGGACAAGGGGCAAAGGAGTAGATGGATCGCAGCGATTGATAACCAGGAAGTTAAATGCAGCGGAAAAAGAACAGAGCATGACCTCAGGTAAGGTTAAAACCCCTATCTTAATATTCCTTCCTGTTGATTCCATTGGAGTAGGTTGAACGTCAATAAGTTGCCCGCTTCTGATGTAAAATGAGCAGTAACCGGTAATGATCGGCGTATTTTCAGGTTCAAGCATAGAAAGAATACTTGTCACTGTCAATGGACCGATAAACACATCGGTAATCTGAATCTTATGAGCAAGAAATTTCTTTACTATTGTCTCAGCCAGTTGTGTACGGGTAAGGCAAAACACCGACCCGTTTTCTGCCTGGGATTCTTTTGAAAAAAGGAAATCTCCTACACGTGCATCAGGAAACACTGACCTAACCAATTCTTCGTCACTTGCTTCCTTATCAATGGTAATGTGGCGTATCAGTACACCTTTGCCGGTTAATATCAGAACGACCGGTACATTAGATGGAATGAAATCAACCAATCCATGCAAAGAGTCTATCAAAGGATGCATTACCATCACCTCGAGCCGGTTGCCATTTCTCTTGATTGCAATGTGATGCATTAAGTGTGAACCGTCCTGCAACTGATGTACTTCCACGGCGTCAATCCGTGTGTGTTCCATCCATCCGGTGAAATTCAGTCTTCTCAATTTAAAAAATAATGGTGGGTTTGATAAAGATACTCAGCTTGTTTTCGTTGCGCACACGGTTACGTGAAGAGAATATCCATTTGAGGATAGGTATTCTGCTCAGTACCGGAATTCCACTCCCGGAATCCTTCATTGTCCCCTCGTCAAGTCCCCCTAAAAGAATCATCTCCTCATTACGTACACGGATTAGCGATGTGAAGCTACGGGAGACTTGGTTAGGTGGGGCATCAGGAGCGAGTCTACCTCCAGTAAAATCCGACTGGTCCACTTTTACCTGCATTGTAATCTGTTCATCGGCGGAAACCAGTGGAGTTATGATGATAGAAAAATCTGCATTTACAGGTTTGTATTGTTTAACCTTAGTCTGTGTAGTTGAAGCATTGGCAAAGATCTGTGAGGTCTCCTCAAGATAATACTCAGTCTTGCTGATTTTCATAATAGCTTCATGGCCATTGAGAGTTGAGAGTTTAGGTGTGGATCTTACCTTCACAACTCCCTGGTCCTCCAACAACTTCAACGAAATATAGAAATTAGGAGTAACTTTTCCCAGGTTGAAAAGTCCGGCACCATTTAAGCTTGAGATCAGACTGTTGATACTTGAGGCTCCAAGGGTGATATCCACACCTGGACCTACAGTACCGGTTGTAGTAACCGGCTTGTCACCAATCCCTGCTGAGAGCCCGGTCGAAAGGGTATAACCATTCTGAAAATTGATGATGATCACCTCGATAAGAACGAGTGGTACCACCTCGTCAATCTGCGAAAGAAAATCTCCGATTTCCCGGATTACGGTTGATGATCCGCTCAGGATAAGGCTGTTCAAGTCGGGGAACTCTTGAATGGTGACCTCTTTCTTTAGTTTGTCGGGGATCACCTTTCCCAGGTCGGTCACCGAACGGTATTTCATCTTGATCACCTTTACCCCCCTGACACCTTCCTGATCACGGTCGCCGATAAGATATATCCCCTTCTCCTGTCTGTACGAGTATTTCGTACCATTCATGATGTTTTCGAGTAGTTCTTCGTAAGTAACATGAGCTAAGTTCACCGTTACCGGCTCTTTCAGTTCAGAGTAAATGAAATAGTTTACCTTAACAGCAGGAGAGATAGTGTTGATTACATCGGCAATGGGAATTCCCGTTGCATTCAGACTGATATCGCCAACCGATTTTGCTTGAAAAGGAAAGAGAGGGCCGGTTGAGGTAAAGGTCGGGGCAGGTCGTGGAGGCACTGTGGAACCTGTTATCCCTGGCTGGGATTTATTCACCGTTGTCTTACTTTCATCATAGAAGACAAAAAAATCATCCTTGCGGGTTACTGCAAGGTTGTTTGAGATAGCCATCTTCTCCAAAGCATCGTTTAGAGAGTCCTGTCTGACGAAAATGCTAACCAGTTTCCCCTGAATGTCAGGTGTGAAGATTACGTTTTGACCCGTGAGTCGGGTAATCTCACGGATCACTTTCAGCAAGCTGTCGTTCTGCAGGTCCATTGAAAGAGTTTGATTCGTGGAGTCCCATTTGATGATCAAAGGTTTAACCTCCTGAAATTCTTTGGGTGGAATATATTTCCCGATTGAAATGATCCTACCGGTAATCACTATCTCAAGGCTGTACTCCCGGCACATGAAGACCAGGATATCTTGGACAGAGATATCGGAAAATGTGTTGCTGACAAGCAGGGAGAAAGTTGGATCAACAGTGATATTCAGTTTGTTGGCGACGGCAAGTGTACGAAAAAACTCCTGGATCGGCATTTTCGAAGCCGAAAGATCCACTTTTTTATCTAATCCTGGTACCTCAGTGGCAAGGACTTGCAACTGGTTACTGAGTTCGGCGAAGCGGTCCTGTGCCTGTATGGAATTAGTTAAAATCGTCAGTAGAATGATAGAAATAACCATTCTCAGCCGTTTCAACCATTGTATCGGGTTAGGTCTATTATACAATTCAGTATACATCGTTCATCAGGATAGGATAAATTTCATCGATTGTTGTTTCGCCGGCAAAAAAGAGACTTAAGGCGCTATCGGACATTTTCTCAACACCCTCCTCTTGCAGGTATTGTTCGGCATCAAGTTCCTGTCTCTTGATTTTCTCGCTCAACTGACCATTGAGGGGAATCACCTCAAATACCGCTTTTCTCCCTTTGTACCCGGTAAAGTAACAGTCGGTACACCCTACCGGGATCCAGTGTTCCAAAGGAATCGACATAGGTTTATATACTTTTGGGAAGGCATCTGGATCGAATGGATTCTTTTTCTTGCATTTCGGACAAAGGAGCCTGACCAGTCGCTGTGAGACCGAAAGGTTTAGTGTCCCGGTAAGTAGAAAAGGGGGGACTTCCATATCCGCCAGACGCGAAACGGTACCCCAGGCCGAGTTGGTGTGGATAGTTGAGAGTACAAGGTGGCCGGTGAGGGCAGCCCTGATAGCCATCTGTGCCGTCTCCCCGTCTCTGATCTCCCCTAGCATGATGATGTCAGGATCTTGACGTAGAAAAGTGCGCAAGGCAGCCGCAAAAGTTAGTCCGATGCTCTCTTTGAGTTGTACCTGGTTCACCCCTTCAAGGGTATATTCGATCGGGTCTTCGATCGTCAGTATGTTGCTCTCCTCCCGATTCAGGATCTTCAACGTAGCGTACAGCGTTGTGGTCTTTCCGGAGCCTGTTGGACCACTGATCAGGATTATGCCACTGGTTTTTCGCACCGCCTCGAGATAGTCTTCACGCTGTTTTTTAGAGAATCCCAACTCTTCAATTTCGATGTGTGCTGTATCCTTGCTTAGGAGGCGAAGCACAGTCTTCTCTCCATAGAGGGTTGGAATAACAGAAACCCTGATGTCAAACTGATCCTCCTCGTTCCTGTAAAGAATGCGACCGTCCTGTGGCATTCTTTTTTCGGCGATATCGAGATTAGCCTGAATTTTGATCTTGTTGATAAGAGCGGGATACTGGGGTTTACCGATTTCGTAGCGTTCCACCAGTTTCCCGTCTATACGCATTCGTATCCGTGCACGGTTTTCATAAGTCTCAATATGGATATCACTTGAATGTATTGACCTTGCCTCAGTTATCAGTTTACCCAGCATGTCATCCTGTTGGAGAAATACTCCTGACATCGAGCGTGATCTTTTGGAGTGTCCGTTTTGCCGGTAGTACTTTCCAAGGGTTGTCCTGATGATTTCCGAATCGGTCTTTTCAAGCAAAACTTTCTTCCCAAGGAGAAGTGTGAGTTCCTCTTCAAGTTCTGTGGTATACCGCACATCATCCACATAAAACTCGACCTGATCAGGAGAAACCTCCTTGGGTATGATCCCGAAATGCCATGCCTGGTCAGTAGTAATTATCTGCTGTCTCAATGTACTTAATTCGATGAATTTCGGATTAATCATAGGTTTCCGGTTAAGATGAATATCAACCATTCATCATCGTGTAATGGGTATTGCGGGAAAACCATAGAGAGTATTATCAACAGGATGGCCCATACTGAGAGATAACCTGCAAGGGGGATGGTCTGTTCACGAGGTGTTCTCACCTGATTAACAACCAAGGTACAAATCAAAGCAAGAATAAAACCTATAAGTATGACGAAAACGAAGATAAAAGTGGGTAAGGCCGTTCCGAGAATAAAAAGTAGGAGCAGATCTGCAGTGCCTACTCCGTTTTTAAACAGGTTGATCAATTTGCGGTTTTTCACCATATCATAGATCCATACCATTGTTAACAGGGAAAGAGTGATGAGTGCATTCTGAGCGGATTGCCGGAGAAGGGTTTCAGATCCTGATCTGATGAACCCCGATAGTAGTTGTGCTATTGTTAGCAGGGTAAGCGCCCATACCGAAACTACTCTTTCTCTGAAATCCTGCCAGGCAATGAAACCAAGTATTACCACGGAAAGAATCAGGAGAGCGACAGACATCAGTCTTTTGTCACCTCCTTCAGATTCTTGTCCTGGTCGATCTCCCAGAGGTTGAAGGTTCCGTCCGCGTCGAAATCTACAACGGCAGTCGCCTTCGCTTTGAAGGTGGTCGATGATGCCCCTGTTATCTCGATTCGGTAATTGGCCTTTCCGCCTTGCCCGGTTAGCTTTTCCTGTTCAAATCCCAGCTCCTCGAAATTGTCGGCATACTTCGAATTCATGTAGAAGTAATTCTTCTCGAGGGTGTAGAGATGTTCAAGTTGTAACTGTGCTTCGGTGCTTTTTGCTTTCGAAATCAACGGCATCAGGTTGGGCAGAGCAAGCAGGATCAGGATCCCGACGATAACTAGTACGACCAGCAGTTCCGTAAGGGTAAAGCCCTTAAGTTTTTTATCATGTACTTTTCCCATATTGATCGGTTTTACCGATACAGGGAACAAAATAATATAATAAATTATCGTTAAACAAGCAAATGTCGCTCCACTTCGTGGGCGTCAAAGGAGAATTAATAAACGTAATGAATGTGGAATAAACGAAAAGGGTGATGATGGACGGTTGTCATCTTTTATGACTATTCCCCCAATTCTTAGAACAAATTTCTTACAAAATTAAGTTTGTTATTAACACGATGGGGATCTAGGTGGAGACTCACAACTCTGTGTTTTTGTTGAAAATATTTGAAGTGCCTGTCTTTACTCATGCTGCGATACATTCTTATTGTTGTAATCAGGAAATGGTGTTTGATTGTTTAGGCTTTAATGCCAGCGTTCCTCCTTGTAATATTTGAAATATTCCTTTTCTATCCATGCTTAATTTGATACCAGGATACTTGATTACGTTCAAGGTACATTCGAAAAAAGAACCTTTCTTTAGCAGCTTTAATAAGATTCAATGGTAAACCGCTAGGACGACAAACCAGAGAAACCTAGCCCCCATATCGAAAGTTAAAACAGAAGATTAAACAAGGGATCAGAAATCACGTAGAAAGCATGTTCGAAAATGAGAAAAACGAATACAGCCTGTACAAATTACATACACGTACAGAAAAAATCGTCGAAAAGTCTGATTTTATGCATATGTTTGCCATGGACCTAGTCAGGTTCAAAGCTGATTTTTCTGTTTACTCATCTTTTAATTTAAGGTTATGGGGTATCTTTAGTTCTTCTCCTTTTTCAAATATTCAATTTTACTAAAGGACCATATACCACATCTGTTTGTTTTGCAATAATGAAATAGTGTAAATAATTACTATCCATCACATTTGCTTGTGTGCTTTTAATCTCTTAAGGGTAAATTCCCCGCCGCTTGCGGCGTATTAATATCTTTGTATGTATGAGCGGAAGCGAATACATACATAAATCGCATAATGTCTCTGTTTTGTTGTATCACTTTGTATGTCCGGCCAAATATCGCAGAGTGATAATTAGCAAAGCAGTTGATCAAACGTTGAAAGGAATTTGTTTGGAGATTGAGAAGCGCTATGAGGTTCATTTTTTGGAAATAGGCACTGACAAAAACCATGTTCATTTTTTGATTCAAAGTGTTCCAAAGGTGAGCCCCACAATTCTCATCACGATGGTGAAAAGCATCACGGCAAAAGAAATTTTCAGAAAGCATCCAGAAGTGAAAATCAAGCTTTGGGGAGGGGAATTCTGGGCAGATGGATTTTTTGTCAACACGGTCAGCAAATTTGGAGATGAGACGAGTATTACGAAGTACGTTCGTGACCAAGGGCTTGAGAAAGAATACACAGTGTTGCACAAAAGTAAACAGTTAGCTTTGTTTTAAGATACCCCGCTGCTCTGCGGCGGGGAGCATCATTATTAACACTATCGTCTTGCTGAATAGCTATAATGAAGTTCTTGTTTTTATTTACACTAATCACAGTTCTATGGATTTTCACATCACTAAATACGTTTCTTTGTGCCGACTTGTAAATAATAGCCCCGTCAGGGTATCCAATATCTACAGCCTCATATTTAGGTAAATAATAATAATTATCTCCTAAATCTTGTTCATTGGCTCTTCCCCAAATTAAATATAATACAACTTAGAGAAGTATAACGGCTATTGTAATAATCCATTTTTTCATTTTATAATTATTAGAGAGTTGATATAGTGTATCATATAATCTGTTCCTTGTCCGTCTGGTTTGCCATACCAATTCATAAAATTCCTTATTATATTTTCTGCTGAGTTATTCGGTCTATATTGATAATGATATAATTGGTCAACAACTTCTACCGTATGGGCTCCTCTAAGTATAAACGAAGTACCACCATAAGTTGCAGCAGTTTCATAAGGAAGCTTTATAAATGCTTGGGTTGTATTAATAGAAAAGACTTTACCTACTTTTACATTTGCAGGAATTTGTAACCCAGTCCAATTAATTTTTGAATTGTCTACCGAAATACCAACACCCCCACCATTTAGCCACCAATTATCTGCTTCGTTTTTTTGAAGTTTACCATCTCCATTAGAATCCCAACCCCCTTGTCCTGAGGGATCTACGCACTTACATATTGTAGTCTGTTTTGTTAAAGAACGCTCTTTCTATTCCCACAAGAGAAACGTTTTTTTCAAAAACAAAAACCCGCCCCAAATGAGGCGGGTTTTGCGTTCTTTATTTTCTTCAATCTGCCTGATATTTAACGTAAACCTTGACACTATCAGGGATTGGAGGTTTTGTGGTATTGTAAATTCTTTTGAAATTCTTTTGGATGGAAAAAGCATTACCGTGGTAAGGGATTTGAAGTTGCCACATCACTAATTCCTGATTATGCGTTTTATAGTACTCTAATTCTTCATTATACAGTTTTGAGATTGCTCGTTCGTCCATGGTATCCCTATGCACCTCAAATAGTTTGAAGAAAGGGGAATATATGATTATTGCCTTTTCTTTACAATAAAAATACCCAAAAGAGTTTTCAAACTCAACTGTTTTGCTAGGGTTCCTCCAAATTGTAAATAGAAGGGTATCCATCCTCTGGTCAATGTATAAGGTAAATACCTTTCTTTCCTTGTTTTCTGGCAGGTTAATGTAGTCTTCAACAAACCTTCTAAATGTATCGTTGTTGAAACTGTAGTTTTCATACATCTTTACCTGAAAGTCATTGAAAGATTCTAATTCTTTGTTAGACTTAGTACACGATTGGTAAAAGATGATTATGGGCAGAATAAAAAAATATTTTTTCATGCTTTATGGGTTTTGTTGTAAAAGGCGGATTAAACTTAGGTTGCCGTTAAGCAGAGAATTTACATAATAGTTTCTCAGGAAGTCCGAAAAATTTGTCCTGTAGGAAATGCTGTAAATATTTTCATCCCAACCTAAAACAAATACTGGTATCTGACCTCGTAATGTATAGTATGCAGCTGATTGATCTCCACCACCAGTCTGTGGATTCCAATATGAAGGGGTTGCGTCCATGCTTTTGTCCCAGTGCACATGAACACTTCCTAGCATCTGATAACTTTTCCCATTAAAATCAACGAAGCACTTATTCCCTTTCCACGTTGACGGTAATCCCCCAAAGAGGTCACCTCCATTTTTCCCCACATTAAAGGTAATAAGTCCTTTAGATGTCACCAATGCACCATATTCCGTGCTCTCAGCAAATGAATTATTCCATATACGTTTAAAACCATCTATTTCGTTTTGTAGCATCATATCCCCTTGTCCTGAGGGATCTGAGTAAGATAAACCAATCCATTTTGAACCAATTTCGACTCCAGATCCAGCAGTAAATGAGTTTCCATCTGCATATTTACCTGTCATCGTACCGTACGTTCCCTTAAAATCTAACCAATATCCATTTTCTCCTTTCCAGGCAAGAAAATTAATTCCCATCTTTTTTCCTGCATCCGTAATCGTCCAACCATCAAATCCTTTGAAAGCTACTATACCCGTACCACCACCACCGCCTGGCATTGAATAACCGGGAAGAAGTTCAAGCGCACTAAATCCCGGATCAACCCCTACTAATCCCCATTTTCCCCTACCATAATACCTATCATACACGTCAACATTTATACCACCGTGCCATGCATTCATTTGCGCATAGGTTGACTGGAAAGCATTATACAACCACCATCCATACCCTATATAAGCGCAACCCGAAGGATCGATCATT
>Ga0172373_10000556_pt1 | contig 61058 bp, 76 predicted proteins | sample Lak10m_2_FD_114546 | JGI IMG/M metagenome (GOLD analysis project Ga0172373, IMG submission 114546) | Freshwater microbial communities from Kabuno Bay, South-Kivu, Congo - kab_092012_10m | ecosystem: Environmental > Aquatic > Freshwater > Lake | place: Democratic Republic of the Congo... | reverse complement strand
CGGTCTAGAGGGACCTTCGGCAGGCAGCACCGTGGAAAAGTCTCAGCCCGCCTCACACACAGAATTTCTGACACTCCCGGAGTTCTTCTCTCTTGAACCCTAGATCCTCAAGCTGTCCGGGGCAACGACCATAATCAACAATGTGTCGCCGAACCTCCCTGACCAAGAGATCTGCATCTCCCCGCACAATTTCGTGCCTAACAAGATGTGCGCCCACTATCAGTACGATCGCAATAGCCCAGATCAGAACACAAATCGCCTGCGCAAGCCTGGAATAGGGACGAGCAACGATGACATAGGCGCTCCAACCAAGCCAGATTCCCAAGGGAAGCAACACAAATACCCCAAGAAATCCAGCATTCTTTTGGCCAATGGTCAGTACCGCAAGCACCGACAGAACCGTCGACGCGTAGATCTTCCGCTTCGACTCCCGGGACAGGAAAAAGCGAACCTCCTGATTCAACAGGTCACTCCCACACCCCCGTGAAATCGCTTCGAAGCCAGGGTATACCCCGGCGAGCCTCATCCAAAAACAAGCGCAGCCGCCAACGGAAGCCGTTGCCAGCTGCGTACTGACAATCCCGGTGCATCTATCGACGCACCGGGAAGCGACACCTATCAGCCAATCTTCATGCAGACGGTCCAGGTTGTTGTCGTAGTCGCCTCGTTATAGGCCAGACCTGCCGCTGCGGCTGCAGTAGGCGCCAGCGGCGCGGCACCAGTGGCCGCGCGAAGATTTCCGACGTTGTTGCCTATGTTGGTAGCCGGCAGCGGCCCGTCGATGATGGTATCGATCGCAGCCGCCTGTTTGGTCGACAGATTCGACGCACAAACAAACGTGCCTGCGAGACCGTAAACCGTCGGTGCGCCCACGGCAACTCCCAAGGTCCCATTAGCGCCGTGCTTGGGCACGGCGGCCGTCAAGGTAGCGGTCGGATCACCGGAGAGTAGCCCGGACGCCCGCAGGGACTGCCAGAATGCCTGGTTCTCGCCCGCGGCGTTGGTGAAGGTCGCCGCAATCGGGGCAGCCAGAATGCCATTGGCGTTGCCACCCACCGTCGCCGTCCAGCCGCGCGCAGTGTAGGTTGCCAAGGCCTCGTCGCCAGGTTGGTTCTTGTAGCGATCGACATATCCGTTATAGGCAGCCTGGATTGCTTTCATGTCGTTGACGATGGATTTGGTCTTGGTGTTCTCGATCATTTCCTGACCTTGAAGAACACCCACCAGGAGCAGGCCGATGATCACCAGGACAATGGCGATTTCAACCAGGGTGAAACCGGCTTGGCGAAGCTGTTTTTGAATTTTCATGGTTTTTCCTTTCTATTGAAAACCGGGGGAATTCCTTGATTGACAGATTAAGACGAATCGAACGATCCTGGGAGTCAAGATTCTTTACGGGGATGACGCGGGCACAATAAGGTGAAACCTTAGTCCTTCGGGAGTCGACGTTGCCTTTAGTTCACCGCCCGCTTCGCGCAGACTCTTTCGCGCTTGGTATAGCCCCAGACCGAGCCCGGACGGGCGGCCACTGGCAAAGGGTTCAAAAATCTTCTCGGCGGCAATTGGTGGAACACCCGGGGGCCAAGGACACATGAAGTCCATCTGGGCAGACGGGGACGAGGCATCACTGGCCGCACCCAAGACCAGCGTCGGACTTACCGGCCCTAAGTCACGCCACGCCGATGCGAGATTACCAAAAAGGTTGTCCAGTGCCCTGGCCAGCAGGCTGGCAGGTATCCACGCGATTGCCTCGCCTTCGATTCTGGGTTCAATGCCGGCAAGGCGCGCCGACTGCCTGGCGGCTTCGTGCAATTCGATCCTTCCTGCCTGCTCGACAACGGGATTGCGCCCAAGCGCGGCAATTAGTCGTTCGGCGCGATCCCTCGCCAACTTGGCGTTCTCCCGCAGCTGTTGGGCAGCGGTGAGAAGGGCGACATCATCCGTACAGGCAGCGAAATCATCAGCAACCCACATTACCCATTGCGCCTGGTTGCGCATGTCGTGCTGCAAGTAGAGTGAAAGTTGAGCCCGAGCGGCCAAGGCTGCGGACAACGCTTCGGTCCGTGCGTGCAGCCGTGTTTCCAGCAGCAGCACGAACACCCGTGCCAGATGCTCGGCGAACAGGCGGTTTTCGCCCCATTGTTCGGCGTGGATCAATGACACCTTTAGTCGGATTTCATCGCCACTGGCAAGATCAAACTCAAGTGGAACAGCTCGCACCGGTTTCGAACCGTGCGCCTGAATACTTCCCACTACTGGTTGCCCAAACCAAGTCCCCGTCCAGGACAGCTGCGTCCAGCCGCCGCCTTCAAGATCGGGCCATGCAGCGGCAGGCAGTTCCAGTGGATCCAGCGGTCGGCTGGCAAGTCGCAGCAGGTTCTCCATGCGTTGCCGATAGTTGTGCGCGACCCGGCCTATCCGATAGCTGGCAGCGAACAAGGCAATGCCCGCCGCGATCAAAAACAGGGCCAGCTTAACCGGGACGTCGAATTCCATACTTGTTCAGGTAGTAATAGACGTGTTCGCGTGCAAGCCCCAGACGTCGGGCCGCTTCCGCAATGTTGTAACCAGTTTCTACGAGAGTTCGACGCAGCAGTTGTTCTTCCGCGGCCGCGGCAACCTCCTTGGGGCCTTCGTCAAAGCGGGCTGTCAGCTGTACACGCGCCTCGCCTGCTTCGGCCATCCTCGTTTCTTCTCGCAAGAACAGTAGCGCCCGGCGCAAGGCATTCTTGATCTGCGGAATGGATGTCGGTTTCACCAGGAAATCGAAAGCGCCTCGCCGAATCGCCTCAAGTGCTGCAACGTTCTCGTCTTGCCCAGTCAGCACGATCACCTTCGATAACGGGGATCTCGCCAAACAGTCGTCAAGCACAGCCAGACCTTCGGCCATGGTGCTCGGTGCCGGCGGCAATCCAAGATCAAGCAATACCAGATTTGGAGTTTCCACCGAGAAGCTGGCCTTGGCTGCCGCACGATCGCCGACCAGCTTTACTTCATACCCGGAGCTCGTCAGGGACGATGCAAGGTATGACGCCAGGCTGTCGTCATCCTCGACGATCAGAAGCTTTGGCGCAAAATCTTCCTGACCGACTGATGCAATCTCGGAAGCGGCAGTTATCAAGGCAAGGTTCCGGCCTGGAGCATGCGGTTGAACAACAGCGGAGCGGGTATCCAGGTCATAAGATCGTCAAACTCGCCGTTGGTACCTCCGGCATCTACCGGCGTATGCCATACAAAAATCCGATCATTGTTCTGGTTTGCCGTTTCATCCGCGCCACCCGCGGCGCCCCGGGGGCCATTCGGTCCCAGCGAGAAAACAACAGCCACCGCTGAATTCGTTAGTGCCTGGACTCCGACTCCGCATGAAGGAATGGCAGGATTAGCTCCGGTCGACGACGCACAGACTCTAAGATCAGCGGCAGCGCCAAACGCTGCCATTCCCGCTCCTTTTATACCTGCGTTGTTTGTCGCCGCATTGCCAGACGCCGTTGTCACGGCATAACGGACCCGATTCGTCGGGCCACCCCACGCGTCAACCAGGTAGCCGTTGGCATCTAATCCGGTCATTCCCAAAGTCACGCCGGGCAGGAACCCACCGAATGCAGAAGTGCAAGCCGACGCGCCAATCGCACCCACGTAGGCTTCAGAACCGTTGGACGCAGCGGTCGCAGGACAGGGCAGGCGGCCGTTGGCGGCTGCAAATCCAAGCAGCGACTCACGGGCGTCGGCGAGAAGCTTTTGTGTATCCTTGAATTTTTGCTGCTCGATCTGTGCCGAAACGACGGACAAGCCTCCGCCGATCAGCATAGCGACAATCAAAAGGACAATCGCCATTTCGACAAGGGAAAACCCGGCGCTCATGCGGCCAATGGACTTCATGTCATATCCCCATTGCAGTTCATTACGGCAGCTTTCCAGCCTGCGTCATCCTCGCGAATAGAGGTGCGGTGGGCAACCAGGTTACGATGTCGTCGAATTCCCCGTTTGCCGCCGTTGTATCCGTTCGCGGATGGCTGACGAAGACCTGATTATTGTTGGCGGCGGCATTGGCCAGTTCATCCGCACCGATCCCCGGCTCGCCGTTCGGGCCGGAGGAAAACAGAATTGCAACGGCAGTCGTTGTCAATACCGTACCAGCATCACATGTGGTCGCAGTAGGAACGCCTGGGGCGCGGGTACAAACTCTCAGATCGGGCGAAAAAATCGCCGTAGTCACCGTCCTGATCCCGTCGGTCGTCGTCGCCGCATTCGCGTTCGCAGTCGTTACGCTGTACCGCAGACGCCTTGACCATGGATCAGGCAGGTAGCCGGTTGCGTCTACATCTGGAAGGCCCAGTGTCGCGGCAGGTAGAAACCCGACATAGGGAGTAGTACAGACCCCTCCCCCAACCGGCGCCTCGACTCCCGCCGTCGCCGCTGTAGCGGGACAGGGTAGCCTGCCATTGACCGCGGCAAAGCCTAGCAGTGCATCTTTCGCCATATTCATTGTTGAAAGTGCTGCCTGGTCTCTCTCGGCTTGTTCCGGCTGCGAATTGAAACTCCGCAACGCAAAGAATGCCCCAAGCAATCCAACTATTATGAGCATCATTAGAAGGGCAGCGCCTTGTTGACCGAATGGCAGGCTGCGCTTCATTTCGCTCGCCGCACAATTACCGACCCAGGCGGAAGTACGTCTGACGTACCGTCCGCATCCAGATCGGCCGTTTCCCGCACGCGCACAGATCGACCATCAATTACCACGCGACCCCGAGCAAACTTCGTGGATCCGCTTGCCTCGGAACCAGCGCCTTCAAACACCGGGCGCCCATTGATCCACGCGGTCCCTTTGCGACCAGCTCGGGACACTACTCCGGTAAGCGAAAGCTTTGCTCCCACTCCCCCATCCTGCGCAACCTCCTCCCCTCTGCGGACAGCAGAGATCAGGTTGCGTTCGGCCGGCGAAAAAAACAATGTACCCAGTCGATCCTGTACTCCTTGCGCAAATGCAGTCTGCGCCGATGCCAAAAGACAAACAGCCATCCCAAGCACCTTGGCGCGCCAAAGCAGCAAGAAAGGATTGTGTCGTACCGGCGCTCTCATTTCCTTGACCCCGAGTTGACTGGTTTGATCAAACTCATTGCGGCCTCGCGGGCTCTGAGAGACTGAAAAAACGTAGTGTGCATTGGGCACGCAAGCCATTTGAACTCGGATTGCCCAGTTGGCAGGACTGTAGGCGAAAGCGTCCCTTGACCCTTGCAGCATACTCGTTCAGCAGGTCCAGTAGCTCCCGCTCATGGGTTCCCCGGATTTCAAATTCCAAATCGTGAAAAAGCTCAGCGGTTTCAGCAAGCGCATCAGCGTCGCCTGTCGGAACTTGTCCCGCCTCGCTTTGAGCAAGCTCAGCCAGACTTCGGGGCGGTTTGAGGATGTACGTAATGGCCTCGCCCACACCGAGCTGGCCTCTCAATGCGACGAGTTGCTCGACCCAAAGTTCCCGCTCCGCGCGACCAACAAGGCCCTGACCTTCCAAAATTCGATACTTCTCGACGAATGCCCGCATATCCGCAAGGTCAGCCTGCTTGACGCTTCGCGTGGCAGTCCTCGCTCCAATTATTCCCTTGTCCGTCTCTAGGTTCTTGCGCAACGACTCTCGAAAATAGATGCTGCCAAATACCAGGGTAAGGGCGAAGAAAATACACCAGCCGAGAATGTTCAGGCGCTTTCTGGATCGGCTGAAGATCTCCCGTTCAGGGGTCATGTCCGGGATCCCTTTTCCTCACCTTCAACTACAGGGATGACTCCCGGCAAGGAGAAGCACCACGCCAGTTTGGTCGCGCCGCTGACGATGGAACCGCCGCGCAAACTGCCACGCGCGTGCTCCTTGTTGGCGTCCTGCCATACCTTGGCCCCCTCCAGTCCTTCAAGATATGCTGAAATCGAGCGCAAGACCAGTGCCCGGTCGCGAGGTCCGTAAGATTCCGGAATACCCAGTTCAAAGCTGATCTCGATTCGCCGCAGATCACTTCCCGCCTGAGGCTCCCCGGTTCCCGATACCGCCGCCACTGTCGCGGCTGTCGGACAGGCTTCAGTTCCGCTAGGGACCAACCGCCACTGGAACTCACGCATACGGAGGTTCGCGTCGATGGCGAGTCCCCGGGCAAGTAGCTTCAGATGCGGTTCCAATTGTGGAACGGTGTCAAGTTCTGCCAATGCGAGCGTTACAGCCTTGCGCACAGCATCTGGTGAAACTCCATAACGGCCGATCTGCGCATTCAGCAGGTCGATCTCCTGGTCCAGATTCTCTATCTTTTCGGTGATAGTTGCGTGCTGCTCGAGCATCCGGTAAATGGCAAGCAGATTGCTGCTGGCCGCGAAAACTCCAGCAAAAATGGTGAGTATGGAAAGATTGCGCGCAAGTTGCTTGACCCGCTCCGAAAGATATGTGACGCGGCGCGCCACTGGCGCGATCTGCCCCTTGGGTGATCGTACCGCGAGATCAAATAGGGCATGACGCCAGTCCGGTATCGGGTTAGTGTCGCGGCGATATGGTTCGACAAGGAATAGTCGTGCAGCTGCGAGCAGTGGCTCAATACCGCCAATATCGCCGAGATAGAACAACGGGAAGGTCTTGCGATCACGAGGTATTGCTTGCGTATTTTCCAGGTGACGGATAGTCCTGACAATTTCATCCACCTGAGCCTGGGGTCGGTCGGGAGTCAAGGTCAGTCGCGTCAGTATCGGAACCCTGTTCTTCAGGAAAACTATCCTTAAGGATTCAGGGCCCGGAAGCACCGCAAACAAGTCGGGGGGAAGTGAGCGGTGCGCGGCCAGGGCGCCGATCAGCATTGAGATCGGCCATACTCCGACCAACGGGTTGCGGATTTCGTCGAGTTCGTGATTCAGACGCTCGGCGGAATCGATTCCGAAGAACACAAAGCGGGTAGGAGCCAAGGTTCCCAATATTCCGTCGGCACCTGAATTTGGAAACGAGCCGCGGTAAGGCGAATCCGGGTAGCGGCCATTCAGTTGTCGCTGAACCATTGCTGCACGGTCGCGGCCAAACAGGCGCGGTAACTTGCTCTCTGCGAGACTTTCCTCAGCAAGATCTGTCACAACCCAGACCCTGTCGCTTTCCCTGCTTCTAGTATCGGGATACCAGCGTTTCCCATCCCGACGCCACCATTGGCTCCCACCGGGGGTCAGATACAAGACCTGAATCATGTCTTCATCTTCGCGATCGTGTCGTAAATGGGGCTTAGGACCGACATCATGATCCAACCGAGAATCAAGCCCATGGTAACCGTCATCACGGGTTCGATCAGTGCTTGAACCTTTCCGATCGACTCGTCAATTTCACGCGTGTAGAAGTAGCTGACATTGGCCAACGACTGGTCCAATGCACCGCTTGATTCACCAACCTGCAGCATGCGCACCACGAGTGACGGGAACATTCGTTCGGCCGCGAAGGCCGCCGAAATTGAGGTTCCACTCCCGATTCTCTCGATTACCCTGTCCAGAGAACGCTGAATGACGAGATTGCCAGTCACTTTTTGACAGTAGCCCAAGCCGTCAAGAATGGGTATTCCGGTACGGTACATAAGTCCGAATGTGTCGGCGAGGCGCGCAAGAATCATCTTTTTCAGCACCGCGCCCAGAACCGGCAGGTTCAGGACAATTCGGTGCAGCGCGAACCTTACGTTTGGATTCAGTCGCGCCAAAGCCGCGACGCTGGCCGCCAGCGTTGGAGGTATCGCCAGGATCAGCCACCAGTAATTGACGAATATTCCCGATACGACAATCAGCACCTTGGTCTGCAGCGGAGTTTTCTGTCCCATGGCTCCGAGGAAAGCCACGAGTTGGGGCACCAGATAAATCATCAGGAAAAACACAACGCCACTGATGACAACCACGACAAACGCGGGATACATCATCAGCTTTTTCGTCTGTTCAGCCATCTCGTCCTGCCACTTGAGCGAACGAACGAGTTCTTTTAGTACCTCGGGCAGTTGTCCAGAGACTTCTCCAGCCCTGACAAGATTGACGATGACCTCGCCAAACACTCCTGGGTAGTGCCCCATTGCTTCCGCCAACGTTTCTCCGCTCTCGATGCGGTCATAAATACCGGCCGCAAGCAATTGCCCTTCCATGGATTCCGCAGCGTCGCGCATGTCCCCCAGTGCGGCCAGAATTGGCACACCTGCCCGAATCAGCATTTCCATCTGAAATATGAAGCCGATGACCTCTTTCCGGGCTAGTCCCTTGACCGTCCGTTGGCGGCTTTTCTGCACTTCCGCACGAACCAAGGTCAACCCGACCCGCGACAACTGGTTCGCCAGATCCGTCTCATGCAGCGCCTCTATCTGACCCTTGACTATGCGGTCATCAACGTCGGTTGCACGATACTTGTAATGCGCCATCAGGAAAGGGCTTCGGTCAGATCGACTACGCGACTGACTTCGTCTACGGTGGTCAAGCCGTCACGAACTCGGCGCAAGCCATCCTCAGCCATGCTGACAAAGCCGCGAGAAATCGCGTACTCGTTCATGGCGTTGATGCTTGCATTCTTGGTGATCAGTTCATCCAATCCCTTATCAAACTTCAACAGCTCGAAAATCGCCATGCGTCCCTTGTAGCCAAGGTGATCGCAAGCCGGGCACCCCGCCGGTCGAAATATCGACAACGACTCTCCGGGTTCGAGCCTGAGCAGCGTTGCCTCGACCTCACTGGGAGTGCCCGGTACCTTGCATTTTGGACAGAGTGTGCGAACCAGTCGCTGCGCAACTATGCCTATCACGTTACCGGCTAGCACGTTCGTCTTGATGTTCAAGTCGAGAAGCCGTGGTATCGATTGAATCGCCGAATTGGTGTGCAAGGTCGAGAAGACCTGATGGCCGGTCATTGCCGCGCGAAACGCCATTTCCGCTGTATCGTGGTCCCTCACCTCGCCGACAAGAATCACGTCAGGATCCTGGCGCATCATGGAACGGATACCTTCTGCGAAGTCCATTTTTGTCACTTCGGAGATTGATGTCTGGCGAATCATCGGCATCGGGTACTCAACCGGGTCCTCCAAGGTCATGATGTTCACACCTTCCTGGTTTAAGTGTCCCAGAATGGAGTAAAGCGTCGTGGTCTTTCCCGAGCCGGTTGGACCTGTCACCAAAAGGATCCCTTCAGGCCTTGCCAACATAAGTTGCAGAAGGGTCAGTTGTCGATCCGAAAGACCAAGGCCGTCGATCGGTACTAGCCCCCTGGCACGATCGAGAATTCGCAATACAAAGTTCTCGCCGTGAATCATCGGTTGTACCGCGGAACGATAGTCAACCTGGCGTCCCGAAATCGTCAGGGAAATTCTCCCGTCTTGAGGCGCTCTCGTTTCGGCTATGTTCATACCCGCCATAACCTTCAGCCTAACCACCATTGCTGGCCAATACCGGAGGTGGAGCACTCTGACCTGGCGAAGCACGCCATCGATGCGGTATCGGATTCTAAGGAAGTGCGTTTCGGGCTCGAAATGAATATCCGAGGCGCCACGCAATGTGGCATCCGCCAACAAGGCATCCATCAGGCGAACAACGGGATGGCTATACCCGCTCGTGTTTTGAACCAGCGTCGCCGTGTCTATGTCGCCAGTCTCTAGCTCATGCAGGATGCCATCTATTGAAAGCTCATGTCCGTAGAACTGCTCGATTGCCGGATGAATCTCGACACTGCTCGCGAGCCGCCAGATGACCTTGACACGCCCGGCGAGCAAAGCGTTGATCTGGTCTCCGGCGACAATATCGGACGGATCAGCGCTCGCGATAAGCAGTTCGTTGTTTTCGACAACATAGCTGACCGGAAACAGGGTAAAGCGCTTTGCCACCGGCTTGGGAATAAGACTTAGCGCCTTCCGGTCGGCGACGATCCCTTTCAGATTTATTGCTACCTCGCCGAGGTTCGCGGCCAAAGCGCCGCGCATGGCGTCCTCGGTAACGAAGCCCAAGGTCAGCAATGCCTCCCCCAACGGCTTGCCCATCGTCTTCTGTTCCAGAAGCGCAATGCGCAGCTGATCCTGAGTGATCAGCCCTTGCTCTAAAAGGAGGTCGCCCAGCCGTACCGGTGGTTTGCCTTTCTCGCTTGCTGCCGGGCTCATGATGTTTCCCTTGGCCCAGTCAGTGTTTTCCCGGCTCCGGCACCGAATTCATCTCACCGCTGCGGCTGACGGTAGTCAGCTCCGCCAAGCGTCGCCGGATTTCTGCCAAGGGAAGTCCCGTTCCCTGGGCGACGCTAGCGCGCTCCGCGAGGGCGATGGCGCGTTCGTAGTACTCCCTCGCCTGTGGGTACTTATGCAGTTTGTCCAGCGCGACTGCTAGATTGAATGCATGAAAGGGATTGTCTGGCTCGGCAGTCAGTGCCTTGAAGTAAGCTTGCTGGGCTTCTGCAATGCGTCCTTCGCGCGCCAACACCGTACCCAGTGTCGCAAGAACGGCCGCGGATTGGGGTGCGGATTCCGCAAGCTCACGCGCACGCGACGCGGTCAAGGCAAGGTCACCGTCCGCCGCAATAGCGAGCAAACCTGAAGCTGCCGCAGGATTGCCCTGCTCCAAGCGCAGCACATTCTCGTAGTACTCGCGAGCCTCATTGGGCCGGCCTTCCCTATGCGCAAGATAGGCCAATCCAAGGAAAGCATCCTTCTCGGCCGGATTCTTCTCGATCGCTTTTCGATACGCCGTATGCGCGTCTGCATTTCGCCCGGCGAGCAAGGCACTGTATGCAACGTCGAGATCTCCGGGAGCAGGCGGTTTAGTCTGAACCAAAGGCTTGCCTCTGCTTTCTGTGGCGAATCCTGATAGTCCACCTCGGCGGCCCACCGTCGTTTTGGGAACGGCGTCATTCAAATTCTTCTGCGCGTCAGCTGATTTGGCTTTGACCTTCTCCTGGGGTCCCGTACTCGTCTTGGGTTCTGCGCTGGTAGTCAGGCTTTGCTCATTTTCAGCTCGAGCCTCGTTATTGGATGTGGGCGGCTGAACGCCCGGAACGACCGCATCTGTCCCCGGCGGAGTTACCGTCGCAATAGGAGTCGGCGGCTGGGGGGGGGTAAGGCTGGAACTCGGGCTGCCGAAAAAGCGGTCGAACATTCCTAATGCAAATGCAAAATAGCTGCCAATAACAAGCGCTGCCAGCGACAACAAGATGATCAAACGGCGATCGGGTCGCTTTTTTGCCGTTGCGCCAAGAATCTCCCGCGCAATTTGAGGCGAAACTTTGGCGCTTGAGCGCTGATCGGATGACGAGACCAGGTTTGAATCGCTACCTGCCGGCGTGGTGCTGGCCGGGCTGGGCGCTGCCGCCTCACTGGCGAGCCTGCCGTCGCCTCGGTGATCAAATTCAGGAGCAGGCGCCGGTTCGCGAGGCGGCGGGGAGTCTCGGTTTTCAAAGTTTGCTTCATTGCCCGTGACGTCCAATGGACGCACAAGGGTTTCAGCTGAAGCGTCGCTGTCATTCTGTCGCGAAGCGGCAGCGAATTCGCTCTCATCCGCTTCCGCCATTGGGACCGAAATGCCGGTCCCCGCGTGGGGCGGGACGATGTCATCTACAGGCTCTGCCACCACGGAGTTATGCGATGGAGCGGCCATGTCCTCAAGTTGCAGTTCCAGAGTTGCGGCAATTGGAGCATCGTTCGGGTCTGCCTCAAGCTGGATCGACGGAAAGGGATCGGCTACAGGTCCGGGCGTGGCTACCCCAGGTTCTGCCCGGACCTTCTTTGACTCGGCCAGTTGCTCCTTTTCCTTGCTGGCGCGTTGCAAAGCGTCGAGCAAAAGACTCATCAGGGTCGCTCCCGTTGAGGCTTGTCACGGTCGGAAGATAGCGTGTATGCGCTCCTTGCTCCCGGGAGTATGTCTCGATAATCTCGAAAATCACCATCAAGACTTGAATCCGTCAGTACTGTAGGGCGCAGGAAGATCACCAGTTCCGTCTTTCGACTGCGATTGTCGGAATACCGGAACAGTTCGCCAATTGCTGGCACATTGTTTAAGCCGGGAATGCCATCGGTCTTCCGGTCACGGGTATCCTGAATCAAGCCTCCCAACACGGCAATATCACCGGATTGGACACGCAAGATCGACTCCATCTCACGACTCTGAATGACCGGTATGCGATTCACTACGCCAGCGCGAGCCAAGTCCGGGTTGGGGTCAGTGGCGTAGGAACTGATGCGACTAATGGTTGGCCGCAAGTTCAAAATGACTTCACCGTGCCCACTGATCTGGGGGATTACGGTCATCAAAAAGCCCACTGGTACCGTCTCTATTGTCGTCGAGTAAGTGGCGGCTGTTGCCGGAGTTGTGGCGGTTGCAGCCGTCCCCGGCGTAACCGTAACCCGGAAATAGACCTCGTTATCTACGACCTTAAGAATACTAGTCTGGCTATTCAGCACCGAGACTTTTGGGCTGGACAATACTCGCAGCGTACCGAAGGACTCCAGTAGGCGCAATGCAGAAGTCAGACTATATTCCCAACTGGTCTTGTTCCATGAAAGAGTGGTCAAACTACTGAGCAGTCCGCCCGTAAGGGTTCCCGTGGTCGGACCAGCGGGAGTGACAGTGATCCCGGTTCCGGTGCCAGAACCACCCGTTCGTAACAGCGACCAGTCAATTCCCTGCTGATAGCGATCCGACAAATCCACCTCGACGATTGTCGCTTCGATCAACACCTGACGACGGGCATTGCCCATGATGCCGTCGAGAAACTCGCGAACTTTCTCGTGCTGCCGTTGGGTGGCGCGAACATTGATAACGCCATTTTCCGGGTTGGCAATTACGGATCCTCCTTCACGGTAGACGGGGCGTGCACTAGGTGATGCTGCTGCAGACTGGGCTGCGGCTTGCGTTACCGGAATCGGCGTGACAGCCGGCCCTCCAGGGGGTGTCGGCGCGGTGGATGCCGCCGCCGCCGGAGCAGGTGTTGCGTTAGAAGCACCTCCCGGCGTGCCGCCCGATCCAGCGGGGCGGCCAGTATTCTGGGCAGCCGCGGCTGCACTCGCAGCGGCTGCCAGCTGTGGTGGCAATGCGGACGCTGAAGAGGCAGCAGTAGACTGCTGAGCCGCAGGAGGCGCCGCCGAAGGGCTAGTCGGCATCACTCTGTCCGTCTGTGCGAGCAATTCCGTCAAATTAGCAACCAGGGTCTTCCAGAACTCATTGTTTGCCGTATTGGTTATTCTGCTGTCAGACGCGTTGCTGCCTGAACTGGCGCCCGAACTCCCGGGCCCTCCTCCGGTGCTGGCAACGTTGGTCGAGATACTCACATTACTCAGCGAATTCCTGGCGATATTCGGATAATCAATGCGATAAATCTTCAGGAATGGCTGATCCGGATTGATCGTAAGCATCTTGCCCTTGAGCTCATAACGAATGTCGACCTGCCTGGCAATCACCTCGAGGACTTCAGTCAAGGTCTGATCAATTACGCTCATTGTTACCGTCCCGGTAATACCGGGATGGACGGATACATTCAGTTTCGCGTCTCGTGCGAGCGCGAACAACAAATCCTGAACCGGGGTCTCATAGACCACGACACTGTATAGGTCCGGCTTTTCAACGGATTTGGGAGGGGCAGGCAGTGGCGGCACAAACGCAAACTCGGGGGCCTTTCCAGGCACAGCGGCAGTGGGGGCTAGATGCTGGGTGGATGGAGGTGGCGCCGGCGTTGCACACGCGCCAACCATCATTGTCGCAACGGCTAGTCTTACAAAGGCCAAACTCATGGACTTGCTACTTTTCACACCTGTGGCGTCGTTCAACCCAATACTCCGGGTCACGGTTTCGGCTCCTGGCGTATCGCGGCCCAGGTGCGCAGGATGGGCTGGTTGAGCTTGAGGTCCTGCGGTAGCGCCTGCAGCGCCTTTCTCGCCTCTTGGTCGGTGGCGTAGCTGCCGACATAGACGGCGGCCGACGTCTTGCCCCCGTACTTGCGATCATGGGCGTAGATGAGTGCCGGATCGACGTGGCGGGCAATCTGGTCGATGTAGCCCGCCAAGTGGTCCATGGAGGGCAGGCTCGCCAGCTGCAGGGTGTACCCCCGGGCCGCCGGATCGGCCAGCCGCTCTTCCGTCCTGCGCACTACCTCGGCAACTCCGAAGGCCTCGCCGGGCGATAGCGTCTTCGGCGTCGCCGGTTGGGTGGCCTGTGGGGCAGCGACATTGGCAACGAGCTTTTCTTCCGCTGCCTTTGGCGGCGGTGCAGCCTCCGCCAGCGCTGCGGGTTTATCCAAAGGCTCGGCCGCCGTACGCGTGACGGCAACCGCATGGGCCTGCGCCAACGGCGGATTGCGGAACCATCCGAGCACAAGCACGGCCACCACGGCCATCGGCACGGCCAGGCCAAAACCGGTTGCCCAGACGCGCCATCCCGGCAATGCCAAGCGCGAGACCGGATCCGGATCGGCATGCAGTTCACTGCACGCCGCCTTGACGTGGCGCTTATCAACCTGGCGCACGCCTTCGGCATAGGCTGCAAGCAGGGCCTTGTCGGCAAGCAGATTGATGCGCCGGGCGCGGCCCTGGGATGCCTTGAGCAGGTACGCAAGAGCGCCTGGGGTGAACAGGCGTCCGCCGCGCCAGCCGGCGACGCGCAAGCGGTGATCGATGTAGGCGTTGGCCTCATCCTTTGGCAGCGGCGGCAGCTCGAAACGATGGATCACCCTGTCGCGCACCTGGCGCAGGCGGCGGTCCTGCAGCAGCTCGTCCAGCTCCGGCTGCCCGAAGAGCATGATGTTGACCAGCTTATGGCGGTCAGTTTCGAGGTTGGACAGGAGCCGGACTTCCTCCAGCGATTCCGGCGGCATCGCATGGGCTTCGTCGATGACCAGCAGGACGCGCTGCCCCAGCGCGTGCCGGCGCAGCAGTTCGTGGTGCAGCTGGGCGAGATTTTCCTCCGTCGACTCCTTGCGTTCGGTCAGCCCCAGGTCGCGCGAAATCGCGCTGATGATTTCGTCCCGACTGAAACTCGGGTTGGCCAGGTAGACCGTGCTGATGTCGGCCGGCAGGCGGCTCAGCATCAGCCTGGCCAGCAAGGTCTTGCCGCTGCCGACCTCGGCCACCGCAGTAACCATGCCCTCCTCATGACAGGCAACATGCAGAAGGGCCGTAAGTATCCCCCCGCGCTGGCTTCCCGAAAAGAAGAAATCGATGTCAGGCGTGATCTGAAACGGTGATTTCTCCAGCTCGAAATGATTCAGGTAAAGCGAAGACATGGCGCGTCACCAAGAGTGGTCTGAAAACACGGGCCCCGCACGATTTGTTCAATTAAATTAGTACCCTCCATGCGCGGCTTGACCGAATATAACGGGATTCCGCCGGTCGCGATGCGCTGTTCTAAGCAGGTTTACACCCGCTTTAGTGGATTTACCGGTCGCGCTGTCGATCTTTCACTACACACCCCGGCAAGGGCCGCCGGGTATCCGGACAGCGGAGCCGATCCACGGCGGTCGGTATCATGGAGAGCCGTCGGCCCAGGATAATCAGGCCCACCCTTGATGGAATTTTGCCGTGTTCCACATCGTCCTTGTCGCCCCCGAAATCCCGCCCAACACTGGCAACGCGATCCGCTTGTGCGCCAACACAGGATGCCGGCTGCATCTTGTCGAGCCACTGGGATTCGACCTGTCGGACGCGCAGCTGCGCCGGGCCGGACTGGACTATCACGCGATGGCCTGCGTCACGGTGCATCGCGACTGGCTCGCCTGCCGCGCCGCGCTGGGCGGGGCGCGGCTGTTTGCGCTGACGACCAAGGCACATCGCCGTCATGCCAGCGCCGACTTTTGCCCGGGCGATGCCTTCGTTTTCGGCGCCGAATCGAGCGGGCTGCCGCCAGACCTGCTGGCGCAGTTCGACGACGATCACCGGCTCCGCCTGCCGCTGATTCCGGGCAACCGCAGCCTGAACCTGTCGAATGCGGTTGCCGTTACCGTCTATGAAGCGTGGCGCCAGCAGGGGTTTGCCGGCGGCGGGTAGCTCACTCGTGGCGCGCTTCGCGCGACATCAGTTGCTCGACCGCGGCCTTGGGTGACAGCCGGCCATCGAGCACGGCGGTGACTGCCCGGGTGATCGGCATGTCGATGCCCAGCGCTTCGGCGCGACGCGCCACTTCGCGCGCCGCCGGGACACCCTCGGCGACATGCCCGAGTTCGCGCACCACGTCGGCAAGGGCACGCCCTTCGGCCAGCAGCAGGCCGACGCGACGGTTGCGCGACAGCTCACCGGTACAGGTCAGCAGCAGGTCGCCCATGCCGGCGAGCCCCATGAAGGTCTCGCGACGCGCGCCGAGCGCCTCGCCAAAGCGCGTGATCTCGACCAGGCCGCGCGTGATCAGGGCGGCGCGCGCGTTGTTGCCGAGGCCGAGTCCATCGCAGATGCCGGTGGCGATGGCGAGGACGTTCTTCACCGCGCCGCCGACTTCGGCACCCACAAGGTCCTCATTGGCATAGATGCGCAGGTTTCCGCCATGCAGGGAATGCGCCATCTCCGCGGCAAAATCGGCATCGGCAGAGGCAAGTGCAATGGCCGTCGGCTGGCCGCGCGCGACTTCAAGGGCAAAGCTCGGCCCGGTCAGGACGCCGCAGCGCGCAGCACCATGCACTTCCGCAACCACTTGATGCGGCAGCAGGCCGCTGCCCGATTCCAAGCCCTTGCAGGCCCAGAGGAACGGAACCGAGGGCGAGAGCGCCTTGAGCCGCAACAGCAGTTCGCGCAGTCCGGCGAGCGGCCCGGCAAGTATCGCCAGATCGGCCGAGGTCAGGGCTACCGGCAGGTCGGCGCTGACGCTCAGGCCGGGCGGGAAAGGGCAATCGGGCAGGTAGCGCGCGTTGCTGCGATCACGCGCCATGGCGTCGACCTGGGTCGCATCACGCGCCCACATGACTACCTGATGGCGCGCGGCAAAGGCGATCGCCAGGGCTGTCCCCCATGCGCCGGCACCAAGAACCGCTATGCGCATCCCGTCCCCCCTACCCGACGCCCATCAGGGGGCGCCTGTTATAGCTACAGGCCCCAGGCCTGCAGCGCTTTGAGAAAACCCTCCTGACCGTCGCGGTGGCGAACCCTGACCCAGCCGCCGGGGGCAGCCTCGCGAAGTTCCAGGACCACATCACGCGCGGCCTCGAAGACCACCGCGGCGCTGTCGTCGGCGGCGGCCCTTACCTGGGCACGGTCGGTGCGGATGATGACGGTGCGGGCCTCGGCAAGATGCTTGCGTTCCACCCAGAAGAGGTCGCCGGTGCCGTCGCGTACCTTCGACCAGCCTTCCAGATTAACGATGACTTCCACCGGCGTTCCGGCCAGCAGCACGAACAGCGGCTTGGCCTTGGTCGATGGCGCGTCGTAGGCGGATGCGGCCTCCGAGAGGCTAAGGTAGTCCAGCGCGCTTGCCGTGCCCGCCGCCAGCATCGCGGCCAGGCCAACCGACAACATCGCAGCGCGCCGTATCGTCATCGCCGACTATTGCAGCTGGATGCGGCTTTCGTTTTGCTGCTGTTCCATCAGGCGCTGCTGGTAGAGCGCCTCGAAGTTGACCGGCGCCAGGATCACCGGCGGGAAACCGGCACGATTGACGGCATCCGAGATGGTCTCGCGCGCATACGGGAAAAGGATGTTGGGACAGGCGACCGAAAGGATGGCCTCCATGTCGGATTCCGGCACATTGCGAATCTGGAAGATCCCGGCCTTTACCACTTCGACGAGGAAAAAGGCCTTTTCGCCTTCCTTGGCGTTCACCGTCAGCGTCAGGGCGACTTCAAACATGCCCTCGCCGATGCCTTGCGCATTGCTCTGGATCTGCACTTCGATGTTCGGTGACTCACGCTCGAGGAAGATCTGCGGAGCGTTGGGTACCTCGATGGACAAATCCTTGACGTAAATCTTTTCGATGCTGAATACCGGCTGCTCGTCGCTCATGATGTGCTTGTCGTGTGGAAAGGGGAAAGGATCGCCGCGGCCTCAGGCGGCCAGCAGGGCGTCGAGCTTGCCGTCGTGCTCAAGCTCGTAGAGGTCGTCGCAGCCTCCGACGTGGGTGTCGCCGATGTAGATCTGCGGCACGGTGCGGCGGCCGGTGCGTTGCATCATCTCGTCGCGGCGTGCCGGATCGAGATCGACACGCACCTTTTCGATATCGGTGACGCCCTTGCGCGACAGCAGCTGCTCGGCGCGCACGCAGTAGGGACACACACCGGTGGAATACATCAGCACCTTGGGCATGGTTTCTCCGGGATCAGTTCTTGGTAGTCAAGGGCAGGTTGGCGTCGCGCCAGGCGGAAACGCCGCCGCCCAGGCTGAACACCTTCTCGAAGCCGTGCTTCTTCAGGTTGCCGCAGGCCGAGGTCGAGCGGTTGCCCGAGGCACACACCACGATGACGGGTTTCTGCTTGAATTTTTCCAGCTCCGACATGCGGTTCTCGAGTTGCCCCAGCGTGATGTGGCGCGCGCCGCCGATGTGGCCACCGCTCCACTCGCTGGTTTCCCGCACGTCGAGGATGATGGCATCCTCGCGGTTCATCATCAGCGTCGCTTCCGCCGGCGTCAGATGGGCGACCGTGCCCCCGGCGATGAGCGGCCAGATCAACATGCCGCCGCTGACGGCGGCCAGCGCCACCCACATGATGTTTTGCTGCACGAATTCCATTGTTCTTTATTCCTTGTTGCCCGGCACGCCGCAGAACACCTCGCGCATCAGGGCGATGAGCTGCAGGGTACGCTGGTCGGCGATCCGGTAATAAACGCGGTTCGCATCCTTGCGCGTCTGCAGCACGCCTTTGTCGCGAAGGATGGCCAGATGCTGGGAAATGTTGCTTTGTGAAGTACCGACCGAATCGACGATGTCCTGCACACAGGTTTCCTCGCCGCCGACGACGCACAGGATCTTGAGTCGCAAGGGATGCGAAATCGCCTTCAGCGCGCGCGCAGCGGTTTCGATGTGCTCCTGCTTGCCGATCAGATCGTCGATTGCGTGCATGCGAGGCTGCCTCGGGTAGCCGGTTCCGTGGGGTGGATAAGGCGAATATTATAGAATACCGGTATTCACCTGCACCAAGGCTTTGAACATGTACAAGATTGTCCTCCTGCGCCACGGCGAATCCACCTGGAACCAGGAAAACCGCTTCACCGGCTGGACCGACGTAGGCCTCACCGAAAAAGGCCTGGCCGAAGCCGTGGCCGCCGGCAAGCTGCTGAAACAGGAGGGCTACGACTTCGATCTGGCCTTCACCTCGATGCTGCGCCGTGCCATAAAGACCCTCTGGACGGTACTGGAACAGATGGACCGGATGTGGGTTCCCGTGCAACATTCCTGGCGCCTGAACGAGCGGCATTACGGTGCGTTGCAAGGCCTCAACAAGGCGGAAACTGCAGCCAAGTTCGGCGACGAGCAGGTGCTGGTCTGGCGTCGGGCCTACGATACGCCGCCGCCTCCGCTGGACGAGAACGATCCCCGCTACGAGATCAACGATCCTCGTTACGCCGGACTGAAACCCGGAGAGTGCCCGCGCACCGAGTGCCTGCAGGACACGGTGGCCCGCGTGCTGCCCTACTGGAACGACACGATCGCGCCGGCAATCATCTCCGGCAAGCGCATCGTCATTGCCGCGCACGGCAACAGCATCCGCGCCTTGATCAAGTATCTCGACAATGTGTCGGACAGCGATATCGTTGGCATCAACATCCCCACCGCCCAGCCCCTCGTCTACGAACTTGACGCCGACCTGAAGCCGATCCGCAACTATTACCTGGGCGACGCCGAGGCGATCAAGGCGGCAATGCAGGCCGTGGCCAATCAGGGCAAGGCCAAGGCCTGAGGCGCCGACCCGCTTGTGTTGCGGTGGCCGCCGGGGAGTCTTCGCCAACGGATTGGCCAGTGTGCGCTGCTCGTCGCGATCGCGACGGTGAGCCTCGCGGCGCCGGCCCAGGTTTCCGGCGTAGACGGCAAGAAGGAGCAGCTGCAGGATCTCAAGGGGCGCATCGACTCGTTGCGCCGCGAGATGGCCGCCGGCGAAGAGTCCAAGGCCCAGGCGGCGGACAAGCTGCGCGAAGCCGAACAGGCGATCTCGGACGCCAACCGGCGCATCCATGAACTCGGGCGCGAAAGCGCCGCACTTGCCGCCGAACTGACGGCCCTTGAAGCCCGGGCTGCGGCTCTGGATCGCGACAGCGGTGCGCAGCGGGCGCGCCTGGCGCGACTGCTCAATCGCCAGTTCGCCGGCGGCGACTCGGATGCCCTGGCGCTTATCCTGGCTGGCCGCGACCCCAACCAGGCGGCGCGCGACAGACATTTTCTGACCCTGTTGTCGAAGGCCAAGGCCGACCTCATCACTCGCCTGCAAACTGCCGCCGCCGAACAGAAGCAGCTTGCCGACCAGGTACGCGAACGCCGCGCCCTCCTGGCCGAGGTGCGGCAGAAGGAACAGGAACAGCACAGCCAGCTGGTGACGCGCAAGAAGCAGCGGCAAACCCAGCTGGCGGCAATCGCCGGCCGCCTCAAGGCCCAGCGCAAGGAAATCGCCACGCTCAAACGCGATGAACAGCGGCTGACCAGACTCATCGACGGCCTGATCCGCATCGCCGCCGCGCGCAAGCCGCGCGCGGCAAAGCCTCCGGCGCGAAAGGGCGGCGCGCGCCTGAAGGACAACGATCCGGGCAAGGTCGGCGGCGAATTTGCCGCCCTGCGCGGACGATTGCTGCTGCCGCTCAGAGGCCGGATCTCCGGACGTTTCGGCACGCCGCGCGAAGAAGGTGGCGCGCTGTGGAAAGGCGTCTTCATACAGGCGGCGGAAGGTACCGACGTCAAGGCCGTGGCCGGCGGGTCGGTGGTCTTCTCCGACTGGCTCAGGGGCTTCGGCAATCTCCTCGTCATCGACCATGGCGACGACTTCCATTCCGTCTATGGCAACAACGAAGCCCTGCTGGTGACGGTCGGCGCCGGCGTGGCGCGCGGGCAGGTGGTAGCGACCGCCGGAAACAGCGGTGGCAACCCGGACTCGGGTTTATACTTTGAACTCAGGCATCGGGGCTTGGCGTTCGACCCGATGAAGTGGGCCGTCAGCCCCTGAAGCGTTTTTCCGGCCGTCACGCAATTGGAGTCCCTATGCGCAGCAAGCTGCAACAACTCGGTCTCGTGGCCACCGGTCTCGTCGCGGGCGTATTCCTGAGCCTCAACTTTTCCGCCAACGCCAACAAGGAAGCCGTAGCCACCCTGCCGATCGAGGAATTGCGCAGTTTCGCCGACGTCTATAGCGCGATCAAGCAAGGCTATGTCGAGCCGGTCGAAGACAAGAAGCTGATCACCCATGCCATCAGCGGCATGCTGGCCAACCTTGATCCGCATTCGGCCTATCTTGATCCGGATTCCTTCAAGGACCTGCAGGTCAGCACGCAGGGCGAGTTCGGCGGCCTCGGCATCGAAGTCGGCATGGAAGACGGCTTCGTCAAGGTGGTCTCGCCGATCGAGGACACGCCGGCATTCCGCGCCGGCCTCAAGCCGGGCGACCTGATCATCAAGATCGACGACACGCCGGTAAAGGGCCTGACGCTGAATGACGCCGTCAAGAAGATGCGCGGCAAGCCAAAGACCCAGATTCGCCTCACCGTGGTACGAAAATCCGAGCAGCGCTCGTTTGAAGTCACTCTGGTCCGGGAAAAAATCAAGGTGGCAAGCGTCAAGTCGAAACTGATCGACAACGGCTATGGCTACCTGCGCGTCACGCAGTTTCAGGAGGAAACCGCGCCGGACGTCGTCAAGCACCTCGACAAGCTGGCGAAGGCGAACAAGGATGCGAAAGGCGAAGGCGTCAAGGGCCTGGTGCTCGACCTGCGCAACGATCCTGGCGGCCTGCTGAACGGCGCGGTCGGCGTCTCGGCGGCCTTCCTGCCGCCGCAGGTGCTGATCACCTCCACCGACGGGCGCACGCCCGACGCCAAGCGCCGCTATACCGCCAGCCCCGAGGACTACCAGCGCGGCTACCGTGACGATTTCATGAAGGGCCTGCCGGCCTGGGCCAAGACGGTTCCGATGGTCGTGCTGGTCAATGGCGGCTCGGCCTCGGCATCCGAGATCGTCGCCGGCGCACTGCAGGATCACAAGCGCGCGGTGATCATGGGCACGCAAACTTTCGGCAAGGGCTCGGTGCAGACCGTCCTACCCCTGTCCAACAACGCGGCGATCAAGCTGACCACGGCACGCTATTTCACGCCCTCGGGCCGTTCGATCCAGGCCAAGGGCATCACGCCCGACATCGTGGTCGAGGAGAGCGCGAACGGCAATTCGCGCGGCCGCGTGCGCGAGGCCGACCTTGAGCGGCACCTGGCCGGCGAAGGCGAAAAGGCCGCGCCCGAGGCACCGGGCAAAGCCCCCGCGACACCGGCCGACAAGAAGGGCGGCAAGGCCGATGACGAAGCCGAGTCGGCGCATTCGCCCCTCGAATTTGCTTCCGCCAAGGATTACCAGCTGGGTCAGGCCATCAATCTCCTCAAGGCCTGGCAGATCATCAAGCGCTGACATCGGAACCCGCCAATGAGTCGCATGACTCCGGAAAAGGCCCGCGAACTGCGCGACGAAGTACGCGACGGCAAGACGCGCCAGCGCCCGGCAGCCTTTGTGCCGCAACCCGGTACGCGCAAGCATCGCGAGCTGCGTTTCGATCCGCGGCATCCCGGCGAGGTGGCGCAAGCACGCAAGCTGCTGGCCGGCCTGGAAGGCATGGACATCGACGACGGCCTGGCGCCCTGCAGCCTCTCGATCTGGTACGAAATCAGCGACTATTCGCTGGAGGGACTTGAGGCGGCTCTGGTACGCCAGGGCTTCCATCTCGACGACAGCATGTTCAGCCGCCTGATGCGCACCGCGGTGTATTTCTGCGAAGAGACCCAGATGCGCAACATGCGCGTTCCGGAGCGTCTGATCAAGAAATCACACGAGGTCTATTCCAAGGCATGGGAACACCACCCCCACGGCGACCACGACGAGACGCCGCCCGAGCTGCGCCAGGAACGGTAACACCACCTTGAACGATCAGCAGCTGCTGCGTTACAGCCGCCACATACTGCTGCCGCAGATCGGCATCGAGGGCCAGGAAAACATCGTTGGGGCCCGTGTTCTGGTCGTCGGTGCCGGCGGCCTCGGCTCCCCGGCCGCCTACTACCTTGCTTCCGCCGGCGTCGGCACGCTGGTGATCGCCGATGCCGACAGCGTCGACCTGACCAACCTGCAGCGCCAGATCCTGCATCGCACCGACGCGGTCGGCATGGCGAAGGTCGAATCCGGCAGGCGCACCCTGGGCGAAATCAATCCCGAATGCCGCGTGCTTGGCCTGCAGGAGCGCCTTGCCGGCGACCGGCTGGATGAAGAGGTGGCGCAGGCCAACGTGGTGCTCGACTGCTGCGACAACTTCGCTACCCGGCATGCCGTGAATCGCGCCTGCGTCAGGTTCCGCAAGCCGCTGGTGTCAGGCGCGGCGATCCGCTTCGATGGCCAGGTGGCGGTGTTCGATTCGCGTCTCGACGGTGCGCCGTGTTACCACTGCCTGTTCCCGGAAGGCCAGGACGTCGAGGAAGTGCGCTGTGCCGTGATGGGCGTTTTCGCGCCGCTGACCGGCATCATCGGCACGGTCCAGGCCGCCGAGGCGCTCAAGCTCCTGATCGGTTGCGGCACCAGCCTGGCCGGACGACTCCTGCTGCTCGACGGCCTGGGCATGGAGTGGCGCGAGATCAGGGTGCCGCGCGATCCTTCCTGCACGGTCTGCGGCAGCGGCGCCTAGAACAGCTGCCGGTGCCGGATGCGGCCCGGTGCGTGGCTCAGCGCCACCGAGAACGCCAGCAGGAACCAGAACAGCGGCAGGCGCCCCGGCGCCCAGACCATCATCAGGCCTACCAGGGCGAGCTTGAGCAGGGTTCCGACACCCTTTGCCTGTCGAAAGTAAAGCGGGTTGGCCCAGGCGTCGAGGGCGATGATGCCCAGGCCCGACCCCAGCATCAGGGCGGCCCATTGTTCCAGGCCGGCGCCGGCACCGAGTATCGCCGCAGACAGCCCCGCCAGGCCGGCAACATGAAGAATGCGCAGCAGGTTGATGAGCAGGCTGCGCCCGGGGAAATCGCGGCGCCCTGCCTCCTCGTCGCGTTCGCGCCTAGCCAAGGCGCGCCCGGATGCGAAAGTCGGCGCCGATGCTACGGCGTTCGATGATCTCCAGCCGGCGTGCGCCGGCAAGATCGGCAAGCTCGGCCAGGCCAAACATGCCGCGCGCGGCGTCGCCGATCAGCAGCGGCGCCTGGTAGATCAGCAACTCGTCGACACAGCCTTCACGCAGCAGGGAGCCGTTCAGTCGCGTGCCGGCCTCGGTCAGCACTTCGTTGATGCCGCGCCGACCGAGCTCGGCCATCAGATCGCCAAGCTCGACCTTGCCATTGGCATTGGGCAGGACAACGATCTCGGCGCCGCGCGCGCGCAGCGCGTCAGCGCGTGCCGAGTCTGCCGCCGCGGCGGCGATCAGGACCCCGCCGCCGTCGAGGATCGCGGCCTGTGGCGGCGTCTCCAGGCGACTGTCAATGACCACGCGCAGGGGCTGCCGTGTGGTCGGCAGCTCGCGCACGGTCAGCCTCGGGTTGTCGTCCTTTACCGTACCGATGCCGGTCAGCACGGCACAGGAGCGCGCGCGCCAGGCGTGGGCATCGCGCCTGGCCGCCGGGCCGGTGATCCACTGCGACACGCCGTTGTTCAAGGCGGTCTTGCCGTCGAGGCTGGCCGCGACCTTGAGCCTCAGCCAGGGCCGGCCGCGGGTCATGCGCGAGACGAAGCCGACATTCAGCTCGCGCGCCTCGGCCTCCAGCAGGCCGGCCGCCACCGCAACGCCGGCGGCTTCGAGCCTGGCCAGGCCTTGCCCGGCCACCAGGGGATTCGGGTCGCGCATCGCGGCAATGACACGCGCGACACCGGCTGCGATCAGGGCATCGGCACACGGCGGCGTGCGGCCGAAATGGCTGCAGGGTTCGAGCGTGACGTAGGCGGTGGCGCCGCGCGCCGTTGCCTGCCCGCGAAGCGGATTTCCAGGCACGCAATGCGCGCCAGCGCCGACTATTGAGGCCAGCGCGGCCGCTTCCGCGTGCGGGCCGCCCGCACGCTCGTGCCAGCCCTCGGCAATCACGTGGCCGTCGCGCACCAGCACGCAACCGACGCGCGGATTGGGTGTCGTCGTGTTTAGCCCGCGCTGCGCCAGGCGCAGTGCGCGCGCCATCATGGCGTGGTCGAGTTCGCTGAAGCTCACGCGGCTGTCTCCCGCCGCCGACACTCAGGGCTTGGTCCGCGGTTGCCGCGGCTTCTTGATCTCGCGGATCGCTTCCGAGAACTCGTCGACGTCCTCGAAATTGCGATACACCGAGGCGAAGCGGATGTAGGCCACCTTGTCGAGGCGCTTGAGTTCGCGCATCACAAGCTCGCCGATGCGATCCGACGGCACTTCGCGCAAGGCCAGCTGCACCAGTTTTTCCTCGATGCGATCGAGCGCCAAGTCGATGCTTTCGGTGGTCACCGGCCGCTTGCGCATGGCCAGCATCATGCTGGCCTTGAGCTTGTCGCGATCGTACTCGGTACGGCTGCCGTTCTTCTTCACCACTTGCGGCAGCTGCAGCTCGACGCGCTCGTAGGTGGTGAAGCGCTTGTCGCAGGCCAGACAGCGGCGGCGGCGGCGAACCGTATCGCCGTCTTCGTTTTCCCGCGTGTCGACGACCTGGGTGTTAGGTTCGGCGCAGTACGGGCATTTCATGTCGGTCAGCCATACACGGGATATTTCCTGCAGAGCGCGGACACCTCGCCACGCACGCGATCCAGCACCGCCTCGTCGTTCGGCGCGTCGAGCACGTCGGCGATCAGGTTGGCGACCTGCTCGGCCTCGATCTCGGTAAAGCCGCGCGTCGTCATCGCCGGCGTGCCGATGCGGATGCCGCTGGTGACGAAGGGCTTCTGCGGATCGTTGGGGATGGCATTCTTGTTCACCGTGATGTGGGCCTTGCCCAGCGCCGCCTCGGCATCCTTGCCGGTGATGTTCTTGGCCTGCAGGTCGACCAGGAACACGTGCGATTCGGTGCGTCCCGACACGATGCGCAGGCCGCGGCTCTTCAGCACCTTGGCCATGACCTGGGCGTTGTCGATCACCTGCTCCTGGTAGTTCTTGAACTCGCTGCTCATCGCCTCCTTGAACGCCACGGCTTTGGCGGCGATCACGTGCATCAGCGGGCCACCCTGCAGGCCGGGGAAGATGGCCGAGTTGATGGCCTTCTCATGCTCGGCTTTCATCAGGATCAAACCGCCGCGCGGACCGCGCAGGGTCTTGTGGGTGGTCGAGGTGACGACATCGGCGTGCGGCACGGGGCTGGGATAAAAGCCGGCGGCAACGAGACCGGCGTAGTGCGCCATGTCGACCATGAAGATGGCGCCGACTTCCCTGGCGATTTTCGCGAAACGGGGGAAATCGATCTTCAGGGCGAAGGCCGAAGCACCGGCGATGATCAGCTTGGGCTTGTGCTCGCGGGCGAGGTTTTCAAGCTGGACGTAGTCGATGTCTTCATTGGCGTCGAGGCCGTAGGGAATGACGTTGAACCACTTGCCGGACATATTGACCGAGGCACCGTGGGTCAGGTGGCCGCCCATGGCCAAATTCATGCCGAGGATGGTGTCGCCCGGCTTGAGGAAGGCCATGAACACGGCCTGGTTGGCCTGTGAGCCGGAATTGGGCTGGACGTTGGCGGCATCGGCACCGAACAGTTTCTTGGCGCGATCAATGGCGAGCTGCTCGGCCTTGTCGACATACTCGCAACCGCCGTAGTAACGCTTGCCCGGATAGCCTTCGGCATACTTGTTGGTGAGCTGCGATCCCTGCGCCTCCATCACCGGCCAGGAAACGTAGTTCTCCGAGGCGATCAGCTCGATGTGGTCTTCCTGGCGACGGTTTTCCTCCTGGATGGCGGAGAACAGTTCGGGATCGGTCTTGGCAAGTACGCTTTGCTTCGAGAACATGGGACGTCTTTCGCTAAAGGGCTTCGGGGAGGCACCGCGGCGAGCGGCCGCCGATGGAGATGGCTGCGGAAAGCGGGAGGAATTCAGGCGCGCGATTTTAGCACCCGGGGCCGCCGGGCCGGCAGACGGGAACCGCTCAGCCGGGCAGTTCGTCGAGGGCGTCGAGCAGGTGCCGGCTGTCGCCCCAGGCGAGCAGGTGCCACCCGCCGGCACGGTAGTCCACCCAATTCAGCGCCGCATTGCCGAGCGTGAAGTCGCGCGGCGCCTCCAGCGGCCGCCGCGTGGCCGCCCGATAGATGACATCGAGCACACCGCCATGGGTAAACGCGACGACTGTTTCGCCGGCATGGCGCTCAGCCAGCGCCGCCAGACCGGCCAGCACCCGCCCGGCGAAGCTCCTGAGCGTTTCGCCGGTGTCGAAGGCCTGGTCGGGGTCGCGCATGCGGTGCAGGCGGTGCGCCGTCGGGTTGATCACGCTGGCCTCCGCGGCTGTCAGGCCCTGCAGGAAGCCGAAATGCCGCTCGCGAAGAGTCGGCGCCGGCGACACGGCGATTTTCCGGGCTGCGAGCGCGATCTGTGCCGTTTGCAGAGCCCGCAGCAGATCGCTTGAATAGGCGGCCGAAAATTCATGCCCCCGCAGGCCATCGGCAAGCGCCCGGGCCTGCGCCTGCCCGGTCGGATTGAGCTCGATGTCGATCTGGCCCTGTACCCGCCGTTCCGCGTTCCAGTCGGTTTCTCCGTGGCGAATCAGGCAGAAGCGGGTCGTGGGCGCGGCATTCATCCGCCGGATTTTATCGCCAGGCGGGCGTCGCTGCGCAGCATCCGGGCCAGACTCTGCCGGACATAGCCGATGTGGCTGGTGGCTGCGGCCAGGGCCTGGTCGGCATCACCCTGTTCGATCGCGCGGCAGACGGCACGGTGCTGATCGAGCAGCTGGTCACGGGCGGCGGGAACCTGCATCAGCTCACTCAGATTGCGCCGCAGGTTGTCGCGCATGATGCGCAGCAGGCTGGCCGTGAGGTGCCCCACGATAACGTTATGCGACGCCTCCGCCACCGCCTGGTGGAATGCGAGGTCACAGTCGACCTGATGGTCGAGGTCCTGTCCGGAAAAGGATTCCTCAAGCCGCGCGAGGCACAGGCGCATGCGTTCGCGGTCGGCCGCCGTGGCACGCAGGGCCGCACACTCGGCAGCCCGCGCTTCCAGCATGTGGCGGAACTCCAGCATGTCCTCATGCACCGCCGGGTGATCATGCAGAATCTGTCCCCAGGGATTGCCAAAGCCCGAATCCAGGCGGTTGGTGACATAGGTGCCGCCGCCCTGACGGCTTTCGAGCAAGCCACGTGCAGCCAGCTTGCGGATGGCCTCGCGCAGGGATGAGCGGGACACACCCAGCTCAACGCAGAAATCCCGCTCGGACGGAAGCCGGTCGCCCACCTTGAGACGCCCTTCCAGCAAACGTTGCTCGATTTCCCGGGCCACCACGTCAGCCAGGCGCGGCGCAGTCATCTTGGTTTCCATGATTCACTATATCACTGGTCTGACCAAAAGCACAAGATCTGAAGGAAACCGCTTGTCGGCACCAGATATAATTGACAGAACTGGATAAATATAGATAAACTGATCGAATAAATTGGTCAGACCATCGAACCAAGCAATCCCGATCACCTGCGGCGACATGGTATTTCGCGACCTGGGGTAAGCTCTCTTGGCATCGATGGACGCAGGCTCCTCGAATCATTGTGTTCGCCAATGACCGCAGGTTGCCACCGCGCAAGCATGCAGAAAAACATTGCAGCGTAACCAGAAGGAGTAGCGATGCAAGGCATCCTGAAGTTTTCCCGGCTGATCGACGGACTCAGCACCCTCCTCGGACGCGGCCTGATGTGGCTGATCCTCGTCGCCGTTCTGCTCTCGGCGGGGAATGCGATCTCCCGCAAGGCCTTTGACCTCGGATCCAACGCCCTGCTTGAAATCCAGTGGTACCTGTTCGCCGCCGTATTCATGCTTGGCTCGGGATATGCATTCCTCAAGAATGCCCACGTGCGGATCGATTTCATCTCCAACCGCCTCTCGCCGAGAGTCCGCAACAGCATCGACATCGTCGGCATCCTCGTCTTCCTGTTTCCCTTGTGCTACCTGGTCGGCACGATGTCCTGGCCGCTGTTTCACAATGCCTACGTCTCCGGAGAAATGTCGCAGAACGCCGGCGGGCTGATCCGCTGGCCGGCCTACCTGATGATTCCGGTGGGGTTCGCCCTGCTGGCGCTGCAGGGTGCCTCCGAACTGCTCAAGCGGGTCGCCTTTCTTGTTGGCGCGGGCCCGGACACCATAGGCCATATCGATACCGAATCCAAGGACGAGATCGGCCACGAGATCGAAGAACACGCCGCCCACGCCCAGGAGGAAATCCGCTAAATGGAATTCATCATCCAGAATTTTGTGCCGCTGATGTTCTGCGGCCTGCTGCTGTTCCTGCTGAGCGGCTTTCCGGTAGCGTTCGCCCTGGCGGCGACCGGCCTCTTTTTCGGCATGATCGGCATCGAGGGCGGGTTGTTCAATGCCGTGCTGTTCCAGGCCCTGCCATTGCGCATCTTCGGCATCATGCAGAACGAGACCCTGCTGGCCATCCCGTTCTTCACCTTCATGGGCATCATCCTCGAACGCAGCGGCATGGCCGAGGATCTGCTCGAAACCATCGGTCAGGTGTTCGGCCCGGTGCGTGGCGGTCTCGCCCTGGCCGTGGTGTTCGTCGGTGCGCTGCTGGCGGCGACAACAGGTGTCGTTGCCGCCGCGGTGATGTCGATGGGCTTGATCTCGCTGCCGATCATGCTGCGCTACGGCTACAACCCGGTGCTCGCCAGCGGCGTGATCACCGCGTCCGGCACGCTGGCACAAGCCATTCCACCCTCGCTCGTCCTGATCGTGATGGCCGACCAGCTTGGCCGCTCGGTCGGCGACATGTACGCCGGCGCACTGGTACCCGGTGTGATCCTCATCGGCCTTTACTGCGTGTTCGTGATCATCGTTGCCATTGCCAAGCCGTCCTGGGCACCTGCACTTCCGCCGGAAGCACGCATCTACAAGGAGAAAAACGGCGCTTCCGGCCACAAGTCGCTGGCGCTGCTGATGCTCATCGCCGTCGCGGCGGGCGTCGCCTGGTCGCAAGTGCATGACGGCATGATGAAAAGCTGGACCGGGCGCGAACTGCAGGCCCCGGCCGACGAAGTCATCATCATGTCGATGACCGTTTCGTCGTTCGTCGCGCTGATCCTGGCGACGCTCAACCACATCCTCAAGCTCGGCCTGCTGTCCCGCCTCTCAGAGCGCGTCACCTTCGTCCTGATTCCGCCGCTGGTACTGATCTTCCTGGTGCTGGGGACAATCTTCCTCGGCCTTGCCACGCCGACCGAGGGCGGCGCCATGGGCGCCATGGGCGCGCTGATCATGGCCCTGGTCAAGCGCACACTGAGCCTCAAGCTGCTGGTCGAGGCGCTGGAGAATACGACCAAGCTGTCGATCTTCGTACTGTTCATCCTGATCGGCTCAACGGTGTTTTCCTTCACCTTCAATGCCGCCGACGGCCACATTTTCGTCGAGCACCTGTTCGACAAGATTCCCGGCGGCGCCCTTGGCTTCCTGATCATCGTGAACCTGCTGGTATTTGTTCTCGGCATGTTCATCGATTTCTTCGAGATCGCCTTCATCGTGGTCCCCCTGCTCGCGCCGGTGGCCGAGAAGATCCTGCCGGGCATCCTGCCGCCAGGGGCCGACGCCCTGATCTGGTTCGGCGTAATCATCGCGATCAACCTGCAGACCTCCTTCCTGACGCCACCTTTCGGCTTTGCCCTGTTCTACCTGCGCAGCGTCGCCGCCAAGGCCAACTACCTCGACTCGGTCACCGGCAAGCTGATCACCGCCGTGTCCACCTCCCAGATCTACAAGGGCGCCTTGGCCTTCATCGCCATCCAGCTGGTCATGGTCGCCGCGGTAATCAATTACCCCAACCTGGTGCTGGACAGTCTGGATGCGCCCGTCGCCACCAGTCCCAATGCCGTCGATCTGGACCAGATCATCGACAAGATCGAGGGCGACGACGAGGAAGGATCCAGCCTTGAGCCAAAGGACGAAACCGAGGAGACCGCCGACGGCGAGGAGAAACCGGACGGCGAACAAGCCGGCGCGGACAAGGCCGGCGGGGCCGCGGAAAGCGACGACGCCAGGGCCATGATGGAAGCGCTCAAGAAGTAGATCGGGTAGAGACGTCGAAACGACACAATCTCGGCCGAAGGTGTAGCATCCGGCGACCGGCCACACAGGTCGTCACTTTTACAATGTCAAATGAGGAGTAAGCGAATGGAACGTCGCAAATTTCTGCAGCAAGCCGGTATCGCTGGCATCCTGGCCGCCGGCGCGGCACCGGCGGTGCATGCCCAACAGGCAGCGATCCGCTGGCGCCTGGCATCGAGCTTCCCCAAGGCGCTCGACACCATCTTCGGCGCTGCCGAAACCTTTTCCCAGCACGTCAAGGCCATGTCCGGCGGCAAGTTCGAAATCTCGGTGCATGCCGGCGGCGAACTGATGCCTGCGTTCGGCGTTCTCGACGGCGTCCAGCAGGGCACGGTCGAGTGCGCGCATACCGCGCCGTACTATTTCTTCGGCAAGGATCCTACCTTCGCCATGGATTGCGCGATTCCGTTCGGCCTCAACAGCCGCCAGATGACCGCCTGGATGTACCAGGGCAACGGCATGAAGCTGTTCCGCGAGTTCTACGGCAACTTCAACATCGTCAATTTCCCGATGGGCAACACAGGGGCGCAGATGGGCGGCTGGTATCGCAAGCCGATCAAGAGCCTCAAGGACATCAACGGCCTGAAGATGCGTATCGGCGGCTTCGGCGGCGTGATCCTCAAGGGCATCGGCGGCGTGCCGCAAAACATTCCCGGCGGTGAAATCTACCAGGCGCTGGAAAAGGGCACCATCGACGCCACCGAGTGGGTCGGTCCCTACGACGACCAGAAGCTGGGCTTCTACAAGGTCGCCAAGCACTACGCCTACCCGGCATGGTGGGAAGGTGGCCCGCAGCTGACGCTGTTCGTCAATAGCAAGGCCTACAACGGCCTGTCCGCCGAGAACAAGGCCATCCTCGAATCAGCCGCCGCCTACGCCCACGTCGATATGCAGGCCAAGTACGACGCGCGCAACCCGAAGGCGCTGAAGGAACTGGTGGCCGGTGGCGCCAAGCTGTTCCGCCTGCCCAAGGACGTCATCGAGGGTGCCTACAAGTTCGCAATGAACCACTACGAAGAGCTGTCGGCCAGCAACCCTGCCTGGAAGAAGATCTACACCGACTACAAGTCCTTCCGCGACGACCAGAACCTCTGGTTCCGCTTTGCCGAAGCCGGTTTCGACAGCTTCATGCAGAACCCGCCCAAGCTTGGCGGGGCAAAGAAGAAGAAGTAAGCCACAGGATATTCCCGTCTCGCAGGCCCCGCTTCGGCGGGGCCTTTTTTTGGATCAACGCAGCTTCCCGAGACATGCGCGATGCACCATGCTTTCGGGTGGCATCGACACGATCCGCCGGCGATGGGCGGCCGTTTCCCCGGGCCACGGCGGGCTGCTACGCCCGGCTCTGGATTTCCTCGATGAAGCCCTGCATGCCGGTCGTGATGTTGCCGGCATTGCCTTCGTCGGTATCGATGTGCATGGCCAGGCGGAAGTTCGGATTGACACGGACCACGACGTCGCCGTAAGTCACTTCGCGCGCGCCCTCGATGCGTACGCGCACCACGTAGCGGTCGCGCAGGCGCAGGCGCATCGCATCCTCCGGAGACATGTGGATATGACGCTGGGCGCAGATCACGCCACGCTCCAGCTGGACACTGCCGGCCGGGCCTTGCAGGCGGATCCCCGGTGTGTTCGCCAGGTCACCGGATTCGCGAATCGGCGGTTGTATGCCCAGCTTGAACTGTTCCGTCATGGCGATCTCGACCTGGCTTTCCTTGCGCGTCGGACCCAGCACGCGGACGTTTGCGATGCGCCCCTTCGGCCCGACCAGGTCGACCTTCTCGGCACAGGCGAACTGACCCGGCTGCGACAACTCATGCTCCGGCGTCAATTGGTGGCCCGGGCCGAACAAGGCATCCACATCCGCCTGGGCAAGATGCACATGATGGGCCGAAACCTCGATCGGTATCGGCGATGCGTCTTCGTCGCGGATGGCCAAGGTAATCTGGTTACGCTCGATCGCGCGCAGCGCCTCCCATGCCAGCAAGCGTTCGTCGTTGTTGGCGACGACTACGATGGTGACGGGGGAATCATCCGCGGAAATGACCGCGAAATCACTGACCGCTCCGAGGTTGCGGTTCTTCTCTTCGTCCAGCTTGATGCCCATGTAGGCGAGGCCCTGGCAGGCAAGGCTGCGCACCGCCGAGCTGGTTTCGCCGATGTCGCCGGTGAAGGCCAGGACGCTGAGGCCGCCCATCGCCGCCACGTAGGCGCCGATGTTCTTGCGGACCTGGTAGCAGAAGGCCTTGTGCGCCAGCAGGGCGCGGTGATGCCCATCGGCGGCGGCCGACTCGATTTCGTGGATGTCACCCGAGATACCCGAGATGCCCTTCAGGCCGCTTTCGGTATTGATCAGCGAATTCAATTCTTCCGGCCCGAGGCGGTAGCGCTCCATCAGGTGGATCATGATCGCCGGATCGAGGCTGCCGCTGCGGCTGGGCATGATCAGGCCGTCTGACGGCGTCATGCCCATCGTCGTATCCACCGAGCGGCCGTGGTCGATCGCGCAAACCGAGGCGCCGACACCCAGATGGCAGGAAATGATCTCCAGTTCCCCCAGCGGCCGCTTGAGCACCTGCGCCGCCTTGAGCGAGACGTAACGGTGCGAGGTACCGTGGAAGCCGTAGCGGCGGACACCTTCCTTCTTGTACCAGTCGTAGGGCAGCCCGTACAGATAGGCATAGGTCGGCAGCGTCTGGTGGAAGGCAGTGTCGAACACCGCGACGTGGGGTACGTCGGGGAAGAAGTCCAGCGCCTCGCGCATGCCTTCCAGATTGTGCGGGTTGTGCATCGGCGCCAGCGCCGAGAGTTCGGCGATGTCCGCAAGTACCTGCGGCGTGATCACCGTGGCACTGGAGAACTTGCTGCCGCCATGCACCACGCGATGACCGACGGCAATGACGTCCAGCGGGGTGAACAGAAAACTGTTGTCGAGGTCGAGCATGGACTCGAACAAGACACTGAAGAATTCCTTCATGACGAAGGCCGGCCGCTCGCGTCGGGTTGTCCTGCCGGCGGCGCTGAGCGTGACATGCACGGTGGCGCAGTCGGCACAATCGACGATGCCATGCACGTCGAGCGCCTCGTTGTGCGTGTCGTAGATACCGAACCGGATCTGGTGCAGCCCGACGTTGAGCGAGAGGATCTTGCCGTGCACGTCCTTTTTCAGGCTGAGGGCATAAGGATCGTCGGACTGCGCCAGGGCGCGGGCCCGCAACTGGCTGCTGGTGATATCGACGGCCTGCTCGCGCGCACGGTCCGCCAGCAATTTGGAGAGATAGAGGATCGCCTTCGGCTTGACGAGGATCAGCGAACTGACGATGTCCTGCGGAATCATCAGTACCAGGCAGCGGTTCCCGGCGATCACGTCGGCCACCGTGCGGTCGCCGGTCAGCACCGACATCTCGCCGAAGACCTCTCCCGTAGCAAGCGCGCTGATGGCGATGCGCCCGCCGGTATTGTCGGCTACCGAAATCTCGCCGTGCCCGTCGATCAGCACGCCGATGAAGCGTCCTTCCTCGCCGCACTGGATGATCGACTCGTTGCCTTCGAAGGTACGCAGTTCGGATCCATCGACGATGGCCTCGACATCGCTGTCCGGGAAGCTCTCGAACAGCGCAACGCGCTGGGTCAGAAATGTGGTCAGGTCGTCGCGGGTCATGGTGCAGGCTCAGAGGGTTGGCATGGCATGGGGACAGCCATGATTATTATATTGCTGCGTTGCACAAATATTAGAGGACTGGCTCGTCTTTGCGGAAATTACGGAGGCCGCAGGGCAAGCAGCTGGATCAAGCAGAAGCCAGGCGCCAGAGGGATGTGGTTTCGCGCTGTCGCGCGGCGTGAAGCGGATCGGTCGGATCACCGGCACGCGGATGCGTCGGCCGCGTATCCATCCGATCGACGACGCGCAAGCCACCGGCCGAGATCCAGCCCAGCAGAGCATCCCGCGAGCGCAGGCCGAGATGCTCGGCGAAATCGGAAAGGATCAGCCAACCCTCGCCACCAGGGGCCAGGTGCTCGCGCAGGCCGGCGAGAAACGCTCTGAGCATGCCGCTGTCGGGATCGTATACCGCGCGCTCCAGGGGCGTCCTGGCGCTACCCGGCAGCCACGGCGGATTGCATACGATCAGGTGCGCCAGTCCCTCCGGAAACATGTCCGCCCGGACGAGGCGCACCCGGTCGGCGAGCCCGAGGCGCTGGACGTTCTCCTCAGCGCAGACGAGTGCCCCCGGCTCCACGTCGGTGGCGATGACGTTCAGGCCGCGACGCGCCAGCAGCGCTGCCAGCACAGCCGTACCAGTACCAATGTCGATGGCCACGGCACTATGTCGAGGGATGGGAGCCCTGGCCACCAGGTCCAGGTACTCGCCGCGCACGGGCGAAAAGACGCCGTAATGGGGATGAATACGCGCACCAAGCGCCTCGACGTACAAACCTTTCCGTCGCCACTCATAGGCGCCGATCACGCCCTGCAGTTCGCTCAAGGGCAGCAGGAAGTCTTCACCCGGCAGCGCAAAGGCGGCACGGCAGGCGTCGCGCACGTCCGGTGCCCGGCGCAGCGGTATCCGCCCATCCGCCGCCAGGGGGATCAGGAGTTTGCCCAGCAGCTGCGCGCGCTGCGCACGCTGCTGGCGATAGCGGTGAAAGCCTTCTGCGCTGATCGCGACGACGGCCTCCCGCTTGCCTGCCCGCCGTTCAATGCGTTGCCTGATCGCGCGCAATAGCTGGCCGGCATTGTGAAAGTCGCCGCGCCAGAGCAAGGCCGTGCCTTCCGCCACCTGGCAGAAGGCAGCGTCGGCGGTGCTGCGGTCGTCCACCACCACGACGCGGCGCGGCGGCGCGGCAGCCGAAGGGCTGCACCAGCGCGCCTGACGGGGCAGTCCGCCCTCCTCCCACGAAAGCCAAGGCAGGTCGCCGCTCACCTCGACACACCCGCGGCGGCGCGAACCGCCACGGCCCCGGCAGCCGCCCAAGTCTGGGGTAGCATCCGCGCATTGCCATTCTTTCCCCGGAGAACCAGCCCATGTCGTTTCCGAAACGTCCGATCGCCTTTGTTCTCGCCGCATCGAATCACGGCAGCATGATCGTCAATCGCAATGACTATCGAATGATCGATGCCACGCAAGGCTACGGGGTCGGATTCCAGATACTCGGGAATTCGTGCTTCGACGCAGACGAAGTACGCTTCGCACTCGCCCTGCTCGATAGCCGACGCAAGCATTTCGGCGATGGCGTGGTAGCGATCGACGGCGGTGCGAACATCGGCGTGCATACCATCGAATGGAGCCGGCACATGCACGGCTGGGGGAGCGTGACCGCCTTCGAGGCGCAGGAAGTCGTGTTCTATGCCCTGGCCGGAAATATCGCCCTCAACAATTGTCTCAACGCGCGCGCCCGCAATGCCGCTCTCGGCGGCGACTGTGGCCAGTTGCAGGTGCCGCAGGCGAATCACTTCGTCCCGGCGAGCTTTGGCAGCCTTGAACTCCGCCACCGCGAGAACACCGAGTTCATCGGCCAGTCCATCTCCTATGAATCCGCCGACTGCACTCCGGTACCCATGGTCACCATCGATTCGCTGGCACTGAAACGCCTTGACCTGGTGAAAATCGATGTTGAAGGCATGGAAGTCGAGGTTCTGCGGGGGGCCGAAAAGAGCCTCGGCAGCCTGCGCCCGCTGATGATCGTCGAGGCAATCAAGGCTGACCGCGTCGCCCTCGAAACGCAACTGGCGGCGCTCGGATACCGCTGCTTCAACTTCGGCATCAACATCCTTGCAGTCCACGCGTCCGACCCGACGGCGCAACAGATTACGCAAAATGCCGGCGGGCTGCACTTCTCGCGCGCCTGAGCGCCGTACCGCCAGCGCCGACTTTCGACCGGTTCAATTGCCCGCGACCGTCATCCGCTCGACCAGGATCGAGCCGACCTGCTTCGAACCCCGTATCTCGACGTCATTGCCGATCTCGACGATGCCGCGCAGCATGTCGCGCAGGTTGCCGGCGATGGTGATTTCCTCCACCGGATAGGCGATTTCGCCGTTCTCGACCCAGTACCCGGCGGCACCGCGCGAGTAGTCGCCGGTCACGTAATTAACGCCCTGGCCGAGCAGTTCGGTCACCAGCAGTCCCTTGCCCATGGCGCGCAGGAGGCCGGCCAGATCCTTGTCGCCGGGTTTGACCAGCAGGTTGTGCGAGCCACCGGCATTGCCCGTGGTCGGCATGCCGAGTTTGCGCCCGGAATAGGTCGACAGAAAGTAGCCCTGCAGCACGCCGCCGTCGACCACCTCGCGATCGCGCGTCGCCACGCCATCGTCATCGAAGGGCGAGGAGGCGAAGCCGCCGCGGATGTGCGGCCGCTCGCTGATCCGCACGAATTCGGGGAAGACCTGCTTGCCCAGGCTGTCGACCAGGAAGCTGGTCTTGCGATACAGCGCGCCGCCGGACACCGCATGGACGAAGCTGCCGATCAGGCCGACCGCCAGGGGCGCCTCGAACAGCACCGGGCACTTGCGCGTGCTCAGCTTGCGTGAGCCGAGGCGCGCCAGTGCGCGCCGCGCGGCGTAGTCACCGATAAGTTCCGGCGCCGGGAACAGCGAGGCGTCTCTTCGTGACGCATACCAGTCGTCGCGCTGCATGTCCTCGCCTTCTCCGGCGATCACCGAACACGACAGGTAATGGCGTGAGGTGGCGAAGCCGCCCATGAAGCCCAGGCTGTTGGCGGAGACGAAATGTGACTGCTGGGCCGATGCGGTGGCACCTTCGGAATTCCTGATCAGCGGGCTGACATCGAATGCCGCCTGTTCGCAGCGGCGCGCAAGTTCGATGGCATCCGCCACGGGGATGTCCCAGGGATGGAAGAGATCAAGATCCATCGCTCGCTTGGCCAGCATTTTCTCTTCTGGCAGGCCGGCGCAATCGTCCTCGGCGGTATAGCGCGCAATGGCCAGCGCCGCATCCACCGTGGCGGCTAGCGCCGCCGGCGAGAAGTCGGCACTGCTGGCATGGCCGCGCCGCTTGCCGAGATAGACGCTCACCCCGATGCCCTTGTCGCGGTTGTATTCAATGGTTTCGACGTCCTGGCGGCGAACCGAAACCGACTGCCCGAAGCCCTCGGAGACATCGACTTCGCACGCCGTGGCCCCGCGGGCAGCGGCGTGATCCAGCGCGGCCCGGGCGAGTGTACGCAGCGCGGTGGGTGAATGAGCAAAGCCGTCAGACATGCGGGAATCCCTGTTTTTGCGGAAGCTATAATCATATCCCACAGGGGGATTGCGCCCCGAAGCAAGCAACGGGGACATCACCGTGGACGACTACGACAATCCGCCGGACGACGACCGCGGCCCGAGCAAATCCCAACGCAAGCGCGAAATGACCGCGCTTCAGGAACTGGGGGAGGAACTGGTCGGCTTGTCGCGCGAGCGCCTGGCCCGGATCGAGATGCCGGAGCGGCTGCGTGATGCCGTGCTGGAAGCCCAGCGCATCACCAAGCACGAGGCGCGCCGGCGCCAGTTGCAGTATGTCGGGAAGATCATGCGTGACGTGGATCCGGCGCCCCTGAAGGAAGCGCTCGACGCCTTCAAAGGCCTGTCCGACATCGCCAACGCGCGCCAGCATCGCCTGGAAAAGCTGCGCGCACGCCTGATGGAAGACGAAGCCGTGTTCGGCGAGGTGGCGCAAAGCTTTCCCGATGCCGATCTGCAGCATCTGCGCCAGTTGCGGCGCAATGCGCTAAAGGAGACCGAGCAAGGCAAGCCGCCTCGGGCCTACCGCGAGTTGTTTCGCCAGTTGCGCGAACTCGACGAGGCGCAGGCCAGAGAGCAGGATTAGCGTGCGTTACTCAGGCGCGCGCACCGTGCTGGCGAGGATGGTCTGCAGGGCCTGGGCATGCTCTGCGGCATCGCGCCCAAGGCCGGTCAGGTAACCGCCGTCGGCCTGCGTCACCAGGCCCTTCTCGTGCAACCGGCGCGTGGCATCGATCACCTGGGTGTCGGCGGTCTTGTGCACCTTGATGCCATGCTGGCTGTTGCCAAGATCGAAGCGCAGCAGGACATCGAGTTCATGGATCAGTTCGGGCGTGTAAGACATGTCTGGCCTCGATGGGTTGCAGGGGTCCGGGATGGCCCATTCTAGCCGCCCCACCTGCCGTGCGCGCGACCGGGGTCGAGCTTACAGGCTGGGGTCCACTCCGCCGCCCCGGATCGTCGCCTCGACCATCCCGCGCGTGAGCTGCGGCGCCAGCAGTTCGACGAAGTCGTATTCCACCCGCCGCAGCCAGAGATCGCGCCGAAAGCCGAGGCGTGTGATGTTGACCTCGAACAGGTGACGAGCCGGCAGCGCCGCCAGTCCGGCGTCGCGCATCGGATCGTAGGCCATCTCAGCGATGATGCCGACCCCCAGCCCGAGCTCGACGTAGGTCTTGATGACATCCGAATCGATGGCGGTGAGCACCACGTTCGGCGTCAGGCCGTGCCGCTCGAAGGCACGGTCGATGCGCGATCGCCCGGTGAAGGTGGCATCGTAGGTGACCAGTGGAAACTCGGCCAGCGAGGTGATCGTCAGTGCCTCCCGCAACAGCAAGGGGTGGCCCTTCGGCACGACGACGGCGTGCGACCACTGGTAGCACGGCAAGGTCACCAGCTCGGCATGCTGGTCCAGCGCCTCGGTGGCGACGCCGAGTTCGGCCGTGCCGTTGATCAGCCAATCGGCCACCTGGATAGGGCTGCCCTGCTGGACATGAAGGCGGACGCCGGGATGCCGCGCGACGAAGTTGCGTACCACTTCGGGTAGCGCGTAGCGGGCCTGGGTGTGGGTGGTGGCGATGGTCAGTTGGCCCTGGCTGCCTTCGGCAAAGTCGGCGCCGATGCGCAGCAGGTTTGCCGCCTCACGCAGCACCCGGCGCGCCTGATCCAGCACCTGCCGTCCGGCAGGGGTGACGCCTGTCAGGCGTTTGCCGCTGCGCTCGAAAACCTTTACACCCAACTCTTCCTCCAGCAAGCCTATCTGTTTCGAGATGCCGGGCTGGGAGGTAAACAGCGACGCCGCGGCCTCGGAAACGTTGAGGCCACGGTTCTCAACCTCCACCAGATAACGGAGCTGCTGCAGCTTCATTGCGCGATCCTTATAACCATTAGTTATTACTATAGTGCCACAAAGTATTTTTAGGAAATACACCTGATGCTTAGGATGCGTCCCATGATTGCGTTCGATGCATTTCAGGGCTATTCCCCCTACCTGCCACTGACCGGCCTGCTGGTCGGGCTGCTGGTCGGCCTGACCGGTGTCGGCGGCGGCTCGCTGATGACACCGTTGCTCGTCCTGCTCTTCGGCGTAAGGCCCGCGATCGCCGTCGGCACGGACCTGCTCTATGCGGCGCTGACCAAGGGCGGTGGCGCCTGGATACATCACCTGCATGGCAATGTCGATTGGCAGGTCACACGCCGCCTGGCCCTTGGCAGCGTGCCGACCGCCGCGCTCACCCTGCTGGCGCTGGCGCGACTCGATGCCCACGGTTCCGGCGCGAGCCGGTTGATGACCGCCGCACTCGGCCTGGCCCTGCTGCTGACGGCGGCCTCCCTGCTGTGCCGCCAACGCCTGCTGGAGCGGGCGCGTCGCCGTGGCGCCAGCGCCGACTTCTGGCACCGCCATTCGCCGACCGCGACCGTGGTTGTCGGCGCCGCACTCGGTGCGCTGGTGACTGTTTCGTCCGTGGGGGCCGGCGCGCTCGGCGTGGCCGCCCTGACGCTGCTCCATCCACAGCTGGACTCCCGCAGGATCGTCGGTTCCGACATCGCCCATGCCGTGCCGCTGACGCTGGTCGCCGGGTTGGGTCACTGGTGGCTGGGCACGGTCGATGTGCTGCTGCTGGCGGCGCTTTTGATTGGCTCTCTGCCCGGCATCGCGCTCGGCGCCCATTTCGCTGCACGCGTGCCCGAGCGGGCACTGCGCGGCCTGCTTGCATCCGTTTTGTTGCTGATCGGCGGCAAGCTGATCTTTGCCTGAGGATAGCCCATGTACCGCTACGACGACTTCGACCGCACCATCGTCCGCGCCCGCGTCGCGCAGTTTCGCGACCAGACCCGGCGCTTTCTCGCCGGCAGCCTGAGCGAGGACGAGTTCCGCCCCTTGCGCTTGCAGAACGGCCTCTACATCCAGCGCCACGGCCCGATGCTGCGCCTGGCCGTACCCTACGGCGTGCTATCGGCGCGCCAGTTGCGCCGCTTCGCCGACATCGCGCGCCGTTACGACCGCGGTACCGGGCATTTCACGACGCGCCACAATCTCCAGTTGAACTGGGTAACGCTGCCCCAGGTGCCGGACATCCTCGCCGAACTCGCGGAAGACGATCTGCACGCGATCCAGACCTCGGGCAACTGCATTCGCAACGTCACCACCGACCACTTTGCCGGCGTCGCCGCCGACGAAATCGCCGACCCGCGGCCATGGGCGGAAATCCTTCGCCAATGGTCCACCTTCCACCCGGAATTCGCCTGCCTGCCACGCAAGTTCAAGGTCGCCATTTCCGGAGCGCTGCAGGACCGCGCGGCGATCCAGGTGCACGACCTCGGCTTTCAGATCCTGAAATCGCCCGACGGCGAGCTGGGATTCCGCGTCCATGCCGGCGGCGGCCTGGGGCGCACGCCGCTGCTGGCGGCAGTGGTGCGCGATTTCCTGCCCTGGCCGGATCTGCTGACCTACACGGAAGCCCTGGTGCGCGTCTTCAATCGCCATGGCCGTCGCGACAACGCCTACAAGGCGCGCATCAAGATCCTGGTCAAGGCCCTCGGCGCCGACGAGTTCGCCCGCCAGGTGGAGGAAGAGTGGGAACGGCTGCGCGGTGGCCCGCAGACCTTGACGGGAACCGAGGTCGCGCGCGTGTCCGACCAGTTTCAGTCCCCGGACTACGAAACCCTTGCCGCTGGCGATCTTTGCCATCTCGCCCATCTGCGCGAAGACCCGGCGTTCGCCCGCTGGGTCGCGCGCAATGTCCATCCACACCACGTCGCCGGCTATGCCGCCGTCACGCTATCCCTGAAGCAGGCCGGGGCGGCGCCCGGCGACGCCAGCAGCGCGCAGATGGAGGCGGCGGCCGACCTGGCCGAACGCTACAGCTTTGCCGAACTGCGGGTGTCCCACGAGCAGAACCTGATCCTGCCGCACGTGCCGCAGCGCGAGCTGTACACCGTGTGGCACCGCGCCAAGGCTGCGGCTCTGGCATCGCCGACCTGCGGGCTGATCCAGGACCTGATCGCCTGCCCCGGCGGCGATTTCTGCGCCCTCGCAAACGCCCGCTCGCTGCCCCTCGCCGCCGCCATTCAGGACCGCTTCGAGGATCTCGACCATCAGCATGACATCGGCGAGCTGGCGCTGAACATTTCCGGCTGCATGAATTCCTGCGGCCACCACCATCTCGGCGCCATCGGCATTCTCGGCGTCGACAAGCATGGCGAGGAGTGGTACCAGATCACGCTGGGCGGCCGCCAGGGAAACGGCGCGCGCATCGGCGAGGTGATCGGCCGCGCCTTCGCCGCCGGCGAAGTACCGGACGCCGTGGAACGCCTGATCGGCGCCTACCTCGCCCTGCGCCACGCCGACGAAAACTTCATCGACACCTTCGACCGCATCGGTATCGAAGCGTTTCGCAATGCTGCCTACCCACTGACCACTGAACCAAGGAGAGTCGCAAATGGCTGACAAAAAACTGATCAAGGAACGCCGCATCCAGGACGACGTCTGGCGTGTCGTGGACCTCGTCGATGGCGAGGCGCCGTTCGACGTCTGCCTGCCGGTCGGACCGCTGCTGGTTCCGGTTTCCGTCTGGAAGGCCAAGAAGGCCTGCCTGATCCATCGCGAGTATGAGCACGGCACGCCGCTCGGAATCTGGCTTGGAGCCGAGGACCGGGTCGAGGACATCGCCGGCGACATCGACGACTTCAGCGTCATCGCGGTGCGCTTTCCCAAACTCGCCGACGGTCGCGGCTACTCCACGGCGCGGCTGCTGCGCGAGCGCTACCGCTACGACGGCGAGCTGCGGGCATTCGGCGACATCGGCCGCGACCAGATCTTCCTGCTCAATCGCGTCGGCTTCGACGCCTTTGTGCTCGGCGAGGATCGTAGTCTCGAAGAAGCCCTGCAGGCCTTCAACGACTTCCCGGAGTCCTACCAGGCGGCGGCCGACCAACCCATCCCACTTTTTCGACGGCGGGTTGCCTGAGCCGTCCAGTTCCGGAGAATCATCATGCTGCGCGAAAACCTTCCCGACCTTGCCGACCTGGAGCTGCTTACCCAGGTCGCTGAAAAAGCCACCCGAACCACGGCCCTGCTGGCCAACATCGCCCGCGACTACGCTCCTGTCGCCTTCGCCAACAGCCTGGGCGCCGAGGACATGGTGCTGACCGACATGATCCTGCGCGAGGAGCTGTCGATCGAGATCTTCTCGCTGGACACGGGGCGACTTCCCGAGGAGACCCTGGCACTCGTCGCCGAGGTCGAGGCACGCTACGGGCGGCGCATCGGCATCGTCTATCCGCGCCACGATCTCGTGGCGGCGACGGTATCGGCGCAGGGCATCAACGGCTTCTACGACTCGATCGAGGCGCGCAAGGCCTGCTGCCACGCACGCAAGGTGGAGCCCCTGCAACGCGCGCTCGCCGGCAAGCAGGCCTGGGTGACTGGCTTGCGCGCGAGCCAGGCCGCGACGCGCAGCGAACTGAAGACCGTGCACTGGGATGAGGCGAACGGCCTGGTCAAGCTCAATCCGCTGGCCGACTGGAGCGAGCGCGAGGTCTGGGTTTACCTGCGGGCAAATTCCGTTCCTTACAACAGGCTGCATGATCGCAACTTCCCCAGCATCGGCTGCGCGCCGTGCACGCGGGCTGTCGCGCCCGGCGAGGACGTGCGTGCGGGCCGCTGGTGGTGGGAATCGCCCGGGAGCAGGGAGTGCGGCCTGCATCGGCGGCCCGACGGAACCCTGGTCCGCGCGGCGCAGGCAAGCCTTCCGGAGGCGGTCGGCGAATTCAACGATGCGCTTGCCGTGGCCGCCCGTTCAAAAGTCGGCGCTGGCGGGACGGCGACAGCATGAACGCTATCGCACTGCACGCGGTTTCCGGCGCACCGGCACGGCTTGATCATCTTGACTGGCTGGAAGCCGAGGCAATCCACGTCCTGCGCGAGGTTGCCGGACAGTGTGCCAATCCGGCATTGCTGTTCTCGGGCGGCAAGGATTCGATCGTCCTCCTGCGCCTGGCTGAAAAGGCCTTCAGGCCTGCGCGCTTCCCCTTTCCGCTGCTGCACATCGATACCGGTCACAACTTCCCCGAGGTGATCGACTTTCGCGACCGGCGCGCCTGCCAACTCGGCGAGCGGCTGATCGTGCGCTCGGTGGACGACTCGATCCGGCGTGGCTCTGTGGCGCTGGCGTCGGCCGGGGAGTCGCGCAATCGCCACCAGTCGACGACCCTGCTGGAGGCGATCGAGGAGTTCGGCTTTGACGCCTGCATCGGCGGAGCGCGGCGCGACGAAGAAAAGGCGCGCGCCAAGGAGCGTGTCTTCTCCTTCCGCGATGCCTTCGGCCAGTGGGATCCGAAGAACCAGCGGCCAGAATTGTGGAACCTCTATAACGCGCGAGTCCGCCCCGGAGAGAACATCCGCGTCTTCCCGATCTCCAACTGGACGGAGCTGGATGTCTGGCAATACATCGCGCGGGAACGGCTGGAACTGCCCACGATCTACTTCGCGCACGAACGCGAGGTGGTGCGTAAGGGGCAACTGCTGCAAGCCGTCACCGGGCTGACTCCGGCCCGCGCCGGCGATGTGGTCGAGCGCCTGCGCGTCCGCTTCCGTACCGTGGGTGACATTACCTGCACGGCGCCGGTCGAATCGGTGGCTGATGATGTGACCAGCATCATCAGGGAAACCGCCACCAGCACCGTCACCGAGCGCGGTGCGACACGGCTCGACGACCACGCATCGGAGGCGTCGATGGAGCAACGAAAGAAAGAGGGCTACTTCTGATGAGCGCAATCGAACAGCTTCCCGAATTCGCCACGCCGTCCGACAACGGCCTGCTGCGATTTCTCACCTGCGGCAGCGTGGACGACGGCAAGAGCACACTGATCGGCCGGCTCCTGTACGACACGCGCGGCATACTCGCCGACACCTTGCACGCCATCGAACGAACATCGAGCCGGCGCGGGCTCGACGCGGCCGACCTGTCGCTGCTGACCGACGGCTTGCAGGCGGAGCGCGAGCAAGGCATCACCATCGATGTTGCCTACCGGTATTTTTCTACCGGCAGTCGCAAATACATCATCGCCGACGCCCCCGGACATGAGCAGTACACCCGCAATATGGTCACCGCTGCATCGACGGCGGATCTCGCCGTCATCCTGATCGACGCGCGCAAGGGCGTGCTGACGCAAACCCGTCGTCATTCCTGCCTGGCCCACCTGCTGGGCATTCCGCATCTGGTGGTTGCCGTGAACAAGATGGATCTGGTTGGCTTCGACCGGGCGGTTTTCGAGCGGATACGTGCGGACTACCTGGCATTCGCGGCCGAGCTGGGCATAGCGGAAGTGCGCTTCGTGCCGCTGTCGGCGTTGTGCGGCGACATGCTCGTCACGCGCGGGGACAGGCTGCCCTGGTACACCGGTCCGACCCTGCTGGAGATTCTCGAATCCGTCGCCGTGGAACCTGTCGGACGGATTCCCAGCTTCCGCTTTCCGGTGCAGTACGTATGCCGTCCGCGGCACGCATCCGACCCGGCACTGCATGACTATCGCGGCTTCATGGGACGTGTCGAATCCGGCACGCTCGCCCCGGGTGACGAAGTCGTCGTCCTGCCTTCGGGGCGTCGCAGCCGGGTGAAAGAGATCCAGCTGGGCGGTGAAAGCCTGCCTGCGGTTCAGGCGGGTCAATCGGTGACACTGTTGCTTGAGGATGACGTCGACGTTTCGCGTGGCGACATGATCGTGAGGGCTGGCCTGGAAGAGTCGGCGCGGGTGGTACGGCAGGTGGAGGCAATTGTCTGCTGGCTCGGCGAGCTACCGCTGGATCCGCGACGCAGGTATCTGCTGCGGCAGACGACGCGGGAATCACGCGCCCAGGTGTCCGACATCGCCTATCGTCTTGACGTCAATTCGCTGGCGAGGAACGACGCCGACAGCTTGGGAATGAATGACATCGGCCAACTGGCCCTGCGACTGGCGCAGCCAATGGTGGTCGACAGTTATGCGAGCAACCGCGCCACCGGCGCCTTCGTTCTGATCGACGACGTTACCAACAACACGGTTGGCGCCGGTCTGATTCTCTGAGCGGCATAAACAAAAAAGCCAGGCGTTGCCTGGCTTTTTTTTGGCCTGTCCGGGGCTTATTCGCTGGCTGCGGGAGCTTCGACAGCCGCCTCGGCCGGGCGGTCGAGCAACTCGACATAGGCCATCGGGGCATTGTCACCGACCCGGAACCCCATCTTGAGAATGCGCAGATAGCCGCCATTGCGCTGGACATAGCGCGGACCGAGGACGTCGAAGAGCTTGCCGACGATCTCCCGATCGCGCGTGCGATCGAAGGCGAGGCGGCGATTGGCGAGGCTGGGCTTCTTGCCGAGCGTAATCAGCGGCTCGACAACGCGACGCAGCTCTTTCGCTTTCGGCAGGGTAGTCTTGATGGCCTCGTGGCGCAACAGCGAAACCGCCATGTTGCGCAGCATCGCCTGGCGATGCGACGAGGTTCGATTGAGTTTGCGAAGTCCGTTTCCGTGACGCATTTTTGAATTCCCTGTTTTATGCGGCCGCCGCACAAGGCAAGCGGCCGGTTAATGGTTTTGAGAGGGGCTTGGGGCGCTTCGTTTCGATCAGGACAGCTTTTCAAGCCAGGCAGGCGGCCAGCTTTCGAGCTTCATGCCCAGCGTCAGACCGCGCGAGGCCAGAACTTCCTTGATCTCGTTGAGCGACTTGCGGCCGAGGTTTGGTGTCTTCAGCAGTTCCGTCTCGGTGCGCTGGATCAGGTCACCGATGTAGTAGATGTTTTCGGCCTTGAGGCAGTTCGCCGAGCGAACGGTCAGTTCGAGGTCATCCACGGGGCGTACCAGCACCGGGTCCACTGAGGTCTGTTTCGGTGCCACATCCGACACCGGCGTACCTTCAAGGTCGGCAAAGATCGAGAGCTGCTCCATGAGGATGCGCGCGGCGGTGCGCACGGCTTCCTCCGGATTGTCGATGGCGCCATTGGTTTCGATGTCGAGGATCAGCTTGTCCAGGTCGGTGCGCTGCTCGACGCGGGCGGATTCGACGGAATAGCTGACACGACGCACCGGGCTGAACGAGGCGTCAAGCATGATCTGGCCAATGGCACGATTCTCGCGGGCGATCTCGCGCTGGTTGGCAGGCACATAGCCGCGGCCGGATTCAACGCGGATCTGCATGTTCAGCTTCCCGCCGGGGGCGATATGGGCGATCACGTGATCCGGGTTGACGATCTCCACGTCATGGGTGGTCTCGATGTCGGCGGCAGTGACGACGCCTTCGCCAGACTTCGACAGCGAGAGGTTGGCCTCGCGGCGGTTGTGCATCTTGAGCACGACGCCCTTGAGGTTGAGCAGGACGTCAACGACATCTTCACGCACGCCGTCCAGCGTCGAGTACTCGTGAAGAACGCCCTCGATGGAAACCTCGGTCGGTGCCACGCCTTCCATCGACGACAAAAGGATGCGGCGCAGCGCATTGCCCAGCGTATGCCCGTAGCCACGCTCGAACGGCTCCATCACCACGCGGGCGTGAAGCGGCGAGAGTTGCTGTACGTCAATGCTGCGGGGCTTGAGAAGTGTGTGCATGTGCATTCCCTCGAATGGGCAACGCCTGACGTCCCGTGGACGCCAGGCGCAAAACTACGGTTTAGCGCGAATACAGTTCGACCACGAGGCCTTCATTGATCGAAGGCGGCAGATCCTCGCGTGCCGGGTAGGCCTTGAACACACCCTTGGCAGCTTTGACGTCGACCTCGATCCACTCGGGAAAGCCGCGCGACTCAGCGGCCTCGAGGGCAGCCTTGGTCCGCAAGTGGCCGCGCGTGGCATCCGCCAGTTGCACGACGTCGCCCGGACGAACGTTGTATGACGGAATATTCACCCGGCGGCCGTTGATCAGAACGCCGTTGTGGCGAACGATCTGGCGCGCCTCGGCACGGGAAGCGCCAAAGCCCATGCGATAGGCGACGGTGTCGAGGCGGCTTTCCAGCAGCTTGAGCAGGTTGCTGCCGGCCTGACCCTTCTGGCGGTCGGCTTCAGTGAAAACCTTGCGGAACTGGCGCTCGAGTACGCCGTAGATGCGGCGGATCTTCTGCTTTTCGCGCAGTTGGGTGCCGTAGCCGGACAGGCGTTGGCCGGATTTTTGTCCGTGCTGGCCGGGGGCGTAGGAGCGACGCTCCACCGAGCATTTGTCGGTGAAACACTTTTCGCCCTTGAGGAACAGCTTCTCGCCCTCGCGGCGGCATTGACGGCACTTGGCGTCTAGGTTGCGGGCCATGGTGTCGGATCCTTATGCCTTAGATGCGGCGGCGCTTGGGCGGCCGGCATCCGTTATGGGGAATCGGGGTAATGTCGGTGATGCTGGTGATCTTCATGCCGAGCGCGTTGAGCGCGCGAACCGCGGACTCGCGGCCGGGGCCCGGGCCCTTGATGCGAACCTCGAGGTTCTTGACACCACATTCCTGAGCGGCCTTGCCGGCCGCCTCGGCAGCAATCTGTGCGGCGAAAGGCGTCGATTTGCGCGAACCCTTGAAGCCCGCACCGCCCGAGGTGGCCCAGGAAAGGGCGTTGCCTTGCCGATCGGTGATGGTAATGATTGTGTTGTTGAAGGACGCGTGAACGTGGGCGATGCCTTCGGCGACGTTCTTCTTGACCTTCTTGCGGACTTTGGTTGCGGTCTTTGCCATGTGTCGGTTCCTGGTTTACTTCTTGCCCATCGAAATCGCCTTGCGCGGTCCCTTGCGGGTGCGCGCATTGGTGCGGGTGCGCTGGCCGCGTACCGGCAGGCCGCGACGATGTCGCACGCCACGGTAGCAGCCGAGATCCATCAGGCGCTTGATGTTCATCGTCACCTCGCGCCGCAGATCGCCCTCGACGGCATACCTGCCAACTTCCTCGCGCAAGCGATCCATCTCGCTGTCGGTGAGTTCCTTGATCTTGGCCGATCTCTTGACACCAGCGGCGTCGCAGATCTTTTTGGCACGGGTACGGCCAATGCCGTAGATCGCGGTCAGCGCGATTTCCGTGTGCTGGTGATTCGGGATATTGACGCCTGCTATACGAGCCATGTGCTTACCTGTTTATCGCCGCGAATGCGCGGTATGGGTTAGCCAAAAATTGGGAAACTGATGATTATATCCAGTCGCTTTGCGTTGATCAACCTTGACGTTGCTTGTGGCGGGGATCGGTACAGATGATCCTCACCACGCCATTGCGGCGGATGACCTTGCATTTGCGGCAGATACACTTGACCGAAGCCAGAACTTTCATTGGATTTCTCCGGATAAATTGCCAGACTATTTGGCGCGAAACACGATACGGGCCTTCGACAGGTCGTAGGGTGTCAATTGCACAGTTACCTTGTCGCCGGGCAGAATGCGGATGTAGTGCATACGCATCTTTCCGGAAATGTGACCGAGTACCACATGCCCGTTTTCCAGTTTGATCCGGAACGTGGCGTTGGGAAGGTTCTCAAGCACCTCCCCCTGCATCTCAATTACGTCTTCCTTGGCCATGCATTACCGTCCGGTGAACCCGGCACCCTTGAAATTCGCCTTCTTCAACAGGCTTTCATACTGATGCGACATGACGTAGGCTTGAACCTGCGACATGAAGTCCATGGTAACCACAACAATGATCAGCAGGCTTGTTCCGCCGAAGTAAAAAGGCACGTTCCATTTCAGGATCAGGAATTCGGGGATCAAACATACCAGCGTGATATAGATTGCGCCAACCAGCGTCAGGCGGGTAAGAATCTTGTCGATGTAACGACTGGTCTGGTCGCCCGGACGGATTCCGGGAACAAACGCCCCGCTCTTTTTCAGGTTGTCCGCGGTCTCCTTGGAGTTGAACACCAGGGCCGTGTAGAAGAAGCAGAAGAAAATGATCGCAACGGCATACAGGATCACATATATCGGCTGCCCTGGTGACAGGGTGGCAGCAATGTCCTTGAGCCAGGTCATGCCTTCACCGGAACCAAACCAGCCGGCCGCCGTAGCGGGAAACAGGATGATCGACGACGCGAAGATGGGAGGGATGACGCCCGACATGTTCAGCTTGAGCGGCAAGTGTGAACTTTGACCGCCGTATATCTTGTTGCCGACCTGCCGCTTCGCATAGTTCACCAGGATCTTTCGCTGTCCCTTTTCGACGAACACCACGAATCCTGTAACCAGAACCACAAGCGCGCAAATGAACAATGCCGAAATCGCGTGCATGGCACCGGTACGCACCAATTCAAACAGGCCACCCAGCGCACTCGGCAGACCCGCTACGATACCAGCGAAGATGATGATCGAGATGCCGTTGCCGAGTCCGCGTTCCGTAATCTGCTCGCCTACCCACATGAGGAACATGGTTCCGGTCAGTAGCGTCAACACCGTTACAAAGCGGAACATCGGACCTGGATCAATCACCAGCCCGGCCTGGGACTCCAGGGCAATCGCGATGCCAAGCCCCTGAAATAAGGCCAGTGCGACCGTGCCGTAGCGGGTGTATTGCGTGATTTTGCGTCGCCCCGCCTCGCCTTCCTTCTTCAGTTGCTCTATCGAAGGAATTGCAACCGCCATCAGTTGCATGATGATCGACGACGAGATATAGGGCATGATGCCCAAGGCGAACAAGGTGAAACGGGACAGCGCGCCACCTGAAAACAAGTTGAACACGCCGAGTATTCCGCCCTGCTGCCCCTGGAAGAGCTCAGCGAGCTTGACCGGATCGATCCCGGGAACGGGAATGTGCGCCCCGATGCGATAAACAACGAGCGCACCCAGCAGGAACCACAGCCGGCGCCAAAGGTCGCCGAACTTGCCTGCCTTGCCTATTGCCTGGGTGCCAGCCACGGATTCCTTCGACTGCTATCAGGATGCCGCAACATCGGCAACCGAACCGCCGGCTGCTTCGATTGCTGCACGAGCACCTTTGGTGGCGCCAACGCCCTTCAGGGCGACCTTGCGATTCAGCACTCCGGAAAGGATGACCTTTGCGGAGAGCGCGTCAGCCGCAATGATGCCAGCCTGTTTAAGGACCAGCATATCCACTTCTTCCACGGGCAGCTTGTCGAGCTCCGACAAACGAACTTCGACATTGCGGGCGGCGGTCAGCGAATTGAAGCCTCGCTTCGGCAGGCGCCGCTGCAGGGGCATTTGACCACCCTCGAAACCCACCTTGTGAAACCCGCCTGCGCGCGACTTCTGGCCCTTGTGCCCGCGACCGGCAGTCTTGCCCAGTCCGCTGCCAATGCCTCGCCCAACGCGCTTGGGAGCGTGCTTCGAACCCGCGCCAGGTTTCAGATTATTCAGTTCCATTCCCATTTTCGCGTCCCTTAGCCTTCGCATTTCACCAAGTAGGCAATCTTGCGGATCATTCCACGAACAGCGGGCGTGTCTTCAAGCGTTGCGGAGCTGTTGAGCTTCCGCAACCCCAAGCCCCGTGCAGTGGCACGGTGATCCTGCTTCGTGCCGATCAGGCTTTTGACCAGTGTCACCTTGATCTTTATGTCGGCCATTTTCTTACTCCAGAATTTCGGCAACAGCCTTGCCGCGCTTGGCGGCAATTTCCGCAGGTGTACTCATCGCACGCAGACCATGCAAGGTCGCACGAACCACGTTGTAGGGGTTGGTCGACCCGATGGTCTTCGCCACAACGTCGGTGACCCCCATGACTTCGAAAACGGCGCGCATCGGGCCACCTGCGATAACCCCGGTACCTGGTGAGGCCGGCGACATCAAGACGGTGGTGGCGCCATGCTTGCCGGTAACCGAGTGATGAAGGGTGCCATCCTTGAGGCTGACCTTGCTCATCTTGCGCCTGGCCTCTTCCATCGCCTTCTGGACGGCCACGGGTACCTCCCGTGACTTGCCCTTGCCCATGCCAACGCCACCATCGCCGTCACCGACAACAGTCAGCGCAGCAAAGCCGAGAATGCGGCCACCCTTGACCACCTTGGTGACGCGATTGATGGAGACCATCTTCTCGCGCATGCCGTCATCACGTTCTTCCTGGACTTGCTGCTGCTTTCTTCCTTGGGGTTTAGCCATGTCGTTCTCGCTCAGAACTTGAGACCGCCCTCACGGGCGGCCTCGGCCAGCGCCTTGACGCGGCCGTGATAGTGGAAACCGGAACGGTCAAACGCAACCTGCTCAATACCGGCGGCCTTCGCGCGCTCGGCAATCAGTTTGCCTATGGCCTTTGCGGCACCGACGTTGCCACCGTTCGCGACCTGGCCGCGAACCGCGGCCTCCATGGTCGACGCGGCGGCAAGGACGCGCGTTCCGCATTCCGAGAAGATCTGCGCGGAAATGTGCAGATTGCTCCGATGCACGGCAAGGCGCACCACTTTGAGCTCCGCAATCTTGGCGCGGGTTTTACGCGCCCTGCGTTGACGAGCCTGTTTCTTATCCATGTTCAGCGCCTCGATTATTTCTTCTTGGTTTCCTTGATGACAACCACCTCGTCGGCGTAGCGAACACCCTTGCCCTTGTAAGGCTCGGGGGAACGATATGCACGAATCTCGGCAGCCACCTGACCAACAACCTGTTTGTCGACACCCTTGATAAGGATCTCGGTCTGGGTCGGGGTTTCAACCTTGATCCCGGCCGGCATCTCGTGAACCACGGGATGGGAAAATCCGAGAGTCAGATTGAGCTTGGCCCCCTGCGCCTGGGCTCGATAGCCCACGCCCACGAGCGTCAGCTTTTTTTCGAAACCCTTGCTGACGCCAATCACCATGTTATTGACCAGAGCGCGCATCGTGCCCGACATGGCGTTTCCCTCGTCGGAGCCTTCGACCGCGCTGCACTGAAGCTTGTCGCCGTCTTTGGCAACCCGAACGGACGGCAGCATGAATTGCTTGAGGGTTCCAAGGGGCCCTTTGATCGAAACCTCGGTGTCGGACAACATGACCTCGACGCCCTTTGGAATCTCGACCGGATATTTGGCTATACGTGACATGACGGGACTCCTTAGGCGACGATGCAGAGAACTTCGCCGCCCATATTGCCCGCACGGGCACGGCGATCGGTCATCACGCCCTTTGGCGTGGAAACAATGGCAACACCGAGGCCATTCATCACGCGCGGCAGGTCATCCTTGCCTTTGTAGACCCGCAGACCCGGCTTGGAAACGCGTTCAATGCGCTCGATTACCGGGCGCCCGGCGTAGTACTTGAGCGCAAGGTCAAGCTCAGGCTTTGCCCCGTTTTCACGGACGGCAAAATCGTCGATGTAACCCTCGTCCTTGAGAACTCTGGCGATTGCGATCTTGAGTTTCGATGAAGGCATCGAAACGGATGGCTTTTCGGCCATCTGCGCATTGCGAATGCGCGTCAGCATATCGGCGACTGGATCTGTCATGCTCATATTGATCTCCTCACCAACTGGCCTTGGTCATGCCGGGCACCTCACCGCGCATCGCAATATCCCGCAGCTTGTTGCGGCATAGACCGAACTTGCGGAAAACACCGCGCGGCCGCCCCGTCAGGGAGCACCTGCTGCGCTGCCGAGACGGGCTGGCATTCCGGGGCAACTGCTGTAGCTTGAGACGAGCATCCATGCGATCTTCGTCAGACAGGCTGGAGTTGTTGATGACAGCAAAGAGAGCCGCGCGCTTGGCAGCATATTTCGCCACCTGCTTGGCCCGCTTCTCTTCACGGTTGATAAGTGCTAGTTTCGCCATATGTCCCTCAGTTCTTGAAGGGGAACTTGAATGCGGCGAGAAGCGCCTTCGCTTCATCGTCGTTCTTCGCCGTCGTGGTGATACTGATGTTCATGCCACGCAGAGCATCAATCTTGTCGTACTCGATTTCGGGAAAGATGATCTGCTCCTTGACGCCGACGTTGTAATTACCGCGTCCATCAAAACCTTTGCCGGAAATACCGCGAAAGTCGCGAATTCGAGGCATGGCAATAGTGACGAGACGGTCAAGAAACTCGTACATCTGGTTGCCACGCAAGGTCACCATGCACCCGATTGGATAGCCCTCGCGGATCTTGAAACCCGCAATAGCTTTGCGGGCCTTGGTTACGACCGGCTTCTGACCCGCGATCTTGGTCATGTCCGCCACCGCGTTGTCGAGGATCTTTTTGTCCCCGACAGCCTCGCCCACACCCATGTTCAGCGTGATCTTGGTGATGCGCGGCACTTCCATGATCGACTTGTAGCCGAACTTGCCAAGCAGTTCGGGGACAATGGTAGTTTTGTAGAATTCCTGCAAGCGCGCCATGACTGATCCTTACGCGTCGACAACTTCGCCGTTCGATTTGAACACCCGCACCTTGCGGCCATCATCGAGAGTCTTGAAGCCCACTCGATCGGCTTTCTGGGTAGCAGGATTGAACAGCGCAACGTTTGAAATATTTATCGGCATCTCTTTCTCGACGATACCGCCCTGATGGCCCTTCATGGGGTTTGGCTTGGTGTGCTTCTTGACGCGATTGATGCCCTCAACGATCAGACCATCTTCACCGGCGGCACGCAAGACCACGCCCCTCTTGCCCTTGTCCTTGCCCGTCGTGACGACAACGTCATCACCCTTGCGAATCTTGTTCATTTATCGAGTCCTCGAATTCGGATTCAAAGGTTCAGAGAACCTCGGGGGCGAGCGAAACGATTTTCATGAATCGTTCGGTGCGAAGCTCGCGGGTCACCGGACCAAAGATGCGCGTGCCAATCGGCTCCAGCTTGTTGTTCAGCAGGACGGCAGCATTGCCATCGAACTTGACCAAGGAACCATCAGGCCTGCGAACTCCCTTGGCCGTCCGAACGACAACGGCGCTATAGACTTCGCCCTTCTTGACACGGCCACGCGGAGCGGCATCCTTGATGCTGACCTTGATGACGTCACCAATGCCTGCGTAACGGCGTTTCGAGCCACCAAGAACCTTGATGCACATGACCGAACGCGCACCAGTGTTGTCGGCGACGTCGAGCAGCGATTGCATTTGAATCATTTTTATATCTCCAACTTAATTCGCGTGGGCGACGCCGTCGCGATCAGTCTTGGAGCCCGCTAGGGGCCGATCGCCGGGACTAGGTACGCCCGGCCGAGCAAAGAGGCGGGATTTTAACTTGTCCGCCTGGTTTGTCAACTACCTTTTTGTGCTTTGCCCTATTTCAAACAAGCCTGGCCTTTTCGAGAACCTCGGCGACACGCCAAGCCTTAGTCTTCGAGATTGGTGCGCATTCTTCGATCACAACCAGATCGCCGGATGCCGCTTCCAGACCCTCGACATGAGCATGGTACTTCTTGGAGCGGGTCATCACCTTTCCAATAACCGGATGCTTGACTTTGCGCTCAACAAGGACGGTGACAGTCTTCTGCATCTTGTCGGATACGATGCGCCCCTGGAGGGTACGCCGCACTGCCTGGGTGCTGGTGTCGCTCATTTCGTTGCCGCCTTCTCACGCTGGATGGTTTTGATCCGTGCTACGTCCTTGCGCATCTTGCCAAGCTGACTCGTGTTGGTCAGCTGCTGCGTGGCCACCTGCATACGCACGCCAAATTGCGCCTTGCGCAAATCAAGGAGCTCCTTCTGAAGTTCCTCTGCGCTCTTTGTTCTCAGTTCGCTTGCCTTCATTGCTTACCCCAGGAGACGAGTGACAAACGTGGTTTCGATGGGCAACTTGGCTGCGGCAAGGCGGAAGGCCTCCCGTGCCAGCGTCTCGTCCACGCCGTCCATTTCATACAACACTTTTCCGGGTTGAATTTCGGCAACCCAGTATTCAGGCGATCCTTTGCCATTCCCCATGCGCACTTCGAGTGGCTTCTTGGAAATCGGTTTGTCCGGAAAAATGCGAATCCAGATCCGACCGCCGCGCTTGATGTGCCGGGTCATTGCCCGACGCGCCGCCTCAATCTGGCGCGCCGTTAGGCGCCCGCGACCAATTGCCTTCAGTCCGTACTCACCAAAGCTGACCTTTGCGCCACGCGTGGCAAGGCCTGTGTTGCGGCCCTTTTGTTCCTTCCGGTATTTCCTGCGGGTGGGTTGCAGCATGATTACTCCTTCACCTCTTTTGCAGCGCTGGCGTCAGATTTTGCAGGTGCCTTCCTGACGCGCTTCACAGGTGCCTTGGGTGCGACGGCAGCTTCGGGCTTGGTGTCCTCGGCTTTCTTTGCCGGTACGCGACGCGCGGGAGCTTCCGCATCTCCCTCGGACTTTCGCGCAGGTCCGCGGCGCGGCCTGCGCTGGTCGTCGGTCGCCGGCTCGGGTGCCGCAGCCGCCACTTCGTTGCGGGACATGATTTCGCCGCGGAAGACCCAAACCTTGATACCGATAATGCCGTAGGTGGTCTTGGCCTCGGAAGTTCCGTAGTCAATGTCCGCACGCAGGGTATGCAAAGGTACCCGCCCTTCGCGATACCACTCGCGGCGAGCAATTTCAGCCCCGTTGAGGCGGCCGGAACTCATGATCTTGATTCCCTGCGCTCCCAACCGCATGGCATTCTGCATAGCGCGCTTCATCGCGCGCCGGAACATGATGCGCTTCTCAAGTTGTTGCGCAATCGAATCGGCGATCAGTTGCGCATCGATTTCCGGCTTTCTGATTTCCTCGATATTGACATGAACAGGCACCCCCATCTTGCGCTGAAGCTCAGCCTTAAGATGTTCGATGTCCTCGCCCTTCTTGCCGATCACCACTCCGGGGCGAGCACTGTACACCGTGACCCTGGCATTCTTTGCTGGACGTTCGATGATGACGCGTCCAACCGAAGCGTGGGAAAGCTTCTTCTTCAGATAGTCGCGAACCTCGATGTCCTCCTTCAGCATCTGCGGGAACGCCTTGCTATTGGCGTACCAGCGTGAGGTCCAGTTGCGCGTGACCGAGAGGCGGAATCCGGTCGGATGAATCTTTTGTCCCATGTGTTCCCCTTAAGCGCCGACGGTCACGTAGATATGGCAGGTAGGTTTGAGGATACGATTCCCGCGCCCCTTTGCCCGCGCCGTGAATCGTTTCAGAACGGTTCCTTTTTCGACATAGATGCGCGTAACTTTCAGCGCATCAATGTCGGCACCGTCGTTGTGTTCAGCATTTGCAATCGCGGACTCGAGCACCTTCCTGATGATGCCAGCGCCCTTCTTCGGCGAAAAAGCAAGGATGTTGATTGCCTGATCTACGGGCTTCCCACGCACCAAGTCAGCCACCAACCGGCCTTTCTGTGCGGACAGACGCACGCCACGCAAGCTCGCGTTCGTTTCCATGATCGCTCCTTACTTCTTAGCCGCGGCTTTTTTGCCGCCGGTATGACCCTTGAATGTTCGCGTCAACGCAAACTCTCCAAGCTTGTGTCCGACCATGTTTTCCGAGACATATACGGGGATGTGCTGCTTTCCGTTATGCACTGCGATCGTCAGGCCAACAAAATCGGGAAGAATGGTTGAGCGGCGCGACCATGTCTTGATCGGGCGCTTGTCATTTGACGCGCGCGCAACATCAACGCGCTTGAGCAGGTGGGCGTCGATGAACGGGCCCTTCTTGATGGAACGTGCCATGAATTACCTCTTACCCTTCGGCCTGCGCTGAACGATCATTACGTCAGTACGCTTGTTGTTTCGAGTGCGATAGCCCTTCGTCGGTTGGCCCCACGGACTTACCGGGACGCGCCCTTCACCCGTCTTGCCTTCGCCACCGCCATGTGGGTGGTCAATCGGGTTCATTGCGGTACCGCGAACGGTGGGCCGTACTCCGCGCCAGCGCATCGCGCCTGCCTTGCCAATCTTGCGCAGACTATGCTCTTCATTACCAACTTCGCCTATCGTGGCACGGCATTCAACATGGATGCGACGAATCTCGCCAGAGCGAAGGCGGACCTGCGCATATACCCCCTCCCTCGCGAGTAGTTGAACCGAAGTACCCGCCGAACGTGCGATCTGCGCGCCCTTGCCGGGCATCATTTCCACGCAATGGATAGTGGTACCAACCGGGATATTGCGGATCGGCAACGCATTGCCGGGCTTGATAGGGGCCTCCGGTCCGCTCAGAACGGCCTGCCCAACGACCATGCCCTTGGTGGCGATGATGTAACGGCGCTCGCCGTCGGCATAAAGGATCAACGCGATATTCGCGGAACGATTGGGGTCGTACTGGAGGTTCTCGACCTTGCCCGGAACGCCATCCTTGTCGCGCCGGAAATCAACCACACGATAGTGCTGCTTGTGACCGCCGCCCTTGTGCCGAGTGGTTACGTGCCCATGTGTGTTGCGGCCCGCAGTCTTCGACTGTTTCTCAACCAGACCGGCGACGGGCGGACCCTTGTGCAGGTTCGGATTGACGACCTTTACGACGCCACGACGACCGGGCGAGGTTGGCTTGACTTTTACCAGAGCCATCAGACGGCCCCCCCTTCGGCAAAGTTGATCTCCTGACCCGGCTTGAGGCAAACAAATGCTTTCCTGATGCCACTGCGGCGTCCGATTGAACGCCCCGAGCGCTTGATTTTTCCTTTCAGATTGGCAATCTGCACCGACTCAACCTGAACCTTGAACAGCAGTTCGACCGCGGCCTTGACCTCGGGCTTGGTTGCATCAGGAGTAACAATGAACACCACCTGCTCGTTTTTGTCAGCAACGTAGGTTGCTTTCTCGGAAATCTGGGGCGCGACCAGAACCTGCATCAGCCGCTCCTGATTGAAATTGGTCTTCATCCCAACATCTCCTCGATCTTGGCCACTGCCCCCTTGGTAAAGATCACCCTGGGGAAACGTACTAGCGAAACCGGATCGGCCTGTTGTGCCTCAAGTACGAGCACATTCGGCAGATTCCTGGATGCCAGCGCGAGGTTCTCGTCGAGAGAATCCGTGACGAGCAGCGCGGAGTCGATTCCCATATCCTTCAGTTTCTTGGCAAACAGACGCGTCTTGGGTGCCTCGATTGCGAAGCTATCGACCACGGCCAGGCGATCCTCGCGCGCAAGCTGTGACAGGATGGCGGCAAGCCCGGCCCTGTACATTTTGCGGTTGACCTTTTGCGAGAAGTTTTCTTCCGGCGAGTTCGGGAAAGTGCGGCCACCACCGCGCCAAAGCGGGGATGAGGTCATACCCGCACGCGCCCGACCCGTACCTTTTTGCCGGAACGGCTTCTTCGTGCTGTGATGTACTTCCTCGCGATCTTTTTGCTTGCGGTTTCCTGAACGCGCGTTGGCTTGAAAAGCCACCACCACCTGGTGCACCAGCGCCTCGTTGAAATCACGCGCAAACAGCGCGTCCGACGCGGTGACGGTCGATGCGGCCTGGCCTTGATCGTTGATTACCTTGAGTTCCATGTCGCCCCCGGATTAGTTGCTTGCCTTGACGGCAGGCGCAACAATGACCTCACCGCCCTTGGCACCCGGAACGGCACCACGGATCATCAACAGCTGGCGGGCCTCATCAATCCGGACGACTTCGAGGTTTTGCGTCGTGCGGGCAACATTACCGTACTGTCCGGCCATCTTTTTTCCAGGGAATACACGACCCGGGTCCTGCGCCATACCGATGGATCCGGCAGAGTTATGGGAAACCGAGTTGCCGTGCGACGCGCGGTTGGAAGAAAAGTTATGCCGAACGATCGCTCCGGCGAAGCCCTTGCCAATGGAACAGCCACTGACATCGACCTTCTGCCCGACACTGAAAATGCTTGCGGCGATTACGTCACCCGGCTTGAAGCCAGATAACAGGCTTGAATCGATGCGGAATTCCCTGAGAACCTCACCGGCTTCGACACCGGCTTTGGCAAGGTGCCCAGCAGCCGCCTTATTTACGCGACTTGCTCGGCGCTTGCCGAATGCCACCTGGACGGCGGCATACCCGTCCGCTTCGGGTGATTTGATCTGCGTGACGCGATTGTTCGACACATCCACGACGGTTACCGGAATGGTTGATCCATCCTCGGCAAACACGCGTGTCATGCCAACCTTGCGTCCTACAAGGCCAAGACTCATCTTATTCTCCTAAACCTCGGCTGCGATTGGCCAAGGGCATGGTTACTACTACGACGACAAAGTGCGCGAACACCACATGCTCACGCGCAAAGAATGCTCAACTACTGCAACTTGATCTCGACATCAACTCCAGCCGGCAAATCCAGCTTCATCAGCGCGTCCACCGTCTTGTCGGTCGGGTCGATGATGTCCATTAGGCGCAGGTGTGTACGGATTTCAAACTGATCCCGCGAGGTCTTGTTGACATGCGGCGAACGCAACACGTCGAAGCGTTCGATTCGAGTCGGCAAAGGCACGGGGCCACGCACAACTGCGCCAGTCCGCTTGGCGGTATCAACGATCTCCAGCGCGGACTGGTCGATCAGGCGATAGTCGAACGCCTTTAGGCGGATCCGAATTTTTTGACTCTGCATAAAAAATCCTTAAAGAGCGAGTTCGCGGAAATCGCGAAAGGGCAAGATTTTATCGCCCTTTTCTCGGCACTGCAATACAAATTACTCGATGACCTTGGCGACGACACCGGCGCCGACGGTACGACCGCCTTCACGGATGGCGAAGCGCAGACCTTCTTCCATGGCGATCGGGGCAATCAGCCGCACCGTCATCGCGACGTTGT
>Ga0172373_10000554_pt1 | contig 61103 bp, 58 predicted proteins | sample Lak10m_2_FD_114546 | JGI IMG/M metagenome (GOLD analysis project Ga0172373, IMG submission 114546) | Freshwater microbial communities from Kabuno Bay, South-Kivu, Congo - kab_092012_10m | ecosystem: Environmental > Aquatic > Freshwater > Lake | place: Democratic Republic of the Congo... | reverse complement strand
CATGTCCCATCCCGCAAAGCAGATCGATCAACTCCTCCCGGATAACTGGCTCGCCGCAAGGCAAATCTCATCACAATCATAAATCCGAAACACATTCAAGATGGTCTGAGGTTGACGGTTACTCTGCTTCGGCATATGGCACTGGTGACACTGAACACCGGCCTTGTCATGAACGCTGCCGGCATAGGTTTCAGCTTCCGGGTGCTGAAACTTGATCAGACGGGCACCGGTAACAGTGTGCTTGAAATCAAAAAAGTCGAGCTGTTTGTAGTGTGCCAGTAGCTGCGTGGCATTCTTGAGCGGAAAGTGATTGGTGCGCTGATCGGTATAACCTACTTTGCCGCCATCACTCCACTGGCTGCCGCCACCACAGTTATATTCAACATGGCACTGGGCGCACATCATACGTGAGTCGGTTTTCTGCATGACACCGATCTTGCGAAAACCACGGAAGTCGACAACCTTAAGATCCGTCTTGCCGTTTATTGAAAAGATATTGCCTGCAGGATCCTTCTCAATGGCTTGAATCAGGCCGTCACGAACAACGCGAGGCTGCGTACCGTGCGGGTCGTGGCAATGAATGCAGCCGACCGCATTATTGGTATCTTTGGCAACGTCCACGATATTGGAAGTGCGGTCCCATTTTGCTTTGGGATCCTTGTCGCCCATGAATTTCCATGTGAGGATATGGTCGGAGGTCTTGCACTGGATGCAGGTCGGGTTACCAGCCATGGCCGATTCCTTGAGTTTGAAATCCTTGCCCTTGTCGACCAGTACATCCCAGGTCTTGCCGGATTTATCAACACCCTTCCAGCCATCTTTGAACTGGAATCTGCCCCCCTGAAACCGATCTACCGCAAACTGATCGATAACCATGAAAGCATGGCCGCGCGGTTCATTATGCTCAAAAGTGAAGCCGTACGGCTCCAGCAGCTTATCCTGCATCGGTGAGCGTCCGGTCGGGATACCCTTCTCTTTGCGGGCGGCCCCCTCGTAACTCATCTTGAAGAAACTGTCGTACTGCTCCTTGTGGCATTTGCCGCACAATGCCTGGTCGATCAACGTCACCGGTTTAATCTTCTCCGGATCACTGATGTGGCCCTCCAGCTTGTCATGGCAGCTTTTACAGGAGAGCCTGGCATGTTTGGAGCCCTCCTTCATGGCCTTGATCTGATCGTGACACTCGTAGCAGGTAGCCCGGCCATCGTTTGCAACTTTTGTTGCCGGCTTGTTAACCGCCGTGGTGTTGGCCGGCAGGGAGAGCAACAGAGCGGATGCCACTGCCACAGCGGCCGCAAGGGCCAGTTTCTTTTTCAGCATGATGATTCTCCTTTCGGTGGTAGTTCTGCTGACAGCGCAGATTGTGGTGGTATTTTAGTCGCACGGGCCTGCATCCTGACCGCCTTGGGGGTGACCGGGCAGACGTATTCACAACTTCCGCAGCCGATGCAGAGCTGTGCGTTTATCCTGATGCCAACCCCCGGTATCAGCTTGATAGCCTGTGACTGACAGCGCTCCACGCAGGCAAAGCAGCCACAGTTCTTCGCAAGACAGTATTCGTTATCAGCAACTGCCTGCTGGTCCTCCTGCGGAGTCGGCGTATATTCTGCTGCGTCGGCGATCACCAGCGGAACCTCAGCCTGAGCAGTCAAGGCGTCTTTTACAGAGAAAACAGCCTTACCTAGAGATGAGAGACTCTTTTTTAAAAACTCTTTGCGGCTTATATTCATGTTCATGTGCCCTTTTCTCACCGTTTACATTTGTCCCCACATGTGCGATTCGTCTGGTTATCTCTACATACGTACAAAACTCCGCTTTCCTGTTCTGTTATTATAGATGGTGCCTTAAAAATCTTTGACTGAAGTCAAAAATAAATTTATTCATTTACTTGAATACATACCACTTTGGGGTTGACCTTTTTTCTATCCGTGCTAAATTGGACTTTATTAGTCTTATTAGAAAGGTGGAGCACGAAATGTCATTAGAAGGTTTGAAAGCACCCGAGTTTTCACTGCACGGTTGTGATGGACGGCAGCACTCGCTGAGTGAGTATGCCGGAAAATCGGTGATTCTCTATTTTTATCCCAGAGACAATACCCCCGGATGTACGAAAGAAGCTTGCGGTTTTCGCGACAGTTATCAGGAACTGACTGATCTCGGGATTGTAATTCTGGGTGTCAGCAAGGACAGCATCGCTGCTCATACCAAGTTCAGAGATAGTAACTCGCTACCGTTTGTTCTGCTAAGTGATCCTGATACAACAACCATGCAGGCGTATGAAGCTTTTGGAGAAAAAGTGCTCTACGGGAAAAAGAGCATGGGGACGATCCGCTCAACCGTTATTATCGGTCCGGACGGAATTATAAAAAAACAGTGGTCCAAGGTGGCCAAGGCTGAGCTGCACCCGGCGCACGTTCTGGCATATCTGCGGGGCTAATCCCGCTTACTCTACTTCAGGAGCAACTACATGGAATTTGTCACACTGGAAGATGTCATAAAGTTTGCCGTAGATCGCGAGGAGACCGCTTATAAGCTCTATAAACGGGCTGCCGAACTTTCAACAAGCGTATCATCGCGAAAGATGTTTGAAGAACTTGCCCAGGAAGAGGCCACACATAAGGATATTTTTGTCAAGATTGACGAAGATAAAGCCGAAAGCCACAAGCTCTGTACATTGCCGGAATCAAGCGTCGCCAAGTATCTGGCCGATGTTCCGTTTCTACCGGATATGAGTTACAGCGCGATCATAGCCAGCGCCTTGAAAACCGAGGAAAACGCCTATCAGCTCTACAAGGCGGCTGCCGGCATGACTAACGATCCGAAGCTTCAGAAACTGCTCATGAATTTCGCCGACGTAGAACTGGGACACCGCCGTCGGCTTGAGGCGATCTACGATGAGAGAGTACTGACAGAGGGGTAGCAGTGCAGCGCTACTTCCCCTTTACTGCGTAAATACCGGGTGCATTTCGCCAGTAGCCTTTATAATCGAGGCCATAACCGAAAACGAAACGGTCACCAATTTCTATACCGGTAAAGTCCGCTCTCATTCCTGGCGTTACTTTACGAAGATGCAGTTTTTCTACAAGTACCGCCATGAGTATCTCTGAAGCGCCCTGCTGATGGCAGTAGTCGGCGATCGCCGCAAGAGTTACTCCTTCGTCAAGAATATCATCGAGCAACAGCACTGTCCTGCCCCGTAGATCATTCGACGGCTTAACTATCCAGTTTAAGCCAGATCCCTTGACTGAATCACCGTATCGGGTGGCATGGACATAATCTGTTTCAAGCGGAAAGTTCAGTTTTGTTAAAAGCTGCCCTCCAAAAATAAGCCCGCCGTTCATAACTGTTATAACAACCGGATTCGCATCTTTCAGTTGTACTGTAATCTCACGTGACAGGCGCTCGATCGAAGCCACGACAGACGTTTCGTCAATTAAAAGCTCGGCCTCAGCCATAACGTGCAGCGCTTCGTATTGTGTCATAATCGCTCCTTTATCTGTGCTCCTACTACCCGTTCAATTCCCTGTTCATCAAGCGATACGAAAGGTTCTTGATATCTGCCGATTGACGTAAAGCATTCCGCAACATCGTGCGCCTGCCCGATCCCGATCTCAACCAGTAACCACCCGCCCGGTAGCAGGTGATCAACTGCAGCGGGAATAAGCTGGCGATATATCCCTAATCCATCCGCGCCACCATCAAGTGCAGTCCATGGATCATAATCACGGACTTCCGGTTCCAGCTGATCAATATCCGCTGTCGGTATGTAGGGAGGGTTTGAAACAATCAGAGAGAATTTACGATCCGGCACGCAGGAGAGCAGTGCCCCCTGAATAAATTCAACGTTTACTTCATTACGAATGGCGTTACGTCGCGCTACAGAGAGCGCGTCGCTTGAAATGTCAGACGCGGATACGAATGCCGCTGGAAGTCGTTTCGCGAGTGTAATGGCAATACATCCACTGCCGGTACCCATATCGAGTATTGATGCCTGGGGAGGCGAGCGTAGTAATGTTTGGGTGACAAGCAACTCCGTGTCGTGGCGTGGTATCAATACATCTGGCGAAACCTCGAATTCCAGACCACAGAATTCCTGTGTACCGAGAATATGCTGCAGTGGCTCTCGTCGAGCTCTTCGGGAAACCATGTCACGATAGACGGCTAATTCTGAGTCACTCAAGGGTTTATCATAATTGAGGTACAGACCTACGCGATTTAGTCCCGTGGCAGCCGACAGCATCCATTCAGCTTCAAGGCGGGCGTTTTCAATACCTTTTGCTGAGAGATACTCTTTTGTCCAGGCCACTATTTTTACCGATGTCCAGACTTCATGTTTCGGCATGCTGCGCTCCTTAAATGAAGACAATCCTCTCACAGCAATACTGCATACGTAAGAACAAAGCGAGATAATATGTTGAATATTGTAAAAGAAAAGGGCGCACTCAAAAGAGAACGCCCTGAATAAGGTAGTGTAAAATCGGTGAACTAATAAAGCTGTTAGATCAGCTTTATAGCATTCTGAGCCAGTTCAAGCAACAGCGACGGAACAACACCAGGAATTAAAGTTCCGGCAACAGCAATAAGAAGTGCAAGTGCAACAGGTGCGGTAACAACGGTCCACTCGAATTCCTCGTTAGGCTCTTTCATGTACATATATACGATCACACGCAGGTAGTAGTAGACAGAAGCGGCGCTGTTGAGAACACCAAGGATCGCGAGCCAGATGTATCCTTTCTGAATTGCACCGGAGAAGAGATAGAATTTTCCGATAAATCCAGCAGTTGGCGGAACACCTGCCAAAGAGAACATGAAGATTGTCATGGCCAGGGCAAGTATTGGGTGCTTGAAACCAAAGCCGGCCAGATCCATAACGGTACCATTTGGCTCACCCTTCTTGGCAACAAGAATAATTATTGCAAAGGCACCGATATTCATAAAAGCGTACGACAACATGTAGAAAAGAATACCAGCTGTTCCGGTACCATTACCGGCAGCAAAACCCACAAGACAATAACCGGCATGAGCAATTGACGAATATGCCAGCATTCTCTTGATATTGTCCTGACGCAGAGCAGTAATATTTCCAACAGTCATGGTCAAGACAGCCAGCACCCATAACAACTGGCCCCACTCGGCCTGCAGAGTCGGCAGAGCGATGAGGAATATACGTAATGAAGCGGCAAAAGCGGCGGCTTTAGGACCGGTTGACATAAAAGCTGTCATCGGTGTCGGAGCACCTTCATAAACATCCGGGGTCCACATATGGAACGGAGCAGCGGCAACCTTGAATGCAAACCCGGTAAACATCAGCAACATACCGGCTACCAGCATAATGTTTGCAGAAGGAAGCGTCATCTGACCGATAATCGTAGCGATTTTTGCAATACGAGTCGTACCGGTGGCACCGTAAATAAGAGCCATGCCGTACAGCAGGAAGCCTGTAGAAAAAGCGCCCAGCAGGAAGTACTTGAGACCGGCTTCATTCGATTTGAGGTTGTTGCGGTTAAAACCAGCAAGAACATAGAGAGAAACAGACATAACTTCAAGACCCAGGAAGATAACCATCAGATCTGTGCCTGAAGCCATGAGCATCATGCCGACTGTCGTGAACAGAATTATCGGGTAGAGCTCACCATGATTGCACCCTTCACGATTCATGTACTTATCGGATATAAGTATTGAGAGACCGGCCGAAAGTAAAAAAACCATTTTAAAAAAAGTAGCAAAGTTATCGAGAATAACAGATCCATTGAAACTCGATATGTTAGCACCCCAACCAGAGCCAACCAGTACAGCCGTAGCAGCTATACCGATAAAACTAATGTTCCCGAGCAGAGATTTGCTGCCACCTGGCGAGAATACCGTTATCAGCAGGAGTACCATGGCTAGCGAGGAGAGAAATATCTCCGGCAAAATGGGTGTCATATTAATAGCTGGTATTGAAATCATGTCCATCTAAAAACTCCTCCGGTCAGATTGACTCGTTGTTTACTTGGATTCGTGCGGGTTAATTGCCGGTTCAGATGTTTGGCCATCCTGACTCATACCAGGGTGACCGGCTGGCATTTGACCATTCGTACCGGAATGACCAGCAGGTTGTTCTGCACCAGGCATCCCGGACATACCTTGATAACCGGCTGGCGCCTGCAGACCTGACTGTGACTGGATGGCACCATGAGCGGCTGGCGAGGTGGTGTCAATTTTCTTGACATCCATAGAAGCCGGACGAATTTGAGCGACAAGCTTTTTGATAGCAGGGTCCATCTTTTCAATGAAAGGATTCGGATAGACACCCATCACAAAGATAAGAACTATCAAGGGAATCATTATCGCTATTTCACGGGCATCCAGATCAAGCAGGCTCTGATTTTTTGGGTTGGTAAGTTCTCCGAACATGACGCGCTGAAACATCCAAAGCATGTATACCGCAGCAAAAATAACGCCACTGGTTGCAACAACGGTCCACCAGCGCAACTCACTCTCATAGCCACCCAGCAAAACAAGAAACTCACCAGCAAATCCATTCGTCCCCGGTACGCCGATTGAAGATAGGGTAACAATCAGAAACATTGTTGCAAAGATCGGCATCTGTTTGGCAAGTCCACCGAAATCTGTGATCAAGCGTGTATGCCGGCGTTCATAGATGAAGCCGACGATAAGGAACAGCGCCCCGGTAGAAATACCATGGTTAAGCATTTGCAGCATACTACCAGTCATACCGTTAACGTTAAAAGCAAACAGACCCAGCATTACAAAACCGAGATGCGCAACAGATGAATAGGCGACCAGTTTTTTTACGTCTTCCTGAACCATGGCGACCAGTGCTGCGTAAATTATACCGATGACAGCGAGAGTTGCCAGCAGCGGTGCAAAACGATGGGCAGCTTCTGGAAAGAGCGGCATAGCAAAACGCACATAACCGTAGGTACCCATTTTCAGCATGATTGCTGCCAATATTACAGAACCGGCAGTAGGTGCTTCTGTATGGGCATCAGGTAACCAGGTGTGAAGCGGAAACATCGGGACCTTGATTGCAAAGGCAAGAGCAAAGGCAAGAAACATCCAGACCTGGATAGCAGGATCAATTTTAAGGTTGTAGAAATGCAGTACGCTGAAATCAGTAACTCCCGCCTGTGTACCGAGCATGTAGAGGTAGATAAACGCTACCAGCATCAACAGGGAACCGACCATTGTGTAGATGAAGAATTTGACGGTTGCGTACAACCTGTTTTTACCACCCCAGATACCGATCATGAAATACATCGGGATCAGCATCAGTTCCCAGTAGATATAGAAGAGGAACATGTCGATTGATATGAAGGCACCGATCAGAGAAGTCTCAAGAATCAGAAGACAGATCATGTATTCCTTGACCTTCTCTTCTACAGCTTTCCAGGTTGAAAGGACAGATATCGGCATAATGAAGGTTGTTAAGATAACCAGCCAGAGGCTGATGCCGTCTACACCGATGTTGTAGCGCATAACAAAGGGTCCGGCAGCAATCCAAGGTACATTTTCAACAAACTGAAATTCAGCGTTTGTTTTGAATCCGGTCAGTATCAGCAACGACACGATGAAGGTAACCAGAGTCACCGCCAGGGTTAAGCCACGCAGTACAGCTTTATTCTCCTTGGGAATGAAGAACAGCAGCAGTACCCCAAGAAGAGGCAAGAATGTCGTCAGGCTCAGTATGTTACTCATGTAGTCGTGCTCCTTTATGCAAAGTACAAACGGTTTATTATTTAAGAATGAAATAGCTCAGCATAACAACGACACCAAAAGCCATAGACCAGGCATAGTTGGAGAGAAGTCCTGTCTGCATAAGCCGGAAGAGTCCACTAAAAGCCATGACCGTGTTGGCTACTCCGTTAACGGCTCCATCGACAATAACGACGTCAAAACCTTTCCAGAGAAACTGGCCGAAAGCTTTGCAAGGATTGACAATGATAAAGTCGTACAGTTCATCGATGTACCATTTATTGTAGACAGCACGATGCAGAGCAGGGAAAGCTGCTGTAAAACGGGCTGGAATGCCGGTGTTGGCGACGTAGAGCGTATAGGCAATGGTGATGCCGATAAGTGCGATCAGTACCGAAGTACCCATCAGACCCCATTCAAGCGCAACATTATGAACTCCGGCATGCGCTGAAGCGTGTTCGGCCATATACTCTTCCGAATATTTGAAAACAGGAGACAGATAGTGTTCAAAATAGTTGGGGATACCACCCACAACCTCACCGATTACTTTCGGAATTCCGATGTAGCCGCCAACAACAGACAAACCGGCCAAAACAATCAGAGGAAATACGATAACCATCGGCGACTCATGCAGATGATCTTTGGCCTTGGGTGTAATGCGGCATTCGCCGAAGAAAGTCATAAAGACCAGACGGAACATGTAGAAAGCTGTTAAACCGGCAGCTACGGCACCCATACCCCATAACAGAAGATTCAGATTGCCGTGATGCGGATTGGAAAATGCCTGCCAGAGGATTTCGTCTTTAGAGAAAAAACCCGAGAAACCAGGAATACCGGCAATAGCGATCGTTGCCAGCAGGAATGTGGCAAAAGTTAACGGCATTTTCGACTTGAGTCCGCCCATGTTACGCATATCCTGGGCGTCGTCATGCGAATGGGCATGATGCAGAGCGCCATGCATGGAGTGTATAACTGCACCCGACCCAAGGAACAGGCAGGCTTTAAAGAACGCGTGAGTCATGAGATGGAAAATCCCGGCACCAAAGGCACCAACACCCATCGCAAGGAACATGTAACCGAGCTGAGACACTGTTGAATACGCCAGTACGCGCTTGATATCGTTCTGGGCTGTGCCGATGGTTGCAGCAAAAAGAGCAGTACATGCGCCGATTACGGCGATTACGGTCAAGGTTTCCGGTGAACGTATGAACAGATAATTCATGCGGGCGATCATGTACACACCGGCTGTAACCATAGTAGCAGCGTGAATCAGTGCGGAAACCGGCGTAGGACCTTCCATGGCATCAGGGAGCCAGGTATAGAGGGGAATCTGTGCGGATTTCCCGGTGGCACCGAGAAAGAAGCAGAGTGTTATGACGGTAACAATGCCGCCCGTTGGGAGCAGATGTGAACTGGCGGCCATTTCGGTAAATCTGATAGTCCAGATATTGTGAGTGCTTCCCATGTACCAGAACAGTGTAAACAGACCCAGAAGAAAACCGAAGTCGCCGACTCGGTTCATAACAAAAGCTTTTTTACCAGCATCACCGGCAGATTTTTTGTGGAAGTAGTAGCCGATCAGAAGATATGAACAAAGGCCTACACCTTCCCAACCTACAAACATGAGGAGCAGGTTATTGCCAAGGACGAGCAGGAACATGGAAAAGGTAAAAAGATTGAGATATGCAAAATATCGATAAAAGCCTTCTTCTCCGTGCATATAGCCAATTGAGTACAGATGAATCAGGAAGCCAACACCGGAAACAATCATAATCATGATACAAGACAGTGGGTCAATCAGGAAAGCTACATCGGCATTGAATGTGCCAGATGTAATCCAGGAGAATATTTTCACCTCAGCAACGCGTTCTGTACTCGGCAACGAAAGTAGCTTTAAGATGGTCATGCAGGATACGACAAATGAGCCCAGAACAGCACCAGCAGCAATTCCGCCAATAACAGTTTCGTTCTTGATTTTCTTCCCGAGCAAACCGTTAATCAAAAAACCGATGAGCGGTAGAATCGGAATTAGCCATACGTTATCGAACATGAAAGACTCCTTTTATACAATCAAATACACGTAATCAGTTGGAACCGAAAGACCAGCTTACCACTTCATCAAATGGACATCATCAACGTCAATTGATTCCTTATTGTTGTAAAAGGAAATCATCAGCGCTAACCCGACAGCTGCTTCAGCAGCAGCTACGGTCATGATGAAGAATACAAAAACCTGACCGTCAAGATTTCCAAGATGGCGGGAGAGCGCAACGAACGTAAGATTGACTGCATTCAACATGAGTTCAATACACATGAAGATTACAATGGCGTTTTTGCGTGTCAATACTCCAACCGTGCCAATGGAAAAGAGAATTGCGCTGATGATAAGATAGCTGTTTAAATTTGCCATGGAGAGTTCCCTCTTAGATTTTTTTCTTCGCCAGGATAACGGCCCCAACGATAGCAACGAGCAGCAGAATAGATGTGATTTCGAATGGCAACAGGAAGTTCGTAAACATCTCTCTGCCGATCAGTTCGGTGTGCCCGATCGTCTTGATCATATCACCACTGTACGGACCGGTCGGTGCTGCTGCACGGCTCTTCACCAGCATAATAACGGTATTTAACAGTGTGAAAAGCCCAATTATACTTCCAAGGATAACGGAATGTGACTGTTTCTTGTTGGCGTCAACCCGAATGTTCAGCAGCATGATGGTAAAGACCATCAAAACCATGATAGCACCGGCGTACACCATAACTTGAACTGCTGCCATAAACGGTGCGTCCAGCATGACATAATAGGTAGCAAGACAAAAGAACGTCATGATCAGTGACAAGGCACTGTTTATCGGATTCTTGCATGTGACCACCAGAATGGCTGAAACAATGGCTACTAGTGATACAATAGCGAAGAAAATGGTTTCCATTCACTGCTCCTTTATTACTTTTCTAAGAGACGTTCTTTTGAATAAATAAAGTCTTCCCGACTGTAGTTTGCCAATTCGAATTCCCCTGTCATCTTGAGAGCATCAACCGGGCAGGCTTCTACGCAGTAGCCGCAGAAAATACAGCGCAACATATCAATTTCGTAACGGGTTGCAATTTTGTTGTGGCTTGAATCCTCACCGGCTTCAACAGTAATGCACTTGGCTGGGCATACCGTCGGGCAAAGATAACAGGCTACGCATTTCGCACGACTATGAGAAACTTTCAGACCATGCAATCCGCGATAACGGGTCGCTACTTTGGGACGCTCGCTCGGGTACTGCAATGTCACCGGCTTCATGAACATATGCTTTAAGGTAATACTCAGGCCGTTTATAATTGGTGCAATCGGATTCATATGGTCATCCTCGTCTCGTAAATAACGGTAATCAATTCAGCGTGAATCACACTAAGTAGCCAATAATTCCAGTAACGACAATGTTAATGAGTGTTATGGGAATAAATACTTTCCAGCCAAGATGCATCAACTGGTCATAGCGATAACGTGGCAATGTAGCGCGAATCCACATGCAGACAAACATCAGGAAATAGACCTTCGCGACAAAATAAACCGGCCCAAGAAGTGGAAGAGATGCTGTCAGCGGCCCGTTCCAGCCACCCAGAAATATAGTTACCGTCAATGCGCAGACGGTGACCATGTTAGCGTATTCAGCCATGAAGAACATGGCGTATTTCATGGAAGAATATTCTGTGCAAAAACCGGATACCAGTTCGGTCTCTGCCTCCGGTAGGTCGAATGGAGTACGATTAATTTCAGCCAGTGAACAGATGAAGAAGATAAAGGCTGCGAGTGGCTGCTTAAAGATATACCACTCTAAACCACCCCATCCGGATTGAAGCTCAACGACTTTACTCAGAGAGAGAGTGCCTGAGAGCATAAAAACAGATACTATCGCCAGTCCGGCAGCCAACTCATAGGAAATCATCTGAGCTGAGGCACGGAGACCACCCATCAGTGAATATTTGCTGTTAGACGCCCAACCGGCGAGTACGATTCCGTAAACTCCTAATGAAGACATGGCAAGAATATAGAGTACACCGACATTGACATCATAAATCTGGCCAGCCGTCGTGTCGTAGTATGCAGCGATCTGAAGAGGTATTTTATACCCGGCTATTTCTATAACTCCACCGAAAGGAATAACGGCAAAGGTTATGAATGCAGGGATTAATGCAATCAGAGGGGCGACCAGAAATGCAAATGTGCTGGCCTGTGAAGGAATAATCTCTTCCTTAAAGAAAAGTTTTACGCCGTCTGCAATCGGCTGCAGCAGACCGTGCCAGCCGGTACGCATCGGTCCGAGACGAACCTGCATGTGACCGATAATCTTACGTTCTGCGTAGGTCGCATATGCAACGGTCAACAGCACAAAGACAAAAGCAATCAGAACCTTTGCGACCATGGCGATGTAATACATCATCGGTAAACCTAGTATTTCAATTCCCATCTGTCCCTCTTTTCTTGCAAGAATGATGTCGGCGGTTGCAAAAGATAATTTACTTGGCGACTGTAACCATGGTAACTGCTGATCCGCTCCAGACTTTATTTACCGGTGCTGCCGGGAAATGATACGGAATGAAGACCACCCCTTCCGGCATGCGCGGAGTAATCTTTGCTTTCAGCTGTAACGTCCCGCTCGGAGAAGAAACGGTAACCAGATCATCTTCAATGATTGTTTTGTTGCGGGCATCTGCCCGTGACATTTCAATATATGCATCCGGACAGACAAACATCGGTCCTTCGCCATGTTGTGACAAAGTCCCGTTATGATAGAGAACACTACCTGTCACAAGTGCGAGTTTACCGGCTTCCACCGGAGTAGCTGCCGACTGAGGCACAACAAAAGCCGGCTTAACTTCAACAGGGGCAAAGCACCCTTCAACGCCAAGACCCGTATGCGTCATACCTGCATAGCCGGGTGTAACTGCTGAAATTGCGGCAAATTCGGCAGCAGGTGAAGCCGGTGCAGCTCCACCCAGAGCGACTATCAATGAAGAGAATATTTCGAAGTCAGTACGTGATTTTCCGATTTTCTTAATGGCCGGCTTAATATACTGAACTCGGCGATCAGTGCTGGTAAAGGTACCTTCTTTTTCAGCATACGAACAGGCGGGTAAAACGACATCAGCACGTGCCGCCGTTTCGGTCAGAAAGAGGTCCGATACGATCAGGCATTCTACCGCATCCAGCGCAGATTTGACTTTGGCGCTGTTTGGATAGGATGCTAGGGGATTTTCGCCGGCAATAAAGAGTGTCTTTACTGCTCCGGAAGTGCAAGCATCCAGAATTTTGAGAGCGTTTAATCCGTCTTCCTGAGCGTAGAAGCCCATATCAACAGCGCCCTGGCTGTTATTCTTTTCATTCATGCAGAGTACGCCGCACCCTTCCGAACCGACTTTTCCGGTAAGCAGGGCGAGGTTAGCGACAGCAGAAGCCAGTTCTGCATTATGTCCGGCATACGCCAGGCCTGTCGGGAATAATATCAGCGCTTTAGCAGCAGAAGCGTAATCTATCGCAATTTGGTTAATTTCAGCAGCGGTCAGTCCCGATTGAGATGCAACCGCTTCCGGAGTATACGCGGCTAATGCAGACTCGAGCTGAGCAAAACCGGGAATTGATGCGGCTGTAGCACTGATCAGTTTCTGATCAAGTATCGATTTGCAAATCGCATTCAGGACGGCAACTTCACTACCCGGAACATGTACCGCTGTGCGCGCATCGGGCAGTTTAGAGAGTTTCCCGCGTTTATCGGACAGAATCGTGAGTTTCACACCGTTATTTTTAACGGCCAGGTTGATCTCGAAACCTATAACCGGATGAGTTTCATAGGCATCCGTCTTAACCACGAGCAAGTAATCACTCTTCTGGATGTCAAGTATTGTTGATGGAGCAGCAGTGGTACCGAAACTGCGTGTAAAACCTTCCGTCAGGGCTGAGTGTGCGTAACCCCCTGAATGATCGATGTTTTTTGAACCAACATTTTCAATCATCAGCTTTTTGAAGAGCGAAAGCTCTTCATTAGTCAAGCGCGCGGTAGCCAGCGCAGCGACGGATGTGCCACCCCTGAGGCGGGCAGTGACGATTTCAAGTGCTTCTTCCCAGGTGGCTTCAACCAGGTTTCCATTCTTACGAACCAGCGGTGTCATCAGACGTTTTTCTGAATTAATAAACTGATACCCAAAACGACCACGTGCACATAACTGGCCTTTATGGAAACCCTGATTTTCATCATAGATAGTTGTTAATACTTTATTGTCTTTGACTCCCAGTGTCAGATTACAACCGGTACCACAGTAACCACAAACAGATGAGTGCTTGGTCAGAGCCCAAAAACGTGCTTTGTTTTTAAATGGTCTTGCCAGAAGCGACCCAACCGGGCAAACAGAGACGCAGGAACCGCAGAATTCGCAGTTTAGTCCGTCTTCAAATTCACAGCCGATCTTGGTTTCGATACCGCGGTCAATAAATGTCAGTGCACCGTATCCAACAATCTGATCGCAGATGCGGACACATTTGCCACAAAGTACGCAACGGTTCATGTCACGCTCTATGAGCGGGTTGTTATAATCAATCTTGTGCTGGAATTTGGAGTCAACAAAACGATTACTGTTGACTTGGTATTCGTAGGTCAGGTTCTGTAGGTCACAGTCGCCACCCTTGTCACAGACCGGGCAGTCGAGCGGGTGGTTGAGCAGCAAAAGTTCAAGTACCAGTTTACGGGCTTTGATAATGTCGGGCGTAGCTGTCTGTATGATCATCCCTTCAGTGATAGGGGTCGTACAGGCCGGAATCTGGCGTCCTTTCATCTGTTCAACTTCAACCAGACACATGCGGCAGGCACCAAACGGTTTTAATTTTTTATCGTGGCACAATATCGGAATTTTGATGCCATTTATTTTGGCAGCATCATAAATGGTAGAGTCTTTGGGTGCGGTAACCGGCTTGTCGTTTATTATAAGATTAACCATCTAAAACCTCTGTTTGTAAGTTTAAGTCATTCCGTCCAACGAATCGGAACAGGATTATTCGAGGGCCATAAAGCGACAAGCGTCGTAACAGGATTTACACTTGGTACATTTTTCTTTGTCAAGAGCTGCAAGCTGTCCCTTTTCCCAGATGATGGCATCAACCGGACAGGCTTTTTTGCAAGCGCCGCATTTAACGCATTTTTCCTGTGAAACTTCCCAGAGCAACAGATCCTTGCAGCAGTTGGATGGGCAGCGCTTATCATTAATGTGCGCTTCGTACTCATGACGGAAGTAATTGATGGTTGAGAGAACCGGGTTCGGTGCCGTCTGACCCAAACCACACAGTGAGGCTTTCTTGATTGATGAGCCGAGATCCAGTAATGCTTCAATATCGGAAGGCTCGCCGCGACCTTCGGTAATCTTTGTCAGAATATCGAGCATGACTTTGAGACCGATACGACAGGGAACACACTTTCCGCACGATTCTGTTCGAGTAAAGGTCAGGAAGAATTTGGCAACATCAACCATGCAGGTGGTTTCATCCATAACAACCAAGCCACCGGAACCCATCATGGCACCGGCCTGAATCAGAGCATTATAATCGACGATTGTGTCAAGAGCAGCTTCTGGTATGCAACCACCGGAGGGGCCACCGGCCTGTACAGCTTTAAATTTCCGGTTGTTAACGATACCGCCGCAGACGTCAAAAAGAACTTCGCGGACTTTCATACCAGCAGGGACTTCAACGAGACCGGTATGTTTTACTTTTCCGGTAACAGCGAAGATTTTGGTGCCCTTGGTGGTTTCCGTTCCGAGTGACGCGTACCAATCAGCCCCGTTGTTGATTATATGGCGAACGTTGGCAAAAGTCTCAACGTTGTTGATGTTGGTTGGATGGCCCCATAACCCTTTGACCGCAGGAAATGGAGGACGTGGACGACTCATGCCGCGTTCACCCTCAATTGATGCCATTAGTGCGGTTTCTTCGCCGCAGACGAACGCGCCGGCGCCCATTTTGATACGCATATCAAAGTCAAGGCCCCAACCCTGGATATTTTTGCCCAAATAACCTTTCTCGTAACAGACATCTATTGCATGCTGGAGACGCTGTACAGCCAGAGGATATTCTGCTCGAACGTAGACATACCCATAGGTAGCACCGATTGCGTACCCGGCAATCTGCATGCCTTCAATGATACAGTAGGGGTCACCTTCGAGGATTGACCTATCCATAAATGCACCTGGGTCACCCTCATCGGCGTTGCATATCAGATATTTGTGATGGCCCGGCGACGCTTTACAGAATGACCATTTCATACCGGTCGGAAAACCACCGCCTCCTCGACCGCGAAGGCCGGATTTTTTGACCTCTTCGATTACTTCTTCCTGCTTCATACTTTTAACGCATTTTTCTATCGCTTGGAAGCCTTTGGAATAGTTACCCAGATACGCGTCAAGGCTATCAGGATCTATTTCGCCGCAGTTCCCCATGACAACGCGCATCTGCCGTTCAAGAAATGTGTTGTAGTACGGCTTGGCCTTTCTTTTTTCAATCGCTGCGCCAACCATAATATGTTCTTTAACAATTTTCTCAACCTCTTCCGGGAGAACAAAATCGTACGTAACTCGACCTTGATCAGGTGTGACAATGTCCACCAGAACGTCATTAGCGCACAACCCGCGACAACCGGTCTTGATTACGTCGCAACGTTTACCGATCGTCGCGGTCAAGCCCTGCTCGGCAATAACTCGAATAAACTCATGTTCGACGTTTTTTGCTCCGGCTGAAATTCCACCAGTTCCCTGACAGATAAGAATCTGAATACCTGAATTATCGCTCATGCGTTGTGTCCTCTAGCGTGAGTCCGCTTAATTAAGCGGGATTGTTGAATATTTAGCAACAATTTCGTCAACCTTCTGAACGGTCATTTTGCCATACGTATCATTGTTGACCATTGCCAGTGGAGCCATACCGCAGGCGCCCAGACACGCAACTTCTTCAAAGGTGAAGCGGAGGTCGGCACTTGTTTCCGTATGTCCGATACCCAGCAGGTTAAAGAATGTTTCCTTGATCCTCTGAGCCCCCTGAACGTGGCAGGCGGTACCAACGCATACGCGGATGATGAAGCGTCCACGCGGTTTGAGGTGGAACTGGGCATAAAAGGTCAATACGCCGTAAATCTGGCTTGGATACACATTCAGTCGTTCTGCTACGTGGTCAGCAACCTTACGCGGGACATACCCGTAGGCATCCTGAACACCCTGCAGTACCGGCATAAGATTACCTGGTAAGTCAATATATTTATCAATAACCTGATTGGCCTTTGCAAGGTCAACTTCCGGTTCTACTTCTTCTGTCTGCTGCGCTACAACGTTACTCATGCGCCCCATCTCCTTTGAATCATGCGGAGTTATCTGTCAATTTCACCAAGTACGATATCCAGAGTACCGATTACAGCTACCAGGTCGGCGATCATTGAACCGACACTCATCTGCGATATTGCTTGCAGGTTCACAAATGATGGTGGCCTGATCCTCAGTCGTTCCGGTTTGTTGCCACCTTCACTGACGATATAGTAGCCGAGCTCACCTTTGGGAGCTTCTATTCCCTGGTATACCTCACCTTCCGGTGCCGGGAAACCTTCGGATGCAATTTTGAAATGATGTATCAAGCCTTCGATACTGTTGTAAACACTCTCTTTAGGTGGATAACAAACCTGAGGACTGTCAGCCAGAACGGGGCCCGGTTTAAGTCGGTCAAGTCCCTGACGGACTATCTTGCAGGCTTCGCGCATCTCGACTAGTCGCACTTTATAACGATCAAACGTATCGCACTTTTCGCCTACCGGAACTTTGAACTGATACTTGTCGTAACCTGCATAGGTAACGTCACGCCTCAGGTCCCAATCAACTCCGGAGCCACGCAATGCTGGACCTGTCAGACCTATATCTATTGCATCTTCTGCAGAGATAACACCATTACCAACGGTACGTTTAAGCCAGATCGGATTCGTAGTCAGCAGCCCCTCATACTGATCAAGGTATCCGGGCATTACATCAATGAAGTCACTTACCTTTTTAACAAACTCATCCGGCACATCCTGCGAGAGACCGCCAACACGGAAGAAGTTTGACGTCATGCGGGCACCGGAGATCAGTTCATAGATTTCCATAACGGTTTCACGTTCACGGAAAGCATAGATAAAGACGGTCATAGCTCCGATATCGAGGGCGTGACAGGCAATCCAGACCAGATGCGATTCAAGCCTGGTCAACTCTGCCATGATTATCCTGATTGTCTCCGCGCGTTCAGGCACTTCGACCGCCATCAGCTTTTCAACGGCCAGTATATATCCCAGATTGTTGCTCATCGGCGCCAGATAATCGAGACGATCAGTTAGCGGCAGGATCTGGTGGTAAGTGCGGTGTTCCGACAGCTTTTCCACACCGCGATGCAGAAAGCCGATATGAGGGGTGACCTTGACAATCACTTCGCCGTCAAGCTCGAGAACAAGCCGCAGAACCCCGTGAGTACTGGGATGCTGTGGACCCATATTTAATGTCATTGTTTCAGTAGTAGCCATGTATCGCCTCTTCTATGATCGAATTGCAAAAATCGATGTACGTAAAACTATGACAAACGCCCTTTATACGGTTCGCGATCAGGTCCCTGTAACGGGTAATCCTTGCGGAGCGGATGCCCCACCCAGTCATCAGTCATGAGAATACGGCGAAGGTCAGGATGGCCGTCAAACGTAATGCCAAACAGGTCGAATACTTCTCGCTCCAGCCAGTTGGCCGTTGCCCATACCTGGGTGGCAGTCGGAATAGAACAGACTGACTCGCTTACAGCCGTTTTTATACGCAAGCGGTCTTTATTCGGGATAGACAGCAGTTGGTAGACCACCATAAAACGTTCTGCTTTTTTGCCGAGATAATCGACAGCGGTCAGATCGGTCAACTGGTTGTACTGCAGGGACTGCTTGAGGAATGAAAGGATTTCTAAGATAGAACCCTTGGCTACCGTTACCGTAACCTCTCCTCTAAACTCAGCCACGTCAAGTATTGACGCGGCAAACTTTTCCTTTAGCTTACGTACTGCACGATTGTTTTCTGCCATGATTTCCAACCCTTTAGTGGGATTTGTATGTGCGTTTATCGATAGTACAGAAGGTCAGGCTGCTTCGGGAATGTAGCGTTCACCCAGTCCGATAGCCGCGCCGAACGAGTTACGTTCCTTCATGATTTTGTCCTGTAGCTTCATTAGACCGAACAGCAGTGCTTCAGGGCGTGGCGGGCAACCGGGAATGTAGACATCAACCGGCAACGCCTCATCAATACCCTGGACGACACTGTAGGTATCGAATATACCACCGGAACATGCGCATGCTCCCATCGCGATTACCCATTTCGGCTCTGGCATCTGTTCATAAACAGTCTTGATTACCGGCAACATTTTTTTGGTGACCGTCCCGGCAATTATGATGCAGTCGGACTGACGGGGTGATGCACGGAAAATAATACCGAATCGGTCAAGGTCATTATGGGAAGCACCGGTGGCCATCATCTCGATTGCGCAGCATGCCAAACCAAAGGTCATCGGCCAGATGGATGACTTCCGGGACCAGTTGACCAAAAGATCCAGTGACGTGGTGATAATATTATCGCCAAGCGGATTGTCTACTCCCATTCCAGCGCTCCTTTTTTCCAGACATAGATATAACCTACAAATAGTATAACGATAAAAACGCCCATCTCTACCAAGCCAAAGAAACCCAGCTTTTTGTAGAGGATTGCCCATGGATACAGAAACACGGCTTCGATATCGAACAGTATGAACAGAACGGCAATCAGATAAAACTTGATCGAATAACGTTCACGTGCAGTACCGACCGGATCGCATCCACTTTCATACGGCTGTAGCTTAAGTTTAGAAAGTTTTTTCTGGCCAATCAACGACGACATTACAAGGGATACGAGTCCGAACCCGATCGCGACAATAACCAGCAGTAGTATTGGTAGATATGCTCCCAGCATTGATTAAGCCTCCTTACTGCGTGCGGTATACAGCATACAAACGTTGCGTTTCTATTGTAAACAGATCTTTTTGTCAAGTAATTTTTGCCGATTGCACGTTTTTCCTGTTCTTCTTATACATAAAACAACGTTTATTTTTAGCTGTTTATAGCTTCACCTCATGAGACAAACAGCTCCTGGCACCGTGAGCAGCAGCATTGCGGATCAGATCTTTCCTCCAAGATTGACACATCCGCCACGGTATGCTAACCACTACCAGTCGAAACGAACTGTCTCTTACAAAAGTTACTTATTAAAGGAGTATCCCATGAATCATTCCCGCTCCAGTCTGCTGTTTCAACAGGCGCAAAAGGCCATTCCCGGTGGCGTCAACAGCCCGGTACGTGCATTTAAATCTGTTGGTACCGATCCACTCTTCATTAAACGCGCCTCCGGCAGTCACCTGTATGACGAAGACGGAAATGATTTTGTCGATTATGTCGGTTCCTGGGGTCCGATGATTGTCGGTCATTGTCACCCTGATATCATCGCAGCGGTACAAAGAACGATGGAAAGCGGCGCCAGTTTCGGCGCGCCTACCGAACGGGAAACAATTCTGGCCAACATGGTGATTGAAGCGGTCCCTTCAATTGAAATGGTCCGTATGGTCAGCTCCGGTACGGAAGCTACCATGAGCGCCATCCGCTTGGCACGTGGATATACCGGTCGCGATAAAATTCTGAAATTCTCCGGATGCTATCACGGCCACGCTGATTCTCTACTCGTCAAGGCCGGTTCCGGTGCCGCCACCTTTGGAGTACCCGATTCTCCGGGTGTTCCGGCTGAAGTTGCCCGCCTTACCCTGACAGCCGAATACAACTCACTTGATTCGGTTCGTACTCTGGTGGCCGCTCATAAGGATTCCGTTGCCTGCATCATTGTCGAACCACTGGCTGGGAATATGGGAACCGTTCCGGCACAGGAGGGTTTCCTTGAGGGATTGCGTGAGATCTGTACAAACGAGGGCATCGTACTTATTTTTGACGAAGTCATGTCTGGCTTTCGTGTTGCCTACGGTGGAGTCCAGGAACTGTGCGGCGTTACCCCCGACATGACAACGCTGGGGAAAATCATCGGTGGCGGCTTACCGGTCGGTGCCTTTGGCGGAAAACGCGCGATTATGGAAAAGCTGTCCCCCTCCGGCGGCGTCTACCAGGCTGGAACGCTCTCCGGCAACCCGCTGGCGATGTCTGCCGGTATCGCGACTCTAAACCTGCTACAGCAGCCCGGTTTCTACGAACGCCTCGAAGAAAAAGGGCGCATGGTGGCTGAAGGTATCGCCAAAGCCGCTAAAGATGCCGGATATCCTATCTATTCTACCCGTATCGGCAGCATGTTCTGTGCATTCTTCACCAAAGGTCCGGTCTACGATTGGTCAACAGCGTCTCAATCCGATACAAAAGCTTTTGCACGTTATTTTATGGCCATGCTGAACGAGGGCATCTATCTGGCGCCATCTCAATTCGAGACCGCTTTCGTGTCTGCAGCCCATTCGGAAGCCGATATTGAGAAGACAATCGCTGCCGCCGCAACATGCTTTAAACGTTTAGTTTAGATGATGCTGCTGTTTCCGTTTGACAAAACTATTCCGGCTATGGTAAGCAGTACCGGTTTTAGGCCTGATATTTTGGCTGGCACTGATGAGTTCTGATAAACGTGAGCTTTTCCAGAACCTGGCCATGGTTTCCAGTATGGGCATTTCCGTTGTTCTGGCTATAGCCATAGGAGTCTGGTTCGGATTGACACTTGATCGTTGGCTGGGTACCAAGCCGTGGTTCTTTTATATTTTTTTGCTGATTGGTATCGCTGCCGGCTTTAAAAATATTTACGTTATCGCCGGAAAAGAGATTCGCAGAAACGATGATGACAATCAATGAAGACACCCTCTTTGCCACTATAATCAAAGGGAGTCTGGCACTTCTTGCGACCATGATGCTGATAGGCTTCGTCTTCTTTTCACAAAAAACCGGTTTAGGGGTTTTAGCCGGCGGTACTGTTGCAATCATCAATTTTTTTTGGATACGTAGCGTCTTGCAACGTATCCTCGGGTTACAGCCCTCACGTCCGGCGCTGTATTCGCAAATGCGTTTCATTGCCCGACTGACCCTGATGGGTGTCGCACTTTACTTTTTGATAACTTCCGGTTGGTTTTCGCTGGCAGGCTTGTTGGCTGGCCTCTCAGTTATTGTTGTTAATATAATCGTAATTTCACTCTACAGCGCAGTACGCGCAGGAGGTTAGTTCCATGGTTCACCCACTGCTGTTTCTTGAATTTTTCCGTAAACTCCTGGCTCCGCTTCACATTTCCGGTGCCAGCGCTGACGCCATTTCCTACACCTGGCTGATCATTGTTCTGCTGCTGGTGCTTTCATTAATGGCTACATCGGCACTCAAATCTGTGCCGAGCGGCATACAGAATTTCATGGAGACAGTCATTGGCGGCATCGAAGGGATGATTGTTGACACGATGGGAGAACATGGACGTCCCTTCTTCCCTCTGATAGCAACACTCGCCATCTTTGTACTGGTATCAAACCTCATCGGACTGATCCCCGGCTTTTTCCCACCAACAGCAAATATTAATACGACCGCCGCCTGTGCTGTTATCGTTTTCGTATCGACTCATGTCGTCGGACTCAAACATCACGGTTTCGGTTACATCAAGCACTTCCTCGGACCCATTGCCTGGCTGGCACCGGTCATGTTTTTCATCGAAGTCATCGGCCATTTGAGCCGTCCGGTTTCACTGACACTGCGTCTTTTCGGCAACATGAATGGCCACGAGCTGGTACTGATGATTTTCTTTGGTCTGGCACCATTTCTTGTACCACTGCCGATGATGTTGATGGGTGTTCTGGTTTCCTTTATTCAGGCATTTGTCTTCATGCTTCTGGCCATGATCTACATCCAGGGTTCGCTGGAGCATGCGCACTGATCTTACATTCACAAGAGATATTTCATTTTTCAGATCCTATACTGTTTAGGATATAAACCAAAAGAAGAGAGGAGAAGTAAAGATGACTTTTTTCACGATGTGCGTTCTGGCGGCAGGTATTGGTATGGCTCTTGGTACACTGGGTACCGGCATTGGTCAGGGTATGGCAGTTGCACGTGCCGTTGAGGGTGTTTCCCGTAACCCCGGCGCTTCCGGCAAAATTCTGACCACCATGATGATCGGTCTGGCGATGATCGAGTCTCTGGCGATTTATGCTCTGGTTGTCTGCCTGATCATCCTGTTCGCCAACCCCTACAAAGATATCGCTCTGAAACTGGCTGAAACTGTAGCCAAGTAATGTAAAGCATTATCTGCGATCACACAGAAAGGGCATCCGCATAGCGGGTGCCCTTTCTGTGTGAACTTCAGCATCCTACCAGTCGGACGTGTCAAACCGGTCTGATTTTTTTCAGACCGAACTATTCATCATCCTTCAGTTTCCCTTCAACTTCGTTTGACGCCAGACTTTCCACAACTACTCCTGAACCCAGTTTCACCAGCGCTCTGGCACTGTAGTAATATCGCACTCCACGAAGCAGACGGTTATCCGGATAGACCGTTGCGGATATCACCTCACGGTTGATCGGCACCAGAGCATACTGACCTTTGGACATTGTACGATAAAGGTTATACCCGATCAGTGATCCGTTTTCTGCGGGCGTACCGAAAAACGTGAGTTTGATTTCGGTTGGAAACGATTCTGCCAATAGTGCTGGCGGGAGCTGTGCCGGGAGCACATCTGTCGTTGCAGGCACAGATGCCGGGCCGCTGATGCCCTCTTTTGTAAAGGGCACAATACTGTACACATACCTTTTCCCTGCCGTCACCTCGCCATCAACAAGCTGGACGCGACTGCCGCTTCGATGCGTGACAGAGTCATCCGGCAAGAGGTCAAGATACAATGTGCGAAAGAGGTGATAATCGCTCAGACAGGCCCGACAAACCTGTTCCTGTTGCGAGGCCAGCACCTGCCTGCTGATACGGACACCGGCCAGATCAGAAAGTTTGCGTCCGGCTCGATCATTTTCCGGAAGGGTAAACTGCACTTTTACAGCGGCTCCACTCTGAGAGGCGCTCACGTCTGTCGCTGAATCCGGCACCAGCATATCGGGATAGAGCAAGGAGCCCTTTTTCCCGCACGCGGCAAGATTTACAAGTACTGCCGCTACAACAGCACAGCTTCCCAAACGGTTCACCGTTTTTCCTCCACAGGTGCAACAGAATTAAGCCGGAGCTCAAAGTTTCCGGCAGGTGACGAAAAACGCACCCTGTCTGAAAGGATATCCACAATCCGTGCTCCGGAAACCACTGCCCCCTCTTTTAACAGGAAACCATTAACAACCGCCCTGCGCGCAGCACGTTCGTCCTGCCAGGCTATCCCCGAAAGTTTGACATCTGCAGGCGCCTGGACCGTAATTTCCGGCTGACGGACGGTAATAGGAACCGTACGGGACGTTCTCTGGCGGGACTTTCTGACCGGGAGTTCTTCCTGATCGATTTCTGAACTTTGCACGGTAGTTACCGGCACAGCAGGTAAAGTTCGATCCTTAAGTACCGGCTGAGGTACAGGCGGCAACGTGACCGGTGGTGGTGTTTGCTGTGCAACCGCTGCAGAAGGAGAGACTGTGGCAGGAATTGGAACCGGCGAAAGAGCTGATGGTGGAGTAATCGCTACCGGCGATGGAGGAACGCCGACCGTCCGAAGCATAGAATTCGCTTTAACACCGTTATCTCGCAGGTAAAACCAGGTGCCGGAACATGCTATCAAAGAGACTACGATAACCAGCAGAGCGATTTTACCGGCAGGGCTTTTGACTGTTCGGGGAGTCTGCTCCATAAAAAGATCGCCGCTAATACTGGTCATGCCACCCGGTTGCGATTTTTTTACTTTTTCACGCTCAATTTTTTTCAATGCATCCAGAATATAACTCATAGTAACACTACAGCTTTCCGGCATTCATCAGCCAATGCGATATACGGTACACCATTCCACTGCGCTCACCTTTTGGCCTCAGTTCATCCAAAACCTTTCCGGCCAATGCCGGAGTTACCGTAAGACTATCCCGTGTCCAGGCCATGACCAGCGCCTGTTCACAAGCTACATTTATCAATCGAGGAATTCCGCCCGAAAAGCGGAAAATCCGTTTGATGGCTCCCGGCGAGAATATACCCGGTATTCTGCTCCCGGAAATCCTGAGCCGGTGATTGATATAGTCTCCGGTTTCCTTTAGATCCATCGGTGTCAAGTCGCAACGGACCATGATGCGCTGTTTCAATTGCCGCAGATCATGGCGATTGAGAACTGCGTCAAGCTCAGGCTGACCTGCCAGAATTATCTGGATCAGTTTGTCGCGCTCCGTCTCCAGATTAGAGATCATCCGGACCTGCTCAAGTACGTCCGGCGCGAGATTCTGCGCTTCATCGATAACCAGTACAACCGTCCTGCCGACATGATTCTGCTCGATGAGAAAAGAGTTCAGCAGCTCAAGATACTCATGCAGATTATTTTCAACGACCGGAAGACAAAACTCGCGACAGATACTTGCCAGTAACTGATCAGACGAGAGTCGCGGGTTGAAGATCAGCGCGCTTGTATACTTGTCGTGATCGAGTTGCGAGAGTAGCGTTCGTAACATCGTCGTTTTGCCGGTTCCAACCTCCCCGGTCAGAGAGATGAAACCGGCATGACTGTCGATGCCGAACAGGAGCCGGGCAAACGCTTCACGGTGGGTACCGCTTAGAAAGATAAAATGCGGATTAGGAGTGATCGTGAACGGTTTTTCGGAGAAACCGAAGAATTCACAGTACATCGTAGGCTACTTACCTGCACGCGCGTATTGAATTTCATTCCAGACGCAGTCTCGAGCTGTACCGCCCGGCACATTCCGGGCATTTACGCTGGCATCTACGGTAATCAACTCGAATATATCAGAATCGATTCTGGCAGAGAAGAGCTGCCACTCCGTCAACGAAAGATCAGGTATGTCCATCTCGTTTTCGACACAATAGGCCACAGCCTTACCGACCGCCTCATGCGCATCCCGGAAGGCGAGCCCTTTACGCACCAGATAATCGGCCACATCGGTTGCGGTCGAGAAACCCTGACCAGCGGCCGTGGCCATGCTGCCGACGTTTACACGCATCTCGCGGATCATATCGGCAAATATTTTGAGGCTCCCTTTGACCGTATCTATCGTATCAAAGAGCGGTTCCTTATCCTCCTGCATATCCTTGTTGTAGGCCAGCGGCAGGGACTTCATGACCGTCAGCATGGCCATCAGGTTACCGTAAACCCGGCCGGTTTTACCCCGCACCAGTTCGGGTACATCCGGATTCTTCTTTTGCGGCATGATCGAGGAGCCGGTGCAGAAACCGTCCGACAGTTCGATGAACCGGAAAGCGCTGGTAGACCAGAGGATCAGCTCTTCTGAAAAACGGGACAGATGCATCATCAGGATTGATGCATCTGCGAGAAATTCCAACGCAAAATCGCGGTCAGAAACGGCGTCAAGTGAGTTCCGGGTAATTGCCGGAAAGCCAAGCTGATCGGCGACATACTCCCGATCAATCGGAAACGTGGTTCCAGCCAGCGCTCCAGCCCCCAAAGGCATGACGTTTACCCGTTTCAGGCAATCACCAAGCCGACTGTTGTCTCGTTTGAACATTTCGACGTATGCCATCAGATGGTGGGCAAACAGAATCGGCTGAGCGGTCTGCAGATGCGTAAAACCGGGCATGATAGTATCAATATTGGCCTCGGCCTGATCCAGCAGGGCATCAATCAGCAGATCCAGATAGGTACTGATTTCGACGATTTCATCGCGCAGATACAGGCGGATATCCAATGCTACCTGATCGTTGCGCGAACGCCCGGTGTGCAGACGCTTGCCGGCCTCGCCGATGGACGCCGACAGGCGCGCCTCTATGTTCATGTGGATATCTTCCAGGCTGATTGAAAAATCGAAATCACCCGCCTCAATCTTATCCAGGGTTTTGTGCAGACCGTGTATGATCTTCTCGACATCTTCCAGCGGGATGATGCCCTGCTTGCCCAACATACGGGCATGGGCTACAGAGCCGCGTATATCCTGATGGTAGAGGCGTTTGTCGAATTGAATGGAGGCGGTAAACTCCTCAACGAATTTATCGGTCGGCTGCGTAAAGCGTCCGCCCCACAGTTTATCTTTGGACATGATATCTCCGTCTATTTTTTCCGATTGGTCTGCATCAGCGACCTGATACGCAGGCGCAAAGAGTTGATCTTGATAAAACCTTCAGCATCGGCCTGGTTATAGACCTGATCTTTCTCGAAGGTCGCAAAGTCGAGGTTGAAGAGTGAATCCGTCTCTGATTTACGACCGACGGTACGACAGAACCCTTTGTACAACTTGACTCGAGCAACACCGTTGACGCATTTCTGCGAATCGTCGATCAGGGTCTGCAACATCAGGCGTTCAGGTGAAAACCAGTACCCGGCGTAGATCTGACGGGCGTACTCGGGGATCAGGCCATCCCGGATACGCAGCACTTCGCGGTCCATCGTAATCTGCTCAACCGCCGAATGTGCTTCGCGCAGAATAGTGCCACCGGGAGTCTCATAGACACCGCGTGACTTCATGCCGACCGAACGGTTTTCCAGCAGATCAACGCGGCCAACACCATGAATACCGCCCAGAGTGTTGAGGTGTGCCAACAGTTGAGCCGGCGTCATCGTAACACCATCAACAGCGACGGCATTACCGTTACTGAACTCGATCTCAACGTACTGAGGCTTGTCGGGCGCTTCTTCCGGCGGCTTTGTCAAAACGTACATTTCTTCCGGTGCTTCGGCCCAGGTATCCTCCAGAATGCCACCCTCGAACGAAATATGCAGCAGGTTGCGGTCGGACGACCAAGGGCGTTTCTGAATTGTTGGAATCGGGATGTCGTTTTTCCGGGCATATTCGATCAAAGCCTGACGGCTGTTCAGATCCCACGTCCTCCATGGTGCAATAACCTTGATAGCCGGATTGAAATGGTAATAGCCCAGTTCGAAACGGACCTGATCATTGCCCTTACCGGTAGCTCCGTGGGACACGGCATCACACCCTTCCAAGGCAGCAATTTCCATCTGACGTTTGGCAATCAGCGGGCGGGCGATCGAGGTTCCCAGCAGGTAGTGTCCCTCGTAAATGGCGTTGGCACGGAACATCGGGAACACGAAATCACGGACGAATTCCTCTTTCAGGTCGTCGATGTAGACGGTATCAGCGCCGGTAGCCAGCGCCTTTTCGCGCACCGGATCAAGCTCTTCCCCCTGCCCCAAGTCTGCCGAAAAAGCAACGACCTGGCAGCCGTATTCATTCTTCAGCCATTTAAGGATGATGGAAGTATCCAGACCGCCGGAATATGCCAGTACGATTTTGTTAATTTCAGGTTTTTTGGTTGGTGCCATTTGTGTAGTCTCCTTTTACGAAAGAAATTATTGTATCAATGTTGCCATTATTGCTTTTTGCACATGCAAGCGATTCTCCGCCTCGTCCCAGACGACGGAATGGTGTCCTTCAATGACCGAATCAGAAATTTCCTCACCTCGATGCGCCGGAAGACAGTGCATCACGATGCAATCCGGTTGTGCCAGTGCAACCAGCGCATCATCCAGACAGTACCCTGCAAATGCCTGTTCACGCTCTTTCTGCTCAGCCTCTTGTCCCATGCTTGCCCAGACGTCGGTGTTGATGACATCTGCTGCTGTCACGGCAATCTTTGGATCGGTCGTCACGGTGATTTTTCCTGGAGCTGCAGCCTGAGCCCACGTCATGACAGATGCGTCCGGTTCATACCCTTTCGGACAGGCCAGTGCCAACTCAAATCCAAAAATTGCAGCCGCCTCGATCCAGGTATTAGCCATATTATTGCCGTCTCCCACCCAGGCATATTTAAGCCCTGCGCAGGTCCCCTTCCGTTCAATGACCGTCTGCAAGTCGGCCATGATCTGGCAGGGATGAAAGAGGTCCGTCAGCCCATTGATAACCGGTACGTCAGAATACGTCGCAAATTCTTCGACGATATTCTGCCCGAAGGTACGGATCATGACGCCGTCACAATACCGAGACATGCAGCGGGCCGTATCCTTGATCGGCTCACCCCGCCCCATCTGCGATGTGCCGGACGACACAAACAGGCCGTGGCCACCCAGTTGGAAGACACCGACTTCAAATGAAATCCGGGTACGAGTGGATGCTTTCTCAAAGACGAGTGCCACCGTTTTACCATCCAGAAGTTTATGAGAAACACCACTCTTCTGTTTGGCTTTAAGGTCAGCCGCCAAATCAAGCATTGAAGTCAGCTCTGCCTTGGTAAAATCATGTAACGCCAGAAAATGTCGCGTCATTTATTGTTCCCCTCCACTTCAACTTCCGAAAATATCCCTTCCAGAATCTCGATCATGGCGTTGATCTCCTGTTTGGTTACCACCAGCGGCGGCACAAAGCGCAGTACCGTATCGTGCGTGACATTCAGCAGTACGCCTCTGGCATGCCCCTTCTTGACAATCTCGGCACCCGGGATGGAGAGTCCCATGCCGATCATCAGACCAATACCGCGCACTTCCTGCACAAACGAGTATTTTTTAGCGAGTACTTCGAGTTCGCCGGTCAAATACTCGCCGATCTCCTCGCAGCGGTTCAGCAGTCCATCTTCGAGAATCGTTCTGACCGTTGCGATAGCGGCGGCGCAGACCAGCGGATTGCCGCCGAAGGTTGATCCGTGGGTACCAGGGGTAAAAGCGACTGCAAACTGATCTTTTGCCAGCATGGTGCCGATCGGCGCACCACCGGCCAACGCCTTGGCCAGGGTCATAATATCAGGTTCAATGCCAAAGTGCTGATAGGCAAACAGCGTGCCGGTACGACCCATACCGACCTGCACCTCGTCGAAGATCAGCAGCAGACCATGGCGGTCGCAGAGCTCTCTGACAGCCTGGAAATAACCTGGTGACGGGATATTGATGCCCCCCTCACCCTGAATCGGCTCCAGCATGATCGCACAGGTCGTCGGTGTAACGGCCGCCTCAAGCGCAGCAACATCGTTAAAAGGAACGTGCTTGAAACCATGCAGCAGCGGATCAAAAAAACGCTGCACCTTTTCCTGGCCGGTTGCCGAAACGGTGGCCATGGTGCGACCATGAAACGAATCGGCGGCGGTAATAATTTCGAAGCGTTCAGGGCCGTAGGTATCACGGCTGTATTTACGGGCCAGTTTGATGGCGGCCTCGTTGGCCTCGGCCCCGCTGTTGCAGAAAAAAGCCTTGTCGGCAAACGAATGCGTACAGAGCAGTTCAGCCAGTTCGATCTGCTGCGGGATTTGATAGTAGTTGGAGCAGTGGATCAGCTCGGCTGCCTGTTTCTGCAGCGCAGCGACTACTTTCGGGTGGCAGTGTCCCAGATTGTTGACCGCAACTCCTCCCAGAAAATCGAGGTATTCGTTACCGTCGGCATCCCACAATCTACTCCCCTCACCACGTACCGGAACGATCGGGTAGCGGCCATAGGTCTTCATGATGTATTTATCCGACTTTTCAATCCATTGCTGACTATTCATTTTACGATCTCCGTCCCGATGCCGACATCGGTAAATATTTCCAGCAACACAGCATGCTCCATACGGCCATCAATGATATGGGCCTTTTTGACTCCCTGCTTGAGAGCATCGGCGCAGCAGATCACCTTGGGTATCATGCCGCCTACAATGGCCTCTTCATCAATCAGGCGATGCAGATCTGCTACTGATATACTCTCCAGCAGCAAACCGCTCTTATCTTTGACACCGCTGACATCCGTCAACAGAATCAGCTTTTCGGCGTTGAGAGCCGCTGCAACCCGCCCGGCCACCAGGTCGGCATTGATGTTGTAGCTCTCCCCTTCCAGACCGACCCCGATCGGCGCGATCACCGGTATATACTTGCCAGCCTCCAGTGTCCTGATCAGGTCACTGTTGACAGTGACGACATCCCCGACGTAACCGATATCAACCTGCTCCAGAGTACCATCGTCGCCCCGGACCTCCTGAAGCAGTTTTTTTGCCAGCAGCAGCGTGCCGTCCTTACCGGAAAGCCCGACCGCCCGGCCTCCATGCTGATTCAGATAACCGACCACCTCTTTATTAACCTGCCCGGCCAACACCATCTCGACGACCTGCATCGTTTCGGTATCGGTCACGCGCATCCCCTTAACGAACTCGGAAACGATACCGTAACGTTTGAGCGTTTCGTTGATTTGCGGGCCGCCGCCATGCACGATAACCGTGTTGATCCCCAGTGATTTGAGCAGAACCACATCCAGGGCAAAGGATTCCTTCAGCTTTTCGTCAGCCATGGCATGGCCACCATATTTAATGACAAAAGTCTTGCCGGAAAATCGCCGGATATAGGGCAACGCTTCCATTAATGTATTTGCTTTTTCAATTAGTTTTTTCATCTCACCCCTCACCCTTCGACTCCGCTCAGAGCACCGCCCTTCACTCTTCACTCTTCAAAGGCAGACTTACCGTTACGGTTGTTCCCAACCCGGAGGCACTGTCAATACTGACACTGCCGGCATGCTGGCGGATAAAATCGCGGGCGTAAAACAGCCCCAGCCCGAATCCACGCACCTGACCAGTGTTGTCAGGATCAATCTGATAGAATTTTTCAAACACCTTGGGCAGTTCTGCCGGCGGAATACCGATACCGGAATCCGTTATAATAATGATAACTTCATCAGTGCCCGGCAGGATCGAAAGGCCGACATGTCCTGTTGCACCTGAAAATTTGAAGGCGTTATCAATAATCTGTTTCAGGGCGAAGTCGATTTTAGCGCGATCCAGCATCAGCAACGGTACACGCCCCTGATTGAAATCAACTTCAATTTCATATTTGCCATGCATTTCACGGCTTTTCTTCAATAATGCTGATGCCATGGTATTCAGGTTGCACTCTTCGCGCTGAAGCTCGGTGCCTTCACTCATTACCTGACTGAACGCCAGCAGATCGGACACCAGACGTCCGAGATAGTCGGCCTCCCCTCTGGCGAGTGCTATACACTCGCGAAGCGTGTCATCATCTGACGTAAACACTCCCCGCTGCAGATTTTGCAGAAACAGCGAAATACCGGTAATCGGCGTTCGTAACTTGTGAGATATCAACGACAGAAAACCGCTCTTGAGTTGATCGGCACGCTTGATATTGGCCAACTCCTCCTTGAGCGCTTTTCGGCTCAGTGCTTTTTCTACTGTTGTCCTGAGCTGCAGCAGATTAAGCGGCTTATTGATAAAATCATCGGCATCTTCCTTGAGCGCGTTGAGAATGACGTCTTTTTCTGCAAAACCGGTCATGATGATGACCGCTGCATTAGGATCAAGCATTTTTACCTGTTTCAAAAGGTCAATTCCGGTACCGCCCGGCATCATGATATCGGAGAGGATCAGGTCGACCGGCTCCGTTCCAAATACGCGCAAAGCTTCCTGGCAGGTTCCGGCCTGCAGCACTCGATACTCGCGTAGCGCCCGCTCACAGAGCTCACGGATAATTCGCTCGTCGTCAACAACCAGTACGGTTGCCTTCGCGGCAAATACTCCCGTTCCTTTATCTCCTGCCTGAGCCTTCGTCATGGCGAACCCCGAACCAGAAAAAACAGCGTGTCAGACAGCACCAATTATTACGGCAACCTGATCCAAAGCGTCACCAATCTTATTCGGCTGACTGCCACCGGCCTGAGCCAACTCCGGCTTGCCACCGCCGCTACCGCCTACGATCGGTGCAATCTGCTTGACGATATCACCAGCTTTGATTTTCGCACTGAGCCCTTTTGTAACCGCCACCAGCAGATTGGCTTTTCCACCGAGCTCCGCAGCAAGAACAATTACTCCTTCACCAATACGCTCTTTGAGAGTATCGGAGAGATCACGCAAAGCCTTGATATCTTCAACCTGCACCTGTACAGCCAGGAGCTTGACGCCGCCGACCTCAACGACCTTGGAGAGCAGATCACTGGAGGCGGCCGCATTAAGTTTACCCTGAAGCGCTTCGATTTCGCGATGCAGCTCCCGCTGACGGGCCAACAGTTTTTCCAACCGGTCAACGGCACTGCCCCCTTCGGCCTTCAAGAGGGCCGCCACAGCACGCTGTTCATCCTCCAGCTGGCGGATAAAATCAAGTGCACCGGCACCGGTCTGAGCCTCAATACGGCGTACTCCGGCTGCAATCCCTGCTTCCGAGACGATTTTGAAGAGTCCGATATCTCCGGCCGCCCGCACATGCGTACCACCGCACAATTCCATGCTGACGTCTCCAACCCGTACGACCCGGACAGAATCACCGTATTTTTCATCAAAAAGTGCCGTAGCTCCCGCTTCAACCGCTTCGGCAACATTCATGATACTGGTCGTAACCGGATCATTTGCCATGACAAATTCGTTAACAATTGTTTCGACGCGTCGCAGTTCATCGAGAGTCAAGCCCGAAAAATGCGTGAAGTCAAAGCGCAGACGATCCTGCGAAACAAGAGAACCGGCCTGTTTAACGTGATCGCCCAGCACCTGCCGCAGCGCCGTCTGCAAGAGATGTGTCGCCGTGTGATTACGACAGGTCGCGGTCCGTTCCGGACGTGACACCTTCAGGTCAGCAGCATCTCCGACTTTCAGAACTCCTTCGCTAACGGCACCATGATGCACGATCAGATCGCTGTAGGGGCGGCTGCTTGTCGTAACCTGAAGACAGGCATTGCCGGTTGAGAGTGTGCCGCAATCACCTTTCTGGCCACCCGACTCGCCATAAAAGGGGGTCGCCTCGGTTATAACGGCAACAGTGTCACCACTCTCCGCATGTGTTACCTCAACACCATTCTTGATGATCGCTCGAATCTGAGAATAAGCGGACATTTCGTCGTAGCCGACAAAACAGCTGCGCAGCTCACGACCATGCAGCTCTTTGTAAATCTGGGCAATTCCCTCTTCGCCGGACCCCTTCCAATGCTCTCGGGCCTGCGCACGCTGGCGCTCCATACAGACTTCAAAGCCGGCCTCATCGATTGTAAACCCCTCACTCTCAACGATGTCGGCCGTCAGATCGATCGGAAATCCATAGGTATCATAGAGCTTGAAAAGAACGTCACCAGGAATGATCCGTGCTGCTTCGGCACGCAAGGCTGCCACGGCGTCATTCAGAATCGCCAGACCGCGGTCCAGAGTTTCAGCAAATCGCTGTTCCTCACCCAGAATAACCTTCTTAATGTATGATTCGCGCTCCATAAGCTCTGGATAAGCCTCACCCATCACCTCGCGCACGCCGTCGACCGTATGGAACAACATCGGCTCGGCACAGCCGAGCATCTTGGCATGACGGGCTGCCCGCCGCATAATGCGCCGCAGAACGTATCCGCGGCCCTCATTGGAGGGGAGTGCACCGTCACATATTAAAAACGTTACCGCACGGGCATGGTCAGCGATGACACGCATCGAAACATCATCCTTCTGGTCGGCTCCGTAGCGTTTACCGCACAGTCGTTCAATATGCCGGACAATCCCCTGCAGGATATCTATGTCGTAGTTGGATGAAACCCCCTGCATAACGGCGGTTATCCGCTCCAAGCCCATGCCGGTATCTACAGACGGTTTGGGAAGCGGCGTCAGCACTCCGTCTGCGGAACGGTTGAACTGCATGAAGACGTTATTCCAGATTTCCATATAGCGGTCGCAATCACAGCCGACCGTACATTCAGGACGTCCGCAGCCGACAGCCGCCCCCTGGTCATAAAAGATTTCACTGCACGGCCCGCAAGGACCGGTATCACCCATCGACCAGAAGTTATCCTTTTCACCAAAGCGGAAGATGCGCTCACGCGGTACCCCCTCCTGCTCATGCCAGATATCAGCCGCTTCATCGTCATCGTTGTAGACGGTCACATACAGACGGCTTTTATCCAGTTTTAAATCTTTGGTCAGAAATTCCCAAGCATAACTGATGGCTTCTTTTTTAAAATAATCGCCAAAAGAGAAATTACCAAGCATCTCGAAAAAGGTATGGTGACGGGCCGTATGACCAACATTTTCCAGGTCGTTATGCTTCCCGCCTGCCCGCACGCACTTCTGTGAACTACAGGCCCGTGAATAGCCGCGATCCTCCAACCCCAGAAAACAGTCCTTAAACTGATTCATACCGGCATTGGCAAACATAAGAGTCGGATCGTTTTTGGGAAGAATACCGGAACTGGGAACGATGGTATGCCCGCGATCGGCAAAAAAACGTAAAAAGAGATTCCGAATTTCAGTACCTGTCATGTCTTATTTCCCTTCAGGTTGTGGTAGACCTATTTTTTTTACATCCATCTGCTGGGTAAGTTCTGTTGTAAGCCATGTTTCTATATAGCGGCCATCCTCATCGATCCTGTTAACATACCTTTTTACAACTCCAGTTACCGTATCAATCAAAAAGACGGCATTATGCGTTGACGATGCTTGACGATACTTCAAGTCCAACGTCGTGAACGTACCCTGAAAAAGCTGATACCTGCCAATTTCTTTCTGAGCTGAGGTCTCAGCTGCACACAGCGATGGTATGATCATGATCATAACTACAAACACAATACGTATAACCCGCATAGCAACCTCCCTTGATTACGATGGATTTAACGCTCTTTAAATTCAACGACATCAGAAGGCTCACTCTCAAGCCCGCTGTCATCAAATGCGGTAACAAATAACGCTATAGCACCCTTCGTTTCATTGACCTGCCATTGGGTTCCCTGAACGGAAGCTATCTTTTGCTGGATGCCAAGAAACCCCTTTTTATAAACATTATAATTCCGGACATCCTTTTCCTGATTCGGCGTCCAGGAAACAACCCGGTTAACCAGGTCAACAGCATTAAATCCGGTAACCTTAGCAGGCACCGCCTTTGTCTTTATTACTGCCGGCAGAGAAAAATCGCTCATCAAGCCATCTTTATCAATCGCCCTGATTTTAAAGATATATTCCGTACCGTCTTGCAGCTCTGTATTCTGATATTGATTTTCAACTACCGTCGCAATCTGCTTGAATAAGGCATCCGTTGGGTTTTTACTGAATATGTGATACTCCCGTATATCGCTTTCGCTATTCTTATCCCATGAAAGTACGGCCCGCTTTACGCCTCCGGAGGTACCCGTAAAATTCGTCGGACTGGCCGGAGGAGACTTGGTTGTGGCTGAAACAACGGTAGTTTGTCTACTCATAGCGCCGCCTGAATTCCTTGATGCAATCCGGTAATAATACGTGGTCTTATCCTGAAGCGCAGGTTTTTCATCAACAAATTCTGTCTGTGATGCTTCAACTTCTCCGATTTTTTCCAGGACGACCCCTTTTTCGTCAATCGTCCGATAAATTATAACCGCCGCAATTTCATCATCAGGAGTCACTGCATTCTGCCATTTCAGTGTCACCTTTCGCGGTTGCGAACTGGCGGCACTCAGATGAGCAGGAGTAGGTGGAATACTTCTGGTAGTGGCAGCGACCGCTTCTGAAGGTGCTGTTTCTGTAGTATTTTTTTTGTAGACGCCCATTCGGTACCAATAAGTTGTAGAATCGGCCAAGCCATGGTCAGAGTAACTGGTTACCGCCAGACCATCTAAAATTGCTATTGAAGTATATGGGCCTTCTTTTTTTTCAGACCTGTACAAGACATAGCCGTCTGCCTTATCGGCATAACGATCCCAGGCAATCGGAATGTGCCTGATTTTACCGGATGAAACTCTGAGCGCATTTGGTGATGGAAGCGGTAACGTGCTCAGCAGAGCAGAATAATCACTTTCCGTCCCATCGTTATTATGCGCTGTAATTGTATAGCAATATTTTACACCTTCGCTGAGGCCACTGTCGGTATATGACACGACATCAACAGGAAGACGAGCCACAAGTGTAAAGGCCGTCTCTTCAATCTGTCGACGATAAATCCGATAGCCGTGAACTTCCGTGAGCGGGTCGCTACCAGAACCAAGGCGGGGACGCCAGACAAGCCTGGCTCCCTTAATATCAGGCTCTACATTCAAAAAAATCGGCGCCAGTGGCGCAACAGCGGTCGCCCCTTTAACAATAGGAGTACGTTCACTGACACTTCCGTTTTGGCTTACGGCTGCGACGCAATAGAAAAACACGTCATTAAGCTTCATGCTCTCGTCGGTATATGAGGTTTCAGATGATGTCGCCTGCAGACTGAACGGCCCCGTAGGAGAAGTACCCCGATAGATATTAAAACCGGAGACCTGTTTCATGTTACTCTTCCACCTCAATCGAATGCTGCTGGTGGTTCCGCTTGCCTCAAGGTTACTCGGCGCTGTAACCGGCGCAGCTACCACGTCAGGTACGACAACCGGAGGTTGATTTATCCCGTTTTTTACCCGCTCGACAATCGTTCCAGCGATTTCAAGCAGGTTTCGAGCGAAATCGGTCTGGGAAATCCGGAAGGTCTGCTTCAAGAGAACCTTACGATTACGCACACTCAGGAGACTGATATCCAATAAGGTGCCGACCTCGCTTACATCGACGCTGCCATGTACAACATAATCAAGGCCTGCTTTAGCACCTATTTTGAGAATGCGTTCATGGTCAAGATTATCAAGCCGCATTCCTTCAAGTTCAATAAACTGCTCAATCTTTTTTCGCTCAACAACTTCAAAATATCTGCTTCTGTCAATACTGTTAAGGAGTGAAGATGATATATCTTCCGTGAAGGCCATCGCCTGAAGGCTGCCAGCCATAAAGGGAATACAGCCGAGTCTGGGTCTGAAGCTTGATTCATCGGCCAGACCCCACCCCGTCAGGAGTATCAATAGAAAAACAAGAGATAATGCGGGTATTTTTATTCGCATCAACCACTCCGTAACAGTTTAATCATTCATTTATAACGGATAGCCTTCAGCTTGCTTCAACAGCTTATCAAGTTCGAGTCGTGCTTTTTCCGTAATAGGTGACTTGATATTTTTAACTTCTTCAACAACGACTGCATCCATATATTTTTCTGCAACCGGCTCTGTTTCGCCTCGTTTTTTCAATATTTCTGCATCATTAAGATATTTTTCCTGAAGGTTTTGAAACCGCGACAACACTTGATGTCCCAGGTCGGCAATAGCTTCGTCAACCGCTTTCTCCAGCAGATCCGTGTCCGAAGCCAAGTCCATCTTCTGATAAGGGATTCCGGCTATCTCGACACCTTCTGAGTAGTTTCCGGTGGCCTCTTTTCTGCTCTTTAAGGTTTTAGTGATGACAACCTCTCCCGACTCAACATCAACAACTCGGAATGAGATGGTGATATTGGCCGTTTTGCGATGTGTGCCTACCTTGTAGCGGATGGTTTCCGTCCTGTCTTTTTCAATAAAAGGTGGTGGCGCACTGAGACGTTCTTCTTCCGACGGCTTGGAATGCTCAGCTGCCCATGCCGTATAATGCGGATTGGGATCACGCTCTACGCCGACCTTTGCGACAACCAGCTTTTGCCCTTCTTCCTTGCTCAGCTCCACGTTATATTGCAAAAGGCTCCCAAAAATGAATATATCCGTACCCTTTAATTTTCCGGATTTTTTGGCTGATTCAATATCGTACAACCCGGCCTGACCGAATTCTATCTCCTTTATCAGTGCTCCCAGAATGTCACGCGCCAACACCTTTACATCACCGCTGGTATTTCTGGTCATGTAGGAAAGCAGGCTGTCAGTCACAAGTCGCCCGGCATCAGGATTATTGGTAGGCGGGTTAAAGTCCATGATAGCAATTTTTTTAATGACCCTCTGTTTTACCTTGTCTTTAAGCCCCTGGATCTTCTGGTACAGTTCCTTCTGCGAACCGGCAACCTGTAAAGCGCACTCACTCCAATAAAGGGCGAGCCCGATAAAACCGGATGCTTCAAGTTCATCAGCTTTAGCAGTTATCTCTGAAACCAGTTTAGTGCGTAATTCATCTGCTTCAGCCGACTTGAAGGCTGCCGCGTCAAAATTAAAGGCTGACATACAATTGACGTAGGCACTGTATAAAGCCTTATTCTGAAGGTCTGCAGCAGACTTCGCTATCAACCGTGCCCCGCCATCGTTAAAAAGTTTGTTTAAACGTTCTTGTTCTTCCTTGGTCGGATTAAGTGCCCTGGCTCGCTTCAGGTAAATCTGAACTCGATCCCAACGGTTTTCCAGTGCGAATTTATCGGCCTTATCAAGAGCTGTAGCAGCAGTATTTTTTGATTTTTCGCCCTTTAGAGCTTCTGCAATCATCCGGTTATCCGGTTGTATTGCAAGCCCTTGTTCAAGATTTTTTATCAGTTCCTCTACGTTATCATCGGCTTTATGCCGATCGGCCTCTTTAAGATAGAAAGCGAGCGCGTTATTTTCAGTGAATGAAATCTTCGTAGCAAGATCAAGATAAGCGGGGTAGTAGCTTCGGATCTCACGAAAATTGTCCCGTGCCGTCAGCCAATCCTTTGCATCCAACGCCTTGACTGCACTCGCGTAGGAAGTCTCAGCCTTCCGTTCCATCGCTTCCCGTTGCTTTTTAAGTGATTCAAGAGCCGTTGTTACCTCTTTGTTTTCCGGGTCAACTTTAAATGCTTTGTCTAAGTAACTCTGGGCAGAGCGCAGATTGTCATATTTCAGTGGACTAATATCTAACTGTTCTTTGGCGCTCTCCAGACTCTTCAGCGCAAGACGCGTGCGGATTGATTTAAGAGCCATCGTGTAATCAAGGTTGGTTGGCTCCATGGAGGCCGCCTCCTCGTACAGAGCGAGGGCATCATCATACCGCTTTACATTCTCAAGGCTCCTTGCGTCATCAAAACTTTTTTTACCCTGCCCCGCGCAACCAGCCACCATGAGTAGAGCGATACAGAATACTATCATCTTTTGTCTGCGCATAACCCCTCCTGTATTTATTTTTGCATTAAAACTTTCAAGGTGTTACCGGTAAATGACAGTACCTTGAACCGGAGTCCATTCAGTTCTGAATTCGTCAGCTCTTCAGCAAGTTCTCTGGCATTACCGTTGATTTCGGCATCAAGGGTTAAAACACCATCTTTGAACCCCCGTTCTACGGTACTCTCTACGTGATCTATCTGTTCACGTAGCATTTCCTGAAACTTTGAGATGTTCTCAAAATCCATGCCTTGAAAGACCAGACGTGCCGTTCGTGTACCAGATACTTTGCCATGCCACTTCGCTACAATTTTTTTATGTATGTTTTCAGCTACTTCCTTAGTTGCCTTCCTGATCGCCTCAGAACCTCCTGCAATCGGATTAACATGTGCGGACCTGGCGTTTGAGGAATGCGATGCCAGCAGCTGCCCTGTGTCTGCATCGACAACCCGCACTGACACCGTCGCTTCGGAGGTACGCATATTCGTACCGCTCAGAGTCGTAGATCCAGATTTGGCAATTGCCTGCCCGATAATAACCACTTCGGCGCCGCCTCCCGCAGCAGCCTGAATCGCAGCCTCAGAAGAGGACAGTTGTGTGCCGACAGCAGTCAGAGCACCACTCTGCTTTGCATGAGCAACCAGCGTATCCCGATCCACCAGGTTATACCCTTTTTTTTCAATAAAATCGTATAGGATAGATTCCGCAATGCCTGCGTTACTTGAACCGTCACCGTCACCAAGAGGGGCGGAAGCCGAATCATTCCCTATGTTTTGCTCTTTAATCACCACTGCAATGCGCGGCATGCCCAGCTTTTTAGAAAGCAGTCCGACATCCTTGAGGCTTTTTTCCAGTCGAACCGCCGAAACGATGGCCCGCACATTGACGCGACATTCGTCACTTTCAAATATTTCGTTGATGATTTTGTAGTTTTTTATAAAACCTGCACTTTTTGAAAATATTTTATCTTGCAGAAGTAATGAGTCATTTATCACCGTCTTTGAATATACCATCACCCCTACAACCTGTTCGATCGCAACACGAAAAGAGTTCTTCAGGGCATCTTCCCGGGCATGAGAGCGTTCGCCGCCTTCAACCCTGGCGTACCCCACAACATCAACCGTTACAGGACTGTTATCCGATGCAAAGGTCGTATCCGTAAAAATCATACCAGGGCAAAAGACAATACATAACAGAACGATTACATGTTTCATGGCGTGTCATCCCCCTGCTTTACGCAATTCTTCAATAATCAATGACATTCCGAATCCACGGCGCAGAAGCCAGCTGATGACCCTTCTTTTTTCCTTGTCGCCGGCGGTCGAGAACATAAAATCAGAAAATCGATCCGTAATAATCGAGCGGAGTTCCGTACCTTCGTCGTAATCGTCAGATACGTGATGTATGATTTCATCAACAAGCCCGCTATCAAAGCCCCTCCGGCGCATCTCCATCCGCAGGCGCTGGCCGTAAAAACGTCCCGTTGCAAGCGCCGATTCCGCAAAGCGCCCGGCATAGCGCCTATCATCCAGCCAGCCCTCTTCCTGCAGCCGCACAATAACCGCCTCAACATCCTGCCCGTCAATGTCACGGGCTGCCAGCTTGTTCCGGAGCCGGGCTACCGTATAGTCCCGTCCGGTCAGCAGTCGCAGTGCATACTGGTAGCCCTGCTGAGCGGTCAGCGGCTCAGAACTTTTCGATTTCGAGCTTGTCCAGCTCTTGGGGTGTGTCTTCAGGCTTGTTTTCAAAACCCTCCCAGGATGCATCCGAAGTCGACGAGATTCCGGAGACTTTGAGGGCAAAGTCATCCGGATTAGAGCTTTGGCGAACCGCCTCGTCGTAACTGATCAGCTTGTTTGAATACAACTTCATCAACGACTGGTCAAAGGTCTGCATACCATACGTGACATACCCCTGCGCAATGGCATCGTGCAGCTGCTTGGTCTTATCCTTGTCGTCGATGCATTCACGGATACGGGCCGACGCCAGCATAACCTCAACCGCCGGCACACGCCCCTTGCCATCCGCGCGCGGCACAAGGCGCTGGGAAATAACCCCTCTGATAATGCTGGCCAACTGGATACGCACCTGTCGCTGGTGGTAGGGTGGAAACACACCGATGATACGATTGATCGTTTCGGCGGCGTCCATGGTATGCAGGGTCGACATGACCAGATGCCCGGTTTCGGCAGCCGTCATGGCGGTTTCGATCGTTTCGTAGTCGCGCATCTCCCCCACGAGAATGACATCGGGGTCCTGACGCAGCGCTCCTTTGAGAGCCGCCGAAAAAGTGGGTGTATCCGAACCGACTTCGCGCTGGCTGATAATACATTTGTTATCACGATGCAGGAACTCGACCGGATCCTCGATTGTAATGATGTTGCAGGTGCGGGACTGATTGATCGAATCGATCATGGCCGCCAGGGTGCTTGATTTGCCGGAACCGGTCGTCCCGGTCACGAGGATCAGGCCACGCTCCTCCTGACAGATTTTTTGGATGACAGGTGGAAGGTTGAGGCCCTGTAAACTCGGAATAACAAATGAAATCGAACGGAACACCATCGCCACGGTACCACGTTGACGGTACACACTGACCCTGAAACGTCCCAATCCCGGTACAGCATAGGCGAGATCGACCTCATAATTTTCCTCGAAAATGCGGCGCTGACGGTCGTTCATCATCGACTGGGCCGTAGAGGAGACGTAGTCAGGCGACAGTCGCTGGGAATTCGGGATTGGGTGCAGTCGACCGTCTATACGAACGATCGGCGGCAGACCGGTTTTGATATGAATGTCAGAGCCCTTGGCCTTGAAGGCGATGGTGAGTATTTCGTTCAGTTCCATTAGTACACCTCAAGCTTTCAGACCGGCCTGACGAATCAGGCCGGTCTGAAAAAATCAGACTTTTTCAGGTGACGGGGCCGGTTTGAGCAGATCCATCAACTTGCCTTCGATTTCCGCCAGAGTTTCCGAGTGCTCCGTCAACCAGGTGCGCGAATTTTCGCGTCCCTGACCAATCCGCTCCTTACCGTACGAATACCAGGCGCCACTCTTTTCAACAATGTTCCTGTCAACCGCCAGATCAAGCACATCGCCCGTACGCGAGATCCCTTCGCCGTAGAGGATGTCGAACTCAACTTCTTTAAACGGCGGTGCCACCTTGTTTTTGACAACCTTGACGCGGGTGCGCGAGCCGATCACCTGGTCACCCTGCTTGAGCGTTGCTATCTTGCGAATATCCATACGTACCGAGGCGTAGAATTTGAGGGCGTTGCCGCCTGTAGTCGTCTCTGGATTTCCAAACATGACACCAATCTTCATGCGGATCTGATTGATGAAGATCACACAGCAGTTGGATTTACTGATAATACCGGTCAGCTTGCGCAGCGCCTGCGACATCAGGCGGGCCTGCAACCCCATATGGGAGTCCCCCATATCGCCTTCAATCTCGGCCTTGGGCACCAGCGCGGCTACAGAGTCGACAACCAGTACATCAATAGCACCACTCCGGACCAGTGTTTCTGCTATCTCCAGCGCCTGTTCACCGGTATCCGGCTGCGATACCAGCAGATCGTCAGTTTTGACCCCCAGCTTGCGGGCGTAGCCGATGTCCAGCGCGTGCTCGGCATCCACAAATGCCGCGATACCGCCGGTTTTCTGCGCTTCTGCCACGATGTGCAGCGCCAGAGTAGTCTTTCCGGAGGACTCCGGCCCGTAGACCTCAATCACTCTGCCGCGCGGGACTCCACCTACTCCCAGCGCCATATCCAGAGAAATCGATCCGGTAGAAATCGCCTCGATCCCTGGAAGGGCCTCATCATTGCCGAGTCGCATGATCGCGCCTTTGCCGAACTGCTTCTCAATCTGGCTCAGCGCCAGTTCAATTGCCTTGTTTTTTTCGAGTGCATTATTTTTCTCGGCCATGAGGAATTTCTCCTGAAATGAGGTAGGGTGTCATAGATATGAAGTCGGGGAAAATACCATACCAAGCGGTTTCCCCGCAAGGGTTTATCTGATCGGGTATCTGCCGGTCAATCCTCAGCGTCAGTTGTTCTCAAGGAGTCCATACCCAAAAGTTTCGTACCTGCTCAATTTTTGCTGTATCTCAGCAGAAGCTTGCAGCGATCCGGCACGAATCCGCCTCAGCGCATCCTGGGTAATAGAAATGAATTCCCGGTAATCGTCCCGGCTAAAGGCTTTTTTTGCAGCGACGAGATAGGCTTTTGCCGTTTTAAAGTGATAGCTTTTATGCGGGATAGCCTGCCTCAGTGTAGGCGCAGGTTTTTCTTTGGTCTTTACCGCAGGCGGCAGTTCAACTACCACTTCTGTCACGGTTGGCTGCGAGACAGACTGGGTGGGAGGGGAGAGCGGATTCGGATCGTTCATCCGCGAGGCTGGATTGTATATATTAGCAGCGGGATTTTTGATCTCCGATGCCGGGTTGTGAATCTTTTCAGCGGGGTTTTTTATGCTGTCGGCGGGATTATCAATCTTATACATAGCCGAGAATGCCGCCATATTCAGACTTAGCAGCACGGCTGCAACTCCGACTGCCAATCGCAGAGGTTTCATGTCAGGAGAGTGCTATCGGAGAACAGACATTTTCGGCTGAATTTGCTTCCACACCGCAGGTAAAGCAGGATACGGTCGGATTATTTGTCAGGTGCTCAACATCTTTCGTGAGCCCCTTGCTTCGTAAAACACAGATATGACCTTGATGACTTTCGCCACAACTACACGTTTTAGCCGTTTCCATACACCCTCCTTTTAGTGCTTTTATATGTACATCGGTTCGGCAACATACAACAAGAAACCATGAAGCGCAAGAAAACCGGCTTCTTTCTGACGGCACCAGGGAGAGTCCGCCGATTCTTTCTGACGACCTCATCAATTAAAGAGCCGGGCAGTCAGATCATCTGACAGCTGCTTTGACAGCGGCCGTGGATTCATCAATCATGGTAAGGTCTTTCAGCAGTTCGTCTTCGCGATTCTTCGCGAAGCGGTCTTTTGGTGACGTGTGCTGCCCGCTGCGGCTTGTATCCGATAAATGTGACGCCAGATCAACTTCAGACATGCCCTGTTTCAGGTGTTCCGGTTTAGAGCGTAACTTCTTCTTCGATGCGTAGGCAATACTGCTTACGAGTACAGCAGCGGCAGTAACCGTGAATATGATTGAATATCGTTTTTTCATAGTGTATCACCTCAAAGAGTTATTCAAAGCGGCCTCTATCGACCTGGGTAGCGACACGATACAACAAGCCATCTTGAAGCGCAAGTTTCAGAAATAAAATACGTAACTATCCAGTTTTTTTAGCATATTAGCAAAAAACCTGTCATCACCGTGTGATTCTACCGGGGACCCATGAAGCCACCGTCTGGATTCCCGATTAAACCCTCGGGAATGACAAGAGCTTTTTAAAATATGTGCTGAACAGTTACGCTGTATTTATCAGAAAACTGGATTGAGTAACAATTATTTTATATCGAACGGCTGTTCGATATCCATTTTGAGAGCAAATGTATTGACGGTACCGGCCTTGCATAGGTATTGTTCCACCGCTATGAAAATAAAAAGGCTCGAGATTTCAGGGTTCAAATCGTTTGCTGACAAGGTTGTGCTGGACTTTCAGCAGGATGTGACCGGCGTCGTTGGCCCCAATGGCTGCGGCAAGTCCAATATCGTGGATGCCATCCGCTGGTGCATGGGAGAGCAATCCGCCAAAAACCTGCGTGGCAAAGCCATGGAAGATGTCATTTTTGTCGGCAGCGAAAACCGCAAACCGCTGGGAATGGCCGAAGTATCGCTGGTATTCTCCACCGAGGATGGCCGCGCTCCGGCCAAATATCTGGATTATTCTGAAATCCAGCTTACCCGCCGCCTGTACCGTGATGGCGAGAGCGACTACCTGATCAACAAAACCCCCTGCCGCCTGCTGGACATTACCGAACTGTTTATGGATACCGGTGTCGGTACGCGCGCCTATTCGATCATCGAACAGGGCAAGATCGGCCAGATCCTGCATTCGCGCCCCGAAGAGCGCCGCTTCCTGATCGAGGAGGCGGCCGGCGTTACAAAATTCAAGTCTCGCAAACAGTTGGCCCTGAAGAAGATCGAGGGGACCCGCCAGAATCTGTCCCGACTGGCCGATGTGCTGGGGGAGATCCGCCGCCAGCTGACATCGCTGCAGCGGCAGGCCAAAAAAGCCGAGAAGTTCCGCGAGATCCGTGACGAACTGCGCGAAATCGAGCTGCTGTTTACCGCCCGTGAGTACTGTACGCTGCAGAACCAGCGTGCTGCAACGCAACAGGAGCTGACTGACCTTAATCAGCGTATCCGTACCGTTTTTGCCGCTTCCGCTCTGGGAGAATCGCGCGCTGAAGAAGCACGCGTAACGCTCCTGGAAGCGGAAAAACGCTTGACCGTGGCACAGGAAGAAATCTTTCGCGTGCGGAGCGAATTCACGACGACTGAAAACGGGCTGGAGTTCCAGCGCAAAGAGCTGAACACTCTTGAAGTTCGGCTACAGCGTCTGACAGTCGAGGTAAGCACGCTGGAGCAGCGCCGGAAAGAGTGCGCTGCGCAACGGGAGCTGCTTGAGCTGCGTCGGGACAACGGTTCGAGTGATGTAGCCGGAGAGCAGGCCGGACTTGATCAGGCCGAGGCGGAGCTGGAGACTCTCCAGCGCGGTGAAGAGGAACTTGGACAGTTGCTTGAAGCCCGCCGCAGAGAACTCTTTAGCGCCCTTTCTGAGGCTGCCCAATTCAAGAGCCGCTTTGAAAACGCCCAGAAACGTCTGAGCGGCGTTTCAGAGCGACTTGACCGTCACGCCCGCGAAGAGGCGCAGCTGGGCGAACGCAGAGTTCTGTTGACGCAGAAACTGGAAGCTCTGGAGAAGGATGTTGTACTTGGACAGCAGCAGCAGGAAGAGTTGCAGGTAGAACTCAGCACGTTGCGTAGCCATGAAGAGCAGCTTAAGACCGCGCTTCCGGAGATCGAGAAGCTCTGGCAGTCACGCAGGGACGAATTGAGCCGCAGTTCAGCACGACTGCATTCGCTGAAAGAGCTGGAAGCGCAGTTTGCCGGATTCGGACAGGGGGTTCGGAGCGTCATGAAAGACGCTGCTCTACGTACCCGCTTCAACGGCGTTCTGGCTGACGTTATCGAGGCACCGCCCGAACTGGAAGCGGCGCTTGAATCGGCCCTGGCGGAGCGACTGCAATGCCTGCTCTGTAGTGATGAAGGCGATGCCATCGCCGCAGTTGAATCGCTGAAAGGAAGCAACGGCGGCCGGGCCTCGTTTGCGTTGTCGTTAGACTGTCCCTCTCCACAACTTCCCGTCATTTCTGACGCTGTGCCGCTGTTGGAGCTGGTACAGACCAGCGGGCCGTTTACCGGCCTGATCCGTCAGCTGCTCTCCACCATCCTGCTAGTTGAAGATCTGGCCACAGCACTCCGGCTGGCTCGTCAGCACCCCGATCTGACCTTTGTCACCCGTAGTGGCGATATTGCTGCTCAGGGGGGCCTTGTCAGCGGTGGTTCCAGCCAACCGGCCGGATCAGGCCTGATCCATAAAAAGCGCGAAATCAGGGAACTGGAGCTGCTGGTAACAAACCTCGAAGAACAGACCGCAGCGCTCGGCACACAGCGGGACGACCTGCGCCGTCAGAGCCACGAAGTCGCAGAAGGGCTCAAGGCTGCGGCGGCACGACTGCACCAGGAAGAGCTGAAGCTGACCGTTCTACAGAAGGATCGCCAGCAGGCGGGCGTCGAGATATCCCGCATCACGGAGCGACTGGAGATTCAGGAGGATGAAAAAGAGACCCTGCTTGAAGAAAAGGGGGCTCTCGAAGCAGAGCGGAAGTTGTCCGGTGAGCAGGTGAGTCTGGCCGGCACGGCCTCAAAAGGGCTGGAAGAGGAAACGGCGCTGCTGAAAAGTGAGCTGGAAACGCGGCGGGTACAACTGTCAGCGGCCCGTGAACTGGTGACCGCCATCCGGGTCCGGATTGCAACGATCAAGGAGCAGCATGACTCCGGCGTGCGGGCATTGGCCGATCTGGAGCAGCAGCTTCAGGATATTAACGAGCGGCTGGGTGCCGATCAGCAGGAGCTGGAAAACGGCAGCGCCAACCGACTGAAGCTGCAGACAGAGATTGCTGCTGCAACTGAACAGCTGGAGCTGCTGGTACACAAACAGCTCCAGGCGGAACGCCAGCTGGCAACAATCCGGGCTGCTTTTGAAGAGGCCGGCAGTACTCTGAATGCTCTCGAAACACAGCTCAAAGAATCACGCGAACAGGGGGACACGGTTCGGCAGACGCAGGCCGATCTTCAGCTTAGGTTTTCAACCCTGACCATGCAAAGCGAACATCTGGAGCAGAACCTGTTGGAGCGAAGCCGGATCCCGATGAGCGAAGCTCTGGAGCGCCTGAATGGGACCGACTTTGACGAAGTGCCGCGCCGCACACGCCAGGTTGATCTGCAGCGCCTGCTGGACGAACTGGGGGAGGTCAATCTAATGGCGATTGAGGAGTGTGCCGGCATGGAAGAGCGCTTCAAATTCCTGACGGGTCAGAAGGACGATCTGGAAGAGTCACTGCGGACGCTGCAGCAGGCCATCCAGCGCATTAACCGAACCACGCGCCAGCGCTTTCTGGAGACCTACAATCTGATCAACGCCAAATTTCAGGAGGTTTTTCCGCGCCTGTTCTGCGGCGGGCGGGCTGAACTACACCTGACCGACGAAGAGGATCTGCTGGAGACCGGCATTGACATCATCGTACAGCCCCCCGGCAAAAAGCTACAGAATGTAACCCTGCTCTCGGGGGGCGAAAAAGCACTGACCGCCGTGGCACTGATCTTCTCGATTTTCCTGATCAAGCCGACCCCCTTCTGTCTGCTGGATGAGGTTGATGCCCCGCTGGATGATGCCAATATCGGCCGTTTCAACGAAATGGTCAGAGAGATGAGCGCCATTTCGCAGTTCATCATCATCACGCACAACAAAGCCACCATGCAAGTAGCGGATACCCTCTACGGCATCACCATGGAAGAGCCGGGCGCTTCCCGGATGGTATCGGTCCGACTGCATTAATTATTTCAGGTACAGTTCCCGCTATTGATCTTTTGATGTTAAAAATTGAATACCCATGTTTGCAAAATTACACCTAGCCACGCGGCAGAGATGCTTAGAAGAGCATGAGCCTGAATCACTGCATAAAATGAGCGTACATTCGTCCCCGACTTGCAAGCTGTTGGGGGTCTCCTCATCGACCTTGATCAATGCACCTCCGAGAGAAATATTCTCCAGCAAGGCATGATAGGTAGTGCCATCAAGCTCCATCAGGATACAATTTGATGAGCCGCCATCCACTCGTTTGTGTAATCTGTGTTCTCCCATCGCTTTACCTTCCTTTCAGACGGCTTGCATCAGCGCCACCAGCTCTGCTATACAGGAATCAATCCCTTCGTACGTTTCTGAAATGCTGGTAGCCAGCATGTAGGCCGGGGTCGAGACAATCTTGTTTTTCCGGTCAACGACAACTTCATGTACCGGACATTGCTGATGCTGCGCGCCGGTTTTTTCGATCTCGGCAGCGGTACCGCTGTCGGTGCCGATCGTCACGGTCGGGGCCAGCTGTTTGCCAAGTACGGTGGCGATGACGACCGGGGCGATACAGATGGCACCGATCGGTTTGCCAGCCGCTGACATCTCCTTCAGCAGCCGCGTCACCTCGGGATGCACGCTGGCAGCCGCACCGTTAACGGCAAAGTCACACAGGTTTTTGGCCGCGCCAAAACCGCCCGGCAAAACCACCGCATCCAGATCGGCTGCCTGAACATCTTTGAGGTCGCGAATGGTGCCACGCGCGATACGGGCAGCTTCAACCAGTGCGTTGCGTTTTTCACCGGTCGCCTCTTTGGTCAGATGATTCGTCACCGGAAATTCGGTATTGGGCGCCATACAGACCGCTTCACACCCCTGACTGTCGATTGCCAACAGGGCAAAGGTAGCCTCATGGATTTCACTGCCGTCAAAAACGCCACACCCGGATAACAGTACGCCAATTTTTTTCATGTCCGTTCCTCCTCTATCATGGTATTTCAGCGTTTCAGCGCAGCTGAAGCGCCGCTTTCTTCCGCAAGTGCCTGGACAACTGCCTGGTCATAGGGGGTTAACTGCAGCGGAATCAGCTCACGAATGGAGGTGTCCCGGCAGACAACTTCGTTACTGAGCCCCTCGATCAGCGGCATGGAAACCGAGGGGGGTACCGGGCTGAACAGCGCCACCCAGTAGGATGATAGTTTGGGGGTCAACAGCGGAACCGGTATGATGGTGAGATGTTTCCCCTCCAGGGCTGCAAAGCGCTCCATCATCTCACGATAGGTAATGATATCAGGCCCACCGATGTCAAAAGTTCGACCGGCGGTCCGTTCATCAGCCAAGCAGCCGGTCAGATAAGCGATAACATCCCGCACGGCAATCGGCTGGCAGCGCGTCGAGACCCAGCGCGGCGTAATCATGATCGGCAGGCGTTTAACCAGCCCGCGCACCAACTCAAACGATGCACCGCCGGCTCCGATAATCACGGCTGCCCGCAGGAAGGTCGTCACCAGTTTGCCGGACCGCAAAATTTCGGCCACCTCCAATCGACTCTTGAGATGTTCCGAGAGACCATCCCCGGTTTCACCCAGTCCCCCCAGATAGATAACACGGCGTACTCCGGCCCGGTCGGCCGCCCGCACGAAATTTTCAGCAGCTTCGCGGTCACGCCGTTCAAAACCGGCCCGACCGGCGGCCATCGAGTGTACCAGGTAGTAGGCCGTATCAATACCGGCCAGCGCAGGCGTCAGCGAAGCCGGTGCCAGCATATCCCCGACAACGGCCTCTGCGCCGGGCGGCAGAGCGGCAGAAGCCGTGCGTACCAGACCTCGAACGGCGTATCCCGCTGTCAACAGCATTTGAGTCAGGCGATGCCCGATGAAGCCGGTGGCCCCGGTAACAAGTATGATTGTGGCGGCAGTGTTTTTCATGAATGCATTGTGCCATAAACGATAAGGAAGGCAAGAACGCTTTTCGGGAGGTCAGGCAAAGCCGATCAGGACGCTTCGGCTTTTTTGTTCAGTGAACTGAAGACCATATCAAGAACACTCTTCTGGCGTGCTTCAAACTTGTTCAGCACGGCCAGGCAGGTCCCCATCGGACAGAGACCGTGCAGAAAGTCTGCATCCCGCCCGGAGAGGATCACGATCCTGTTCTTATCCATGCCGGCGTCAACAGCAAACCTGAGTAACTTGAGCCCATCCATGGCCGGCATCTCCAGGTCAATCAGCATCAGATCGTAGTCACCGGTCTTGATGGAATGCAGGGCCGACATCGGATTGTTACGGATCTCAACCTTCAGGAGGGGGTAGTTTTCGGATATGTAGGCGGCCAGAAAATTGGTAAACAGCTGGTCGTCATCAATAAGCAGTATTCTTCCCATAGCGGGGCACTATATCTGATTCTGTCTGACGCGCAAATAAAAATAATACGAACGGCTCAGCTCCTTTGAGGTCGAGTGATAGCCGGGCGACTGCATGGTTTATATCCGGAATCAGTTAAAAAAAAGGTAGCGGGAACGGTTAATGAAAGCACTGCGATGGCGGATAATAACGGCGGAAAGCAGGAGAATAAACACGATGACGGTCAGATTTCCGGTCAGCAACTCCTGCGGATCGACCGTTTCGCCAACCACCGCCCTCAGCTCGGCCGCGCTGATAGAGACCAGATTCAGGATGGTGTTTGCCAGTTCGAAGAGGTTGTAACCGAGCAGCAGATACCAGGTCAGACGCTGACGCTTGACCACCCCCAGAAACAGATACAGACAGAGCAGGCTGTCAACAAACACCAGAGCTTCAGCTTCCCTTCCCTGGTAGAGCACCCCCAGCAAAGGGTACGGCTGCCCGAAACTGGAGACCGTCAAAAGAAAAAAGAACAGATACAGCCCGGCCAGCAGTGTCATCGCCAGCGGCCGTTGTTGTTCCTGGTCGTTGTCACGGATATCTTCCATCAGCTGTGCCTCACGGTTCACTCTTTTTGCGCATATCGCTGATAGCAACGCAGAAAACGATCACAAGCAGGATTACCCCGCAAAATATCCAGTCCGCCGTACTGAAACCAAACATGTTCAACTCCTCTTGAATGCCTGGGCGGCCTTGTCCATCAGACCCGCTTCCTGATAGCAGCTCCCGAGCAGATAGTACACTTCATGTAACGGAAATTGTTCCGCAAACACGGCATCCGCCAGCACGTCTTCAATAATTGCAATGGCAGAATCATTCTGTCCGCTGTGATGCTGCTCAACCGCTATGGAGAGCGCCGTCAGATAGTCCAGCGGAGCGACCAGCGGCAGTTGACCGGCCTGGATGGCAGCTATACGCGCCTCAATACGGGCCTGTTCGGCGGCATCGAATCCGGGCAGACAGCCGTGCCAGATGTCGGCGGCCTGATCGTAGCGCCCCAGAACATACAGAGCCTCACCATATTCGTAAGCAGCCTGAAAATCAGCCCGGTTCAGTTCCAGCGAGCGGCGCAGATATTTTTCGGCATCATACCAGCTTGAAACCGCCAACTGCAGACTGGAGAGCCGCGACCCCTTCTCGACACAGGTGCGGGCTATCTCCAGCGGCAGTCCGGCGTTAGCCGGGTCAAGCAGCGCCATGATCCGCAGAAAGTTGATTTTACGGTCCAGGTACGGGCCGTCAACATCGCGGGCATCCAGCATAATAATCTGACCGCCCAGCTCAGAGACGATGTGAGGATAGGCTTCCTTCAGGATAGCGGCGTAGTCGGCAGCATAAACACAGTCCGGATCAAGCCGCAGCGCCTGATAGATCCCGCGCCCGACCATATCGTAGTCGGCCGATGCGAGTTCTTCGGCACTCGGCCAATCCTCCACCAGCAGCGGCACCGGTGGCCTGTCACCCCACGGGATTTCAACCAATCCATCTCTGCCGCGCAACACAAAGTCGGAGGGGGGAGAAAAATAGCGAATACCTTCCAGCGGAGTCGGTCTGTTAACCTGTGTAGCGGTCATCTTGTTTCCAATCCCCCTGCGTACGTGCAAAATTGTTCCGGGATACTGCACTATTTTCACGGTAACGTCCAGAAGGAAGAGAATTGTCAGGCGTGGAAAGAGATCGGCCGCGTTGCTCCGAAACCGGTGATAGCGGCCGGTGTCAGGATGGCCGCTGAGGAGTTGATGACACCTGAAAGAGAGGTTGCCGTTATCTGCGGTTCGTTGCGGAGCGGTTCAGGCGGGGGCTCCAGGCGACCGTTACTGGCCGGGTCACGGTAGGCTTTTTGAGAGTAACGGGCGACAAGGGGATCGACAGAAGCATCTCCCCGGCTGCGATTACCGGCATCGGAACGACCGGCAGTTGCCGGACCGGTTCCTGCTTCCTGAGTTGCAGCAGATGAGTTTGCCGAGCTGCTGCTCGATGCAGCGGCAGGATTTGTACTTCCATCACCACCGCTGGCTTCAGCGGCCTGCTGCATGCGGGCTTCCTGCTGCTGGGCGGCTGCCTGAGCGGCGACTGCGCGATCCTGCGACGAGGGATCTGATGGTGCCAGAGCTGCCCGCACCACCTGCTCCATCCGGTTGATGGTTTCCTGGGGTGTCTTACCGGGAGAAACGGAGATCGGCACTTCGCCGCCGGTGATATAACTTCTGCCATCCGGCCCCTGGGTGTAGCTGTACGAAACCGCGCCGGTAATGGCGCCGCCAGCCGACTTGTGAGCCGCTTCATGAGCCTTGACCTTTTCTTCAATCGACTTCAGCTGGGCGACCTGGGCCTGAATCTGCGGATCCTGATTCTGCTGACTGCCGACGGAGGTCGGCGCAGCAGCACTCTTCTGCCGCGAAACGCGCAGCTGCGCAGCGTAGGTGCCTGCCGCTGATGCCCCGTATGTTGAGGAGATCGCATCCATTTCCGTTACCGTATCTTACCGACCGGGGAGAGGTAGATACTGAACTCCTGGTCACCGTCAACTCCCACAAGATTATCCAGCAAGGTCTGGTCATAGGCTGCTATGGCACAGGTTCCGGCCCCGATAGCTTCACACGCCAGATACAGATTCTGACAGACATGACCGGCATCCAGTGCGATCACCTTGTAGGATGCTTCTGCATAGCGCCATTCGGTACGCTCGGGAATGACGGTCCAGATGAAGGTGACCGCCGCCTGTCCGGTAAATGCCTGACCCCGGGCGGCCGCAGTAAGCTGTGCCGGCAGGTTGTCCCCCCCCGGCAGTGCAACGATGGCGTTGTCCAGCGGCAGATAGCGATAGATACCGCTTTCAACACCCGTTACCCGCAGAATGGCCAGATAGGTTTCAAAGGGGTGACGGCAGCCTGCCGAAGGAACGGTGCGCAGAACAGCGGCTTCATGCAGCACTGTGCGGACACCCTGGGATGCCCAGAGCAGAAAAGCCAGCTCTTCCGGCGTAAGCGCAGTGGCTGTGAAGCGACGGTGACTCTGCCGATCGACAAAAGCGGATTGCAGATCGCAGGGGGGGATCGACCAGCTTTCGCGATCCGGTAACGTGATGACCCGGCTGCCGGGTAGAGGCGGTTTCTGGGCGGGGGGTGGTTGTATCCCTTCGGATTGTGCCGTGGTCCAGAAGTTGACCTCATCCCGAATCCGGTCCGTCAGGAAATAGCGGCCGCTTTCCCGGGTGATAGTGGTACGATGTTTCATTTTTTTAAAGTTCGTTTCCATTTCGGAATTATAACAGCTCGGAAGAATCGACGGCAAGCGGAAACGACTGCGGAAACAGCATGGAAATTATTGCTGAATACATCGCTCCGTGATACTACTAGCTCCCTCAAACTCATCCTCAAAATTGCCTCATGCTGATACTGTGCGGCATATATCAAAAGGAGTTAGCGCATGTCTTTCCGCACAATTGAATGGCTTGACGACACCGTAGTCATGATCGACCAGACCCGCCTGCCGGGTGAAGAGGTTTATAACACCTATACCGACTTCCAGTCGGTCGCCGAGGCGATCAAAGGGATGATCATACGCGGCGCGCCGGCCATCGGCGTAGCGGCTGCCATGGGGGTCGCTCTGGGTGCTCAGGCAATTATTGCCGACACGTATGAGTCCTTTTCACGCCAACTGGAAAATGTCTGCGACGTCCTCGGTCGCACCCGCCCGACCGCCGTTAACCTCTTCTGGGGGCTGGAGCGGATGAAGCAGGTTGCTGAGCACAACCGGGATAAAAGCCTTGACCAGATCCGGCTGCTCCTCAAGAAAGAGGCCATCCGTATCGAGCAGGAGGATCTGACCATCTGTAAAAATATCGGCAAGTGGGGTGCCACGCTGATCCCGGAGGGGGCCACGATACTGACGCACTGCAATGCCGGCGGATTGGCTACGGCCGGCTATGGCACTGCGCTGGGAGTTATCCGGGCCGCTCACGAAGCGGGCAAAAAGATCCAGGTCTTTGCCGATGAGACCCGCCCCTGGCTGCAGGGAGCCCGACTGACCGCCTGGGAACTCATGAAGGACGGCATCCCGACGACACTGATCACCGACAACATGGCCGGTTTTTTCATGAATCGCGGCGAGATCACCTGCTGCGTTGTCGGAGCCGACCGTATTGCCGCCAACGGCGATACCGCCAACAAGATCGGCACCTACTCCGTGGCCGTGCTGGCGCATGAGAACAACATCCCCTTCTACGTTGCCGCCCCGATATCGACGCTCGATCTGTCTCTTTCAGACGGCAGTAAGATTCCGATCGAAGAACGGACTACCAGCGAAGTAACGCACATCAAAGAGGTTGCTATTGCGCCGCAAGGGGTTCGCGTCCGCAATCCGGCCTTTGATGTCACGCCGTCCCGCTACATAACCGCCATCGTTACTGAAAACGGTATCGTCAGCGGTGATTATCGCAGCGGACTCCGCAAGGTTGCCGGTAAATAACATGCACATTGATCGTTTTCCCAAGGAGTTCAGCCGTATCATTGCCATAGAAGATGCCGTTGAGCGAAGTAGAGAACTGGCCGGTTTTTTGGAATCCCACGGATTCAGGCACGGCTCACGTTCCGCCGACAATCTTCACCTGTTACTGCCACTGCTATCGGTCGAGAAACTGCACCGACTTGTTCTCTACTCACTGCGGAGCGCCGCCCCTGATCTGGCACTGAATGCCTTCGAACGCCTGGCCGCTATCATGCCGGCACTGGATGTCGACCGTCTGGCAGCGGACAAGAAACGGCTGGCCCAGTTTGTCATGGTCTGTGGCGCCTCTCCCTTCCTTGCCAACCTGCTGTACAAATCTCCCGTTCTTGTTCGCCAACTCTTTCTGGAACAGCAGGTCGAGGTCCGCCACAGCGAAGCCGATATGCTGACGATCCTCCGCTCCCAGATTGATCAGACTACCGACTTTGTGGTACTGCAGCGCATTCTGCGCTGTTTCAAACGCTCGGAGATCGTCAGGATTGCCGCGCGCGATCTGAACGGCCTGGCATCGCTGGAAGAGGTCATGGCCGAGCTGTCCGATCTGGCATCATCCACGCTGCAGGTGGCCTACGAGGTCTGCCGCACATGCCTGATCAGGGAACATGGTGCACCGCTCCTGACCGGAGAAGACGGCACACAGCGCGAGGCCGAGATGACCGTGATCGGCATGGGCAAGCTGGGTGGGCGTGAGCTGAATTTTTCTTCCGATATCGATATCATCTATTTCCACGATGCCAATCAGGGGGAGACCGCCGGCGCAGAAAGCGGATCAGGCGGCAAAAAAGGGGCCGTTTCCCTGCACACCTTCTTCAACAAACTAGGCGAACTGATCAGTAAAGCACTTTCGCAGGTAACGGAAGATGGTTTCGTCTTCCGGGTGGATGTCGGCCTCAGACCGGAAGGTAAGTCGGGCGACATGGCGGTATCACTCCGTTCGGCCGAGATCTACTATGAATCGTGGGGACAATCCTGGGAACGGACCGCCATGCTCAAAGCCAGGCCGGTGGCCGGCTCCCTGGGGCTCGGAGAGCGCCTGCTCAAAACGCTGCAGCCGTTTATCTACCGCAAGTACCTTGACTACAACCTGATCGACGATATGAAACAGATGAAACAGAAGATTGACGCTTCACTGGCCCGATCACGCGAAGGGGAGATCAATCTCAAGCTGGGCAGGGGCGGTATTCGCGAGATTGAATTTTTCATTCAGGCGCTGCAGCTGGTGTATGCCGGCAAGAGCCCTAAATTACGCGAGCGCAACTCCCTGCAGGCGCTTGACACTCTGCTGGCAGCCAATCTACTGGGTGAGGATGACCACTGCAAACTGAAGGAAGCTTACCGTTTCCTGCGCTCGGTCGAGCACCGTATCCAGGTGGTGCAGGAGCGCCAGACGCACAACCTGCCGGTTAAAGAAGAAGAAATGCTGGCACTTTCCCGGCGCAGCGGCTTTCTGCGTGACAATGGCCAGGAGCGTTTCAGTGAGGTTCTGGAAGGGCATCGCAGCAATGTGTCACTCATCTACGGCAGCCTGTTTCTATCGCGAGACCAGAAGCTGGAGCAGGATCTTAATCCGGAAGTACTGCTGTTTCTTGATCCCAAGGCCGACCCGGATCTGGTCAAGGATATGCTGGCCGAACGGCGCTTTGAAGATGTCGAGCGGGCTTATGAAAACCTCGTGCAGCTGCGACGCGGTCCGGAAAACGGTAACCTGGCAGAACGGAGCCGTCGCATGCTGGAAAAGATCACACCGCTGCTCCTGCAGGAGGTTTTTTCCTCACCAGACCCCGATATGGCGCTGATCAATCTGGAGCGATTCATGGCGGCCATCGCCAGCCGCTCAAGCTGCTATGCCCTGCTGGCCGAAAAACGCGCCGCGATCTCGTTACTGGTATCGCTGTTCGGCATGTCAGAATTCCTCTCAAAAATCCTGATCAGTCATCCGGAGCTGCTGGAAAGCCTGATCGCCGGCGGCGATGCCCTGCTGTCAAAGACCAGATCATCAATGGAAGAGGAGATTGATTCCCTTCTGGAGCAGAGCGATTATTTTGAAGATTATCTGGATATCCTGAGGCGTTACCATAACGAGGAAGTCCTGCGTATCGGCCTGAATGACATTCATGGACGCCTGATGCAGGGTGAGATTACCACACAGCTGAGCCTTTTGGGTGAAGTCTGTCTGGCGGCCGCCTTCCGACTGGCGGTTGCCGAACTACACCGTTTTGGCCACCCGACCTGGCAGCACGATGGGGTAGTCACCGAGGCGAATCTGGCCATTATCGCCATGGGCAAACTGGGAGGAAGAGAGCTGAACTATCACTCTGACCTTGACATCATCTTTGTCTACGATCACCAGGGTGTAACAGATGGTGAAAAACAGATCACCAATCATGAATACTTTGCCAAGCTGGCCCAGAAGATCATCTCGATCCTGACCATGCAGACCCGTGAGGGGTATGTCTACAAGATCGACACCCGTCTGCGACCGTCCGGAAATGCCGGTCCGCTGGTTACTTCGCTGGATTCATTTCTGACGTATCACCGCACGGAAGCTCAGAACTGGGAGCGGCAGGCGCTCACCAAAGCGCGTGTGGTTCTGGGAGATGACAAGCTGGCCGGCCAGCTGCAGGATATCATCCGGCAGACGGTCTATGGATGTTGTCTCGACAATGCCGGACGCGACGAGATCCACCGCCTGAGAATGCGCATGGAAAACGAGCTGGCCCAAGAAAAAGACGGCAACTACAATATCAAGACCGGTCGCGGCGGCATGGTTGACGTCGAATTTGCGGTCCAGTACCTACAGCTGAAAGAAGGCTTTCACTACCCGGAACTGCGCACAGTCAGCACAATCGAGGCGCTCAAGGAGATCGCGGTGCTGGGCCTGTTGCCGGCGGGAGCTGCCGAAACACTGCTGGCGGGCTATAAATTTCTGCGCAAGCTGGAGAACCGTCTGCGCATTATCCACGATTATTCGGTAAATGATCTATCCGGAACCAGAACATATATGAACAAGTTGGCCCGTCGACTTGGTTACGATGCCAAACTCAAGAATCCGGGGGCGGCGCTGATTTGTGATTATGAAGAGACCACCGGCAAGATCAGGTCCGTTTTCGATCAGCTGTTTGCGGTAGAGTATATTTGAACATATATAACCAAACGAAAAACCGCGCAAAAAAAACTGTTGTTTTATAAAAATATAGGTTAAAAGTATCGGCCTGTAATTATTGGTATTCCGAGGAGTATCGCACTGGCGACACCAGCTGCGTACGACAAGTTTTGTGGGGTGACCGGATGAAACCTACCAAGGAGCTCCTGGCCGAACTGATCCGTCGCCGTCCGTTTGACCGCATGCCGGCGGCACAGGTGGAATGGCTGATAACCCATCTTGATCCGATCACCTTTACGCAAGACACCGTAATTCTTCAACCGGGAGTTCCCTGCGTCGAGCTGTTCTTCATTCACAAAGGTATGGTTCAGCTGGAAGCGATCGGGAACTCCGAAGGTGAACACAAAGTCCTGGCCGAACTGGTGGAAGGGGAATGTTTCCCGCTTGAAGCACTGGAGGAGCAGCGACCGGTCTTCTCGACATTTCGCGCCACTGCCGACACAATCTGCTACCGCCTCAGCATCGCCGACTTTGATGAGCTGAAAAAACTCAGCACTGTTTTTTCCGACTTCTGCAAATACCGCTCGCTCAGTTTTCTGGAGCAATCCCGCCGCGTATACCGTCTCCATTTTTCGCACAAAAGCGATGAACAGCAGCGTCTGAATACACCGCTTTCAATCTTCATGAGTACTGATCCACTGACCGCCCGACCGGGCGAGACCGTTCGTTCTGTCGTGGCACGCATGTCCGATCGCGACGTTGATGCTGCTACGGTCGTTAATGATGACCTTATCCCGATCGGTATTTTCACCTTGAACGATCTGCTTCGAAAAATTATCGTTCCGGATGGTGACATCAATATTCCGATTGAAAATGTCATGACCGTGTCACCCCGGACGCTGCCGGTTTCAGCACTCGGCTACGAAGCAGCTCTGATGCTGGCCGAAGCCGGCTTTCACCACGTTGTTCTCATCGACAAAGGGAAGCTGGCCGGTATCGTAACAGAGCGGGATCTCTTCAACCTGCAGCGGGTCAGCCTCAGTCAGCTCAACGCCGAAATCAGCACCGCCAATAATCTGGATAAACTCAAACGCTGTAGCGCCGATATGAATCTGCTGGCAGAGAGCATGCTCATCCAGGGGGTGACGGCCGATCATATCACCCAGATCATCTCCACGCTCAACGACCAGATCATCACCAGAACGCTGGATCTGGAGCTGGCCAATGAAAATCTGAGCGATCTCAAAGTGGCCTGGATAGCCCTGGGGAGTCAGGGACGCTTTGAGCAGACCTTCTACACCGATCAGGACAACGGCATTATTTTCGATGTCCCAACAGGAGAGACAACCGAATATGTGCGAGCACGGCTGCTGCCTATCGCCCAACGGGTAAATCAGGCCCTCAATACGGTCGGCTTCCCGCTCTGCAAGGGCAACATCATGGCCGGAAATCCGGACTGCTGCCTCAGCTACCGGGAATGGCAGATTAAATTCAATACCTGGATTCAGGAACCAACCCCGACTTCACTCCTGAATGCCACCATTTTCTTTGATTTCCGGCATCTCTACGGAGAAACCGCCCTCTCCGACCGCCTGCGCAGTTGGCTGGCAGATGCAGCCATAGGACAAAAACGTTTCCTGCATCTGCTCTCGGAAAATGCCAAGCAGCGGACACCGCCACTCGGTTTCTTCCGCGACTTTATAGTTGATGACAACAAGGAATATCCCGGCACGATTGATATTAAATTGAGCGTGACACTCTTCGTCGATGGCGCCAGAGCCTTTGCGCTGGCATCCGGCGTCACACGCGGCAACACCCGTGAGCGCCTGATCGCCGCCGGCGATCTGCGCAAATGGCCGCAGAGCGAAGTCAACGCCTGGGCGGATGCCTTTTCATTCCTGCAGTCGCTGCGCATACGCCACCAGTTTGAATTGCTGCAGAACGGCAGCAAATCCCACAACCACATCAACCCCTACGAACTCAACCAGCTGGATCGAAAGTTTTTGCTCGAATCTCTACGCCAGGCGGGTAAGCTGCAGAAACAGCTCGGAATGGATTTCAGTATGGGGATGTAGGGGCGTCGCCGGTGGCGCACCCTGGTGCGATAAGCGATAACGGTGGATGTGACGATGCAGCACGGTTGCCCATTGCGACGGGGCGACCCACCGGGTGCGCCCCTACGGGGTATTGGTTATGACCTTCAACCCCGATATTCATCATCGACATTCAATCCGTCTGAATGATTATGATTATTCGCAGGCCGGTGCCTATTTTGTGACGATATGCACTTGGCAGCGCGAATGTCTGTTTGGAAATATCGTCGATGGTCAAATGGTGTTAAATGATGTCGGGCGGATTGTTGTG
>Ga0172373_10000553_pt1 | contig 61180 bp, 47 predicted proteins | sample Lak10m_2_FD_114546 | JGI IMG/M metagenome (GOLD analysis project Ga0172373, IMG submission 114546) | Freshwater microbial communities from Kabuno Bay, South-Kivu, Congo - kab_092012_10m | ecosystem: Environmental > Aquatic > Freshwater > Lake | place: Democratic Republic of the Congo... | reverse complement strand
GCGAAATCTGCAGGTAAACCGTGGCCTCGGCATCGGCCAGACGATTGCGTTTCAGCAGTTCGCTCGCGGTGGCGGAGAAATCCAAACCGGCCGGATGTGGAATGCGCAGAGCGCGCAGGCTGTCGTGAAACCGGTCCCAGTGCTCCTTGGCCCGGAACAGGTGGCCACGGTAGGCGCGGACAACTTCATACGCGCCGTCGGCGAACAGGAATGCGCGGTCATCGGGCGAGATGCGGGCCTCATCCTTGGGCAGAAACTGGCCGTTGAGAAAAACGATCATGGGGCTGGAAAAAGCGGGAAAAGCCAATCCGGGCAATGCGAATCCAACCGGCGGCGTCGCTGTTCGCGCGGGTCACCGGCGCGGGGCAAATTGCGCCGTAATCTTGCTCACGAAAATGTCAGTTTCTCCGAGGCTCTTGAGCACGTGATCACCAAAGGTGACGTTGCCCCGATAGTAACCGATGACGTAGCTGTTTCCGCCGCGATCCACGGCAATGCCGTGACCGGCGATTGGTTCGGAGAATTGTGCGCCCGCCTGCCGCGCCCAGATCACCAGGCCCTCACGGTCGAGTTCGGCCACAAACACATCCCCGATGCCCATGCTGAACAGGGTGTTTTTGCCGAAGTCCACGCGCCCGGCGAATGTGCCGGTCACGTGGGCATGCCCGCTTGCATCCACGGCCAGCCCGTAGCCCGCCTCCGGGCAGCCGATTTTGTTGCCGCCAAAGGTTCGGACCCAAGTCAGGCGACCCCGTTGGTCGTATTTGGAAACAAACACATCGGAGCCGCCCACGCTCTTCATGCCTTTGCCATTGAAAGTTCCGGTGTGAGTGCCTTTTCGCGAGCGGAACGCCGCATGCAGCCGCATCTCCGAGGCGTAGGACTCGGTGCCGTTGAAACCACCCGAGACGATCACGTTCCCATGAGGGTCTAGGCCGACGCCGTAACCAATGTCCGTGTTGGGGCCACCCGCGCGTTGCGCCCATACCGTGCGTCCGGAGTTGTCGAGCTTGGCGATGAAGCTATCCACCAGGCCGGCGCTCGTCAGGGTGATGGTGCGCGAAAAACGCACATCATCCTCGAAGCCGCCGGTGATGTAGCAGTTCCCCTGCGCGTCCACGCAAATGGCACTTGAGGCATCATCACCGGGGCCGCCGATCTGGCGCACCCAGTCCAACTCGCCGGCTGTGTCATAGCGCGCGACGAAAATGTCCTGGAACCCGGCATTCTTGAGAGTGAGATCGCTGAATGTGGTGTCGCCGCTGAAGTAGCCGCTGACGTAGACATACCCATCCGCACCGACGGCAATGCCATTGCCGCTGCCGCCCCCTGTGCCGCCGGCCTGCCGCACCCAGAGCACCTTGCCCTCGCCATCAAACTTGGCCACATAGATTTCCGAATCGGAGTTTCGCTGCACCGACTGACCGCCAAAATCCACCGTGGGCGACTGAAATGAACCGGTCAGGTAACAATTGCCCTCCGCATCAATGGCCACTGCCCGGGCGAAATCATCCGCGCTGCCGCCAGCCTGCCGCACCCACACCAGCTTTCCGATGCGGTCATACTTGGCGATGAAGATGTCGGCTTCACCCTTGCCCGCCAGCGCATAGTCCTCAAACCGCGCCTGACCGCGGAAATATCCACAAATGTAAGTGCTGCCTTCCTTGTCCACCACAATGCCCGTGCCATAGTCCTGCCCGCTGCCTCCCGCTCGCGATGCCCAACGGAACGCAGGCATTTCGGCGGCGCAGTCGCACAAGTTCAATGCAATAACCAGCAGGACCACTCCGCAGTGCTGGATCAACCCGGCCATCCGGCGGTAAAGCGGAGGGAGTCGGTCAACACGCAAAGCGGTGCAGGCGGGATCAAAAATCCAATCGTGGCGCACGTGGCTTGAATTATGTAAATCAGCACCCAGCCAAAACTGCCTATGGCTGAACGGCACGTGTTGATACGCCTAAATGCCTCGGATTCAAGCGTAAAGTCCCCACTCACCGTTTCCGGCCTCCGATCGAGAACACCTTTTGCGTGCAGTTGATCATCATTCACCCCATTGGACTCCGCTGCGCTGCCCGGGGCAGTCCCCAAGAAACCGCTCGCCGATATTTCGCCCCCTCACGAGTTCCGGCTGAACTTACCGCATCGGCTGGCCGCAAGTTTTCCTTCCGGCCTCACCCCGCCTCCGCCATAAAACGCGCATCGCATGAAGCCGTTCCTCCTCCGCCTGCTCGCCGTCCTGCTGCCCGCGTTCCTCGCCGCCCCGCTCCCCGCCGCGCCCGCGCCGAAACTCTTCACCGACGGCGTGCGCACGACCGAGCCCCTGTCGCCCGAGGAGCAGCGGCTAAAATTTCACCTCCCCGACGGCTTTAAGATTCAGCTCGTCGCCGCGGAACCGGACCTCCGCAAGCCGATGAACATGGCCTTCGACTCGGCGGGCCGCCTCTGGGTGACGGAGTCGCGCGAGTATCCCTTCGCCGCGACCAACGCCGCCCTCGCCCGCGACACCATCCGCATCTTCTCGGACTTCGATGACAACGGCCGCGCCCGCAAGGTCACGACCTTCGCCACCAACCTGAACATTCCCATCGGCATCTACCCGTTCCGCGCGCCCAGTAGCAGCCGACGTGAGGAGGCTCCATCCAACTCGAAACCCCAAACCCCAAACTCGAAACCCAGTCAGAGCCTCCTCACGTCGGCTGCTACCAATCTAGTTTGGAAGTGCCTCGCCTGGTCCATCCCCCACATCTGGCTCTTCGAGGACACCGACGGTGACGGCGTCGCCGACAAGCAGGAGAAGCTCTACGGCCCGTTCGACCACACCCGCGACACCCACGGCAACCAAGCCAGCTTCCGCCGTGGCCTCGACGGCTGGATTTACGCCACCCACGGCTTCAACAACCAATCCCGCGTGTCCGGCACGGACGGCCACGAAATCTTCCTCCCCTCCGGCAACGTCTATCGCTTCCGCCTCGACGGCTCGCGCATCGAGCACTGGACCCACGGCCAGGTCAACCCCTTCGGCCTCACCTTCGACCCGCTCGGCAACCTCTACTCCGCCGACTGCCACAGCTCGCCCATCTACCAGCTCCTGCGCGGCGCGCACTACCCGAGCTTTGGCCGCCCGCACGACGGCCTTGGCTTCGCGCCCACGACCATTCAGCACTCGCACCACAGCACCGCCATCTGCGGCATCGTCCACATCAGCGACCCGTCGTGGCCCGCCGAGTTTCAGGGCAACCTCTTCATCGGGAACGTGATGACCAGCCGCATCAACCGCGACCGCCTCGAATGGCGCGGCAGCACCAGCGTGGGCCATGAGATGCCCGACTTCCTCAGCACGGACGACCCGTGGTTCCGCCCGGTGGATTTGCAATTCGGCCCCGACGGCGCCCTGTGGGTGGCGGACTTCTACAACCGCATCATCGGCCACTACGAAGTCCCCTTGCTCCATCCCGGCCGCGACCGCGAGCGCGGCCGGATTTGGCGGATTACCTATCAAGGGTCGCGCGAAGGCCGCGAAGTTCGCGAAGGCACTGCCAAGACTTCGCCGCCTTCGCGGTCGTCGCGCGACCTCCCCGACTTCACGCGCTTTGGCCGCGACGCCCTGCTCAACGAACTCATCGGCCAGAACCCAACCCGCGCCGCCTTGGCCCGGGAAGAACTCGCCCTCCGCCCGGACGCCGACCTGCCCGCGCGCCTGCTTGGAGCCGCGCGCGGCGAATGGCACTTCCGCATGGGCGACAACCGCCACCAACTTATGACCTCCGCCCTCTGGCTTCTGAACCGCGACGGCCAGCTCGACGACAAAACCCTGCTGAATGCCCTCACCGACCGCGACGAACCCGTCCGCGTCCACGCCCTCCGCATCCTCACCGAGCGCGGCCTTCGCACCGCCGCCCAAGTAGGTCAGCGCGTCCCGCCTGACCCTCTAACTAAAAACCCCGCTCAAGCGGCTTCTGAAAATCAGAAGGACAGGCGGGACGCACTGTCCTACTTGGCCGCCACGCGCACCGCTCTCGCCGACCCGAGCGCCCACGTCCAGCGCGCCGCTGCGGACGCCCTCGCCGCGAACCCCAACCCCGACAACCTCCCCCCGCTCCTCGCCTTGCAGAAACGCGTGCCTGCCGAGGACACCCACCTCGCCCACGTCGTGCGCCTCGCGCTGCGCGAACAGCTCCGCCTGCCCGGCGCACTTGCGAAGCTCTCCGATGAGAAACTCTCGCCCGCCGACGCCCGCGCCTTCGCCACCGTCGCCCTCGCGCTCACGAATGCCGAGGCTGCCACCTTCCTCATTCGCCACGTCGAGCAACACACCGAGCCCGCCGATGTCCTCGCCCGCTACGTCACGCACGCCGCCCGCTACGCGCCGGACACGGACTTGCCGAAACTTGCCGCCCTCGGGCGCAAACAATTCGCCGCCGACCTCGACACCCAAGCCGCCCTCTTCAAGGCGATGCTCGACGGCCTGACCGTGCGCGGCGGGGCACTGCCGCCGGACTTGCGTGTCTGGGGCACCGACCTCGCCGTCCAGCTTCTTGGCGTGGCCAGCCCAGTAGGTCAGCGCGTCTCGCCTGACCCTCTAACTAAAAACCCCGCTCAAGCGGTTTCTGGAAATCAGAAGGACGGGCGGGACGCACCGTCCTACAACGCCGCCCCGACCGCGACGTGGACCTACGTGCCCCTGAACCCCGCCGCACCCGGCCGCAACCCCTTCGCCTTCGAGGAGCGCACCAGCGCCGACGGCCAGAAGACCCGCCTCATGTCCAGCTTCCCGCACGGCGAGACCTTGACCGGCATCCTGCGCTCCCCGGTCTTCGTCCTGCCCAAGCAACTGAGTTTCTACCTCTGCGGCCACGACGGCTTCCCGAAGGAGCCAGCGGGGAAGAAGAACTTCGTGCGCCTGCGGCTGGCAGCTTCTTCTCCCTCTCCCCCATCGGGGGAGAGGGCCGGGGTGAGGGGGCAGGCGTCCAGCAACCCGAAGGCTCCCTCTCCCGCCGTGGCCCCGCCCCCTCACCCTCAATCCCTCTCCCCCGGTGGGGGCGAGGGAAGTCAGACGGGCCGCGTTCTCCGCGAGGTTTTCCCGCCGCGCAACGATACCGCCCGCAAAATCACTTGGGACCTCACCGAGTTCGCCGGCCAGCGCGGCTTCCTCGAAGTCACCGATGGCGACGACGGGAAAGCTTATGCCTGGCTGGCCTTCGGGCGGTTCGAGCCGGCCTTGCCCGAGCTGACCTTGGGGGAAGTCCAGTCACTCGCCCGCCGCCAGCAATCCGGCGCGGACCTCGCGCGGTCGCTCAAGCTCGCCACGCTGGAGCCGGCGGTGACGAAGCTGTTCTCCGACTCGACGGATGCCGCCGTCCGCGCCGCCGCCGGGCGCGCGTGGCTGTCGCTCAATGCCGTCGCCGCGCTGCCCAAGGTCGGGCCGCTCGTGCGCGATGCCGCGCAGCCGGAGAACCTGCGTGCGGAGCTCGCGGCACAGCTCGGCGAGCAGGCGGAGGCGCGCGGTCTCGCCGTGGTCGTGGCCGCGCTGACGAACGCGCCGTCGCGTTTACAACTGCGCTTCGCCACCGCGCTGGTGAGCACGGCGGCGGGCGCGGAGCAACTCCTCGCCGCCACCGAGGCCGGGCGCGTCCCCGCGCGCCTCTTGCAGGACCGGACGTTGACGGACCGCCTCCGCGCCAGCCCCGCGCGCGACGCGAAGAACCGCTTGGCCGCCCTCGTGAAGAACTTGCCGCCTGCGGATGTGCAGTTGCAGAAATTGATTGAGGCCAAGCGCGGCGAGTTCAAGCCGCAGCAGGCCAGCGCGTCGCGCGGGGCGGAAGTGTTCACGAAGGCGTGCGCCGTGTGCCATCAGCTCGACGGCAAGGGCGCGCTCGTGGGGCCGCAGTTGGATGGCATCGGTGGCCGGGGCTTGGAGCGGCTGCTCGAAGACATCCTCGACCCGAACCGGAACGTGGATAAGGCATTCCGCACGACGGTCTTTGTGCTCAAGGACGGGGAGACGGTGAGCGGCCTCGCGCGGCGGGAGGAAGGCGGGGCGTTCATCTACGCCTTGGCGAACGGTCAGGAGGCCCGTGTGCCGAAGGCGGAGGTCAAAGAGCGCCGCGACACGGAGACTTCCTTGATGCCGGCGAATTTCCACGAGGCGCTCACGTCGGCGGAGCTGAACGATCTGCTGGCCTTTCTCCTCGGCAAGACGGGGAAGTGAGGGGGCGGCCCGATTGCACGATGCAGCGTGAAGCGCACTCCCTCTCCCTCGGAGGGAGAGGGCCGGGGTGAGGGTGAAAAGCGGCGCGGTCTGGTGGTTAGCAAATCCCGCAATACCTCGCGGCCGTTCTCCCTCACGGCAATCCTCTCCCGCTGGGAGAGGAGGAGGCGTGCGCCGCCGCTCGTTCACTCCGGCACGGCCAGCTCCTTCCGCCACTGATCGAAGTCTGCCCGCAGGGCGGCGGGGGCGTCCGCCGTGGGGGCGAAGCGTTGCCGGAGGTGGTCGAGGTTCGCGCGACTCAGGCCGCGGGCGCGCCACCAGTTGGCGTTGGTGAAGTCTGCGTCCTTGAGATTCGCGTCCGAGAGGCGCGTGAGGTCGAGCGTGGCGTCGCGGAGGATCGCGGCTTCGAGATTGGCCCCGGAGAGGTCGGCCCCGGAGAGGTTCGCGCCGGTGAGGTCCGCCATGAGCAGCACGGCGTCCGCGAGGTCGGCGGTGACGAGGCGCGCGCGGGGGGCGACGATTTGTTCCAGCGTGGCGCCGCGGAGGTTCGCGCGGCTGAGGTCGGCATTCGGGAGGCGGGCTTGCAGGAGATTTGCGCCGGAGCCGTCGGCGGCGTCGAGCCGGGCATCGGTCAGGTCGGCGCGGCCCAGGAGCGCGGCGGTGAGTTGCGCTCCGCGCAGGTCGGCGCGGCGGAGATCGCTGCCGCGCAGGTCCGCCTCGGCGAGCGGGGTGTTGGTGAGCACGAGGCCGGGCAGGGGCAGTTCCTGCAGGTGCGCGCCGCGCCACTCGCGGTTGCCCGCGCGCACGAGGGCGAGGAAAGCCGAGGCGCGGTCGAGGGGGGGGAGTTGCGCTGACCGACGATCCAGAAGTGGCGCTCCATCGCCGCGTGGTCCTGCGCCTGGCGCAGTTCGCGTTGGAGCCAGAGGTTCCAGCCCACGAGCGTGGCGAGCGCGAGCGCAGTCAGCCGAAAGCCCCATCCGCCCCCGGTCGGCGGCAATGGTGAGCGGGTGTTCACGCCGGGGTTTTAGCATAGTGGAGCGCGATCGGACAGCTTGGCGTTGACCAGCGGACAGGGCATGGCCGGACACCAAATACTGTGTCAAAGCTGTTGCGGCACCACGACTAATTGGGGTAGAAGCTGGTGGCGCGCTCCTGATGGCTGGCTGGCTCGAACCGCTTTCCGTGCTGGGCATTTACCTTGCCCGGATGGCGGAGTTGCGCACCAAACGGGACACCATTCCCGGCCCCGTGCGCGAGACGGGGACGCTGAAGCGGTTTGTGCTGGTGGGGACGCTGATGTTTCTGGGCGGGCTGGGAGAGTTTTTCCTACGACAACGTGGCTGGAACACGGCGACGTTTGTGCTGGGCTGGGCGTGCGGGCTGGGTTCGTTTGCGATCCGGCGCAGCGCGATTGCGGCGCTGGGGAAGTTCTGGAGCCTGCACGTGGAAATCCGCGAGACGCATGAATTTGTGCGCAGCGGGCCGTTCCGCTGGATGCGGCATCCGACTTATTTCTCGATGATTTTGGAGCTGTCCGCGGCCGCGCTCATCCTGCAAGCCCCGGCGACCTTTGCGGTGGTGGCGCTGCTGTTCGTGCCCGCGCTGGCTGAACGCGTTCGGCTCGAAGAGGCGGCGTTGGTGGAGAAGTTCGGCGAGGCCTATCGCGCGTATCAACGCAGCACGCCGGCGGTGATCCCGTGGAAAGGGCCGCAGGCGTGATACGCGATCTTCCCCAACGGCGGGTCGTCGTCACCGGTTTGGGCGTTGTTGCGCCAAACGGCAGTGACCTCGCCACGTTTTGGAGCAGCGTGCGCGAGGGGCGCAGCGCGGCGGGGCCGGTGACGCGCTTCGACGTGAGCGAGCTGCCCAACAAGGTCGCGTGCGAGGTGCGGGATTTCGACGCGGCGCGTTACATGGATGCAAAGAAGGCCAAGCGCTTCGAGCTGTCCATCCGCTATGGGATCGCGGCGGCGCGCATGGCGGCGGCGGACGCGGGCGTGGACTTCACGAAGCTCGACCCCGACCGCGCCGGCATCATCGAGGGCACGACGGTCAGCGGCATGGAGAGTTCCTTCAAGGGCCAGACCACGTTTGAACAGCGCGGGTTCAAGCACATGAGCCCCTTCACGCTCATCAACGCCTACAGCGGGGGCGGCAGCGGCGAGATCGCGCTGGAACTGGGCATCCACGGACACGCCATTTCACTCAGCACCGGCAGCGCCTCCGGCAACGATGCGGTGGGCCATGCCTTCGACCTCATCCAGCGTGACGACGCGGACATCTTCGTGGCGGGCGGAGCGGAATCGCCCATCCTTGCGCCGCTGTGGGGCGCGTTCTGCCTGACGAAGGTGATGACGGCGCGCAATGACGAGCCGAAGACGGCAATGCGCCCGTTCGATGGGTCGCGCGACGGTTTTCTCCTCGGCGAAGGCGCGGCGTTTCTCGTGTTGGAAGAATTGGCGCACGCGCTGGGCCGTGGCGCGAAAATTTACGCCGAGGTGGCCGGCCACGGGCGCAACTGCGAGGCCTATCACTCCGTCTCGCCGCATCCCGAAGGTGTCGGCCTCCATCGGGCAATGGAAAAGGCCTTGCGGCGCGCGCGCATGGATGTGACGCAGATCGACTACATCAATGCGCACGCCACCGCGACCGAGGCGAACGACGTGGTGGAAACCAAGGCCATCAAAAAGCTGTTCGGCGAGCACGCGCACCGGGTTGCCGTCAGCGGCACCAAGCCCGTGACCGGCCACCTCTTGGGCGCGGCCGGCGCGGTCGAGTCCGTCATCACGACGCTGGCGATCCATCACCGCGAGATTCCCCCCACCGCGAACCACTCCGCGCCCGCGCCCGGCTGCGACCTCGACTACGTGCCCGTCCGGCCGCGGCCTTATCCCGTGCGTGCGGCGATGAATTTGAACGTCGGCTTCGGCGGCAAGAACTCGTGCCTCGTGTTCAAGGAGTATCGGCGCGCATGAGGTTCTCCGAGCTCATCCCGTTGACGGCCGCCGTGACGAACCTGGCGCTCACGCTGTTCGTGCTCACGCGCGATCTGCGCTCGACGCTCAACCGTGTCTACCTGCTCTGGGGACTTTCCATCACGGTCTGGAACCTCGGCACCTTTTTCCTCTTCAGCGTGCAGGACGAGGGGGCGGCGCGGTTCTGGTCGGCCTTTCTGCATTACGGCGTGATCTTTCTGCCGGTTAGCCTGTTCCACCTGAGCTGCCTCATCGCCCAGGTAAAACTGCCGCGCTGGTTGCCGGTGCTTTACGGATGGTTTGGCCTGCTCGCGCTGGCGAACGCCTTCGGCGTCTTCACTTCCGGCGTGCGCAACCTCGGCTACGCCTACTACTCGACCGCCGGGCCGGGCTTCTGGGCCTTCGTTGCCAGCTATGTTGTGGTCACGACGTCAACGGTGTTCATCCTGCTGCGGAAATTGCAGACACTCCAACGGCTGCACCGCGCGCGCGTCAAGGCGCTGCTCTGGGCCAATGGCATCCTCATCGGCTTCGGGTGGAACGACATCCTGCCCATCGTCGGGGTGGATACCTATCCGCTCACGCGCGTGGCCATCTTCCCGTTTGGCAGCGCGGCAGCGATCTTCTACGGCATCATCGTGGGCTACAGCGTGCTCCAACATCACCTGCTGGACATCCATGTCACGCTGGGCAAGGCCGCTGCGCATGCCGTGCGGTTGCTGTTCCTCTTCCTCATTGGCCTGCTGCTGTTGCTGCTGTTGAACGTTTTTGCCCGCGGCGAGTTCACCCCCTTCACCTTCTTCGGCTCGCTTGGCGTGCTGCTCGTCAGCGCGCTGGTAGCCTCGATATTCTTCCCCCGTTTGTTTGGCAAAGGCGACGAGTCGCTTGAACAGCGCATCCTGAGCGACCGGTATGGGGACCGCTTCGAGTATCACGACAAGGTCCGTTCCTTCCTTCAGGAAGCGCAATTCTACAACAATGCCGACCTGCTGCTGAACGATCTGCACGCGCTGTTTGTGAAGACCATTCGCGTGCGCAACTACCACATCATCCTGCTCGACGAGTCCACGCATGTCTTCACCGTCTTCCGTGGCCATCCGAAGGAGGCGCAGGTGCAGCTTCCGGAGCTGCGGGCAGACTCGCCCATTTTTCAGCTGTTTCAGAACACCACGGCGGGCTATCTGGCCTTCAACCTCGCCTACATCATGCCGGGTGAGACCGAGATGGAGCGTGAGGCGCGGCAGCTTCTGAAGCGTTTTGAGCCGGAATTCTGCTTTCCGTTCTTCAGCGGCGACGAGCCGTTTGGCCTGCTGCTCGTCGGCGAAAAAGCCAGCGGGGCGCCCTACACCCCCAACGACCTCATGCTGCTGACCCGGCTGGTGAAGAACCTCAGCCTCATCCTGAACCAGATCCGTTTGAAGAAGCAGGTGCTGCTCGCCGAGGAACTCGAATTGCTGGGGCGCATGTCGCGGGGCATGGCCCATGATCTCAACAACCTGCTCACCCCGGTTTCCACCTTCCTCCAGCTCACCAAGGAGGCTGCAAAGGGCAGCACCGAGGGGGCAAACGAGCTGCTCCCCACCTGCCTGCGCAACGTCGGCACCATTCAGGCCTACGTGAAGGACGCGCTCTTTTTCTCCCAGAATCACACGGTTCAAATTGCCCGCATGCCCATGGACCAGCTCATCCACAAGGTCGTCGAGCTGGCCGAGCCGAAACTCAAGCGCCGCCAGGTGCGCGCCGAGGTGCCGGAGCTTCCCGGCACGCTGGTTGAAATGGATGCGGTGCTGATGCAGCGGTGCTTGGGCAACATCCTGTCCAATGCCATAGACGCTTCGCCTATGGGGGCCACGATCCGGCTCGAATTGCAGAACCTGGCGGCCACGGAGCCGGGCCGTGAGTGGGTGCGGGTGCGCGTCATTGACCATGGCGAAGGCATCAGCCGGGAAAACCTGCAGCGGCTGACCTCTGCGTATTTCACGACCAAGGACTCCGGTGACGAAAACCGCGGCTTTGGGCTTGGCCTCGCCATTTGCCGCAAGATCGTCCACCAGCACGGGGGTAACCTGAACATCTCGAGCGAGGAGCTGAAGGGCACCACGGTCACGGTTGATTTGCCCGTGCGTTTCTCGCAGCCCAACCCGCCCATCAACCTTGAGCTGGAGGTGCAAACGTGAAGACGCTCCTCGTAGTTGCGCCCCAGCCCGGCTTCGCCGAGGCGGTTCGGGCCGTGCTGCCGGCCGATGAATTTCGTGTCCTGCACCACGCCACCGCCTGGACCGCAGATCACCTCCTCAGCCAGGGGGCCATCGACGGCGTCATCCTTGATGTCGAGCTCACGGACGTCCGCCCAATCCGGGCCATCGAGCATCTGCGCCGTGCAATGCCCGGTTGCCCGGTCATTGTTTATGCGAACGCGAGCCAGTGGGAATGGGAGGAGGAGGCTTACCTGCTCGGCGTTGATTACATCCTTGCCAAGCCCGTCCGCGCCCGTCTCCTCACCTCGCTGATGGCCCGTTCTTGGCGGGGCGAGACGGTGGTTCCGCGCCCGTTGCCGCCAGCCCCCGGCGCCCAGCCCCCGGCGGCGGCGGCGCGCAAAGCTGATGCGGCTTTGGGGGCGCTCCGCGATTTCTCGACCATACTCACCCACAGCCTGCAAACCGACGGGTTGCTGCGTGAGTTTCTCCAGCTACTGCGGGAAACCCTTGGGGTGAACCGCGCCGCAATTTTCCTCCGTCCGGCCGAAGAGGGGACCAGCCGGTCCACCCCGCTCCCCGCGGCTTGCGCCTTAGGGATTTCGTCCCAACTGCTCGCTCATTTCGCGCTTTCCTTGCGGGGCGGCATCGGGGCGCACCTCGAACGGCATGCGCGGATCCTCAGATGCGGCAGTGCCGAAGTCATGCAGGATCCCGACATCAGTCGTGAGTTTGAGCTGCTGGGTGCCCAAGTGGCCATACCCATCCATGACCGCGAATCACTGCTGGGAGTGGCGGTCTTTGATGGACGACTGACCGGCGAGCATTTCACCAGCGAGGAGCTCGCCCTGGTCTTCCACCTCCTCGAAGAACTCGGGCTGGCCATCCGGAACACCTGGCTGCATGACGCGCTCGCCGGCCAGCACGGCATGATGACTGACACGTTGGACCAGCTCGGCAGCGCGGTCGTGGTCGTGTCCCGCGACCTGGGCATCCTGCAGGCCAATCTCACCGCCCGCCGCCTCTTTCGCCCTCCCAACGGTCAGCCGGGTGGCACTTTCGACTTCACCGATCTGCCACAGCCGCTGGGCAGCAAGGTTTTCGAGGCGCTGCAAACCGGGGTTACGCCCGCTCCCACCCGGTGCCGGCTGCCGGGAGCCGGTGAAGCCACTTTTCGGGTCGTGCTCAAGCCGTTCCAGCGGCGCACCGCCGCCGCGCCTGAGGCGGTGCTGCTCTTGCTGGACGATGTGACCCATGCCGACCGCGCGCAGCTGATGGAGATCGAGGCTGCGAACTTGCGTCTGGTTCGCAAAATGGCCGAGCAGCTCGCGCATGAGATAGGGAATTCCCTCGTGCCCATCTCGACCAGCCAGCAACTCCTCAGCGAGGCCAAGGATGACCCTGCCATCCGCCAGGAAGTCACCGGCATCATGGCGGACAGCGTTCGCCGGATCGGCCGTTTGGCCCGGCAGATGCAGTATCTCTCCCGGGATGGCCTGCACCGGGTGGAGAACGTGCCCCTGGCCAAGTTGATTGAGGCTGCCTTTCAGGAGGCCCACGCGGACAACCCACGTGCCTCAGCCCGCCTGCAATACGAGAGCGGCGGGCAAGCGTTCACCCTCAACGTGGAGCGCGCCGGTTTGCAGCATGCGCTGGCCGAGGTCCTGCTCAACGCCTTGCAAGCCACCCCTGATGATCAGCCGGTGCAGGTGGTTTCGAGGGCTGAGCAGCGCCCGGATGGTTCTCGCTGGGTGCGCATCGAGGTGCGGGACGCTGGAAGGGGTTTCACGGCCGAGAGCGCTGCGCATGCCACCGATCCCTTCTACACGGAGCGCACGGTTGGCCTCGGTCTTGGCCTGACCGTGACCCGAAAAATTGTCGAACTTCATCGCGGCATCCTGGAGGTCCGGCCTTCCGCACCCGGCACCGTGGGCATCACCCTCCCCGCCGGCAATGCGGACTCGGAACACATCGCGGAGTAGCCCCCAACGGAGCCGGGAGGCCGTTCCGAAGCTCTGGATTTAGGCAGGCCATCACGATCCGCCAACCCGGCTCCGCGGTATTTGAAATTGGACAATTCCCCGGCCAGCGGCCATGGTGCGGGGCAGTTCAATGAGCGCGGACCCCGGTAAACTAGATCCCGAGCTGGAGAGCCTAAAGGCTCAGGTTCAGGCCCTGCATGACAGCGAACGCCGGCTGATGGATACGGTCAAAGTGGCCGCCGGGCTCATGCTGGGATTGGCTGCCATTCTGGTCTTGTTCTCCTGGTTCGCCAGCCACAAGAACTATGAAAGCGACAAGCAGTCCATCCAGAAGGCGCTGGAGACGGCCAACGAGCAACGCTACGCCGCCTTCAACCGGGACCTGGACAACACCCTCAACGCGCGGCTCGCAGCCCGTGAGCAGGCCATGGACCGCAAGATTGCTGAACTGGCCCAGTCCCTCCGTGCTCAACTCGCCGCCGCGTCGGCGGGCGGCGTGTCCAGCAACACGCTGGCGCAGCTGAGCGAGGAAACGAACCAGAAAATCCGGCTGATGACCGATCTGGTTGAGAGCCGCAACGCGCATCCCTTCGGCCTGCTTTATTTCGATTACGCCGTCCGCTCCATCAATGCGAAGAGCTTCCCGGCCGCCACGGAGCACTTTCTCTCGGCCGCCTTGGCGTTCATGCGTGCACGGGACGAGGCCAATCTGACCATCAGCATTTCGCGCCTGATCCAGTTCGGCTTTCCCAACCTCAAGGCGGATGACCTTGCCGCCCGCCCGGCGATTGAGGACAAGTTCGGACTGCTGGTCGAGGGGTTAGAGAAAGCCAATGCCAACGGCCGTCACTCGGTGGCCCTGACGGATTTGCGCCGCGAGTTTCAGGCCGCCCGCAAACGCGGGATGGCCACGAAGTGACTCAGGCCGCCTGTTGTCTGCGGTGGCCGGCCATCATGGCTTCCAAGTAACCGCAAAGAGCTTCCTTGAGTTCCTTGCGGGGGACGATGGCGTCAACGAGCCCGTGGTCGAGCAGGAACTCCGCAGTTTGAAACCCGGGTGGCAGCTCGGCCTGCGTGGTGTCCTTGATCACGCGCGGCCCGGCGAAGCCGATCATCGCGCCTGGTTCGGCAATGATCAGGTCGCCCAAGCTGGCGTAGCTGGCCATGACGCCGGCAGTGGTCGGATGGGTCAGCACGCTGATGTAAGGGAGCTTGTTTTTCGCATGGTAGGCGAGCGCCGCGCTGGTCTTGGCCATCTGCATCAGGCTGAACATGCCCTCATACATGCGCGCGCCGCCGCTCGTGGAGATGATGACCACGGGCAACCCTTTGTCCGTGCCCGCCTCGATCACCCGGGTCAGTTTCTCACCCACTACCGAGCCCATCGAGCCGCCGAGGAAACTGAAGTCCATCACGCCCAGGGCGACGCGCTGGGTGCCGATCTTGCCGATGCCCGTGATGACGGCGTCCTTGAGACCGGTGCTTTTCTTGTAGGCCTCAAGTTTTGAGGTGTAGGTGGCCACCCCGGTAAACTTCAGCACGTCCACGCTGGTCATGCCCGCGTCCATTTCCTCGAACGAGCAGGTTTCGACCAGCGAGTGGATGCGTTCCCGGGAGCCGATGGCAAAATGATGCCCGCACTTGAGGCAGACCTTCAGGTTGGCATCCAGCTCCTTGTCGTAGAGCATGGTGGCGCACTTGGGGCATTTCTGCCAGAGGCCTTCAGGGATGTCGCGCTTGCGGGATTTTCCCGTCGTCAGCTTCGGCTTCTTGATGAAGGACGTCTCCGTGGGGTGGGCGGGAGGCGTCACTGCGGCAGGCACCGCGTCTACATCCTGCAATTTGCGCGTCAGAGAAGATTTGGACATAGGCTTACGCCGACTACATCGCAGGCGTCAGAAACAGCCTGAGGCTGCCAAAACGTGGGCTGCCGTCCAAGGAAATTTCGGGCCGACTGCCGGCCAAGCTGCAGCCCGGTGAGGCCGGGAATTGTCTTCTGTCAGTCAATTTCATCAGGTTCAATTGCTCCGCGACACGCATGAGCGAATTCTGGACCCATGGCACCCGCGCCCGGCAGCCCGGCGACCCGCTCCGCATTCTGTGGCTCAAGACCGGTCCGCTGCACCCGGTGGACACCGGCGGGAAAATCCGCACATTCAACATGCTCCGCGAGCTGCGGCGCAAAAATCCCCTCACCTACCTCTCGCTGTGGCCCGAGGGCACGCCCGAGTCTGCCCGCAAGGACGCCCACCAGTATTCCGACGACCAAATCTGGATCCCGTGGCGGGAGGCTCCCAAGCGTTCGCTGCGCTTCGTTTTTCAGTTAGGCCTCAACTTCGCCGGTTCTCAGCTGCCTTACGCCATCCAGAAATATCTGTCGCGCGCCTGGGCGGCGGAAATCCGCCACCTCGATGGCAGCGGGAAGTTCGACCTCATCGTCTGCGATTTCCTTACGCCGGCGATCAACCTTTACGCTGGCGACCACCGCCCGCAGACCCCCGTGCTGCTCTTCCAGCACAACGTCGAGTCGCTCATCTGGCAGCGGCATTACGAGACGGCCAAGGGCGGCATGCGCCGCTCCTACATGCATGGCCAGTGGCAGCGCATGCGTGCCTTTGAAGCCCGCGCCTGCTCGCTTGCGGACAAGGTCTGCGCCGTCTCCGAGGAGGATGCGCGTCTGCTGCGCGAGCAATTTCAGTTGAGCAATGTCTGCGGCGCGGTGCCCACCGGCGTGGACCTGAGCTTCTTCCAACTCAGCGCTGCGCCGCGCACACCGCGTTCACTCGTCTTCCTCGGCTCGATGGATTGGATGCCCAACATCGACGGCTGCGTGTGGTTCGCCGACGAGATGTGGCCGCTGGTGAAGCAGAAGTTCCCCGACGCCACGCTCACCATCGTGGGCCGCAAGCCCGCCCCCAAGGTGCTCGACCTCGCCGCGCGCGACGCCAGCATCAAGGTCACTGGCACCGTCGATGACGTGCGCCCGCACCTGGCGGCGGGGGAAGTGATGGTCGTCCCGCTGCGGGTCGGTGGCGGCACGCGCATCAAGATTTTCGAGGCGATGGCCACGGGCATTCCGTGCGTCAGCACGCGCATCGGCGCCGAAGGCCTGCCCGTCCAGCATGGCGAACACATCGCGCTGGCCGACACGCCCGCCGACTTCGCAAAGGAGATTTCCTCCCTGTTTGAAAACGCCGACCGCCGCCGCGCCCTCGGTCAGAACGCCCGCGCCCTGGTCGAGAAAAACTTCGGCTGGCCCAGCATCAACGCCGTCTTCGAGCGCTACTGCCGCGAGACCGTGGCGGCGACCCGCCGTTGAACGGCCTTTCCGCTTGCCGCGCGTTTGAGTTCTGTGACTCACTCGCCGCGTGAGCGAAACAAAGAAACTGCGGTTGGGAATTCTTGGTTCCGGCAAGGGCTCCAACATGGTGGCCATTGCCGAGGGCATCGCGGCGGGGAGCGTCCCCGCGGAGGTCGCCGTGGTGATCAGCGACGTGGCCGACGCGGGCATCCTCACGCGCGCGCAGGAGCGCGGCCTGCCGGCGAAGTTCATCCCGCCGGGCAAGTTCCGCACCAAGCTCGACGAGGCGGCGGAGGCTGCCTACATCGCGGCGCTCAAGGAGGCGGGGGTTGAACTGGTCGTGCTCGCCGGCTTCATGCGCATTCTCAAGGGCGAGTTCCTCCGCGCTTTCCCGCAGCGCGTCATCAACATCCACCCCTCGCTGCTGCCGGCGTTCACCGGGTTGGAGGCATGGAAGCAGGCGTTGGACTACGGCGTGAAGTTCACCGGTTGCACCGTGCACTTCGTGGACCAGGGCGTGGACACCGGCCCCATCATCGCGCAGCAGACCGTGCCCGTCCTGAGCCGCGACGACGCGGACACGCTGCACGCCCGCATCCAATTCGCGGAACGGCAGCTCTACCCGATAGCCATCTCCGCCCTCGCGCGCGGACTGGTGCGGGTGGAGGGACGCAAGACGGTGACGCAGTCGGCGGGGTGAACCACGCTCCCCGCTGGCTTGGCGGGCGCTCAACTTTCAGCTTTAAACCTCGGGAGCATGTCCTCCGGCTACATCCACACCTTCTCCGCCGAGGAACAGGCGCGGCTCGTGGCGCAGGCGGCGTTTCTGGAGCCTTACATTTTTCCCACGATTGATTTCTCCGGCTGCGCCCGCGTGCTGGAGGTCGGCTGCGGCGTGGGCGCGGAGCTGCAAATTCTCCGTCGCCGATTCCCGCACGCGCGGCTGACGGGCCTGGATTTTTCGGAAACCCAGCTCGCCAAGGCTCGCGAAGTGTTGCATGCGGAACTCGCAGCCGGCGCGGTGGAACTCCGTCAAGGCAGCGCCTATGAGCTGCCCTTCGCCGACGAAAGCTTCGATGGCGTGTGCCTCATCTGGTTGTTGGAGCATCTCAGCGATCCGGCTCGCGCGTTGCACGAAGCGCGGCGCGTCCTTCGGCCGGGCGGCGTGCTGTCGGTGACGGAGGTGTTCAACGCCGGCTTGCGCGTAGAGCCGACGTGCCCGGCGATGGCGGAGTATTGGGCGGCGTTCAACCGGCTGCAGCGCGAGCTGGGCGGCGCGCCGGACGTGGGGGCGGAGCTGGAGCTGCTGGCGAGGCAGGCGGGCTTTGTGGAAATGCAGTTGCGCGCGCTGCCGGTGCGGATGAACGCGCGCATGGCCGACCCCGCACGCCGCCGTGAGTTTATCGACTACTGGCGGACCCTGTGGTTGAGCGGCGCGGAGCAGTTGCTCGCCCGGAGCGCGGTGACGCCGGCGTTGATCGCGGCAATGCAGGCCGAATTCATCGTCCTGGCGGAGAACCCGGCGGCGATTTACGACTATTCGGCACGGCAGCTTCAGGCTACAAAGCCCGGGGTGTCGGTGTGAAAAAGCCAAAGAAAACCATCGCCTTTCCCCGGCGGACTTGGCAGATAAACCCCTCCACGCGCGTCGTGGAGTCGGCGAAAAAGTATTCGCGCGCCCGGTTGAAGCGGTCCGAGACACGGTCGCGGATCACCGAGCAATGAGTCAGACATGAAGAAAACGGAAGCGAAGCAGACCAAGCCCAAGCTCCGGCTGGGCCTGCCGAAAGGCAGCTTGCAGGACGCCACCATCGAGAAGATGGCCAAGGCGGGCTTCAACGTGCAGGTCAGCAGCCGCAGCTATGTGCCCTACGTGGATGACGAGGAGCTGGAAATCCGCCTCATCCGCGCGCAGGAAATCAGCCGCTATGTAGAACATGGCTATCTCGACGCCGGCATCACGGGCCACGACTGGATTGTTGAGAATGGCTCCAAGGTCCACGAGGTCGGCGAGTTCATCTTCAGCAAGATTTCCCGCCAGCCCACGCGCTGGGTGCTCGCGGTGCCGGAGGAATCCGCCATCAAGTCCGTCAAGGATTTGCAGGGCAAGCGCATCGCCACCGAAGTGGTGAATCTCACGCAGCGCTGGCTCAAAAAGAACGGCGTCAAGGCCGAGGTGGAGTTTTCGTGGGGCGCGACGGAAGTGAAAGCGCACGAACTCGTGGACGCCATTGTCGAGGTCACCGAGACGGGTTCCTCATTGCGCGCCAACAAGCTGCGCATCGTCGAGACCCTGCTCACGTCCACCCCGCGGCTGATCGCCAACAACGACTCTTGGAAGGACGCCTGGAAGCGCAAGAAGATCGAGACGCTTTCCCTCCTCCTGCGGGGCGCTCTCGAAGCCGAGGCCAAGGTCGGCCTCAAGATGAACGTCCCGCGCGCCGGCCTCGCCAAGTTGCTCGACGAGCTGCCCGCGCTTCGCAATCCGACCATTTCGCAGCTCAGTCATCCCGAGTGGGTGGCGGTGGAGACAATTATTGACGAGAAGATCGTCCGCGAGATCATTCCGCAGCTCAAGGCGGCGGGCGCGGAAGGAATCATTGAGTATCCCCTGAACAAGGTGGTATATTGAGCCGTGTTTCGCCGAAGGGCGGTCGCCTAACGACCGTCCAAGGCACCGCAAAGACCAAACTAACGATATGGGTTCACTGAAAAAACGCCGCAAGGCCAAGATCAACAAACACAAACGCCGGAAGAAGTTGCGCCTCAATCGCCACAAGAAGCGCACCTGGCAGAAGTAAGCGCCCCGCGCTTCCTTTACGCTTCGGACGGCACAGCCCTGCTCAGCGGGGCTGTGCCGTCGCTCTTGTCCGGCCAGCTTTCATCATGCGGCCACTTGTATTCAAAACCGTCGTCCTGCTGGTCACGCTCGGTGGCCTGCTGGGCTGTGCATCGGGGAAAAAGCAGTCCGGAACGGTTGCCCTCGGACAGATTCCTCCGGCTCAGGCTCCGCTCTCCAAGGAAGAATTGGAAAAGCGAGTCGAAGCCTTGGCGCGCTTTGCGGCCGGCGTGAGCGGCGAGTTGCGCGAGCAGCCGGACGAAGCCCTCGACAATTTCTACAAGTCGGTCCTCGCCGATCCGACGAATGAGCCGCTCGCGATGGATGTCGCGCGCCGGCTGATCCGTAAGAAGGAAACCGGCAAGGCGATCGAGCTCCTCGGCAAGGTTGCCGCGCAGTCGAAGGCCTCCGGTTTTGTGGACGCACTCCTGGGCGTAGCCTACCTGCAGGCGAATCTGCCCGATCAGGCAATTGCCTCCAGCCGCAAAGCCATCGCCAAACTGCCCAAGTCCATCCTCGGTTATCAAAATCTGGCGCAGATACATCTGCAGGCCAAGCAGCCGGAAAAAGCCTTGGCCGCGCTGGATGAAGCCGCCGCACTGCCTTCCCCTGACATTGCTTTCCTGCTCGACCTCGGCGAGGCGTATCGAAACTACATCGCCGCCCGCCCGCGCGATTTTGAGACGGTCAAGCCGAAGGTTGACGCCGTCCTCGACGCGGCTGCGAAGCTGGAGCCCAAGAGCCAAAACTTGGTCATCCGGCTTGCTGAGCTGTGGAGTTTCGCCGGCGAATACAAGCGGGCAGCCGAGCTTTACGTGAAGTTGATGGAGCGCTTTCCGAACCAGGCCATCCTTCGCACGCGCATTGTGGAATTGTTTCTGCGGGCCAATGATTTCAAGGCCGCGCAGGTGCAGCTCGACGCCATGGTGCGCGACCAGCCCACGAATCCGCTCGCGCACTATTTCCTCGGGGCCATCGCTGCCGAACAGCGGGACTGGGACAAGGCCGTCGAGTGTTACGAGAAGGCGATCCTGCTCAACGAAGACGCGCCCCAGCCGTTCGAACCGGTTTACTACGATCTCGCTGGCGTGCTGATCACTCGCGACGACCCGGAGGATGCCCTCAAGCTGCTGGCCAAGGCCCGGGCCAAGTTCAAAACTTCCTTCCTGTTGGAGTTCTATTCCGCCCTCGCCCACAGCCGAACCAAGGACTATGCCGCGAGCATCAAGCACTTCACGGCGGCCGAACTCCTGGCCAAGCGGGACGAGCCGGAACGCCTCACCGCCCTGTTCTTTTTCCAGGCCGGCACTGCCTACGAGCGGCACAAGGACTTCAAGCAGGCGGAGAACTATTTCCGTCAGTCCCTCAAGCTGGCCCCCGATTTCGCTGAAGCGCTAAACTATCTCGGTTACATGTGGGCCGAGCGGGGTGAGAACCTCACTGAAGCGAAGGAAATGATCGAGAAGGCCTTGAAGCTGGAACCGGAAAACGCCGCCTTCCTCGACAGCATGGCCTGGGTGCTCTTTAAGCTGAAACAGCCCAAGCAAGCGCTCGAGTTCCAGCTTAAAGCTCTAAAGCTCCAAAAAGAGCCTGACGCCACCCTGCATGACCACCTCGGGGACATCTACCTCGCCTTGCAGGAGCCGCAAAAGGCCCGTGACCAGTGGGAAAAATCCCTTTCACTCGAATCCAGCGAGGAGATTCAGAAGAAAATCAGGGCCCTGCCCGCCAAGCCCTGACCCCATGGCGTGGCGCTTTTCCAAGCACTATACTCTCGCTGAGGCCCGGGCGATGCTGCCCCAACTCCGCGTCTGGCTGCCTCAACTCCAGCGACTGCGCCGCGACCTGGCCTCCTACGAACAGAGCACCGAGCCACGCCTGACCGACGGGGATGATTTCGGCGGTGGCAAAGTCAACCAATGGGTGCGCAATTTGGCAGCCTTCAAGGAGCTGCTGGAGCAGTTCAACCGCCGCGACATCCAGGTCAAGGATTTGGACCGGGGCCTGGTCGATTTTCCCGCCATTCAAGCCGGGCGCGAGGTGTTCCTCTGCTGGGAGCTGGAAGAGGACGACATCACGCACTGGCACGACCTCGACTCCGGATTTGCCAGCCGCGAGAAGCTTTGATTCCGCCCAGGCTCACAGCCGCAGGAAGATTTTCCGTTGGTGCAGGAACCGCACGAACGCGAAGATCAGCGCGAAGCCGACCACGGCAATCAGCAGGTTGCCCGCGCCGTCGGCGAGGCTTGCATCCAGCGCCTTCTTCACGTCGCCGCCCACCAGGCGCGTCGCCACGGCTCTGAACTGAATCAGGTTGTTGGCCACGTAGATCGTGATCGAGTTCATGCCGATCCACACGAACGGCTGGCACCAGTCACGCCATTTCCACACGTCCACGATCTGGTAGAACGCCGCCAGCAGCAGCGCGCTGTAGCCGCCCGCCACCAGCACGAAGCTCGAAGTCCAAATCTTCTTCACGACGGGAAAGGACAGTCCCCACGCAAACCCCACGATTAGAGCGCCCGCGCCCGCGCTCAGGAGATAGATAACCTTCCACTTGTCACAGAAATCCTCGCGCCGGAGCCAGACGCCTGCCAGCACGCCCAACAGGCAAGTTGCCACGGCTGGCAGCGTGCTGAGAATGCCCTCGGGGTCGTAGAAGAGGTCATACTTCCGGCCCGGCAGGAACTGGAAATCAAGATGGTTCGCAAGGTTGTGGCCGGGGCCGAACTGACCGGTGGTGCGCTCCTTCGTCTCACGGAACAGTTCCTCCGCCTTGGCCCATGCCCGGCTGCCGCGCGTGGCGGAGGGGTTGGTTTCGGATTTCAGCGCGATGGCGCCCCGGGCGTCGCCCCGTTGCTCCGCGAGTTCCGCAAGCTTTGCCTTTTCGAGAGTGATGTTCCGTATGGGCACAAAGTTCAGCAGCGCCCAGTAGCCGATGAGAATTCCCGCGATGATGCCGGCGAGCGCCTTCATCCGCGCGCCGACGAAGCAGAAGATCAGGCCCGCGCCCAGATAGGCGAGCCCAATGCGCTGCAGCACGCCCAGCAGCCGGATGTCGGGCCACTCCTTGCTCAGGCCGCCGGAGTAGATAATTCCCAGCACCCACAGGAGCGCGGCCCGGCGCACGACGCGTTGCAGCGCGCCCGCGCGGCCGTGAAGCTGCGTCTCCTTCGTCAGCGAGAACACCACCGACACGCCGGAGATGAAGACGAACAGCGGGAAAATCAGGTCGTAGAACGCGAAACCGTCCCAGTCCTTGTGGCGGAACTGGCTGGCGACCCAACCAAACAATGTCCACGCCTGTTCGCTGCTCCCGGACATTTTGCCCGCCGTGGTCACCACGAAGTCGCCGCCCAGGATCCAGAACATGTCGAAGCCCCGGAGGGCGTCGAGCGACATTATCCGCTGACCGCCCGGGACGGACGGCTGCGGGTTGGCGGCGGGCGCGGCGGTGGCGGTGCTCATGCGTGGGGCGAGACTATCACGCGCGGCGATCCGGTAAAATGTGCATTTGTAAGCCGGGCCACCTGTGGCACATTGCGCTCAACCAAAACCTAACCTGTGCGCCATGAAGACTTCGTCTGCCGGCCTCTGCACGCCGCCCACAATTGCCGATCTGTTCCGCACCCGCCGGGAGTTTCTCGCGCAGTCCGGCCTTGGTTTTGGCGCGGTCAGCCTCGCCGCGCTCACGGGTCTCGGCCTCCTGCCTGCGCTGCCGGGACACGCCGCCGAGGTCAACCCCACCTCGCCACTCGCCCCGAAAAAGCCGCACTTCACACCCAAGGCCAAACGCGTGCTGCACATCTTCGCGCAGGGTGCCCCTTCGCACCTCGACACTTGGGATCCGAAACCGGAGCTGGCGAAATTCGACGGCAAGTCACTGCCGGGGGGCGGCACCGGCTTCGCGTCGCCGTTTCAGTTCCCCAAGCAAGGGCGCTCCGGCCTTGAAATCAGCGAAGTCTGGCCCGCCCTCAGTCAGCACGCGGACAAGCTCGCCGTCCTGCGCTCCGTGCATACGGACATCCCCGCGCACGACCAGGCGACCATCTTCTTCAACACCGGCTCGCTGCGCTTCACGCGGCCCAGCGTCGGTGCGTGGGTGCTCTACGGTCTCGGCAGCGAGAACCAGAGCCTGCCCGGCTACGTGGCGCTTTCGCCCGGCAACGTGGACGCGCAGAACCTCCGCTCCGCCTTCCTGCCCGGCGCGTTCCAGGGCACCGCGGTCAACTCCACTCGCAACCGCCCGGAGGAACTCATTGAGAACATCCGCAACAGGTTTGTCTCCCTGCCCGAGCAGCGCCGGCAGCTCGATCTGCTGCACCAGCTCAATGAAGTTCATGCGCAGAAGCTGCGGAAGGATGGCCAGCTGGAAGCCCGCCTGCAGGCGTATGAACTCGCGTTCCAGATGCAGATGGAGGCCGTGGACGCCTTCGACCTGACGAAGGAACCGCAGGCCATGCACGACCTCTACGGCACCAACACGCAGCAGGGCCGGCAGATGCTCATCGCGCGGCGGTTGCTTCAGAAGGGCGTCCGCTTCGTGCAGGCCTGGCACGGCGGTTGGGACCATCACAACAACATGGTCACCGCCATGCGCAACACGGCGGGCGCGATCGACCGGCCCTTTGCGGCGCTGCTCACCGATCTCGCGCAGCGCGGAATGTTGAACGACACGCTGGTCATCTGGGGTGGCGAGTTCGGCCGCACCCCGGCGGCGGACGGCAATGCGATGGGTAATCCCGGCCGCAATCACAACGCCCGCGCCATGTCCGTGGTGCTAGCGGGCGGCGGGGCAAAGGGCGGCATCGCCCACGGCCAGACTGACGAGCTGGGCGCGGCGGCGGTCGAAGACAAGGTCCACATCCACGACCTGCACGCAACCATCCTGCACCTGCTGGGCTTCGACCACGAGAAGCTGACCTTCCGCCACAACGGCCGCGACTTTCGGCTTACGGATGTTTACGGGAACGTGGTGCAGAAGGTGGTGACATAGGCAATCGCGATGGAGGAAACTGGTCCACTGCGGCATCACGTGCAGGCCCACCTAACGCGGATGCACGGGTTCTTCGTCACTTTCATCGTGCTGCTCGCGGTGTTTGGTTCGGCACTATGCGCTTTCGGCTATTTCCTCGCGCTGCGCGAGCGGGGCGATTTTGGAGCGGTGGCAATGTTGGCTACCGCTTGGTTGAACTTGGCTTTTCCTCTCGGCACGATCTGCGTTTTGATTCACCACGCCACGCCCGGCGCGGTCAAACGCAGGCCAAACTTTCCGAAGTGGCTCGAAATCACTTTCTGGATCAACTCTCTGTGCTGGTTCTCCTTTGCATTGAGCCAATGGTGCCCCGAATTCGGCTCGTTCACCGCTTCCTTGTGGTGGCTCGAACCGATCAGGTGGCTATGACCTGGGCAAGGGCACTGCAATAAAGGCTCAGCTCGCCGAGCCGCTTTTCCCATCAAGCAGGTAAGAGCGCACTTCGCCCATGCCCTTGCAATGGACGGTGCCGCGCGCAGTCACTTTGAAGTGGTTGCGCAGGAGGCGCCGGGTGCCTTCGGAAAGGTGGATGCGGTCGGGGAGGCCGTTGGACTGCATCCGACTGGCGAGGTTCACCGCCGTGCCCCAGAGGTCGTAGGTGAACTTCTTGCGCCCGATGACGCCGGCCACGACGGGGCCGGTGTTCAGGCCGATGCGCACGCGGATGTTGATGCCGGAATCGCTGTTCAAGTCGCGCACGCTCGCGAGCATCTCCAGCGCCATTTCGGCCACGGCCTCCGCATGGTCGGCGCGCGGCAGCGGCAGACCGCCCACGACGAGGTAGCTGTCGCCGATGGTTTTGATCTTCTCGAGACTGTGGCGTTCGGCGAGGCGGTCAAAGCGGGAGAAGAGTTCGTTCAGCAGGGTAACGAGGTCTTCCGGGTCGGTCTCATTGGCCAACGTGCTGAAGTCCACAATGTCGGCGAAGAGGACAGTTACTTCGGCGAATCGGTCGGCGATATGGCGTTCACCTTGCTTGAGCCGATCAGCGATGGGTTGCGGAAGAATGTTCAGCAGCAGGCGCTCGGACTTTTCCTTCTCCATCTCCAGCAGTTGTTTTTCATGCTGTAGCTGCATGAGCCGGAGCCGGTCGAGGTCGCGGAGGCGTTTGCGCTCCAAGGACGAATTCACGCGAGCCCGCAAAATCGTCGAGTTAACTGGCTTGGGTAAAAAATCTTCCGCCCCCATTTCAATGCAGCGAGCCACGGCTTCCAGCTGGTTGATGCCCGATGCGACTATCGTCGGCAGATGGCGCAGAAACGGATCATCCTTGATGGCTGCCAGAAGAGCAAAACCGTCCATTTCGGGCATTTGCAAATCTGTGATCAGCAGATCGAACTCGCGCTGGCGCAGCACATCGAGCGCGTCCTGGCCGTTGGAGGCCTCGGCCAGATTGGCATAACCAAGGCTGCGGAGCATCAACAGGAGCACGGAGCGCATGGCATCCTCGTCGTCGACCACCAGAATGCTTGCATCGCGGATGTATTGGTCTGATTCCGCCCGCTGCAGCTCCAAGGCCAGCTCCGGAGTGAGGCCCGCGTGCAATTGCGCTCGCAAGAGTCCAAACGTGCCTTTCTCTTCGTCCCCAGGTGCTGACATGCGCTCGCTGAAAGCCATTCTTGAAAAGTGAGTGGTAACGTGCGGGCGCAAGCTTGCGTTCAAAGTCTCGACGCGTCATCCAAAAACCAAGCTGCAGAAATCCTGCTTGCCCCTCCGCTGGGGGCTGGCGGACAATCTCGTTCGTGTTTCCTAGCAGTCGCGGCAAAACAACTAGTTTCTTGGTGTTGGGCGGCGCTTGCCTGGCTGGCGGCCTGCCAGCGATGGCGCTAGGTATTCGTATTGCCGATCAGGATCCGTTTGCCACAGCCCGCGGAAATGCCTTTGCGGCGACGGCAGATAATCCCTCGGCAATCTATTATAACCCGGCGGGATTGACCCAACTCGAGGGGCATCATTTCCGGTTCGGTTCCTACGCCATTTCCTTGAATTTGCAGTATACCTCGCCGACGGGCGCGCAGTTTGACACTAAGAGCCGCGTGGATTTCGTTCCGCAGCTTTATTACGCCTACGGGATGAAGGAGCTGCCTTTGGCTTTTGGTGTGGGGCTTTACTCGCCTTATGGATTGGCGCTGGAGTGGCCAAACAATGGCACTTTCGGGCCGGTTTACGGCAAGATGACCTACCTCACGCTCAATCCGGTGGCGGCGTGGCAGGTGCACCCCACGCTGTCGGTTGCCGCCGGGTTGACTTTGAATTACGCGCAGACCGAGTTGCGGCAGCAGGCGGCAGCCTTTGCGCCGAACAGCATCAACCGGTTCCAAGGGGAAGACATCGATGCCGGTTTTAACTTGGGCCTCATGTGGCGTCCCTTCAAGCAGCACTCCTTCGGGGTCAACTACCGCAGTCCCACCACGCAAAACTTCGCCGGCAGTTCGCGGACCACGGGAACCGGCGTAGCCGCGATTGATGTGGCGGGGCCTGCCAGCACTGGGTTCCCTTTCCCCCGGCATGTTGTGTTGGGCTATTCGTTCCGTCCCACGCCGGACTGGAATCTTGAGTTTAATGCCGACTGGACGCAATGGGACCGGCTCACGACGGTTCGTTTTGTCCAGCCCGGGGGGACGTTCAGCGTGCCTTTCAACTGGCGGTCTAGCTGGTTCTACGAGTTTGGTGTTACCCGCAAACTAGCTGACGGGTGGCGGGCGAGCATGGGCTACATTTTCAGCGAAAACTCCGTGCCCGATGCCAATTTTTCTCCGCTGGTTCCGGACTCCGACCGGCACATCTTCAGTATCGGTGTCGGTCGCCAGCAGGCCCGGCTCAACTGGGATGTAGCTTACCAGCTGGCCTGGGGACCCAGCCGCACTGTGTCTGGCAATACGTTGGCCTTCCCGCTCCCACCTCCGGCCACTTCTGCCAATGGTCGTTATTCCTTCCTCAGCCATGCCCTCACTGCTGCGGTCAGCTTTGGATTCTGACGCCGCACCGCCGCGTCCAACCCTGCTCATCGTGGATGATGAGGAGGGGCCGCGACAGTCCTTGCGCGTGGTCTTCAAGGACCTCTACGACGTGGTGCTTGCCGACAGCGGGCCGCGTGCGCTGGAAATCGCCAGGAGCCGGCGTGTGGACGCGGCCGTGCTCGACATTCGCATGGCTGGCATGTCCGGCACCCAGCTCCTGGAAGAGCTCAAGCGGCTGGATTCCGCGATTGAGGTCGTGATGCTCACCGCCTACGAGACGTTGGAAACGGCCCGCGAGGCGCTTCGTCACGGCGCCTGCGATTACCTGACCAAGCCCTTTGAAATTCCCACCATCCGGGATGCCGTGGCCAACGCACTGCAACGGCGTGCGCTAGCGGACACGATGACGGAAAGTGCGCGGCGCGTGCAGGAACTCCGCGAGGAGCTGCGGAACCTTCAGGTGCAGGGCGAAATGGCCCGCTCGCAAAATGAGATCTATGCCAGCGTCATGCATGACATTGGCAGTCCGCTTACCGCCGTCTCGGTCATGCTGCAGATGGTCAGCATGGATTTGGAGTCTTCCCGCGGCGCGGCCACGAACTCCGTGCGAGAGCAGTTGACCCGGGTGAACCAGCAGGTCGCGCGGTGCATGGATATTTCGCGCCGGTATCTCAACTACGCCCGGGAGCGTTCGGCACAAAAGCAGTCGGTTCGCCTCAACCAAGTTCTTGCTGACGTCCGAGATCTGCTGCATGCGCATCCGTCGGGCAAAGGGCACCAGTTCATGGTGCAGACCATGCCTGCCGATTTGACGATCCGCATGAACGGCACGGACTTGATCCAAGTGCTGCTAAATCTCGTTATCAATGCGTTCCAAGCTTCCTCCAGCCCGCTGCGGGTGGAGGTGGTTGGTGAGTATCATGATGACGCCCTCCCACCCGACATGCTCGCCAACTCTCCCAAGAGTTTGTTTGTCCGAGGGGAAGGATTCTTGAACGAACCACCCTTGGTGGCCCTGCGCGTAAGCGACACTGGCCCGGGCATTCCGGAAACCATCTTGCCGAAAATATTCGAGAGCTACTTTACCACCAAGTCGCCTGGCGAAGGCACCGGGCTCGGCCTGGCAATCGTGCGGCGGCTGGTGGCCCAGGCCAAGGGCGCCATCCATGTGCGCACCGAGGCCAGACAGGGGACAACCTTCACCGTAGTTTTACCCGTAGAAGTGGGGTAAAGCCCGCAACCACGGCTAGGAGGTGCTCTGGGAATACTCCTCTTCGAGCTTCTTTGCGCACTCCGGACAAATGCCGTGCGAGGCTTTCACCCCGGTTTGCTGGGCGAAGTGCTGCTCGATGGTCAGCCACTTCTGTTCGACTTCGATCTTCCGGCACCACGCACACACGTGGAGGAAAGACTCGAGGTAGCTCAAACGAGAAACAATGAGATAGATCTTATAGGCGGAGAAAATCCACAGCAGGATCACCACTCCAGACTTCGTGGACACTTCCAGATACGACTCGGTGTTCTCGTCCCCCACGCCCAAATGCTGCCAGATGCTGAACAGCTTGTCGGCCCACAGGACTACCACGATCGTAAAAAAGCCAAGGGCGTGCCAGAACAGGGCCTTGTGCCAATGTATTTCCTGCTTTGGCGGTGGGGCAGTCTTTTTCTCAATAAGGCTGGTGCCCGTATCCGAAGACGCGTCCATTTTTGATGTTGGTGACCACCGGCCTATTTTCGTTGCCTGATCCAGCGGCGGGGTCTCGCCCGATCTGCCATCAGTAGCCGCAAACAACCGCATCCGGTGATGCGCCCAGCATTCCTTCGTGCCGTGGAAAAGCGAGCCAAAAAGACGTCTTGTAAACCGATAAAGTATAGTAGGTCCATTCAGGGCCACCTACAATTTCAGCAAACTGTCGGGGGGACAATTGCCGAGCACATTCAGCAACTCGGCCATGGTCCACACTTGATTCCCCTCGCTGAGATAATCAGCCGCTCGACCATGCTCCCAAACCGCGCGGCGGATGCTCCGGCCCGCGTCGGACCGAACCAAGGGCTGTGCCAGCCAACCGCCGAGGTATCCGGCGAGCACGTCCCCGCTGCCGCCTTGAGCTAGTCCGGCATTGCCTGAGGAGTTGATGAAAATATCGCCGTTTGCGCGGCCAACCAATGTGTGCCTGCCTTTGAGGACCACCCAGCAACCTCCGAGGGCAAGGGAGATTTCACGCAGCACGACTTCCCGGTCTGGAGAAAGGCCGGTCTTGGGCACACCCAGCATCCTTGCCGCCTCGCCTGGATGAGGGGTGACTACCCGCAAAGCGCCCGCAGGGATTGGGCCGCGCGGCAGCCAGGCTAACGCGCTGGCATCCGCGATCACGGGCAGCGGCGATGTTCGCCAAAGTTCCATGGCTTCAGCGGCCAGGTTCTCAGAAACATCACGGCCAGCTAGCCCCGGCCCGAGCACGATGGCCGAGCACGATTTCGGCATTGCCTGATCCTTTGCCCACGGATGCACCATGGCCTGAGCCAATTGAGCAGCGACCGCAAGGTAAGCCCCTTCGGTCGTGAACACGCTGACCAGTCCGGGCATCGCCCGCAGAGCCCCTCGCGCCGCTAGCACGGCCGCACCGTGATACCCCACACTTCCGGCGATGATTGCTAGGTGGCCGAAAGTTCCCTTGTGTCCGTCCGGCGGACGCGGTGGGGGGAAGCCGGCAAAATCCGCAGGCAAAGTCCAATTTAGCGCCGTCGCGAACGGGCACGGCACCAGTCCGATGTCCGTAGCGACTTCAAGCCGTCCGGTGAACGGCGTGGCCTCTGTGCGCAGCAGCCCTTGCTTCATCGCGCCGAAAGTCACGGTCACCGTTGCTCGCACGGCACCACCGAGCGGCTTGCCGGTATCCGCATCCAAGCCTGAGGGCACATCCACCGCTAGGATGGGCACGCGCGACTGGTTCAGAGCCGCGACGAGCCGAAGCCAATCGTCCGCCAGCGGTCGGCTCAGGCCGATGCCGAACAAGCCATCCACGATCAGCGCGCCGGAAAAATCTTTCACCGCCGCCAGCACCGCCGCCGGGTCCGTCACGTTGATCACTTGCACCCGCCGGCCGGACAAACCCTCTGCTGCGAAGCGCGCGTCGTCGCCGTTGTGCCCTTTGCCGGCCAGCACCAAGACTTCCGCGCCCGGCGGCGTGAGTTTACGAGCCATCGCCGCCACTGCAGCACCTGCTCTGCGCATCACGGATTCTTCGCCCACGCCCGCTGTCCAGGTCGCCTGCTCCCACTCGCGCATTTGAGCGATGCTGATGACGGGTGTTGCCATGGGGACATTAAACGCCGGGTCCGTCCGCCGTGCAACGCTGCGGCCAGTCCGCGCGCCTCACTTCGGGAACGCGCCGGTGTGGCACTTGTGGCAGTCGAAGTCGGAGTAAGGCGCGTCCACGTGGAAAAAGTCGTGGCCCGTGCTGCTGAGTTTTTGCAGGTCCGCGCCGCTGCCCTGCGCGAGGATGACATGGCAGGAGTTGCAGTCGCTGGCCTTGAGCGTGCGTTTGCCGTCGGCGGTCTTGTGCTGGCCGTCGTGGCAGCGGAAGCAGCCGGCCCAGTCCTTGTGGCTCAGGTGCTCGGGATACGCGCGCCAGTCGGCCTTCATGCCGGGGAAGAAGTTGCCGCGATAAATGCGCTGTGCCTCGGCCACGAGCGCGTCGGCCTTGGGGTGACTGGGATACGCAGTGCGGAGCGAAGTCGAAATCTTCTGCAACGCTTCGGCCTCGGTCGAATACGGCGCGGTGAGCGCGGCGACGATGTTGGACTTCACCCAAGTCATCGAGGCATCCAGCCGGCCGGTGGCAAGCGCGATGTCCACGGCGTCGTTGGGCGACTGGAAGCGATGTGCGGGGCGGTTGTGGCAGTCGAGGCAGGACATGGCGCGCAGCGGACCGTTCGTTGCGCCGCCTTTGAAGCTGGGCGTTTGAAACTCGGTGACTTCGCCTTTGGGGCCTGTCATCCGCACCCACGGGATGCTGGCGTCGTGCTCGCCGGCGGTGATGAATTCGATCTTGTTGGCAAGGTTCATGTGCCAGTGGATGCCGCCGACCGGCCCATGCGCGGGATCACCACCCCCGACGTTGAGGAGGAGCCGGACGGTGTAGGCGGTGTTGGTTTCGTCCGCGAGGAAGCGGTGGTGGGTGCGCTCGACCGTGCCCGTGAATTTCTGCGGCCAGTGGCATTGTTCGCAGGTTTCCTGGGCGGTGCGCATCCGCTCGCGGGGCGCGTGGATGGGCCGGTCGAAGTTGCGCAGCACCATGCAGGCGAGCTGGCGCACGCCGTTGATCTTGGTCTTCACATAGGCTCCCGCACCGGAACCCACGTGGCATTCCACGCAGGCCACGCGCGCGTGTGCCGAGTGCTGGTAGGTGACGAACTGCGGTTCCATCGGTTCGTGGCATGCCTGCCCGCAGAACTGCACGGACTCGGTGTAGTGATAGGTTTCGTAGCTGCCCAAAGCGGTGATGAAGAGAAACGCCACCGTGCCGGCGACGAATCCGGCCAGCAGCTTGCGGTCGCGGGGCCGCGCCAGATCAATGGTCAGCACCATGTGCGCCGCGCCCGTTTGGCTTTGGCGCTCATGCCGGCGCTGCAACCACTGGCCCAACGCCATCAGCACCACACCGCCGAACAGGAATGCCGGCGAAACGACGTAAGTGAGGAGGCCGAGATACGGGTGCCCGCGTTTGGACAACAGGTCGAATGCCATCAGCAGCAGAAACGCGAAGAAGCTGCTCCCCGCCAGCACCATGCCGGCAAGGCTCAACCAGTTGCGGTGCATGCCGGGGCGGCCGGAGGGCGGGCCGGGCGGTTCACTCATGGCGGGGCAGGGGAGGCGGCCTATTTCTTGAACGCCCGCATGTGGGCGATCAGCGCCTTCATCTCATCCTCGGACAGCTTGTCCTTGAAGGGTTTCATGACCTCCTTGCCCTTCACCTGCATGCCATCCTTGAGCGCCTTCAAGGCGGCGTCATCCTTCATTTCAGCCTGCACCTTGGCATCGCGGTAATCCTTCGCGCCGGACTGGCGGCCCATGCGCGTGTTGCCGCTGCCGTCGGGGGCGTGGCAGGAGGCGCAGTGCTTGGTCCAGTTGGCCGGGGCGTCGGCTGCCCAGGACGTTGGTGTGGTGATCAGCACGGCGAAGGCCGCGAGGGGAAGCAAGGATTTCGTTTTCATGGCTTTAACAGATTGCATCTAAAACCGGTAGGTGATGGTTGTAAACACCAGGTGAGCGTTGTAGCTGTCCAGGCCGCCCGAGGTCTCATCGCTGTGGGCGAAATAGCCGTAGCTGATCGACCCGCGCACGGTGCGGGTGAAGTTGCGGGTGAAACCGGCGTTCACCGCATGGTCTCGCGCGCTGGTTCCGTAGGGCATGCTCAGGCCGGAGTTGTTGATGAAGTTGTTGGCCCGGTAGAAAAAGTAGTTGGCCTGAAAGTCGGTCTTTTCGTTTACCACGAAAGTAAGTGCCGTGCCGGCCTGCCAGTAGTCATTCCGCGCATCTGTCACCAGGCCGGCGGCGGCCCCGGTCAAAGCAGTCGCAGGGGTGGTGGTGCTGTCGAGCGCGTAACTGAAGGTCCCCTGCCAGAACAGCCGCGGCCAGGGCACCCAGGTGAGCGACTGGCTGATGATGTGTGCGGTGGTGCGCGCGCTCTCGATCCCCGGCAGTGCCCCGCCGAAGGTTTCGAGCGTAGAAATTTGGAAGTCGTAGCGGGTGACCGAGGTGATGTTGGGGCGTGGCCGCCAGGTCGCGCGCAGGTTGAAGTCGTCGGTTTGGAAGCCGTTTTCGACGATGTAGGCTGGATAGCGGTCCGTTCCGGCGATGTTGGAGGTCGAGTCCACGAGGTGGTTGTAATTGTTCTTCCGCTGCTGGTGGTAGAACTGCGCCGCGAAGTGCAGCCGGCGCAGGGGATACCAGTTCATTCCGATGGAGTATTTCTGCGCAAACCGCTCCGAGTCCGTGCTGCGCGACACGCCGATGGTGCCGGCCGTGAGGTCCTGCTCGAGCTCACGCAGATATCCCTCGCTCTGCGTCCATTCGCCGCGCGCGTAGAAAACCCAGTTGGTCAGGCCAGTGTAGCGCGCTTCGAGCGCCTCCGTCAGAGTGGTGTAGCCACGTTGTCGTTGGTTCAGGGCGAGGGCAGAGGAAGCTGGGAAGCCCGCCCCGGTGCCGGTGGTGTTCTCGGTGAACTGCGTGTTGCCGGTGGTGTCGAGCTTCTCGGCACGCACGGATGGCACCAGCACCCAGTCCTCCGCCGGTTCCACCCGGAGCGCGAGATTCATGACATACTGGTCGATGATCGAACCTCCCACGAGGTTCACAAACCCTTCGTCGCGCGCCTGCTTGCCGGGGTAGACGCCCGCATACGGAACATCAAACGCGCCACCGTAAATCCGGCTGCCGCCGACGTCCGTGTTCAACCGGGTGTAGGAATATCCCGTCGTCAGCATAACCGCGTCGTTGAAGCGTGACTCGGTAAAGGCCCGGGCGTTGAACAGGTCAGATTCGTAAACATCCCGTTGCGTCACATAGCGGCTTGCGGCTTCGCCAGGCCGGCGGCGCTCGTAAAAGCCATTGTTGTTGTCGACCATTTCGACGCGCAGCCCGAGGCCCACATCGGTGCGTCCGAAGGCCTGTCTGGCGTTGGCTTCGATCCGGTCGCGTTTTTCATCGAGCGTGCGAAAGCTGGGCACCATGCCGCGCTGCGTCGCGCCCTGCGTGGAGTCACCCCAGATTAGGGAGTCTTTCGTGCCGTTGCGATAGGAGTGGGTATACTTCAGCGTCAAGACCGGACCGTTCGGGGGCGTCAGGCCAGCTTCGATCCAAACTTCCCCGCGCTCGACGGCGTAATCCTCGTTATAGAGCGAAAACCTCGCGCCCGTGGCTGGATAGTAACCGCCGCTGCCATCATACCATTTTCGGAATTGGTGGAATCCACCACGCACGAAGCCGATGTCCGGGTCTGCCACGCGCAGGCGCAGGGAGTAATCCTCGCCGCCATACATCGCGCCACTGTCCAGTTCGAGTAAGCCTTTTTTTCCCAGGAACCGTTCGTAGTGAAATTCCTGCAGGCCCCCGATGAAGCCCCGGCGGGTGCCCCAGCGCTCCTGGAATTGAGTCTGATCGCCGCTGGTGAACGCGCCACCGATGCCTGTGGTGATCCAATTCACGGGCTCTTCACCGGACGCTTCGGCGGCGGGCTTGGCCTCCGTGACCTTGTTCGTCGTGGTTGTCTGCGCCCACGCGTCCTCCCCCACCCAGAGCATCAACGCAGGGGCCAGACTAACCGCCCTTCGGAAAAGTCTTTTGAGCAAGGCATTCATGGCGTATTCCCCTCAGAACCGGAGTGATGAGCCAATGTTTGAGCCGTGCACCGCCTCGTGGCAGCCGCCGCTGAAGCAGCTGCCGCGCGTCAGGAGTGCCGTATGATCCCGGCCGCCGATGAACACCGAGCCCGCTGCCGCCTGCTGCTGAAAGTGGCACTTCAGGCACAGCGTCGAATTGCGCTCCGTCAGCATCTTGCGGTTAACCGAGCCATGCGGCTTGTGGCAGGCGGTGCAGCCCTCCCGCACGGCCTCGTGCTCAAATACAAACGGCCCGCCCTGTGCGGTGTGGCATTTCGCGCAAGTTTCATGCTCGGAGGCGAGGTGGGTGCCGCCGCCCGCAATGGCTGATCCTTTGTGCGGGTTATGACAGTCGCCGCAGCTCATTTTCCCCTCGGTGACGGGGTGATGGTGCGGCAGGGCAAATTCGCCGCGCTTGTCCAGATGGCATTGGAAGCACGTGTCCGAATCTCGGCGGGGATTGAGGATGTTGCTTCGTCCACCGCCGGCCTGGGCGTGCAGGCTGCCGGGGCCGTGGCACGCTTCACAGCCCAGATACATCGCGTTGGTGCCCTTGGCCTGCAATCGCGCGTGACTCGCAGTCTTAAAGTCCTTCACCAGCTCCGCGTGGCATTGCGCGCAGTTTTCGTTGCCTACGAATTCCGCTCCCGGAATGGTCAGCGGGGTGACCACCGTGCGGGAGACCGAGGCGCACGAAATCATGGCTGCCGAGCCCACCATCGCTATGGCCACCACGCACCATCTCGCCAGTTGGGCAAACCGTTCGCGGCCGTGCTGGACTTGGGGATCCCGCTGACTGGCAGGATGGTTAGCATTCACGCCGTCACAATGCCGAGAGTCCCGAAAACCGGCTAACCATCCGTTGACCAGAGCTGTGCAGCAAATGGTATGAAGCCCAATTCCCCTCGGCGGCGACTCAACGCCGACGATCGCTCAGGGACCTGAGTGGTCCTGTTTTGAGACGCAAAAATTGGCTTTGCCGGTTGCCGGCTTGCCCCCCCCCGTCGACGCCGAGATGCTCTGGCTCCACCCCACTGGCGCATTCAGGTGGCCGCCTGCGACGGGCCGCGTTCCCGTGAGACTCCTATTTCTCCAGCGGCGGACGTTTGCCATCCGTGCTTGGGCTGCTGCCGCGGGCCTTCATGCGGTCGGCGAGCGCGGCGGCTTCCTGCCGATCAATGACTCCGTCGCGATTAGCGTCCGCCGTTTCAAAAACGACCTGTAAGCTCTCAGGCAGTTCGGCCTTGGTCAGTTTGCCGTCGTTGTTCTTGTCGTTCTGAAACAGGCGCTGGACAAAATCATCCCCACCTTTCGAGGCGGGACTGCCCGTGGCCTTCTTGCCATCCGGTCCCCCGGGTTCGCCGCCGGGGGCCTTGTTGGCTGGACCGCCGTAGTTTTTACTTCCGGGCTGGTTGCCAAAATTGCCCTTGCTACCGGGGCCCCCCGCGCCACCGCCAAATCCACCGCCAGTTGGGCGCGCTGGTCGGAACTCATCCTCGGTCAGTCGGCCGTCCCCGTTGCGATCAAGGCTTTTCAGGACGGCCGCAGCGTTCGCGAGTTCCTTTGCGTCGATGATGCCGTCGCCATTGGCATCAAGCGCCTGTTCCAGCGGGTGTTGGGGCGGACGAAATCCTTCCGCGCCTCCGCCCCCGAAGTTCCCGCCTTGCCCACCGAATCCGCCTCGCTGTCCGGGCGGACCTTTTTGTCCCGGACCACCCTGACCAAATCCGCCCGGCTGAGGGCCTTTGGGTTCCTGAGCGATCAGGGTGAACGCGGCGGCAAACAGTGAGAACACGGTTAGCTGGGTGGTTTTCATAAAGCTTGGGCTCACGGCTTCGCGAGGCAGTAGAGGTATTTGTCCGAGCGGAGGAACAGTTCTTTGCCGCTGACCGCGGGGGTGGCGTTGAATTGCGACGAGTCGGCGGCCAGTGAATTGTGCGCCAAGAGCTTGAACTCCGGTCGTGCGGCGATGACGAACGTTCCGTTGCGCCGGCTTACAGCGTAGAGGTTTCCGCCAGCCAGCACTGGTGAGGCATAGAATGGTTTGCCGCCGCGGCCGGTGGCGCTTGCGCCCGGGAGTCGCTCCTTGAAGACCAGTGCGCCCGACTGGGCGTCGAGGCACAGCGCGAAGCCCTGATCAGTGACAACATACAAGCGGCCCTCGTGGAGCACGGGGGTGGGCACGTAGGTGCTGTCGCGCGTCTGCCACAGCCGGTGTGTGAACGTCACGTCGCCCTTGCCGCCGGTTCTGACAGCGACCGCACCCAACTGCGGAAAGCCGCCAAATGCGAAGACGACGCCCTCGCCCACAACGACGCTGGGCGCGATGTTGCCCGGCATGCCCGTGGCAGCAAACCAACGCAGCTTGCCAGTCTCCGGATTCAATGCCCACAGCTCCTCGGGCAGGGCCAGGACCAGTTCCGGCTGCGCAGGCGAACCAGCAAAAGCGGGGGTGCCGAAAACGTATTCGAGTGCGGAGCCGGCGGCGCGCCAGACCTCCTTGCCGGTCTGCTTGTCGAGCGCGATGATCGCGTGCGCCTCCTCCGAAGCAGTGAAGATGACCGTGTCCTTGTGCAACACCGGGCTGGCGGCAGAGCCCCAGTTTTTGGCATTCGCGCCGGTTCCCAGCTTCACGTGCCAAAGTAGTTCCCCCGCGAAGTTATAGGCCGCCGCTCCGCCCCGGCCGTAATAGACGAAGACCTTGTCTCCATCGCTTACGGGCGTGTGGCTGGCGTAACCATGCTCGGGCAGAAACCCCTCGAATGGATCGATGGTCAATTCTCCCGGGAGAGGCTTCGCCCACTGAATTTTTCCACTGGCGCGGTCCACACACAGCAACTCACGGCTCAGGTTGCTCTTCTCCTTGGTCGCGCCATAACCAGTCCAGCATGTCAGGAAAATGCGGTTTCCGGCGAGGATGGGACTGGAAGTGCCCGGGCCCGGAAGTTCGGTTTTCCACTTTAGATTCTGGGCATCGCTCCACGTGATGGGGGGAGCCGAGCCAGGCGCGTAGCCGGAACCGTTGGGACCTCGGAAGCGCGACCACTCTGGCTCGGCGGCACGGCTGGCAAGCGGGTGGGCGCAGGCCAGGGTCACTGCGAACATCAGGCACCAGCGCGCGAGTCGTCCGCACGGCGGGTTGAAATGAAAAAACGTGTCGCGGGCGGCTGTCATGGGGACTGGGGTTGAAATTGCGGCGGAAAGGAGCGCTGGAGGATCTGGTCGATCTGCCCATGAGTCTCTGGTGTTTGGAGGCCAAGCGGAAATTTGCGCCACACGTCGTAAGCTGCCTGAGGCTTGCCCGCCCGCAGATGCGCTTCCATTTCCGCCTGAAGCTTCTCCATTGCAGCGTGGGTGGCCAGTTGATGGGCGGTGATGGCGTTGTCCGTGCGCAGGCGGACTTCTGCTTCCCATGCGGTTCCGGCTGATTTCCGGCTGATCTGCCAGTAGCGGTCGATGATCGCCCGCATCTGCTCGGGATTAGCCTTCGCGAAACGGTCAGCTTCCATGAGCATTTGAGGTATCGGTCCCTCGCGGAGTGGCATCCGTTCCGGCGGTGCCGGCTCGGGCAAGGGAACGGGCAGCCGACGGCCGGCTCGGGGCCTCATCTGCGCGGCCTCTTCTTTGACGGGGGCGTCGGACTTCGGGCGCGACGGGGCTTCGCTGCCGGCCTTGTCTGCTGGCCAAGCCGGGGGGCGGTTGGCGGTGGCTGGTTTCTTGTTTGGCATCGCCAGGGGCGCGGCCAAGGCGACGATGATTACGGCGGCGGTCCCGAGAGCGATCCTTTGCAAATGCTGGGGATCGCGGAAGAATTGCTGCCAATTGAAGCTCGGTCGAAGGCCGGCTTTCACACGGCGCAGGTCAGTCAGCAGTTCATCGTAATCTTGGTAACGACCCTCGGGGCGCTTGGCGGTCATGCGCTTGATGAACCGCTCGACTTCATCTGGCAGCGGCGTGCCCAGCTCGCCGCCGGTGGGCAGGGGCTTGTTGGCGTGGGCGAGGACAACGGAAAAATTCGACGCTCCCTCAAACGGCCGCCTGCCCGTCAGCAGATAGAGCAGCGTCACCCCCAGCGCATAGATGTCCGCCCGGTGATCCACGTGGGCCGCGTCGTCCGCCTGCTCAGGGGCGAGGAAATGGGGTGAGCCCATGCCCACCCCGGTCATGGTCACATCCGAGTCATCCGTCAGCTTCTTGGCCAGCCCGAGGTCGGAGACTTTCACCACGCCGTCGCGGGTGAGCATGAGGTTGGCGGGCTTGACGTCGCGATGGATGATGGCGTGCTCAACGGCGAACTTGAGCGCGGCGACGGCCTGTTCGAGATAATTCAGGGCGTCGGAAACGGTGAGTTTTCCGTGCTGCTTTACGAACTCCGCAAGGTCGGTGCCATCCACCAATTCCATGACGAAGTAGTAATGGCCGTGAGCCTGCCCAAAGTCATACACCTGCACCACGTTGGGATGGTTGAGGGCGGCGGCGGACTTGGCCTCGCGCTCAAATCGGGCCAGGAACTCCTCCTCGTGCGACAGCTCCTCGGACAGCAGCTTGATCGCGACTTGCCGGTCGAGCTTGAGTTGCACGCCTTCATACACCTCGCCCATGCCGCCTACCGCAAGCTTCCGCACTAATCGGTAGTCGCCCAGCAGGGTGCCGGAGAGATCCCTTTCTTTGGCCTGAAACGTCGAGTGAGGTCTGCTCGTCGGTGTGGCCATGCCCGCTTGTTGCCCACTGCCAAGCTGGGTCTCGTCACCCGGGGTGGCTGGCGGCTGTTCGCGGCGGGATTTCGGGGAAGGATCGGGAAGCGTTTCGTCCATACGCTAGAGCTTGAGCGCCACCCCCTCGCGCGCCGTGAAAATTGACAGTTCGGCCCCAAGCTTCGCTGTCCGTGAGGCGCACCTCCTCACCTTGGCCTCGACGTTTGCATCGCGCCCGTCTGGGCTCAGCGAGAGGTGGGCATCCCGTGGCACCGGCAACTGCCAGCGCATGTCCCAATCACGGCGCGCGACCACAATGAGCGTCGGCACGGTGGCTTCGCTGCGGCGTGGCGCGGTGGTGGTGGCCATGGTGTGGAGTGGGTCAAAAGGGACGGCCTTTACCCGGCGGGCCCTTGCCGCCGGGGCCACCCTTGAAGTTAACGTCCCCGGCCCCGAAGCGCATCGGGGGCGGCCCGCGGCGGAAGAAACTGCTGTCCGGCGTGCCGCGAAACTGCCGCGGGATGAACGGAAAGTCATCCGTCAACACATAGTGATATGTGCCGAGCGGAAACTCGGGGGTCACGCCGAAACGCCCGTTGGACTCATCCAAGTCACCTGCTCCCGGCACGAACTCAAAGTCCTCCACGTAGCTGCCGTCGAATTTCCCGCCCGGGCCGCTCGCCCGCATGCCCTCGCGCAGCCGGTAGCTCGACTTCATCCGCTTCATCGTGCTGTTAGTGTTCTTCGCGTCGCTGTAGTCCCACGGTCCGTAGATTGGGAAGCCATCGGCCGCCCAGCCCACCTGCACGACCTTCGGCTGTCCGCCGGTCAGCTTCTCCACGAGGCCCGTCGGCATCCCATGGTAGTGATACGCGCCGGTCGGCTGCACGTGCGCATTGTGTCGGTCGATGCCCAGCTTCTGCGAACCGCTGATGGGGTCGAGCGTCCAGCCCGAGCGCGGGTCCATCTGCCACCACTCCGCCGCGCCGGGGTCGAACACTACGCCATTGAGTGCGACGCCGAACGGATACATCCCCAGCCGCGTGAACTGCGCGCCGGCCTGCGGCTGCAACGGCACCCGGTAGGTGTAGTTCTGTGCGGCGATCATGTTCGGGTTGCCGCGGTTCGGAAACTGCCCCGGCGCGTGGTCGGACAACCCATTTGCGCGGATGACGCGGAAGCCGCCCTCCACCGCGATGCTCACTTGACTGGGAGCGGGGTTTTTCCCGTCGCCCGCTGGCGCGGCGTATTGCTTGCCCATCTTTTCCCCGCTACCGCCGCGTCCTCCGGTGCCTTTTGGTTCAGGCGGCCGGCCCGATTGAGCCAGCGCCACTGCTCCCAGCCCCAGAGCGATCATGCCGACGACAGCGAGGTTGAACACAAGGCGACCCGGTGGCTGGCGCAGTAACTTCATTCTGGGCGTTGGCATAGCTGTTCGCAGCTTCGGGCGTGTCTGTAAAGGCTTTGTGTGCTCGGCGGCGAGAATTGTTAAGGCCGTGTAAGTCGATGTCCGCACCCCTGCCAGCTTGGTTCACCCATCAACTCGCCCGGTGCTGGTCATTTCGGTCATCGGGGCAGGGCTTGGTGATGTTTGTTCGGTTGCAGAGGATGCGAAAGGTCGGCGGAGCCCGCCACTTTGGCATCTTGCATGAGTGATGATCCGCGGCAGAAAAAAGCCCTCTTTCCGACGAGAAAAGAGGGCTTCGCTTAAGCGCGGGCTTACCCTTAGCCGCCGACTGTGGCCAGTTCCTCGTTCGTGATCGCGTTCAGGATCTTGAACTGCTCGGCGTGGAACGCGGGGTCGGCGCGGAAGGTGAGCTTGCCGAAGAACTTTTTCTCCATCTCGATGAGGATCTTCTCGTCCTCCTTGCGCAGGCGGTCGAGCACCGTGGGATGGGAGATGATGCGGAGCTGGAAGTCCTCCTCGGAGCGGGGCCGCCCTTTGAGGATCTGCTGGAGCTTGCGCTGGATTTCCACGCTCATGGTGAGGGCGCTCTTCACCTTGGCGCGGCCTTTGCAGTAAGGGCAGTCCTGGTAAACGGTCGAGCGGATGCTCTCGGTGTGGCGCTGGCGGGTCATCTCCATGAGGCCAAGCTGGGAGATCGGCAGAATGTGGGTTTTGGCGCGGTCGCGTTTGAGGCCTTCCTTGACGCGTTGATAGACGTTTTGCTGGTCCCGCCGGTGGCGCATGTCAATGAAGTCGAGGACGATGAGTCCGCCGAGGTTGCGCAGGCGCAGGAGGCGGCAGATTTCTTCGGCGGCCTCAAGGTTGACCTTGGTGCTGGTCTGTTCCTTGTCCTTGTCCGGCTCCTTGCTCTTGTGGCTGCCGGTGTTGACGTCGATTGCCACCAGCGCTTCGGTTTCGTCCACCACGAGGTAGCCGCCGCTCTTGAGGTGGACCTGCCGGGAGAAGGTGGCTTCGAGCTGGCGGCTGATGCCAAAGCGGTCAAAGACGGGTTGTGATTCGTTGTAGAGTTTGACCTTGTTGATGGAGCGCCGGGAGATCTTGCCGATCATGGTCTGCATGCGCTCGAACTGCCGGCTGTCGTCGATGACAATGCGCTCGACATCCTCGGTGAGGAAGTCGCGCACGGTGCGCTCGATGAGGTCCGGCTCCTGGAAGACGCAGGTGGCGGAACCCTGCTTCTCGATGCGCTCCTGCACGGCCTTCCACTCCTCCAGCAGGAAGGCGAGGTCGCGGATGAAGTAGCGTTCCTGCTGGCCCTCGCCGGCGGTGCGGATGATGACGCCCATGCCGTCGGGAATGTTGAGCTTGCGGACGATTTTCTTGAGGCGCTGCCGTTCCTCGTGGTCCTCGATCTTGCGTGAGATGCCGGACTGATCCGAGTTGGGCAGCAGCACGAGGTAGCGGCCGGGCAGGGCCAGGTGCGTGGTGACGCGCGGCCCCTTGGTGCCGATGGGGCCCTTGGTAACTTGGATGATGATGTCCGTGCCCTTGGGATAGAGCTTGGGGATGTCCTTCTGCGTGACCTTGGGTTTCTCTTTGGGCGGAGACTTCTTCTCCCGCTCAACGACTTCCACGCCGCTGTCCAAGTTGCTGGGGACGATGTCCCAGTAGTGGAGGAACGCGTTCTTTTCGAAGCCGATGTCCACGAAGGCGGCCTTCAAGCCGTCTTCGAGGTTGCGAATCTTGCCCTTGTAGATGCTGCCGACGAGGCGCTTCTCGGTGGTGCGCTCGATGGTGAACTCCTCCAGCCGGCCGTCTTCCAGCACGGCCACGCGGGTTTCGAGGGACTCGGCGTTGATGATGACTTCCTTGTGGACCTTCTTCTCGGGCTTGATGAGCTTCTTGACCTTGGCCACGACTTTCTGGGCGGCGTGTTTGATGGTGCCGAGAATGCCCTTGGGCTGCTCCTTCACCTCGACGGGCTTGAACTCGCCTTCCTGTTCGGCGTTGACCTCCTCCGGGGTGTCCAAGTTCGGCTCACGGTAATCGTGTCGGCCGGGAGCCTTGGCCTCGGCGTGCGCGGAAGGATCGGCGTCGGCGGGCAGGCCGGCGGCGAGGTTTTCGGCCCGGCGGATTTCATGTTCGCGGTGCTTGGCGAAGACATTTTCATCCCCGGAGATCTTCTCCGGGCCCAGGGTGGAGGTGGCGGCGAGGCGCGCCTGAAGCGCGGCCTTGTCGGGCTTGGCGTTGGGGTTGAGGCCGCCCGAGGGGCGGAAGCGGTGGGGGCCGCGGCGGTTGGAGAAACGATTGCTCATGTGGGTTAGTAAGACCTGCGGTGCAGGTAGATGTTTTGGAGGAGGCCCGCGGCGACCAGGGTGCAGATCACTGAAGTCCCGCCGTAGGAAAGCAGCGGCAGCGGCACGCCTGTCACAGGCATCAAACGGATGTTCATGCCGATGTTGATGAACATGTGGCTGAACAGGAGCGTGACCACTCCTGCCGCCATCATCTTGCCCAGGCGGTCGCGCGCCTGGCCGGCGATCCTGATCCCGGCGAACAGGACCACCACATAAAGGGAGAGCACGACGCAGCTCCCGACGAATCCACTCTCCTCGGCAAGCACGGAGAAGATGAAGTCGTTGTGGGCCACGGCGCGCGGCAGATAGCCCAACACGTTCTGGGTTCCCTGCCGCCAGCCCTTCCCGGTCAGCCCGCCGGAGCCGACCGAGATGAGCGCTTGTTCGACATTATAACTGTCGTTGCGCTCTTGTGTGCGGGCCTTCTGAAGCTCCGCCGCCGTGGCGTTGGGCGGAGCAAAATACTTGTGATCCAGACCGAAATACACCAGCAGCCGGCGCCGCTGATAATCCTGCAGCTTCAACTGCCAGCCCGGCGGCGCGAACAGGACGTCCACCAGGATCAGCACGATGATCAAGGCTGAGCCGCCGAGGAATCGCCGGAGATACCGCGCCGGGATACCGGCCACATACATCATCACAAACCCGGTGGGGATTAACACCAGCGCGGAGCCGAGATCTGGCTCCACGAAGATGAGCGCGAATGGCAGTCCGAGCATCGCCAGGGCCTTCCAGAAGTTGCCGGTCAGCTTCAATTCGTCCAGCGGGCGCGCGAGGAAGTTGCCGAGCGCCAGAATGAAGGCGATTTTGGCGATCTCCGATGGCTGGAGTTGGAAGATGCCAAGATCGATCCACCGCCGCGCGCCAAAGCGCATGGCTCCGATGTGCGGAATCAGCACGAGCAGAAGCAGAAGGATGCTGCCCCAGTAAGCCACATACGCCCAGCGGGCCAGCGTCTGGTAGGGGATCACGCACACGGCGGCCATCGCGCCCAGGCCAAGCCCGTAGAAGATGATCTGCCGGAAGTGCAGCTGCTTGAACCAGGGCACGCCCGCCCCCGACTCCGAGGCGTAACGGGCACTGTGGATGAACAGCACGCCCAGCACCATCAGCCCCAGCAGGGCGCAGAGCAGCACCCAGTCTACCCGGGCGGGCCGTTCGGCGATGTTGGGGCGGGCGAGCATGGGTCAGTTCAAGCTGGCGAGCCGAGGTGTTTGCCGCTGGCCGCCTTCGCGTTCGCGGGCGAGCAGGGCTTCGTAAATCTTCTTCGCAATGGGCGCGCAGGTCTTGCCGCCGGAAGCCCCGCTTTCCACCATCACCACGACCGCCCATTTGGGCTGGCCCACGGGGGCGAACGAGGCAAACCACGTAGTCTTGTCAGCCACCCGGCCCGCCCGTTCAATTTCCGCTGTGCCCGTTTTTCCCCCAATTTTCAGGCCGGGCACCACGGCGGCCGTGCCCGTGCCGCCGGCTTCCTCAGTGTCTGCCAGCATGGCCTCGTGGATGAGTTGGAGGTGCTCCCGCTTGACACCCAGCTCGTCCCGCAGTTTGACGGGAAACTCAGAGACTTTGTCGCCGGTCAACGGGTCGCTGGGGGCAAGCTTCAGGACGAGTCGCGGCCAGTAGACTTTGCCACCATTGGCAATGGCGGCGATCATGACGGCCATCTGCAACGGGCTGACGGACACCTTGCCCTGACCAATGGCGAGGTTGGCGGTGTCGCCGGGCTGCCAGCGGCGCACAAGATCGGTCTGGTCGGGGAACTCGCCCGCGGTTTCCTGGCGGGGCAGGATGCCGGTGCGCTCGCCAATGTGGAACTTCTCGCCCAGCATGATGGCCTTTTGCAGCACGCCCGGTTTGAGCGCGTGGTGGATGAAATAGGCGTTTGATGAGTGCATCAGCGCCTTTTTGAAGTTGTAGGGACCGGCCGCGACCGTGTCCTCGATTTTGCGGTTGCCCAGGTGGTAGCAGCCTTTCCCGGGACGGCTGGGGTCAGGCTCGACGTGGTAAACTTCCTGCGGGTCCAGGCGCCCCATTTCCAGCGCGGCAAGACCGGTAAGCATCTTCAGGATCGAGCCCGGGTGGTAGTTCTCCTGCGTGGCGCGGTTGAGCATCGGTTTCTGCACGGGATGGTTGAGCACGTTGGTCCAGCGCTCGGCCGTGATGCGGCCCATGAATTCTGCCGGCTCGAAGCTTGGCGCCGAAGCCATCGCCAGCACGTCGCCGTTCTGCGCATCCAGGACCACGGCTGCGCCGCGGGTTTGCGCGCCGAACATGGGCGTCACCAGCGCGGCCTCGACGGCGCGTTGCAGCTTGAAATCCAGCGTGAGCACCAGGTTGTCCCCGGGCTCCGGCGCACGCAGCACCGTCTCCTGCTGGCGGTAGCCAAGGCGGTTGACCGTCATCGATTTTGTGCCGGCCGTGCCGCGCAATTGCCCGTCAAACACCCCCTCCATGCCGGTCTGTCCTTTCCAATCCGGCAGGCGGTAGTGATAAAAGGCGTCCTCTTCCTCCTGGGAGCTGTCATCGCGCGTCAGCGAGCCGAGGACGTGCGCCGCGAGGCTGCCGTGCGGATAAACCCGTAACGGCTGGATCTCCAGGTCGAGTCCGGGGAACACCCCGGGCCGTTCGGCGAAGCGCGCGACCTGCACGGCGTTTAGGTTTTGCAGCAGGGAGATGGGCAGGGCCCGGACCTCGTTGTAGTGCCGTTGGAACTTGCGCTGGTCGATGACCTGCGGCTGCTGAAGCCAGTCGCCCACCTGCGCGGTGATGTTGCTGACCACGTTGTAGCGCGCGGTCCACTCCAGCTGCTCGCGCTCGCCCCGGGTGAGGCGTGCGCCGGCCGGCCGCAGGCGCAGATACTCCGCATGGAAATGCTTGCCCAGCTCGGCGAGGTAGAGCTCGACGTTGTAGGTTGGTCGGTTTTCGGCAAACGCCTGGCCGTTGCGGTCGAGAATTTTCCCGCGCACGGCGGGGATGCGAACGCTGCGCACAGCCTGGTCTTCGAGGCTCTCGGCAAATTTCTTGGAAGAGAACACCTGCACATACCACAGCCCGGCCAGGAGCACCGCGAAGCCCGTCCCCACCAAAATCGCCAGCACACGCAACTGCGTGTCCGGCTGCTTGATGGGGTTGAGCGGTGTCATGGTCAGATACGGTTCCGCTTGATTTGCCGGGTCTCACGGTAATGCGACTCGGGCAGCGGTTGATAGGTGAACAGCCGGTTGATCAGCGCGAAGAGTCGGAAGGCCAGCGGCGTGGCCACCGCGCCGCCCACGGCCATTACCAGCCACTGACCCAGCAGCCGCCAAGTCAGTGGCACGGGGTTGTGCGTGTTCATCAGGGCGAGGATGACACACGCGGGCACCAGCGAGCTGGCCAGAAACCCGGTCAGGACCTGGGCGTAAAGCTGGTCGCGCAGCACCAGGTCGCGCTGGTGGTGAAGGATGAATCCCGTCATCGCCAATGCCATGGTGGTGACGCCCAGCGGATTGGCTGAAAAGGAATCCTCGGCCAAGCCGCCGACGACGGCCAGCAATGCCACACTCGGCAGCGACGAAGACAAGGCCACGTAAACCATGAGCGCCGGCAGCAGATTGATCTGTGCGCCGACGAGGTTGCGGACGCCGTTGAAGGAAATTTCGAAAGCGACCGCGACCCAGGCGGCGAGCAGGATGGAGATGGTCTCCAGTCGGTTCATTGGGCCACCACCCAGACTTGGTCCAGTGTGTTGAGGTTGACCGCCAGTTTAACGCGCGCTTCCTGGTATAGTCCGAAGCCCACGCTGCGCACGTCCACGACCTCGCCGATGCGGATGTCTTTCGGAAAGACCCCGCCGAGGCCGCTGGTCAGAACTTCGTTGCCGGGCTTCAACTCCAGCCCGCTGGTCACAATGGTCTGGCCACCTTTCACCGGGCTGCCGCGTGAGAGATACGTGAGCGTCACGATGGCTGGATCGGCTGCGTAAGGCATGATTACGCCATTCTCAGCCGTCTCCTTCACCAGGGCGGCCACGCGGCAATTCTGATCCCCGAGCAGAAAGACTTGTGCCCGCGTCGAGCCGACCGAGGCAATGCGACCCACGAGACCGTCCGGCGTGACCACCGGCATGTCTGCCCGCACGCCGTCGCGGCTGCCCACGTCCACGAAGATGGTGCGCCACCAGTTGGCCGGGTCGCGGGCGATCACGCGCGCCGGTTTCAGTTTCCAAGGGGCCCGGGCTGGGTAGCCCGCTTGCTTGCGAAGCTGGTCATTCTCGCGGGCTGCGGCCTGCGCCTGGGCCAGGGTGAACTCCAGCTTCTGCTTTTCCGCACGGAGCTGCTCGAGCTCGCGCACAAGATCTTCGCGGGGGACGACCGCATTGCCCGCGCGGCGGACGGCGCTCTGTGCCGACTCGGTCAGGCCGAAGAGGGGAAGAAACAGCCCGGTGACTGCGAGTTTGACGCGTCCAGTCAGAGACTCCGGCAGGCTGAGGAATGTCAGCCCGACCAGCGCCACGAGGGCGGCGATAATGTATTGCGGCTTGCGCAGCATGGCCCGCAGTCACAGTGCGGGCGAATGGACCGATCAGCCTTGGCTGGAGGTTGCGACGCGCTTGAGAAACTGCAGCTCCTGGAGGACGCGGCCGGTGCCTTCGGCCACGGCGGTCAGCGGATCATCGGCAATGTGGACCGGCAAGCCGGTTTCCTGCGCGACGAGGCGGTCGATGTTCCGCAGCAGCGCGCCGCCGCCCGCCATGACGATGCCGCGGTCAATCAAGTCCGCGGACAATTCGGGAGGGCAGCGTTCCAGCGTGATGCGGACCGACTCCAAGATGCTCGACAAGGGTTCTTTCAGGGCTTCGCGAATCTCTTCTGAGCGGATGGTGATGGTCTTGGGAAGTCCAGCGCTCAAGTCGCGGCCCTTGACCTCCATCGTGAGTTCCTGCTCCAGCGGAAAGGCCGAACCAATGCGGATTTTGATCTCCTCCGCGGTCCGTTCGCCAATCATCAAATTGTAGGTGCGCTTCATGTGCGCCACGATCGTCTCGTCAAACTCGTCCCCGCCCACGCGAAGACTCCGGCTGAACACGATGCCGGCGAGCGAGATGATCGCGATCTCGCACGTGCCGCCGCCAATGTCCACGATCATGTTGCCGGCCGGCTCGTGCACCGGCAGACCGACACCGATGGCCGAGGCCATCGGCTGCTCGATCAGATAGACTTCGCGCGCCCCGGCATGGGTGGCCGAGTCTTTGACCGCACGCCGCTCCACCTCGGTGATGCCCGAAGGGACGGCCACGACCACGCGCGGGGCGATCAGCTTGCGATGGTGAACCTTTTGAATGAAGTGCCGCAGCATCGCCTCCGTGATCTCGAAGTCGGCAATGACGCCGTCCTTCATTGGACGAATGGCGAGGATGTTGCCGGGGGTGCGGCCGAGCATGCGCTTGGCTTCTTCCCCGACGGCGAGCACGTTGGTCGTCCCCGCTTGAATGGCGACGACTGAAGGCTCCCGCAAGACAATGCCCTGATCGCGCACGTAAACCAGGGAGTTGGCAGTCCCGAGGTCTATCCCGATGTCGTTGGAAAACAGGCTTTTAACTTGCGACAACATGAAATGCGCCTAGCAATTTGGCAGAGCCTATGGGCCAGCCATGGGGGCGGCAAGTTATTTCAAGGCCGCAGGCTTGCGGCGCGCATCGTGGAGCGGGTTGAAGCTGGGCGTCAGCGCGGTTGGAGATCGCTTAACTGCAGGCGCTGCTCCAGTTGGATGTGGCCGTTTGCGTCGAGGATTTCCAAGGTCAGCTGCGGGTCGGCGCGCTGCCAGTCAATGCGGAGGCGGCCCACATTCGCGTCGTGGAAGGTCTTCGGCAGGTGACGGTAGCGGTTCGGCGTGGGCGTGTGGCGTGGGTGGCGCTGGGTCATCGCGCTGGCGGTGAGGTCGTAGAGCGGATAGCCGGCGGGGCTGTCCATGCGGGAAAGCTCGCACCAATGGCGGTCGCCGCTGACGAGGAGGACGCCGTTGGCGCGGGTGCGGCGGAGGAGTTCGAGGAAGCGCTGCTTCTCGCGCGGGAAGTTCGCCCACGATTCGCAGCCAGCGAATTCCGCGACGAACTGGATGCTCGACGCGATGAGCCGCACCTCCGCCGGTTGGCGTAACTGCTCCTCCATCCAGCGCCATTGCGCGTCACCGAGCACGGTGGCCTGCGGGTCCGGGCTGGGCACGTAGGGACCGCCGCTGGGTTCCGCGCCGTGGTCGCCGCGCACGAGCGGGCTGCGGAAGTAACGGGTGTCCAAGAGAATGACCTGCACGCGCTGACCGGCGGGGCCGAAGGTTTGCGCGTGATAAACGCCTTCCTGTTTGCGGCGGGGCGAATCGGCGGGCTCGTCGAGCCAGTTGAAGAATTCCACCTGCGACTCGCGGCGCATCGGGTAGGCCGCACCGGCATCGTTCATGCCGAAGTCGTGGTCGTCCCACGTGGCGAGCACGGGGGCTTTGCGGCGGACGGTTTGGAAGAACGGCGTGGCTTTGAGCGCGTCGTATTTAGCGCGCATGACCATCATGTTCGTGGTGTCGGCGTAGATGTTGTCGCCGAGGAAGACGAACAGGTCCATCGGCAGCCGCGCAGTGCGGTCGAGCATCGGGTGCTCGGTTTTGTTGAGGCAGGAGCCGAAGAGGATATCGCGCAGCGGGCGGTCGGCGGAGCGCGGCGGGGTTCCGCAACCGGCGAGGAGGAGGGCGGCGAGGAGAAGGAGGGGGGCGCGCATGGGAAGTTTTCAGTAATCAGTGTTCAGTATTCAGTGGGCGGGGTTGGGCTCTTCAAGTGCTCTGTCGCGACTGAATACTGAACACTGAAAACTGAACACTGCTCACTGCCCCGGCTTACCCATCGGGAACGGGATGATCATCGAGAGCAGCCATGTCGCGAGCATGCCGACGAAGGAATTGACCGTGAGCAGCACGGACCACGTCTTCAGCGTCTCGGCTTCGGTCAACCCGCCGAGTTTGCTCACGACCCAGAAGCCGCTGTCGTTCATCCACGAGAAGGCGAACCCGCCGAAGCCAATCGCCAGGAAAACGTAAATCGGGTCATACGGCAGCACGCCGCCGCCGGTGATGATGGGATACATCATCGCGCTGGTGGTGAGCATGGCGACGGTGGCCGAGCCTTGCGCGACGCGGATGACCACGGCGACCACGAATGACAGCCACAGCATCGAGATGTCGTGGCCGGTGGCGGCGGCCTTGATGGCTTCGCCCACGCCGGCGTTGCGGAGCATCAGGCCGAACGCCCCGCCCGCCGCCGTGATAAGGATGATGGTGCCGGAGGTTTCGAGCGGCGGGCCGATGAGTTCGCAAATCTTCGCCACGCTGTAGCCCTTTTGCCGCGCGAGAACGAACATCGAGACCAGCGTGCCGATGAGCAGCGCGACGTTCTTGTTCCCGATGAACTCGACCGCCGCGAAGGTGGACGCGAAGGCTTCCCGGCCGCCGAGCAGTTTCACGAAGGCTTCGTTATCCTTTCCGATGACCATGAACGACGAGAGGCTGATGAGGAAAATCGGCAGCACGACCGGCGTGATGGACCACGCGAAGGACGGCAGCTCGGACTCCGGCTTGTCCACGATGGACCGCAGCTCGGCGAGCGTGGTGCCGGGCGTCTCGCGCATCGGGATGTCGAACTTGCGGTTCAGCCACTGGCACACGAACCACCCGACCGCCAGCGGGAACAAGCCCACCGCGATGCCCGCGAGGATGGACACGCCCACGTCAATCTTCAGGTTCTCCACCATCGCCAGCGGGCCGGGATGCGGCACGGTCATCGAGTGCGTGATGACGCCGCCGCAGCACACGGCCATGACGTAGAGCAGGTAGTCCTTGCCCGTCCGCAGGCGCAACGCGCGCGCCAGCGGCACCATCAGCATGAACATCGTGTCGAAGAAAATGGGCACGGAGAGAACGTAAGTGCTCAACAGCAGCGCGAGCCCGGCGTTCTTCTCGCCAAAGAACGCGAGGAAACGCCGCACCACCTTGTCCGCCGCGCCGCTTTCCATCAGGCACATGGAAATGATGGTGGCCAACCCGATGACAATCGCGATGCCGCCCGCCGTGCGGCCGAACTCAATGCTCGTCAGCTCCACCGCCTGCACCCAATGGTTTTTGAGCGCCTTGCCGTCGGGCGCGACGACCGGCGAATCTGGCTTAGGCACGCGGGCTTTCGCGCCGGGCAGTTGCTCCGCCATCAGGCCGGCGAGAATGGCCGCAAGGATCAGCGCGAGGAACGCGTGTGCGCGGACGACCGAAATCATCACCACGACGAACGCGACGGAGATGACGAGCACGGCCAAAGGCCACAGGCTGACATCACTGGCGGCGGCTAGGAGTCCAATAGGCATGGTGAAAATGTTGAGGGCACTTCACCAGACCGCCCGCGGTAGGGTCAAGGCCGGAGGCGGTGAGTTCCGTCGACGACCGGCAGAGCGCCAGTCAGGCGACAGAGGTTGGACACTGGTCCTTGAGAGCGCTTTACTCGCGGCATGAATGCTTCGCTTCGGGCTCAACTTCTTCTCGCCATCGTGTTATCCGTCTCCGCCGTGGCTCATGTTCAGGCCCAAGTCGTCAAGGAATTCGCCCTGCCCGCCGCCCGTTTGGAGCCAGTGGTGAATGGCGCGGTGACCGAGGCACGCCGACAGTTTCCGAAGCTTCGACCCGATCAAATTGCCGTTACGGTGGTGGACCTGCGCGACCCGGCAAAACCCGAGCGCGGTAGCTATCGCGGCAGCGACCAGATTTACCCGGCCAGCGTCATCAAGCTGTTCTATCTCGCCGCTGCCCACCGGTGGATGGAGGACGGCCGGCTGTCTGACACTCCCGAGCTGCGTCGCGCGATGAGCGACATGATCGTTCACAGCTACAACGAGGCGACGCACTACGTCATTGACCTGCTCACTGGCACCACCAGCGGCCCGGAATTGCCGGAGTCGGAACTGAAGCGATGGTTCGATCAGCGCAATGCCGTGACTCGCTACTTCGCCGGGCTTGGTTACCGGAACGCCATCGCCCACAAAAAGCCCTGGTGTGAGGGCCCATATGGACGCGAATCGCAGGCCATCAAGGCCTTTGAGCCGAAGCGCAATTTTCTCTCCACCGACGACACGGCGCGGCTGATGACGGAAATCGTCTTGGGCCGGTGCGTATCAGCCAAGCGGAGCGGGGAGATGATGGCGCTGCTAAAGCGCGATCCCTTCGGCCTGGAAAAGGATCCCGACAGCCAGAGCAAGTTCACCGGGTCAGCACTGCCCGCGGGCGCGAAGCTCTGGTCCAAGGCTGGCTGGACCAGCCAGACGCGGCACGATTGCGTGTATGTGGAGCTGGCTGACGGCCGCAAGTTCGTGCTGGTCACCTTCACCACCGACCATGCCGGAGAGCGCGGCATCATCCACGCCGTAGCGCGTAAGGTGGTGGAGGAGTTGAAATAGCGGCCGCTTGGGTGGGGCAGCAGGTGGTCCGAAAAAAACGGCGCGGGCCGAAGCCCGCGCCGAGTCATTTTCAACAGGGTTCCCCGTCTAGCGATCCAGCATAACGCCGGACTAGAATATCACGCGCACGCCCGGGAACGGAGCTGCGCGGGATGGCCGTTACTTCTTGCCGGCTTTCTTGGCGGGCAGGGGCACGGTCTGGATGGTCTGCAGGATGCGGCCTGCGATCTTGTAGGGGTCGCCTTGGGAGTTCGGGCGGCGGTCTTCGAGGTAGCCCTTGTAGTCGTTGTTCACGAAGCTGTGGGGCACGCGGATGGACGCGCCGCGATTGGCCACGCCGTAGTTGAACTTGTCGATGGACTGCGTCTCGTGCAGGCCGGTGAGGCGGAGGTGGTTGTCCGGGCCATACACGGCGATGTGCTCGTTCTTGTATTTGTCGAACGCGGCCATGAGGGCTTCGAAGTATTCCTTGCCGCCGACGGTGCGCATATACTCGGTGGAGAAGTTGGAGTGCATGCCGGAGCCGTTCCAATCCACGTCTTTGCCGAGGGGTTTGCAGTGCCAGACGACGTCCACTTCATACTTCTCGCAAAGGCGCATGAGAAGGTATCGGGCGACCCACACTTGATCGGCGGCGTTCTTGGAGCCTTTGCCGAAGATTTGGAATTCCCACTGCCCCTTGGCCACTTCGGCGTTGATGCCTTCATGGTTGATGCCGGCATCAAGGCAGAGGTCCAGGTGCGTGTCGACGATCTCGCGGGCGATGCTGCCGACGTTCTTGTAGCCCACGCCGGTGTAGTATTCGCCTTGAGGGTAGGGGAAGCCGCCGCTCGGGAAACCGAGGGGCTTGCCATCCTTATAGAGGAAGTATTCCTGCTCGAAGCCGAACCACGCGCCGGGATCATCGGGGATGTTGGCTCGGCCATTGGAGGGGTGCGGGGTCTTGCCATCGGGCATCATGACTTCGCACATGACGAGGACGCCGTTTTTCTTGGTGGAGTCGGGATAGACCGCGACGGGCTTGAGCATGCAATCGGAGCTGCGGCCCTCAGCCTGCCGGGTCGAGCTGCCGTCAAAGCCCCACATGGGCAGTTCTTCGAGCTTGGGGAAGCTCTTGAACTCCTTGATTTGGGTCTTGCCGCGGATGTTAGCGGTCGGCTCATAGCCGTCCAACCAGAGGTATTCGAGTTTGTATTTCGCCATGTGCGTGAGTGTTGTTAGTTCAGTTAGGCACGATGCAAAGAAGCTTTAGCTTCCCCGTGAATCGCTCGGCTGGCAGTTGAGCAGGGCGGATGCCACGGAGCAAGGGTTTTTCCCGTCCGGAAGCACAAAGCCCAATGATTTCGGGGGTATCAACGCGTTTCATTATTTTCAACACCCCGGTTGGACCTGCGTCCACCGTGCATGGGCCTGTTCCAAATTGACCATCGTGCACATTTCAGCGCGACATTGCTGGCTGGTTCCGACATCCTTCGGCGTGTCCGCGCTGATCAGCGGACTCCCGATGCTCAAAGTCAAAGACACGCTGCGGGCGACGGTGAACCTGACCTTCGATGGCCGGGTCATCAAGGTCTTCCACGGGCCGAACGCGGCCGAGCGCTTTGCCAACGAGGTGCGGGTTCTGCGGCACCTGGAGGCGCGGGGGTGCAAGTTTGTGCCCCGCTTGCTGGAGGCGGATCCGGACAAGCTGCGCATCGTCACCACCAACTGCGGCGGGCGGGTGGAGCACCTGGATGAGCAGCGCCGGGGGGAGATTTTCGCTGAACTCGAGCAGTTCGGCGTGCGCCACGATGATCCCGACATGCGGAACGTCACCTATCGCGCCGCAGACGGGCGGTTCTGCATCATCGACTTTGAACTGGCCACGCTCCTGCCTGATCCCGCTCCCCAAGCATGAGCAAGACTGCCGCCGCCCCCGCCCACATGACCCTCCGCTGGTCCGGTTGGACTGACGTAGGGCGCGTGCGCAAGAACAACGAGGATGCCTTCCTTGCGCTCCAGTTCGATGCGCGTGAACTCCGCCGGCTCGGCAAGTCCGGCGCGGCCCCCACGCAGAACACCGATTTCGCCTTTGCCGTGAGCGACGGCATGGGGGGCGCGATGGCGGGCGAATACGCCAGCCGCATCGCGGTGGAAAAGATCACCACGCTGCTGCCCCGCTCGTTTCATCTCTCCGCGCATGGGCTCAATGCCGGCGTTAACGACGTGCTCATCGAGCTGTTTGACCAGATCCACCGGGCGCTGGTCTATGTGGGTGGCAGCTACGAGGAGTGCGCCGGCATGGCCACCACCCTCAGCCTGGGTTGGTTCACCCCGGGCTGGCTTTACTTCGCCCACATCGGCGACAGCCGCATTTACTACCTCCCTGCCCGTGGCGGCGAACTCCGGCAGCTTACCGCTGATGACACGCATGTGGGCTGGCTGCTCCGCAACCGCATGATCAGCGAGCACGAAGCCCGCACGCACCCGCGCCGCAACGTGCTGCAAAAGGCCCTCGGCGGCGACAACCGCTACGTGGATCCGCAGATCGGCGCGGTGGGCTGCGAGCGGGGAGACCGTTTTCTCTTCTGCACGGACGGCCTCATGAACGGCCTGTTTGATCACCGTTTGGTTGACGTGTTGCGCGCGGCCGCCGACCCCGGCTCGACTACTGCCCGGATGCTTGTGGAGGAATCGGTCCGCAACGACGGCCGCGACAACACGACCGCGCTGGTGGTCGAGGTTGGGTAAGGTCGCGGCCCGCGACCTGTTTCAGTCCACGAACGCCGCCTCGTTCGACACGAGCAGGGCGTGCGCGAGCTTTTCCCACGCGGTCAGCTGCTTCGGCGGCTCGGCGCGCGGTTTGGTGAAGTCGGCCTTCGCGTCCCACTCGGTCTCAAAGCCGCCGGGCGGGGCTTGTTTCGAGCGCTTCATGGGGTCGGTGAATTTTAGCTTGGGTGCCCAGTTGAAACTGTCGCTGTTCGAGCCGGTGCGGCAGTCGGCGATGAAATCCACCGTGTCGCCGGCCTGCACGGCGAGGCCCGCTACTTTCACTTCGGCGGCACCGTTCTGCGCCACCGCCTCGGCCACCACGCCGGCGCGGCTGCTCACGATGCGCCCGCGCACGCCGTCGCCTTTGTCGCTCGCGTGCGAAAGCGTGCCGGTCACGGTCAGCGTGCCGTCGCGCGGCGCAACCCAGCGGCGGATGACGGCCCGGGATTGTGTCTGGCCCGGGTGCCCGCCTTCGGCGCGGAGCAGCAGGTGGCCGAGTTCCTTGTCGGGAAAGTCTTTCCCCACCTGCCATTGCCCGCCGGTGAAAAAGGCGAACGGGGTGAAGGACTTCACGCGCTTCGTGGCTTCGTCGAGCTCGCCGTAGCCGTAATGCCAGCCGGCGTTCGGCGCGGAATTGCTGGTGCCTTCCGTTGGCTGGGCGAGGAATTTTTTCGCCATCGCGAGTTCATCGGCGGCGGGGCGACGCTGGTAAATGGCTTCGTAGAGGAACCGCACTCGGTCTTCGTCGCGGGCGAATTTCTGAAAGTCCTCGCGGACCGCGAGCGCCTGCGCCTGCTGCATGACGAATGGCGAGTTCATCAGGAAGAGCGCCTGCTGCGGGACGGTGGTGAGGAACCGTTGCGAGGCGCTCACGTCGGGGCTGGCGAAGTCGAACGTGCGGAACATCGCGGGGAGGTTTTGCCGGTCAATGTAGCCGAAGACCGTGCGGCGGCCGCTGAACGGCTGCGCGGTCAGGTCCACCGGCAGCCCGCCAGCGGCAAGGTCGAGCTTGCCCGCCGCGAGCAGGAGCGAGTCACGGAGCTGCTCAAAGTCGAGGCGCTGGCGGTTGAACTTCCACAGGAGCGTGTTTGCGGGGTCGGCCTTCACGCACTCGGCGCGGTCGTTGCTCGCCTGCTGATACGTCGCGGAAAGCATGATGACGCGGTGCAGCTTCTTCAGGCTCCAGCCATCGGCAACGAAGCGCGTCGCCAACCAATCGAGCAGTTCGGGGTGCGACGGCGGGTCGCTGCGGACCCCGAAGTCGCTCGGTGTGCGGACGAGGCCCTGGCCCAAGTGCCAGCCCCAGACGCGGTTGACCATCACGCGCGCGGTGAGCGGGTTGTCCGGGCTGGCGATGGCGCGGGCGAGTTCAAGCCGCCCGCTGGATTTGGCGGGGAACGGCGTGGGCTTGCCGGCGGCGGCGACTTTCAGGAAACCACGTTCGACTTCGGGGCCGCGGTTGCCGGGGTTGCCACGCACGAAGACGTAGGGCTTCGTGGGCGACGCATTGTCCAGCAGCGCCATCGCGCGCGGCGGCGCGCCAGCGTGCGTGGCGTCCACCTCGTCCACCTTGGCCTTGAGCTGCCGCAGACGCGGACGGGCGTCTTCGAGAAGCTGGTCGTTCTCCGGCGCGGGCAAGTTTGCCGGCGCGTCGGCGGCGCGCAGCGCGAGGCGAAGCGCTTCCTTGTCCTGGTCCGCATGCGGGGTGGCGGCGTCGGCCTCGGTGAGCAACTTGCCGTAGCGCTCGGCGACTTCCTTCATCGTCTTGGGCGGTGTGGCAAAGGCATTCCGGATGGCGGGTGGCGAATTGCGAGTGTCCACCTTTGCCGCTTCCTCGGTGAACTTGTCGTCCGGCAATTTCGCGTAGGCGTGCCAGAGGGACCAGAGGGAGCTGGGGGAATTGGCCTTCGCGTCCTTCGCGAGAAAGTCCTGCCAGCGCTGCACGACCACGGGCACGAGTTTGCGTTCCTGGAAATACTTGTCGCGGTTCTGGCGGCTCGCGCCGGCGGAGGCGCGGGCGACCTTCGGGTCCACTTCATCGGCGGCGAGCAGGTAATCGGCGGTGCGCTTGCGGAGCGTGGCGAGCTGCTTGTCGAGCTGCTCCACGCGGTATTTCTCCAGCTCTTCCTCGCGCTTTTTCTTTTCCGCGAGATACGCGGCGTGCTGCGTCGCGTCGGGTTTCATCCCGAGCAATGGCTTCTCCGCCGGCTCGTGGCTGGAGGCGAAAATGCCGTAGAGGCTGTAATACTCGCCGGTGGTGACCGGGTCGTATTTGTGGTCGTGGCAGCGGCCGCACTGGACGGTTAGCCCCATGGTGCCGCGCGTCACCACGTCAATGCGGTCGTCAATGATGTCGTGGATGTTGTTGAGAAACCGGCGGCCCAACGTGAGAAAGCCGAGGGCGGCCAAGTCAGGAAGTGAGTAGTGATTAGTGATTAGTGAGGAGTGCGCTGCGGTGTCGGTATTCGCTGCTTTGGACTTCGGACTTTGGACTTTGGACTCCGCCCCGGCGAGGGCGAGGTCGGCGGCGATTTGGGCAGTGAGGAATTGGTCGTAAGGACGGTCCTCGTTGAAGCTGCGGATGACGTAGTCGCGGTAGGTGTAGCTGAAGGCGAAGCGCCGCTGCTCGTCGCCGGCGAGGTAGCCCTTGGTGTCCGCGTAACGCGCCACATCCAGCCAGTGGCGGCCCCAGCGCTCGCCGTAGCGCGGCGAGGCGAGGAGGCGTTCGAGGAGCATGGCGATTGCCGATTCGCGATTGCCGCTGGAGCACTCGCGCTCGAACGCCTCCACCTCGGCCATCGTGGGCGGGAGGCCGTGGAGGTCGAAGGTCATCCGGCGGATGAGCGTGCGCGGGTCGGCGGGCGGGGAGAGGGACCAGCCTTTTGGCGCGAGTTGCGCGAGGATGAAGGCATCAATCGGCGAGCGCTCAGTTTTCAGTGATTCAGTGTTCAGTGGCTTCGCTTTGCCGGACGCGCCCGTGGTCGCCGACGGATTACTGAACACTGGATACTGAACACTCGGCACCTTCGGCTCCCGCACCGGCTGAAACGCCCAGTGGTTCTTCACCACGTTTGGGTCAGACAGCGGCGGGCCGGACGGCTTGCCCGTCCGCGGATCGGGTGCGCCGAGGCGGACCCATTCCTCGAAGAGCGCGACTTGCTGCGCCGTGAGCTGCTTCCCCTTCGGCGGCATTTGCAGGTCGGGGTCCGTGTAACGGATGGAACGGATGAAAAGCGACTTGTCCGGCTGGCCGGGGACGATGGCGGGGCCGTGCTCGCCGCCCTTTGCCCAGCCCGCGCGCGTGTCGAGCGCGAGGCCGCCCTTGGGCTTGTCCGTCGCCGCGCCGTCGTGGCACTTGAGGCAATGCTCGATGAGCAGCGGGCGGATTTTGGTCTCGAAGAAGTCATGTCCGGCGGCCGAGTCGGCGGCGCGGGCGGCGAGGCACAAGAGGGCGAAAAGGAATGTGGCGAAGCGAACCATGAGGAAAGTTTTCAGTAATCAGTGTTTAGTCTTTGGTCCAGCGAGCTACAAACTGCGCTGGCACAGCAACGCTGCACTCGGCAAACGAATACTGAATACTGATTACTGGACACTTTCGCTATTCGGAATCTTTTCCAGGTCCGCATCCGCCACCACCTCCCCACTCACCAGCACTACGAACTCGCCCTTTAGCGACCGCTTCGCCAGCACGGCCAGCAGCTCCGCGGGCGTGCCGCGCAGGAACTCCTCGAACTTCTTCGTCAACTCGCGGGCGAGGACCACGCGGCGCGTGGGAAAGACTTCGCTCAGCTCGCCCAGCAGCTTCTCGATGCGATACGGCGATTCGTAGAGCGCGAGCGTGCCGGCAAAGGTCTTCAGGGCTTCAAGCTGCTTGCGCCGCTGGCCGGACTTGTGCGGCAGAAAGCCGATGAAGTGAAACTCATCCGTCGGCAGCCCGCTCGCCGTCAGCGCCGCGACCAACGCGCACGGGCCGGGCACGGACTCGACGCGCTGCCCTGCCGCCACCGCCGCGCGCACAACGCGTTCGCCGGGGTCGCTGATGCCCGGCGTGCCGGCGTCGGTCACGAGCGCAACCTTCTCGCCGCGCTGGAGCCGTTCGAGAATTTCCTCGGAGCGCTTTGCCTCGTTGAAGGCGAAGTAGCTGAGCATCGGCTTGGAAATCTCGAAGTGTTTGAGCAACTGCCCCGTGCGGCGCGTGTCCTCCGCCGCCACCACGTCGCACTCGCGCAGCACGCGCAGCGCACGCAGCGTGATGTCCTCGAGGTTCCCGATGGGGGTGGCGACGAGATACAGCGTGCCCGGCATGAGCGGCGGCGGCGAATTTTCCACGCCGTCAGCGTGCCAGCGGGGCGTGCGGGGGGAAAGGCGTTTTCCTCCGCCGTCAGATGACCCCGGCCAGCTTTAGTATGCCTAAAATCACCGCTCCCACGACGGCCAAGTAACCCAGAAATGCCAGCGCGGACAGTGACTCATCCATCATCTCGCGAAGCAGTCTCATGCCCGCAATTCAGCAGCACGAGTGCCGTTCGCGCTCCGCGCGGCATGAGGAAAACACCTGATATGGATTGCTACACCACCAGGCTGACGTGTTTCGATTCCAGGAACGCATCGAGGCCCTCGGTGCCCAGCTCGCGGCCCCAGCCGCTTTGTTTCACGCCGCCAAAGGGCGCATTGCTCGTCGTGGGCACGCCGTCGTTCACGCCGATCATGCCGGCCTCCAGCGACTCCATCAGGCGGAACGCGCGGCTCAGGTCGCGGGTGAAGACGTAGGCGGCGAGGCCATAGCTCGTGTCGTTCGCGCGGGTGATGGCCTCGGCTTCGGTGTCGAAGACATTCACATAGGCGACGGGCGCAAACGTCTCGTCGCACATGCCGAGCGATGCGCCGGGCACACCGGTCAGCACGGTTGGTTCAAGGAAGGCGCTGCCGGGTCCGCCGTGGCGTTTGCCGCCGCAGAGCAACTGCGCGCCTTTGGCCTGCGCATCGGCGATGTGCTGGAGCGCGAGGTCCACGGCCGCGGGGTTGATGAGCGGGCCAATGTCCACGCCGGGTTCGAGGCCGGGGCCGACCTTGAGCGCCTGCACGCGCGCGACGAACGCCGGGATGAACTGCTCCGCGAGGCCGCGCTGGACGTAGATGCGGTTCGCCGCGATGCACGACTGCCCGGTGTTGCGATACTTGGCAATCATCGTGCCCTCGAGGGCCTTCGCGAGGTCGGCGTCGTCAAAGACGAGCACGGGCGAATGGCCACCGAGTTCGAGCGAGAGCGGCTTGATGTGCGGGGCCGCGCCGGTGATGAGCTTGCGCCCCACTTCCGTCGAGCCGGTGAAGCTGAGCTTTCGGCACAACGGGTTTTCCAAAAACTCCGCCGCGATCTCACCCGCCGAACCGGCGACGAGCTGGAACACGCCCTCGGGCAAGCCCGCCGCATGAACACACTCGGCGAACAGCACGGCGCAGAGCGGCGTGGCGCTGGCGGGTTTGAGCACCACTGTGCAGCCAGCCGCCAGCGCCGCCGCGACCTTCCGCACCGCGAGCACGAGCGGGAAGTTCCACGGACTGATGGCCGCGACCACGCCGATGGGCGTCTTGATGACGAGGTGGCGCTTGCCGTCGGCCTGCGGCGGGATG
>Ga0172373_10000551_pt1 | contig 61216 bp, 60 predicted proteins | sample Lak10m_2_FD_114546 | JGI IMG/M metagenome (GOLD analysis project Ga0172373, IMG submission 114546) | Freshwater microbial communities from Kabuno Bay, South-Kivu, Congo - kab_092012_10m | ecosystem: Environmental > Aquatic > Freshwater > Lake | place: Democratic Republic of the Congo... | reverse complement strand
GACGCGTCCCATTGCCGAGCATTTTGACTGGGTACATGGCGTCGACCGGCTTAAAATCGCCCAGCGCCTGAATGAAGCCCGCCCGTTGGAGCTTGCGCCGCTCAATGTCTGCATTCAAGTCAACGTCAGCGGCGAAGCCAGCAAAAGCGGCTGCGCGCCTGAAGAACTCGCCGGGCTGGCGCAGGCGGTAGCGGCGATGCCCAGGCTCAAGCTGCGCGGCTTGATGGCGATCCCCGAACCAACTGCCGACATTGCATTGCAACACCAGCGGTTTAGAATGCTGGCTCAACTGATGGGCGAGCTCAATCGCCAGGGTTTGGCGCTGGATACGCTGTCGATGGGCATGTCCGACGACTACCCGGCCGCCATCGCCGAAGGCTCTACCATGATCCGTATCGGCACTGCCATCTTCGGGAAGAGATCGGCAGGTAGCTTGCAGCGTTCAGCCACCAGCGATCAGTAAGTACAACAACCAACCCCGCTTTGGCTGACGGCTGACGGCTGAAAGCTATAAGCCGAAGGAATTTTATGAAAATCAGCTTCATCGGCGGCGGCAACATGGCCCACGCCATTATTTCCGGCCTGTTGGCCCAGGGCTGTCCGGCCACCGACATCATGGTGGTCGAGCTCGACGCCGACCGTCGTGCCGGGCTCCGCGAGAAATTCGGCGTGCATGTTTCCGGCGAATTGCCGGCCGCGGCCCTGGCGGATGTCGTCGTGCTGGCGGTCAAGCCGCAGCAGTTGCGCGATGTGGCGATATTTCTCGGCAGCCTGCTCGATAGCCAGCTGGTGGTTTCCATTGCCGCCGGTGTGCGCTGTTCCGATCTTTCACGCTGGCTGGGCGATTACGGCGCCGTGGTGCGCGTTATGCCCAACACCCCGGCGCAGATTCAAGCCGGGGTTTCCGCGCTTTACGCCGCCCCCGGCGCCTCGGCAGAACAGCGTCAGCAGGCAGGGGTGCTGCTGAGTGCGGTCGGTAGTTGCGTCTGGCTGGAGGACGAGGCGCAGATGGATGCGGTGACGGCCATTTCCGGCAGCGGCCCGGCCTATGTGTTCTATTTTCTCGAGGCTATGCAGCAGGCCGGATCCGAACTGGGATTGCAACCTGGCCAGGCGCGGGTGCTGGCAATGCAGACTTTTCTCGGTGCCGCCAGGCTCGCGCTCAACAGCGAGCACGATTTCGCCACATTACGGGCACAGGTCACTTCCAAGGGCGGTACCACCGAGCAGGCGATACTGTCGATGGAAACCAGTCAGGTGCGGTCCGGTATCGTGCGTGCCATCCATGCGGCGGCTCACCGGTCTGCAGAACTGGGGGATATTCTCGGCAAGGATTGAGAAGGGATGCCCCGGGAATGAATAACGCCGCATTGCGCGGCGTTATGAGTCGGTCTATGGGCTACCGACGATACCAGTGGCTATGACTGGCACAAGCTCACTTCAGATCGTTACTGATGGCAGTCTCGATATACACCTCCCTAGTGGTTAGCGTTGCGATCTTGCATCTCCCTACGGTTACTTTTATACGCTCAATAATTGGCAACGACAACCCGAATATTTCATGCATGCGGACGTAGGCGGACGACAGCAAAGCGAGAGTCTTTGATTTGTCGAAGTGTTTTATAATCGAAGCCCTGCATTCGGATGCAGAAGCAGAGCAGAGTATGGCAGCTTAAAGGGGTATGCTCAGTGTTCGAAAAACAGGAGTAAGCTCAATGAGCCGTAGACTGACCATCGGCTGAGTTTATTCGCAACCAACTTCGGGTTACAGGATTATTCAAATCTCAATCATGATTGCACAAGCCGTAATTTTTCTGCTCGATACGCTGCTCGGCCTGTTTACGCTGGGCGTGCTGTTGCGTTTCTACCTGCAACTGGTCGCAGCGCCGTTCCATAATCCGATTTCGCAAGCCGTGGTGGCACTGACCAATTTCGCGGTGCGGCCGGCGCGGCGTTTCATCCCTTCCTGGAGCGGGCTGGATTTGTCCACGCTGGTGCTCGCCTTTGTTGCGCAATTGATACTGCAATGGGCGACCTTGTGGCTACAGGATTATCCGATACTGGTGGCCACGGCCGCGGTCTATGCTGCCGTGGCCGGAATGGCCTTGCTGGCGCTGGTGCGGCTGTCGGTCTACATCGTGCTCTATGCCGTGCTGATCCAGGCGATTTTGAGCTGGATCAATCCGCACACTCCGGCAGCACCGGTACTGGATAGTCTGACACGTCCGTTTCTTGCGCCATTGCGGCGGCGGTTTGGCGTCACCGGCGGCTTCGATCTCACGCCTCTCGTCGTCTTCATTGCGGCGCAATTGCTGCTCATGCTGGTGGTCAACCCCATCGAGCTGCAATTGCAGCGTTTTCTTTGAGCTCCTGGTACACGGTCAAGGAGGATGGCCGGGTGCTGCTGAATCTGCATATCCAGCCCAACGCCAGCAAGACCGGGGTAGCCGGCTTGCATGGGGATGCACTTAAAATCAAGATCGCTGCGCCGCCGGCAGATCATCAGGCCAACGACAAGTTGTTGGAGTTTCTGAGGAAATCATTTAAAGTCGCTAAAAATCAAGTAGTTTTGCGGCATGGCGAGCATTCGCGGCAGAAGGTGGTGGAGATTATCGATCCGCCTTGCGCGCCTGAGATATTGCTTGGAGATTGAGAGATTTTAACCACGGGGGACACGGGGAAAATTTATGAAACCGATGGCAGGTATCTGAAGAGGTTTGGTTACCCTGTGTTCCCCATGGTTTATTTAAGCATCTGATGATTAATCAACTAGAAAAACAGATTGCGGATTACAAGCTCTGGCGCGAGCAGATCGCGGTAGCGATTGCCGATTATCGCGACTGGCTGGACCTGACCGGCGCTTCGGATGCGATGCAGGATCTGCGGCTGTACGACATGGCCGAGTCGGTCAAACATGACAGGCTGGTGCTGGCGTTTGTCGCCGAATTCGCCCGCGGCAAGACCGAAACCATCAACGCGCTGTTTTTCTCCGATTACAAGACCCGCCTTTTGCCCTGCGACGCCGGGCGCACCACCATGTGCCCGACGGAGATTTACTGGGACCCCAACGAAGAGCCTTACGTCAAACTGCTGCCGATCGATACGCGCAAGACCGACGAGAGTCTGGTGATCCTGAAAAAAACACCCGGCGCATGGACCAAACTCAAGCTCGACACCAGTTCGGCCGAGGCCATGCAGCAGGCATTTCATGCGCTGGTGCAGCAAAAGGAAGTCTCGCTCGACGAAGCACGATCGCTCGGCCTGTGGGACGACAAGGATGTGATGATGGTGCAGGCCATGCAGACCAAAGGCAAGGTCGATGTGCCGCTGTGGCGTCATGCGCTCATCAATTTTCCGCACCCGCTGCTCAAGAGCGGGCTGGTGATCCTGGATACGCCCGGTCTCAATACGCTGGGCACCGAGCCGGAACTCACCATCAACATCATCCCCAACGCGCATGCCGTGATCTTTTTGCTGGCGACCGATACCGGCGTCACCAAGTCGGACATGGCGATCTGGACCAACTACATCCGCGACCGGGCCAGCCGCAAACTGGCGGTGCTGAACAAGATCGACATCCTGTGGGACGACCTCAAGACCCCGCAGGAAGTGCAGGCCATGATTCAGTCGCAGGTCGAGTCCACTGCGCGCCAGTTGAGTTTGCCGGTGAGCGACGTGTTTGCCATTTCTGCGCAAAAGGCGCTGCTGGCACGGGTGAAGGGCGACCCCGTGCTGCTGGCCAGGAGCGGGATCGAGAAGGTGGAAAAGTCGCTGGCCGACAACGTGATAGCCAGCAAGCATGCCATCCTCAGAAAGAACATCGTGGTCGAGGTCGGCAATATGGTAAAGGCCTCGCGCAAGACCTTCCAGCAACGCGTGACCGATACGCGGGCGCAACTGGAGGAACTCAACAACCTGCGCGGCAAAAATCGCGACGTGGTGCAGAAACTGCTCGACAAGGTGAGTTCCGACCGCCGCGTGTACGAAGAGTCGGTCCGCACTTATACCCAGTCCAACCAGAAGGTCACACAGATGGGCGAAGTGCTGATGCAGCAGTTGAGCCTGTCCAACCTGGATCGCATGCTCGACCAGAGCAAGGAGGAAATCGGCGATTCCTGGACCACGCACGGCCTCAATCAGAGCATGAAGAAGCTCATTGCGCAGACCAACGAGCTGGCCGAATCGATTACCCGGCAGGGGATCGAAATCAAGGGGCTGGCCGACGAACTCTATCAACTGTTCCATACCCGCCATGGCTTCGAGGCGCGCACGCCGCCCAAGCTGGACATGACCAATTTTCACCACAGCATGCAGGCTCTGGTGAAGACGACCGACGAGTTCTGCAACGATCCGGTCAATGTCATGACGGAAAAGCATTTTCTCGTGCGCAAATTCTTTTTCAGCCTGGGGGCGCAGGCCCGTGCCATTTTCGAGACCTCGCACCACGACTCCAATGTCTGGCTCAAGGGCGTGGTGGCGCCGCTTAAATTGCAGATCGCCGAGCACAAGGCGCAACTGGACAAGCGTACCGAGTCCTTGATGAAGATCCACGAGAACCTCGATTCGCTACAGAAGAATATCGCAGAAGTTGAGGAGCGTAATGCCACCTTGCAAGCGCAGAGCGCGGCGCTCGACCAGATCCTGCTCAAGCTGGTGAAAGCGGCACAGGTGGTACCCGCTGTGCCGGCGCAAGCCAGCACTGCCCCTGCCGCCGCACCCGAAACTGCCGGCGGTCCTGATCTGGGCATGGCGCCGCTGGCGGGAGCCTAGATCAATGCATTATCTCGCCGGCTCTGACAGCCCGCGGCGGCGGTAGTATCACCGCCCGTTTTAGACACACATTTCCCGTCCCATGCCTGTTGAAGCTCCCGCCCGCGCCTGCGGTATCGATTTTGGTACATCCAACTCCACGGCAGGCTGGCTGCGGCCCGGCCAAGCACCGTTGCTGGCGCTCGAAGACGGCAAGGTCACCTTGCCCTCCGTGATCTTTTTCAATGCCGACGAAAACACCGTCAGCGTCGGCCGGGCCGGGCTCGACGAATATCTGGAAGGCTACGAAGGCCGATTGATGCGCGCCTTGAAGAGTCTTCTGGGCAGCAGCCTGATGGAAGGCCAGACCGAGGTCCAGGGGCGCTCGCTGCCCTACAAGGACTTGCTGACTCAATTCATCGCCGAACTCAAGCGCCGGGCCGAAGCAGCGGCGGGCAGGTCTTTCGACCAGGCCGTGTTCGGGCGGCCGGTGTTTTTTGTGGACGACGATACGGCAGCCGACCACAGGGCTGAAGCGACTCTCGACGCCATCGCCCGCACCACCGGCTTCCGCGAAGTGAGTTTCCAGTATGAGCCCATCGCTGCGGCCTATCACTACGAACGCCAGATCGACCGCGAGGAACTGGTACTGATCGCCGACATTGGCGGTGGCACCTCGGATTTTTCCTTGATCCGGCTCTCGCCGCATCGGGCAAAGGTCGCGGACAGGCGCGACGACCTCCTGGCCAACGGCGGCGTACATATCGGCGGAACCAACTTCGACCGGCAACTGAGCCTGGCCGGGGTGATGCCCCTGCTGGGCTATCAAAGCCGGCTCAAGCGCGGCATGGAAATGCCCTCCAGCTGCTACATGAACCTGGCCACCTGGCACACCATCAACCAGGCCTATACCCGCCGCACCTGGGTCGACCTGCAGGCGCTGTATCTGGATACCCAGGCACCTGAAGCGATGGACCGGCTGCTCAAGCTGATCAACGACCGTGCCGGTCATTGGCTGGCCATGCAGGTGGAGGAGGCCAAGATCGCCTTGTCCGCAGGCGATAGCGCAACCCTGCATCTGGACCGGCTGGCGCCGGACCTGCGCCACACGATAAACCGGATTGAGTTCGAGCACGCTTCGGCAGAGTTGGTGGAACAGATAGGCGCCACCCTGAATGCTTTGTTGGCCAGGGCAGGAGTACGCCATGAGACGGTGGATACGGTGTTTTTCACCGGCGGCGCCAGTGGCGTGCCCATGTTGCGCGAACGCATAGCCGCGCAACTCCCCCGCGCCAGGCGCATGGAAGGCGACTTGTTCGGCAGCATCGGCACCGGCCTCGCGGTAGAGGCGCAACGCCGCTTAGGCTGACGTCGCCAGCCGAGTAGCTCATGCTGGCATCATCAAGCGCCCGCTTGTTGGCCAGAGCTGCCGTTTGTGCTTACGCCAAAATCGACCGTAACAGCTACGAAATCGGTCATTCAGAAGCGCAAAACGTCACATCCCTTTGCACCTAGAGGTCTCACAAGCCACGGTCGGGTAAAGCCATAGATGATGCACAGTTATCAAGCCAACAGGTTTGCAAGCGTCAGGCAGGCAAAAGCTTCGATCGTGTTTTGACTGGCACACGGCATCACCAGCCGTTGTTGGCGCTATCGTTTCGAGATTTCCCTGCAAATTCATGCCCGCTGATCCGGTACTGGCTAGGGACGATGACAAACCATCAGGCAAGGTACAGACATTGCGCACATAGGCTAGCATCATGGCCCGATCGACAGCCCAAGCGTAATCACCATTCACAAAACGTATCAATCCGGAACGGCAATACGTACTGGCAACGGGATGATCGCTATCGATGGGTTTGCATTCGATAAAAATGGCCGTCGGAACGGTGTTTCTTGTTTGAATATGACCGCGCAAAGGCCGGAACGTCAAATCGGGCTGGCGATCCAGATGATCTCCATTGAAATTTCGCAAGTTTCCCTCTCGGATCGATGTCTCGAACTGCGACAGACCGCGTACGGCATCATCGCCGATGGCATGCAGCTCCCCCAAAATCAGGTGGAGGCGCTCGGTAATTTCATCCTCGGTTGCCGCACAGATGGAAAATTCGCCCGCCTCAACGGCTTCCAACAGTATCCGCCAAGCAGTCGACAGGGTGTTTTGCACCACCACGAGCAAGGAGACCGAAATTTTTGCTGGAAATGCTGCCGACGCTGCGGTCAGCCCACGCGTCATCAGACCACTCATCGTCCGGCGCGCTCTTCTAAAAGCGCCCCGTATTGCCAAAGGATGTCCGAAGACAGCAAACGAGCCTGGGTTTGCGTCCAATAACTGTAGCGATCGAGTAGTCCAATAATAATTAGCGGACGCTTGGCATCGACGATGGTAATACGGCTGACAGCCAAATCCTCGGCGTACGTAACCCACGTCGACGGTAATGCTTCAGGTAATGCCTGTTCATCGAGCGAAATAGCAATGAACTTCCATGGCAAGCCATTGGAAAGTTGCGTGACATGAACGGTGTGCCCACTGACGGACAACACGGTAGAAAGCTCTTCCAGTAAACGGGCACAAAAACTCTCCAGTTGAACTAGGGAGCATTGCTTTGCCGCGTTCTTCTTCGCATCCGAGAAAGGCGTCCGTGTGGTGAGAGTATCCGCGATAACCTCCTGATCATAGCGACCCAGGCCATAGATTCCCACAACGGTAGCATCCAGCTTTTCCCAGTTGGGTTGATTGTCGAGAAGCGCCTTTGCGCATTCTTCAATGTTGCTTCGCACCGCAGGGCAAAGCCTCTCTGGCGCTACTAAAGGAAAACTCTCGACATCGTGCAACTGCAAAGCCTCGCGTTCCACACCGAATTTCGCACTGGTCATCAACGACCAGTATTCAAACAGTTGACTATGTACAAGAACGAGCAAATATTGGGCGTGAAACTCGTCATCGGGGTTTTCAGCAGCTGAAAACCCATAATAGGACTCCGAATAAGCCAACTTCGTTGAACAATACAGAGCTCGCCCCTGATTGCGATCAGCTTTGAGTCCTTCTCGAACCAAAACCAATGGTGCACGATAAATCTGAGGCTTGCGCGGCCATTGCAATCCTTCTGACTGATAAGGTGGAAGACCATCGGTTAGAACAGCATGCGGGTGCTTGGAGTAGCGAGCGCCAAGTTTTAAATACCCCTCAAGAAAAGCGTCATCCTCGGAGCGGGTGCCAACGATATAACCCTGTCCCCGATACAGCCCCCTTGCGGGTACCCAATACTTGCCGATTGACTCATTTGATTTAGCTTGCATGCGCTGAACGATAGCCAGGTCCAGCGCCGACCCCCGATACAGGGTTTTGATCAATGCAGGTTGTTTAGCCGCCAAATCCAGGGCGATGGGAATCGCATCGCTGGCATCAATGCGCATGCGCCCTTTGTCGTTGAGTGCGGATTCATCTTCCGGGCTGACCAAAACGAATTGATCACTTTCAGTCGGCAGTCGGTTATCTGCGAATACCAAGCAAAACGGCTGGTCAACATTCGGCCAGACCTTGCTTTGACGAATCGATGCACCGTTCAAAATGCCCGTGATAGAAAGTGCCTGGAATATTGCACTGCGCGCTGAAAACCCCGCGTCGGACATCTTGAACAGCCAGCGTCCAGCTAGTGCCAATGCGATACGTCCATCGGGTTTAGCCCAATCCATCGCTCCCCAAACAAAAGGCAAGTCAGGAACTTGATCTGGATTCTTGTAGGAGCGTGCAATGTTATCCAGGCCGCGCCGGGCAGCAACTTCCCGGCAACGCAGAGTGAACAATTGGTCAATGGCTTTATACGCAGGCTTCAAGCTGGTCCATGGCGGATTGCCGATGACGAGATCGAATGCATCCCTGAAGCGATCAGGAACGTGTGTGCCAAGACTCCCTGCCATCGGGCGGACGATCCGTGTATCCGAGCCTGGGTCCGCGACGTCAACCAGCACACGACCCTCAAGTTTCTTGAAGGTCAAAGCCTCAACGGGTGCCGGATCAGGGTCGAGTTCCAATGCGGTGAGATACAACGCCAAGGCGGCCAACGTACGCGCATGGGCGTTGATGTCGAAACCAACCAATTGCTCATCTAGGATATGACGCAATACGCTGCGATCCGGGCGCCGCCCTGTTTCCGCAAAACTTAACTCTGCAAGCTTGCGGAAACAGGCTACCAGGAACACCCCCGCTCCGCATGCCGGATCGAGAATTCGTGCAGAAGCCCCTGCGGGATGTTGATGGAACGCCTCGCTGACCATGTACTCGGCAATATGCGATGGGGTGTAATACACACTGGTATCGCGCCGCGCCTCGGCATCGAAGCGGTACATCAACTCCTCATACGTTTCGCTCAACAAGCCAACAGGTAGATGATCAAAATCCAGATCGCCCCAGTTCAAAGGACGCTGCGAAGCACCCGGAGCAATAGGCTGGTCCAGACCTAGAATGGCTTCCAATGGGCGGCTGATCTTAGCTCCGCATGCCCGGTAGAGTCCCTGGAAATACTTTGGGTAAAGCTCTTTCCTGACAGGCAGCGCCAGCAAGTCACCATTGAATGTTTCGTCCAGCCAAATATTGGTTTCGAGCAAGCCTTGTTCGCTACTGAAACACTGCATCAACGATTGGGAACTCGGAGAAATCGAGTGAAGATGCTTGGCACCTATGATCTTTCGTCCGATCAGGTATCGGAAGAACAATGCTCGGCCAGTCAGAGCAATCGTTTCATCGGTCGAGAGCCCTAATGACTTCAGCTCATCTCCGGCATCCGTCATCAATCCGAACAGCACGCCGCGTAGCATCAGGGTGGAAGGCTCTGCAGGATTGTCGCCCTGGGCAAGGCACGCCACGACGCCAAGAGAGGCTGCGTCTCCGGCAAAGAAACTGATTGGCTTCGTGTCGCTAGCAGGTTGAAGATCGGTCGCATAAACATCAAGGCGGCCAGGTTGCAAAACCCCCAGCCAGGCCTGGTCGCCGCGCATCGCCAGTTTTCGGCGCAACGCGTCTATATCCAGCCTGTCGGCTGTTCCATTCAGGTGCGCAATATCGACTACGTATAGCAAAGCCTGAGTTTGCGTTTCAACAACTGTATCCACCAAGGGGCGCTCTTCATTGCGCACCAGATCGACATAACGCAATATCCGCGGGTCGCTCTTGCAATGCAAGGCAACGCAATCTTCCAAACGCGCCCCAAAAGCCTGTAACTGATCGCTGGTGGTAGTCATCATGCGCGTGCAAGCATGTCGGCAACCAACGCCAACTCTCGCTGTGGGGACGCGATACCGAGATAGACGTTAATGCGCCTACGCTCTTCAGCCACGTCCAACACCAAACCCAGGTCCTCAATAATCACCGATTCAACACGAGTGGTATCGCCATCCGCCAAGCGAACGAATACCCATTCCTCGGTGCTGGCCGGCTTCGGTTCCTGCAGATACCGGTGAATCCCTGCCGATAGCTGACCAAGCAGCCGACTCTTGATCAGGAATTTGTCCTCAAGAATTTGCAGGACAGCCATGGTTAACAGATCAGCCATAGTGAAGTGACGAGCACTCCGCTCCATCGTTTCCATGTAGGAAAAGGGCGGCAACTGGGTCCATGCATGAACGCGTGAGCGACTGACGCCCCCCAGTGCGCTACAAACATCCTTGACGGTAAAGGACAACGATGGACTCATGGCTGCTTTTGGCTAAATACAAAACTGTTCTTATTGTAAAGCAGCTTTGGTGATCTGCGGTAAAGTAATGCCATTACTTTGGATTGCTCAGCCCATGGATTATTCGTTTTCGCGCAAAGCAGCCGTGATGCTGAGATATGCCGAACGGCGGCAATGGCCGAGGAGACGGCCTTCAAATCTATCGCTGTGACTGACGGTTCATGGCCGACAACGGCCTGATTAACGTATCTATCATCACTGTCCGCTTTTCAACTGCGAAACTGGTCAGTCAAAACCATTAATCACGGTTAAAGATTAAATCACGATACCGTCGCGATATTTACATCAGCACAATATCGAACGTTTCCTGCCCGTACTGGCTTTCGGCCTGCAGCGATACCGGTTTGTCGATGAAATCGGAGAGCATGGCCAGCGCCTGCGATTCCTCGTCGAGGAACAGGTCGATGACTTTTTGCGAGGCGAGCACGCGGTATTCGCGGGCGTTGAACTGGCGCGATTCTCTTAACAATTCCCGCAATATTTCGTAGCAAACGGTTTGTGCGGTTTTGAGTTCGCCGCGTCCGCTGCAGCAGGGGCAGGGTTCGCACAGGATGTGGGCGAGGCTTTCGCGCGTGCGTTTGCGCGTCATTTCCACCAGTCCGAGCCCGGAGAAGCCGTGGATGCCGGTGCGCACGCGGTCGCGGGCGACGGCTTTTTGCAGTTCTTCCTGCACGGCGTTGCGGTGGGCTTCGTCTTCCATGTCGATGAAGTCGATGATGATGATGCCGCCGAGATTGCGCAGCCGCAACTGCCTGGCGATGGTCTGCGCGGCTTCGAGATTGGTCTTGAAGATGGTGTCCGCCAGCGTGCGGTTGCCGACGAAACTGCCGGTGTTGACGTCCACCGTGGTCAAGGCTTCGGTCTGGTCGAAAATCAGGTAACCGCCCGATTTGAGATCGACTTTTCTGGATAGTGCCTTTTCGATTTCTTCCTCGATGCCATGCAGGTCGAACAGCGGGCGATGGCCGGGATAATGCTCGATGCGCTCCAACACCGCACCGGCATAACGCTGGGCGAAGTCCTGCATTTTCTGGAAGGTTTCGCGCGAATCGACGGAGATTCTTGACGTTTCGTCGCACAGAAAGTCGCGCAGCACGCGCAGGGGCAGGTTCAGGTCCTGATAGATGAGAGTGCGGACCTTGGCGCTCTGGCTGGCCTCCTGCACGTTGGCCCAGGCCTTGTGCAGGTAGTCGAGATCGGCCAGCAGTTCTTCGTCGGTGGCGGATTCTGCCAGGGTACGGATGATATAACCGCCTTCCTGGCCGCCCGGCAGCAGTCTCAGCAGACGCTCTTTCAATGCCTCGCGCTCGGTTTCGCTCTCGATGCGCTGCGAGACGCCGATGTGTTCCTGCTCCGGCAGATAGACCAGAAAGCGCCCGGCGATGCTGATCTGGGTGGTCAGGCGCGCGCCTTTGCTGCCGATGGGCTCCTTGATCACCTGCACCATCAGCGGTTGACCTTCATGCAACAGATCCTGGATCTGGCGTTGCTGGTCCGCGCCGAATTCGAGCAGGTCGGCAATGTGCAGAAAAGCCGCGCGGCCCAGGCCCACTTCGACAAAGGCGGACTGCATGCCGGGCAATACACGGACGACTTCGCCCTTGTAGATGTTGCCGATCAGCCCCAGCGAACTGGCGCGCTCGATGTGGAGTTCCTGCACCACGCCTTGCTCCAGTACCGCGACGCGGGTTTCCTGCGGGGTGACGTTGATCAGTATTTCTTCGCTCATGGCAGATGGATTCCGGATTTCTTCAATAATTGTGCCGTTTCATACACGGGCAGCCCCATCACGCCGGAGTAGCTGCCTTCGATGCGGCGAATAAAAATGCTGGCAAGGCCCTGGATGCCGTAGGCGCCAGCCTTGTCGCGCGGTTCTCCGCTGGCGACATAAGCGTTGATCTCTTGTTCTGTCAGCGGCGCCATTTCGACCTGCGTGCTCGACAGCGCGACTTCGATGCGGCCGTCGTAGGCCAGAGCGATGCCGGTATGTACGGTGTGCCAGCGGTCGGACATGGCGCGCAGCATGGCGCGGGCTTCAGTGTCGCTTTCCGGTTTGCCCAGAATCTCGCCATCGGCACAGACCGTGGTATCTGCTGCCAGCACGGGCCTGCCAGCCAGACCTTGGGCTGCGAGGTGGCGGGCGCAGACTTCAGCCTTTTCCCGTGCCAGCCGCAGTACATAATGCTCGGGCGCCTCGCCGGGCCGCACCGATTCATCGACGTCCGAGGGCAGCACATCGAAATCCACCCCGATCTGGCGCAGCAGTTCTCCGCGGCGCGGCGAGCGCGAGGCAAGGTAAATCTTTTTCATCGGGCAGGGCGCTGCAACTCGGCCTCGACGGAATCGCGCCTGGGCTTGCCCGCCAGCAATTCCACCAGCGTCAGCGCAAAATCCATCGCCGTGCCGGGGCCGCGCGAGGTGACGATGTTGCCGTCAACGACCACCGCATCGTTCAGGTAGGTGTGCGAACCGGGCAGTTCGTCCACCACGCCGGGAAAGCTGGTGACGCGCTTGCCTTGCAGCAGTCCGGCCGCGTGCAGGGCCATGGGCGCAGCGCAGATTGCTGCCACATATTTGCCGGCGGTTGCCATGCGCTGCATCAGGCCGATGATGCGGGTGTCGTATTTCAGGTGCTCCGAGCCCGGCATGCCGCCCGGTAGTACGATCATGTCGAAGTGGCGTTGCAGCGCGTCGTCCAGGGTGGTGTCCGGCAGCAATACCGTACCACGGCTGGCTCTCACCGGGCCTGCGGCCAGCCCCGCCGTAATGACTTCGATACCCGCGCGGCGTAAGATGTCGATGGCTGTCACGGCTTCAATTTCTTCGCAACCCTGTGCGAGCGGAATCAATACGCTGGCCATTTCCGTCTCCTTGAGTTTTAAGCAGGGAACCGATACTAACCGATTCAACTTTGAGCATCAATTCACGGAACCCTTAAATGATCGACTGGAACTACCTGTTCAAGACCGGCATTGCACTGTTTGCCATCGTCAACGCGATTGGCAGTGTGCCGATATTCGTCAGCGCCACCGAAGGGTGGCCGGTGGCGGAGCGTGCCCGCATTGCCCGTACCATTGCCTTGACGGTGTTTACCGTGCTGACGCTGTCGGTGTTCGTCGGCGACAAGTTGTTGTCGTTCTTCGGCATCAGCGTGGCTTCGTTTCAGGTGGGCGGCGGCATCCTGTTGCTGTTGATTGCGATTTCGATGATGCATGCCCGGCAGAGCGGCGCCAGTCATACGGCAGAGGAGGCGCAGGTCGCAGCCGAACGCGAGGCGACGGCGATTGTGCCATTGAGTATTCCGCTGCTGGCCGGTCCCGGTGCCATCAGCAGCATGATTATCGCCGCCGAGCGCAGCGGTGGCTTCTGGGGGCATGTCAGCCTGATTGCACCCGTTGCGGTAGTGTGTTTTCTGGTGTGGCGCATCCTGTTGCTGGCTGGCGCTATTGCCAACCGGCTGGGCACCATAGGCATCAATATCGTTACCCGCCTGATGGGCCTCATCCTGGCGGCAATGGCCATCGAGTTCATGGCGCGCGGGCTGGGCAGCCTGTTCCCCGGTCTCCTAACCTAGTAAAATTGAGCCCTATTACGCTTGCCGCACACAAAACAACGCTCATGATCTGGAAACCCAACGTCACCGTCGCCGCCATTATCGAAAATGACGGCAAATTCCTGCTGGTGGAGGAAGAAACTACCGATGGCCTGCGCTTCAACCAGCCTGCCGGCCATCTGGAAGACGGCGAGACGCTGCTGGATGGCGTGCGGCGCGAAACCTGGGAAGAAACCGCGCACCGTTTCGAGCCGACGGGTTTGCTGGGCGTTTATCACTGGAAGCATCCGGACAGGGACATTACCTATCTCCGTTTCGCCTTTACCGGCGAAGTGACCGGTTTCGATGCTGGTCAGGAGCTGGACGACGGCATTCTGCGCGCGGTCTGGATGACGCCGGAAGAAATCCGGGCGACGAAGGACAGGCACCGTAGTCCGCAGGTCTTGCTGTGCGTGGAACATTATCTTTCTGGTCAACGTTTTCCGTTAACCGTACTGACTCACCTATGAAAAGAATGCAAACCACTTCGCTTGCCAATCCGGCGTTGCGAAATCGAGCTGAAATCCTCATTTACGATTACGTAAACTCCGGTTTCATCTCAATTCCGCGCCTTGGCTTGCCTGCGCTCGGGTGTTTTGCATGAGAATTACGATATGAAAAAACGCGTAGTAGTCGGCATGTCCGGTGGCGTCGATTCGTCCGTTACCGCATGGCTGCTGAAAGAGCAGGGCTACGATGTCGTCGGCCTGTTCATGAAAAACTGGGAAGACGACGATGACGACGAATACTGCTCGTCCAAGCAGGACCTGATCGACGCTGTGTCGGTGGCGGACCGTATCGGCATCGACATCGAGGCGGTCAATTTCAGCAAGGAGTACAAGGACAAGGTCTTTGCCAACTTTCTGTCTGAATATCAGGCCGGGCGCACCCCCAACCCGGACATTTTCTGCAACTCCGAGATCAAGTTCCGTGCCTTCCTCGACCACGCGCTAGGCATGGGCGCCGACCTCATCGCCACCGGCCACTATGCCCGGGTGCGGGAGGTGGACGGCCTGTTCCAGTTGCTCAAGGCCGAGGACGGCAGCAAGGACCAGAGCTATTTTCTTTACCGCCTCAATCAGGAACAGTTGTCCCGCACGCTGTTCCCTTTGGGCGGGCTGCTCAAGCGCGAAGTCCGCGACATCGCACGTCAGATCGGGCTGGCCAACAGCGAGAAAAAAGACTCGACCGGTATCTGCTTTATCGGCGAACGCCCGTTCCGCGAATTTCTCAACCGCTACCTGCCGCGCGAGCCGGGCGAGATGCTTACGTCTGAAGGCAAGGTGGTCGGGCGCCATGACGGGCTGATGTATTACACCCTGGGCCAGCGCCAGGGGCTGGGCATAGGCGGCGGCCGCGAAAGCACCGGCGAACCGTGGTTCGTGGCGGCCAAGGATATGGCGAACAACGTGCTGGTCGTGGTGCAGGGACACGATCATCCGCTGCTGCTCAAGGACGACCTGCATGCCGCAGATCTGCACTGGATTGCCGGCCACGAGCCGCGTAAACACTGGGTATATGCCGCCAAGACGCGTTATCGCCAGGCCGATGCGCCATGCGAAATCGATGCTCTGGTCAACGGCTCTTGCGAAATCCGTTTTGCCCAGCCGCAATGGGCCGTCACGCCGGGGCAGTCGGTGGTGGTCTATGAAAGCAATGTCTGCCTTGGCGGCGGGATTATTGTTTAGCCGGCTCGCCGGCACGGCACTGACCGTGTTTGGTGTATTGCTGCTGACTTTCTTGCTGGTGCATCTGGTGCCCGGCGACCCGGTGGATGTGATGCTCGGCGAATCGGCCACTGCAGCCGACCGCACACAACTACGCAGCGATCTCGGGCTGGATCGGCCGCTTCCCGCACAATTCGCCGACTATCTCGGCCGGTTGGCCAAGGGCGATTTCGGCCGCTCCATCCATACCCATGCACCTATTGCCGATCTGTTGGCGGTTCGCGTTCCTGCGACGGCGCGTTTGGCCCTGCTGGCGCTGGCGCTGGCCTTGTCGGTCGGCTTGCCGCTTGGGGTCGTGGCCGCACTCAGTTACCAATCCGCGCTCGATAAAGCCGCAGTATTCGCTGCGCTGACGGTGTCGGCCATGCCGCATTTCTGGCTGGGTCCGCTGCTGATGCTGGTGTTCGCGCTGTGGCTGCCCTGGCTGCCGGTCAGCGGCATGGAACTGCCTGGCGCCATACTGCTGCCCGCCCTGACCCTGGCCTGCGGTCTGGCCGCGATACTCACCCGCATGACACGCGCCAGCCTGCTCGAAGTGCTCAACGAGGATTTTGTGCGGACGGCTCGGGCCAAAGGCTTGCCGGAACGCGTTGTGATTCTGCGGCACGCGCTGAAAGCCGCCTTGCTGCCGGTAGTCACCGTGGTGGGGCTGCAATTGGGCTCCTTGCTGGCCGGCGCAGTGATAACCGAAACCGTTTTCGGTTGGGACGGCGTGGGACGCTTGTTGGTGGAGTCGATCGAAAAACGCGATTACCCGGTGACACAGGCTTGTGTGCTGGTGATTGCATTGACCTACGTGCTGGTCAATCTGATGACGGACCTGATTTATGCCCGCATCGATCCGCGGGTGCGATCCGGCGCATGAGGTTGCCGCTCGCTGTCCTGCTGTTCTGGCTGATTGCGGCACTGACTGCCCCGCTGCTGGAGCTTGCTCCGGATGCCATCGCACTGGACAAGATACTCGCCGGGCCGTCCGCATCTGCCTGGCTGGGGCATGACGATCTTGGCCGGGATCTGCTGTCCCGCCTGCTGGCGGGAGCACGCATTTCACTGTCCGTGGCCGCGGTAGTCACGGCCGTTACATTCAGCATCGGCACAGCAATCGGCCTGATTGCCGGATATGCCGGCGGTTGGCTGGATCGCGTGCTGATGCATGTCACGGATGTTTTCCTGGCGTTCCCCGGTATCCTGTTGGCGATTGCGTTCGCTGCCGTACTCGGGCCGGGCATCCCCAATTTGATCCTGGCGCTCTGCCTGACGTCGTGGGTCGGCTATGCCCGTCTGACGCGGGCGCAGGCAATGTCGCTGCGGCAACGGCAGCATGTGTTGGCGGCGCAATCGCTGGGAGCTTCTACGCTGCGAATCATGGTGCGACATATGCTGCCCTTGCTGGCGGCGCCCTTACTGGTCGAGATGACATTCAGCGTTGCCAGTCTCGTCATTGCCGAGGCCAGCCTGTCTTTTCTTGGTCTTGGCATCCAGCCGCCGCATGCGTCCTGGGGTGCCATGCTGCGCGATGGCGTACGCTACCTGTTGGTCGCTCCGCATGACGTGCTAGTGGTCGGCTTGAGTTTGATGTCGCTGGTGTTGGCGATTAATCTGCTAGGCGATAAACTGCGCGACATTCTGGACGTTAAACGTTAAGGCATGCAAAACGCTTTGCTTGTGCATGCTGCGTTAAAAATCCAGCCCGGAACACTCATTTACTCATGTAAACTCCGGTTTCGGTCTGAATTTTCGCCTTGCCTGCCCACGCTCGGGCGTTTTGCATAAGTTGATATAAAGGTACCCACATGTCACTCGGCCCCATCATGCTCGATATCGAGGGCACCGAACTCAATGCGGACGACATTCGTCGCCTGCAGCATCCGCTGGTCGGGGGCGTCATCTTGTTCAAGCGTAATTACCAGTCCCCTGCGCAACTGAAAGCATTGACTGCGTCGATACACTCGGTTCGCCAGCCGCCACTGTTGATTTCGGTCGATCACGAAGGCGGGCGCGTGCAGCGCTTCCGCGACGGTTTTACCCGGCTGCCGGCGATGCGCGAACTGGGCAAGATCTGGGACCACAATCCAAAAAAAGCCAAGCACCTGGCCGAGAAGATCGGCTGGGTGCTGGCCGCCGAATTGCGCGCGCATGGCGTGGATTTCAGTTTTACACCGGTGCTGGACATCGATTTCAGCAATAGCGGCGTGATCGGCGACCGCGCGTTTCACCGCAAGACCGAGGCGATTGTCGAATTGTCGCAGTCCATCATGAATGGCCTCAAGCATGGCGGCATGGCGGCGGTGGGCAAGCATTTTCCTGGACACGGTTATGTCGCGGCTGATTCGCACACCGAGATTCCGGTGGACGAACGCCTGTTCAGCCAGATCGAGCAGGATGACCTCGAACCTTTCAGGCGCATGATCGATTTCGGCATGGTCGCGATCATGCCGGCGCATGTCATTTATCCCAAGGTCGACGACAAGCCGGCCGGATTCTCCCGTATCTGGCTGCAGCAGGTGCTGAGAAAGCACCTTGGTTTCCATGGCATGATTTTCAGCGACGACCTGGCGATGGAAGGCGCGACAGTGGCCGGTAACGTCACCGAGCGCGCGCTGGCCGCGCTCAATGCGGGGTGCGATATGGTGCTGGTATGCAACCGGCCTGACTTGTCTGACGAGTTGCTGGAAACCCTGCAATGGAAAATGCCCGCGCTGAGTATGGCGCGGCTCGCGCGCATGCATGGCAAGCCGCATCCGCCTTCCATGTCGGCGCTGCACGAAGATCAGGAATTCGTGCATGCGGTGCATCAGATTGGTGGTATCGGCATTGAAGAAGGCGCATTGCCGCTGGGGGATTGAGCGGAATCAATTGATTTCTGCAATTTCGCGGGGTATATTGGTCAGAGATTCGTCCTTACCTTAGGAGGTAACGATCATGGATATCAGTGGCGCACAACTTAATTCAGCCGTTCTGGATGCCGTTTCGGCCCAAGCTCAGCCGGTTGCGCAGAACAATCGTCCGGCACCTGCTCCAACTCAGCAGCAGCCGTCGACGGAAGTCAGCTTGAGCCGCGATGCCCGCGAGCGCGCCGCGCAGCTTGCAACTGCGCAACAGGCTGCCCCGGCAGCGGAGAATGTGACTAGCAACCCTGTCCAGCCGATAAACGAGTCTCAGTCGCCGCGTGAGGAATCCGCCGAAAATACGGCAGTCCAGGCGCGCGAAAGCGAAGCCCCCCAACAGCAGGCCAATGCCGCCGTGAAAGCGCAGGAAACCGCGCCCACCTATACTGCGCGTATTGCCGCCCAGAGCTATATCAGCGTTTCCAATTTCTGATTCTGTATTCCTTGCCCGGCGAGTGAACTCGTCGGGCAAGGGTGCGTCTAATGTTTCGTTATCAACTACTTGAGAAAATCATCCAAATATGCAAACCGAATATCCGATGAATACATCTGCCAGCACGCTTACGTCAGGTGCTCACAAGGTTCTTCGCAACACCTACATGTTGCTGGGCTTGACTATGTTGCCGACCGTGGTTGGGGCGGTGGCTGGCATGAGCATGGACATGTCATTCATGGCGCAACATCCGATCATGGCCACTATCGGCATGCTGGCCGTGATGTTCGGGCTGTTCATGGGGATTTCCGCTAACCGGAATTCTACGCTGGGCGTGGTTCTGCTGCTGGCGCTTACCGGCTTTATGGGGCTGATGCTGGGACCGGTTCTGCAAGTGGCGCTGCACTTGAAAAATGGTGCGCAACTGGTGGGCTTGGCGGCTGGTGGCACGGGTATCATTTTCATGAGTCTGGCAACGATTGCAACGGTGAGCAAGAAGGATTTCAGCTTCCTCGGCAATTTCCTGTTTATCGGATTGATCCTGCTGGTGGTTGCATCGCTGGCCAATATGTTCTTCCAGATCCCGGCACTGGCGTTGGCTTTGTCCGGAGTATCCGTGCTGCTGTTCTCGGGCTACATTCTTTATGACGTCAGCCGCATCGTGCAGGGTGGCGAAACCAATTACGTCATGGCGACTCTGGCGCTTTACCTGGATATCTACAACCTGTTCATCAATTTGTTGCAATTGCTGATGGCGTTGATGGGCGAGCGCGACTGATTTCTTTTTGAGTACAGGAATCTTGACGGGCCGCATGCAAATGCGGCCCGTTTTTTATGGGCGCATCCCAACAGCGCAGTCCATTTTTACCCTATTTCCATTACAATGCCTGAGTTGCGCGGAACGCATGCGCGAGACTCTTGAATTGACATGGCCGAAGCTCCAACTCCATCATTGACCGCGCTGCTGCGCGGGTTTAACAACCTCCCGGCCGGGCGCAAGGTGGGGTTGATGGTGGCGCTGGCTGCCGTAGTCACGATAGTCGTCGGCTCCTGGATCTGGGCGCAGACGCCGGACTATCGCATCCTTTACGCCAACCTGTCCGACCGCGATGGCGGTGCCGTAGTCGAATCCCTGCAGAAACTCAATATTCCATTCAAGATGGCCGAAGGCGGCGGCGCGATCATGGTGCCTTCCGGCATGGTCTACGAGGCCCGTCTCAAACTGGCTTCGCAAGGGCTGCCGAAAGGCGGTGCGGCCGGTTTCGACCTGATGGACAACATGAAGATCGGGGCGACGCAGTTTCAGGAAAGCGTGGCGTACCAGCGTGCGCTGGAGGGCGAAATTACCCGTACCATCGAAGCGATTTCCGCGGTGCAAGGCGCGCGCGTGCATCTGGCGATGCCCAAGGATACGGTATTCGTGCGCGAGCAGCAAAAGCCGTCGGCTTCCATCCTGATCAATCTTTATCCCGGACGCACCCTGGAAAAGGCGCAGGTCGAAGGTATCGTGCATCTGGTGGCGAGCAGCGTTCCGGACATGCCGACATCCAATGTGACGATCATCGACCAGAACAGCAAGCTGCTCACGTCCGCCAACAAGCAGAGCGCGATCGGTCTGGATTCAAGCCAGCTCGAATATTTGCAAGAGGTGGAGCAGAACTATATCCGGCGCATCGAAGATATCCTGTTGCCGATTACCGGCCCCAATAACGTGCGGGCGCAGGTGACGGCGGATCTGGATTTTTCCGTGGCCGAGCAGACTGCGGAAACCTATAAACCGAATGCCGATCCTGCACAGGCGGCAGTCCGCAGTTCGCAGACGTCCGAAACGACAGGAGAGGGTGGCGCGGGTGCGGCGGGCGTGCCCGGTGCGCTTTCCAATCAGCCGCCGGGGGGCGCTACGGCACCGATCAATGCGCCAGCGGGCCGACCCGGAGCTGCCGCAGGCGCGGCGGCGGCTTCCGGTGGCTCCATGCACAAGGAAGCAACAACCAACTTCGAACTGGATAAGACCATCAGTCATGTGCGCAATCCGGTTGGCGCGATCAAGCGCCTTTCAGTGGCGGTGGTCGTCAACAACAAGGGCGAGAAAGACAAGAAGGGCAAGGTCACTTCGCGCCCTCTGACCAAGGATGAGCTGACACAGATCTATAACCTGTCGCGCGAGGCGATGGGTTTCAATCAGGTGCGTGGAGATACGCTCAACGTGGTGAATGCACCGTTTACGCTGGCGGATGAAGCCGCGGTGGAAGGCGCGCCGGTATGGAAGGATCCTTCCATGGTGGCTCTGGCCAAGGATCTGGTGAAATATCTGGTGATTGCCGGCATTCTGCTGTATCTGGTGACGGGTGTGATTCGTCCCGCCTTGAGTGACCTGGCGGCTGCCGGTGGCGCGCATATTGCCGCGATGGAAGCGGCGAGGGCGGAACAGGGCGTTTCGTCCGCCGATGTGGTGCAGCTCGGTGCCGGCGCCAAGAGGCAGCATAGTTACGAGGAAGATATCCGCTCGGTCAAGGATGCGGCCAAGGCGGATCCCAAGATCGTGGCCAACGTCGTGAAGGATTGGGTAAACAAGGAATGAGCGAAGCCGGCATCCGCAAAAGTGCGATTCTGCTCATGAGCATCGGCGAAGAGGAAGCGGCCGAGGTGCTCAAATTCCTGGGTCCCAAGGAGGTGCAGAAGATCGGTTCGGCCATGGCGGCACTGGCCAATGTCACGCATGAGGAAATCCAGAACATCTTGCGCGAGTTCCGCGGCGAAACCGAGGAGCGTACGACGCTGGGCATGGGCTCGGATGGATATATCCGCTCGATGCTGACCAAGGCGCTGGGCGATGACAAGGCGGCGAACCTGATCGACCGGATTTTGCAGGGCGGCGACACCAGCGGCATCGAGAGCCTGAAATGGATGGATGCTGCTTCCGTGGCCGAATTGATCAAGAACGAGCACCCGCAGATTATCGCGACGATACTGGTCCATCTGGATTATGACCAGGCCAGCGAGATCATCGGCCACTTTGTCGAGCGCCTGCGCAACGATGTGATGATGCGTATTGCGACCCTCGACGGCATCCAGCCGCATGCGCTGCGTGAATTGAACGATGTATTGACCAAGCTGCTTTCCGGCGGTGACCATATCAAGAAAACCGCGATGGGTGGCGTCAAGACCGCTGCGGAAATTCTCAACTACATGGGTGGTGCGGCTGAGGGCGGCGTGATCGGCAGTATCAAGGAATTCGATGCCGAACTGGCGCAGAAGATTCAGGATGAAATGTTCGTGTTCGAGGACATCATCAAGGTCGACGATCGCGGGATACAGCTGCTGCTGCGCGAAGTCCAGTCGGAGTCGCTGATCGTTGCGCTCAAGGGGGCAACCCCCGATTTGCGCGAGAAAATTTTCAAGAATATGTCGCAGCGTGCTGCAGAAATGTTGCGTGACGACCTGGAAGCCAAGGGTCCGGTGCGATTGACGGAAGTTGAATCCGAGCAGAAGGAAATTCTCAAAGTGGTGCGCCGTCTGGCGGATGAAGGCCAGGTCGTGCTGGGAGGTAAGGGCGATGAAGCCTTCGTCTAATTGGTTCGGTCTCAATGCAAGCAGGCACGTATGGCTGCCGATCTGACGCCGGGCGAGGCGCAGCCGAATTACCAGCGCTGGGAGCCGACAGATCTCAAGCATTTGGCGCGTCAGCAGGTCAAGCTTCCCACGGCGGAAGATATCGAGCGCATTCACCAGGAAGCTCACCGCGAAGGCTACGAGGCGGGACAGCGTGAAGGGTATGAGGCTGGACTGGTCAGGGCGGACTCCGATATTGCGCGTATTCAGGCTTTAGGGGTCGCCCTCGACGAGGCCATGCAGAATCTGGAGCGCGAGCTCAGTCAGGAATTGATTGAGCTCGCGCTCGATATCGCCAAGCAGATGCTGACCCGTGCCCTCGAAGTTAAACCGGAGTTGCTATTGCCTGTCGTCCGTGCGGCGATAGAAAGCCTCCCGCATAATGCCCAGCACCCGTTTATTCATCTGCACCCCCAGGATGCTGCATTGGTGCGTGAAATGCTCAATGCCGAGCCTCATGCCGGCTGGCGGGTGATGGAGGATATGCGGGTGGCTCCCGGTGGTTGCCGGATCGAAACTTCGACTGCCGAAGTCGACGCGACCTTGCCCAGCCGCTGGCATCGCATCGCCGCCGCGCTGGGGCAGGAGAATGCCTGGTTGGCTGATGGCCCGGAGTCTTGAGTAACGCTATTCTCTATCGTTGCCGCAACCTGATCGGCGAATGCCGCGAGGCATTGCCGTATGTGCAGACCTGGGCGGTGACGGGCCGGCTGACCCGGGTAGCCGGGCTGATCATGGAGGCGGTCGGTATCAAGGCACCGGTGGGTAGTGTCTGCGTGGTCTCGCTACCGGACGGTCATACGGTTGATGCCGAAGTCGTCGGATTCTCCGGCGACCGTTTGCTGCTGATGCCGTCTACGGACGTTTACGGCGTACATCCGGGTGCCAAGGTGGCGCTGATGGATTCTGAACCGTCGCCTCCGCAGCATGGTCAACCCCCTCATTTTCTGCGGCGACGTACTCAGGATCGTGTCAAGCATGTGCCGGTCGGCCCGGAGTTGCTGGGGCGTGTCATTGACGGCAATGGCCGGCCGCTCGATGGTTTGGGCCCGCTCGATCTTGCTGAACGTGCTCCGTTGCAAAGCCGTCCGATTAACCCGCTCACCCGCGACCCGATTACCCAGACGCTGGATGTCGGCGTGCGTGCGATCAACGCTCTGTTGCCGGTCGGGCGCGGTCAGCGGATGGGCTTGTTCGCCGGCTCCGGTGTTGGCAAGAGCATGCTGTTGGGCATGATGGCCCGGTACACCACGGCAGATGTCAATGTGGTCGGCCTCATCGGCGAGCGCGGCCGGGAGGTCAAGGAGTTCATCGAGCAGATTCTGGGGGAAGAAGGCATCGCCCGTTCCGTGATCGTAGCGGCACCGGCGGATACGCCACCGCTTTCCCGTTTGCAGGGGGCCGCTTACGCGACGACGATCGCAGAGTATTTTCGCGATCAGGGCAAGAGCGTGCTGCTGATCATGGATTCATTGACCCGGTATGCCCAGGCTCAGCGGGAAATCGCGCTTGCGGTTGGCGAGCCGCCGGCGACCCGCGGTTATCCGCCTTCGGTTTTCGCCAAGCTGCCGCAGTTGGTAGAGCGCGCTGGTAATGGCAGTAATGGGGCGGGTTCGATTACTGCGTTTTACACCGTGCTGGCCGAAGGCGATGACCAGATGGATCCGATTGCTGATGCGGCGCGCGCCATTCTCGATGGCCATATCGTACTCTCACGGTTGTTGGCTGATTCCGGACATTATCCGGCAATCGACATCGAAGCTTCGATCAGCCGTGTCATGCCTGCATTGTTGTCGCCGCGTGAAATCGATTTTGTGCGCCGGTTCAAGCATCTCTACTCACGCTATCAGCGCAGCCGCGACCTGATCAGCGTTGGTGCCTATGTTCGCGGCAGCGATCCGGAACTGGACGAGGCAATCATGATGTACCCCCGCCTGGAAATTTTTCTTCGCCAGGCCGTTGGCGAGCGGGTTGACCTGACAAATAGTCGTGCCCAGCTTGAGTCACTCTTGACCAGTGGTTAGTTGAGTCTCAATGGCGGATTTCCGGCTGCAGCCTTTGCTTGAATATGCGCGCGATCGTAGCGATCTGGCAGCGCAGGAGTTGCAGCGTCTGCGTCATCAGTGGACGCAGGCAGAAGAAAAGCTACAGCAACTGCAAGCCTATCTTGCCGATTATCACAATCGCCTCCACAGCAATGCAGCAGGCGGCATGACAGCTGCCGCATTACGCGATTTTCAACGCTTCATCTCCAAGCTCGAGCTTGCGATCAGTGCGCAAGCGGAGGAGGTGGTGCGCTGCCGCCAGCGATGGGAAGCCGGTCAACTTGCCTGGCTGGAGCGGGAGCGTGAGGTAAAGGCCTATGGCGCACTGCTCGAACGGCATGAGCGCGAAGAGATGCGCAAGGAAAACAAGCGCGACCAGCGCATACAGGACGAGTTTGCCCAGAACCAGCACCTGCGCAGGGGCGCTGACGAGCCGCCGCAAAAATAGTCATTGGCATGCTCGTTGCTTCCTGCCTTGTTAAAGATCGCAGGTGACGGGAAGCTCCTCATGGAAACTATATCAAACGTTAATATTCTTGCTCCGCAGGGGCCGAATGCCGGTGCCGGTGCTGCCATGACGGCGATGGGTATGGGGGCCGATGCGGGCGGGCAGTTTGGTCTGCTGCTGACACAGCAGCTGCAGCAGATTCTGGCTCAGGGCGCTATCGCCGGGGTGGCCCCTGGGGCGGGTGGCGAGGTCGCCGGCGAGATTGCTTTGAACGGAGCCGCGCAATTGCCGGAGCCGCTCCCGGACTTGCAGGTGCCGGATGTGGAAGAGGGCTTGCGCGATGTGCAGTTGGCGCAGGCTGGTCCGGTGGTGGTCGATGCGACCAGGCTGGCCCGTGGTGGCGCGGGTAAGGACGAGCCTGCCGAGAAGACCGGCAAGAAGTTGCCGCTCGATTTGCCGGTGGTGGATACGAAATCCGATCCCGGGACGCTTGCTGCCGATGCGGCATTGGCAGCAATGGTTGCGGCGCAAGTGATGCCGCAGATGCCGCCGGCGGTGCCGCAGGCGGGTACGGCCAAAGGGGATGCTGACGCTTCCGCATTGGCTGAATCGTGGTCGGGCGCGATGGAGAGTGTTGCAGGCAAGGGAGTTTCTTCAAGCGGGCATGAAATGGCGACCTTGCCTAGCGAGCCGCCTGTGACTCCCCAGGCGGTTCCGCAGTCATTTTCCGCTTTAATGGCGGAGCGCAGTAGTGCAAATGCAGGTCCGGCCACGGTGCCGACATTGGAGATACCGCAACGTGTCGATTCCAGCCAGTGGGGGCATGGGCTGAGTGACAAGGTGGTGTGGATGGTGGGCAGTCAGACTCAGGGGGCCGAATTGCGGCTGAATCCTCCGGCGTTAGGGCCGTTGGAGGTGCGCGTGAGCATGAGCGATGGTCAGGCCACGCTTTCGTTTGTGACGCAGCATGCGCCGGTCCGCGAGGCAATCGAAGCGGCCACGCCACGCTTGCGCGAATTATTGGCGGATAGCGGAATCAGTCTCGGTAGCGTGTCGGTGAACGTAGGTACGTTTGCGCAACAGCAACCAGGCTCCCAGGAGCAATTTCAGCCGAAGTCTTCCGCGGGGCATTGGTCGACTGTGTTTGATGTGGATGAAGACGGTGCCGTCCTGGCTGCGTCGGCTACGACTTCGGTGCGTTACTTGCGTGATGGAGGCATGGTGGATTTGTTTGCCTGATTGCAGGCTGGGGTCATCTGATCAAAAAAGCGCCGATAGGCGCTTTTTGTATTTTTAATACAATGACTTGCATGTTTTTTGTTGGGGTTGGTGGGGTGCCGGCAGGGAGAAGTTCGTGAGTCAAGGTGTTGCCATACCTTATAATTTGCATAAATAAAATTAGCAAACCACTTGTTTTTTATACGAATTAAGTTTATAAAATGGCCAATCCCTTAAATGGGCAGATCGTGCATGCACAAGTTGTGCGCTTATGAGGTGACAAGATGGCCGAACACAATCCAGAAGGCGAAGTGGCGCCGAAATCAAAAAAGACCCTGATCGTTATCATTGTTGCCGTTGTCCTGGTGCTGGCCTTGGCTGGCGGTGCAGCGCTCCTGCTGATGGGTGGCAAGAAGAAAAACAAGGGTGAGGACGCTCATGCAGAGGAGTCGCACAAGACGGCAACTGTGGCATTCGAAGAGAAGTTTACGGTGAACCTGCATTCTGATGATGGCAGCAATCACTTCATGCAAGTGCCGAAATTGGAACTGGAAGTGACCGATGACAAAGTGGCCAAGCAGATCGAAGAGAAAAAGGCCAAGGTCATGGATCGTATCAGCAGCACGCTGCGCGGCAAGAGCATGAAGGAGATGCTGGAACCCGGCAGCGACATCAAGCTGAAAGCGGAGCTAAGAACTGAAATCAATAAGGTGCTTGATAAGGGCGGCGTAGAGGAGGTCATTCTGCCGGCTTCCTTTATCGTGCAATGAGGATGATTCCTGTCTGATGTTTGAATAATGGCCGACGATATTCTGTCACAGGAGGAGGTTGATGCGCTGCTGAAGGGCGTCAACGGAGAGCCCGAAGCCGAGGAAGGCGTAGATGACGGTGCCGGCGGCCCCAAGATCTATAACCTGGCCAGCCAGGACAAGATCGTGCGTGGGCGCATGCCCACCATGGAGGTCATCAACGAGCGCTTTGCCCGCAATCTGCGGCAGGGCCTGTTTAATTTCACCCGCCGCACGGCTGAGATTTCCGTTGGCCCTGTCAAACTCATGAAGTACGCCGAGTTTGTGCGGAATCTGGTGGTTCCAACCAATCTCAACATGGTGCATGTACATCCGCTGCGCGGTGTCGCCTTGATGATTTTTGACCCCAATCTCGTATTTCTCGTCATCGACAGCTTGTTCGGTGGGGATGGGCGCTTCCACATGCGGGTCGAAGGGCGCGACTTTACGCCGACCGAGCAGCGTATCATTCAGAATCTTCTGGCGGTTGCCATGGAGGAGATGAAAAAAGCCTGGGAGCCGGTCTACCCGGTCGAGTTCGAGTACATTCGCTCGGAGATGAATACCCAGTTTGCCAATATTGCTACGCCGAGTGAAGTCGTCGTTACCACCACGTTCAACATAGAGCTGGGCTCGGTGGGTGGCGATTTTCATGTGTGTCTGCCCTATGCTATGATTGAGCCGATTCGCAATCTGCTCTATGAGAGCATGCAGGGCGATCGCATGGAAGTCGATGAGCGCTGGGTTAATTTTCTTTCCAGCCAGGTGCAGTCGACGGAAGTCAAGCTTGTCGCGAATCTGAGCCGGGCGGAATTGACCGTGCGCGAATTGCTGGGGATGAAGGTTGGAGACGTCATCTCTCTGAATATCCCGGAATCCATTACCGCCAATGTCGAAGGCGTGCCGGTATTGGAGTGCGGATATGGTGTGCACAACGGTCAGTATGCGCTCAAGGTCAAACGTTTTCTTACAGCAGAAAACACGGTAACAGGATAGCCAAATGGCCGAAGAAGAAGCGGGCGCGTTTCCAGAAGAAGCCAGTGCAGGGGACGAGCAGTTCACCGCCGATGACTGGGCTGCCGCCATGGCAGAGCAGGCCACTGCTGAAGCTGCGGCGCCAACGGCTCCGGTTGCAGCACCAGCGAGTTCGGCTGTTTTTGGCGAAATCAACTCGGATGTAAATCTGTCGCCAGAGGCTGCCAGAAATCTCGAACTGGTCATGGATATTCCGGTGCAGTTGACGGTTGAATTGGGGCGGACCCGCATGCCGATTCGCAATCTGCTGCAACTGGCGCAAGGGTCGGTCGTCGAACTCAACGAGCTTGCCGGCGAGCCGCTTGATGTCTTTGTCAACGGTTGCCTGGTCGCGCAGGGCGAAGTTGTCGTCGTCAACGAAAAATTTGGTATTCGTCTTACCGATATCATTACTCCCTCCGAGCGACTGAAAAAGATCAGATGAGTTCGGCCAGGGGACTCCGCACGATATGCGGGGTGCAGGTTCTTATGATTTTTCCATTGCTGGCCAAAGCCGGCGAGCCGCCCGTTTCGGCAGCCATGGCCTCCCCGCTTGCCGGGGCCTTGCAGATGTTGTTCGGACTCGGCATCGTTCTGGCCGTGATTGCGTTCACTGCCTGGTTGTTGCGGCGCATGGCGCCGGGACAAGCCGGGACTGCGTCCGATCTGCGTGTGGTTGCTGCTGTTGCCGTAGGACCAAAAGAGCGGGTGGTGCTTGTCGATGTGGGTGAGCAGCGGCTCGTATTGGGGGTGGCGCCCGGGCAGGTGTCCAAGCTGCTGGAAATGCCGCGGCCCGAAACGGCAGAAGTGTTGCCGGCTCCCTTGCCGCCTTTTGTTGGCAAGTTGAAAGAAATACTGGCAAAGCGGCGGGGCGAGCAATGAAAATTCGCCATTGGCTCATGCTGCTGGCAGGTCTGCTGCTGCCGACGCTGGTATTTGCCGAACAAGGCATCCCTGCCTTCACCAGCGTGCCTGGGGCGGGTGGCGCCACCAACTATTCGCTGTCGCTGCAAACCCTGATCCTGCTTACAGCGCTGACCTTTCTGCCGGCTGCGCTGCTGATGATGACAGCTTTTACCCGTATCATCATCGTGCTTTCACTGTTGCGCCAGGCGATCGGGACCATGCAGTCGCCGCCCAATCATGTGCTGGTCGGATTGTCCCTGTTCCTGACTTTCTTCGTGATGTCGCCGGTATTCGACAAGATCTATGTGCAGGCCTATCAGCCGTACGTCGAAGACAAGATCAATGTCATGCAGGCGCTGGATAAAGGTACGGAGCCGCTCAAGGAGTTCATGCTGCGCCAGACCCGCAAGGATGATCTGGCACTTTTTGTGAAAATCTCCAAAAGTCCGCCGCTAGCGGGGCCAGAGGCTGTACCGCTGAAAATTCTGGTGCCGGCTTATGTGATTTCCGAACTCAAGACGGCTTTCCAGATCGGGTTTGTGATATTCATACCGTTTCTTATCATCGACCTGGTGGTGGCCAGCGTGCTGATGTCGATGGGGATGATGATGCTGTCGCCGGTGACGATTTCGTTCCCGTTCAAGCTCATGCTGTTCGTGCTGGTCGATGGCTGGGGCCTGCTCATCGGCTCGCTGGTGCAGAGTTTTTACGTATGATGACCTCGCAAACCGTGCTGACCATTGTCGAGCAGGCGCTCGAGGTCGGCGTGATGCTGTCGGCGCCCATGCTGGGTGCCGCGCTGGCGACAGGCCTGCTGGTCAGTCTGTTCCAGGCGGCCACCCAGATCAACGAAATGACGTTGTCGTTCATCCCGAAACTCCTGGTGCTGGTGTTCATGCTGATGCTGGCCGGGCCGTGGATGATCAATCTCATGGTCGATTACATGCGCCGGCTTTTCATCAGCATTCCCGGGCTGATCGGCTAGCCGGACTTACCCATGTTCACCGTTTCCTCCGCACAGCTCAACCTCTGGCTGGCGGCGTTTTTCTGGCCCTATTGCCGCATTCTTGCCCTGCTGGCGGCTTCTCCGATGTTCGGCGCGCGCGGGGTTCCCAATACCCTCAAAGTAGTGATCGCCTTTGCCATGACCGTAGTCGTGGCTCCCTTGCTGCCTGCGATGCCTGCCGTATCGCCGACGTCGGCCGCAGGCATGCTGATACTGGTTCAGCAATTGATGATCGGATACGGCATGGGCCTGATCGTGCGCATCGCATTCAGCGCAGCTGAAATGGGAGGGCATATCATGGGGCTGCAAATGGGCCTGGGCTTTGCGACATTCTTTGATCCGCAAAATGGCACCCAGGTACCTTTGCTCGGCCAGTTCCTCGGCGTCATGGCGATGCTATTGTTTCTGGCATTTAACGGACATCTGATGGTGATTGCCGCATTGGTGGAAAGCTTTCATGTGCTTCCGGTTGGTGAATTCGTCGCTGTGAATCACTGGAAAGCGCTGGCACTGGCGGGGGGGCAGATTTTCGGCTGGGGATTGCTGATCTCGATGCCGGTACTGGCGGCGGTGATGATGGCTAACGCAGCGCTTGGCGTGCTTACGCGCGCCGCGCCGCAACTCAACATCTTTGCCGTGGGTTTTCCGATCACGCTGGGACTGGGATTTGTCGTACTGGCTTTTTCTTTGCCGTATTTCCTGCCATTATTCCAAAGTATGATCGAACAATCCATTAACACCATGCTCATGCTGGTGAGGTCTGGGGGGTAGGAATTGGCACCGCAAGATCGCGAACAAACAGCGCTGGATGCATATTTGAAACTGATGCAAGCCAAGGGGGCAGATGAGGTCAACCTTGCCCGGCGCCAGGATTTTCTGGCTCGTTTGCTGCCGCATCTGCAGGGGCAGCCTGCCGAGGGCTGGCTGTATCGCGATGCGGTGGACGAGGTGTTGCCGTCAATAGAACGCCAGCAGTGGCCCTTTTTTCTGCTGCTGACGCGTGAATATTTTCACTTCTGGACCGACGATATCAAGGCCATTGCATCGTTGAGTGCTGGCGGTGGATTCAACGTCGAGCCGCCGCCGCTCGCGCACACCGAGGAAAGCCTGAAGCAGGTCTGGGCGCGGCTGGATACGGAAAAGTTCAGCGTGGCCGAAACCTGGCCGCTCAAAGCCTATCTGGCAGCCCTGCGCGAAGAGGGCGCCGACAAGGCGGTTGCCGAGACACGGCAGAAACTGATCAAGCTGTTATTGGTGCAGTTGCGGGATGTGACCGAGAAAAATGGCAAGCACTATCGTGCCGCGGTGGAATCGGTATTGCCGCTGTTTGTCATGAAGGAAACGCGCACCCTGTTTCTGATCGTGGTGCGCGAGTTCTTTTATTTCTGGATGGGTGACCCGGACGCTGCCACCCATACCCTGCTGGAGTAGTCCTGGATACTCTAATCCAGTTTGATCTGCTTCAGCGCCCCCTCGATGCGCTCGCAGAGCGTTCTTAAAATCTTGATGCGCGCGTAGTTCTTGTCGTTGGCCTCGACCACGGTCCACGGCGCATAGTCGGTGCTGGTGCGATCGATCATGTCGCAGACGGCGACTTCATAGGCATCCCATTTTTCCCGGTTACGCCAATCCTCGTCGGTGATTTTGAAGCGTTTGAAGGCGATCTGCTTGCGCTCCTCAAAGCGGCGCAACTGTTCTTCCTTGCTGATTTGCAGCCAGAATTTGATCACCACGTCACTCTTGCGCGAAATCTGTTCCTCGAAGTCATTGATTTCGCCATAGGCGCGCATCCAGTCGTATTCCGAGCAGAATCCTTCGACGCGTTCTACCAGTACCCGGCCATACCATGAGCGGTCGAAGATCGAGAGCCGTCCGTGCCGTGGAATATGGCGCCAGAAGCGCCACAGATAGGGCTGGGCGCGCTCCTCCTCGGTAGGGGCGGCAATCGGCGTGATACTGAACATCCGCGCGTCGACTGCCTGCGTGATGCGGCGGATGCTGCCGCCCTTGCCGGCAGCATCCGAACCTTCGAATACGCAGAGCACAGACATTTTTCTAAAGCGCGGATCGCGGGTCAATGTGTTGAGGCGCCCCTGCAGGACTTCCAACTCTTCGCTGTACTTCTTCTTGTCGATTTTCTTGGATAAATCGAGCCGCCGCAGCATGTTCATGTTGTCCACCGGCGAGATCAGCGGGGGTGCGCTCATGGCGTGCGGCTTGGCTTCCGGGTGGTCGAGCCGTGTGCGTATGGCTTCGTGCACCTGCTTGCCTACAGTCAGGTTGCGGTAATTGCCGTTGGTGCCTTCGACAATGATCCATGGCGCGGCAGCGGTACTGGTCTCGCGCAAAACATGTTCTGAAATGGTGCGGAATTCGTCATACATCTTGAGGTGTTTACGATCCAGGTCGGTGACCCGCCAGCGGGTGTGCGGGTCGGCCTCCAGCTTGTCGAAACTTGCCTTCTGGGCCGATTTTGACAGGTGAAACCAGAACTTGAGCACCAGTGCGCCTTCGTCGGTCAGCATCTTCTCGAAGCGCACGACTTCATCCAGCGCCTTGGTCAGTCCTTCGTTCTTGATTTCGCCGTAAGCGCGCCGGACGATGGGTTCGGTGTACCAGGATCCGAAATAAATGCCGATCTTGCCCTTGGGTGGTAACGAACGCCAGTAGCGCCACATATGGGGGCGTTCGATTTCCTCGTCCGAGGGGTGGCCGAAGGCAAAGGTGTGAATATGTCGCGGATCCATCCATTCGTTCAGCAGATTGGCTGTTTCGCCCTTGCCTGCGCCATCGACACCGCCGATGAGGATGATGACCGGGAAATTCTTGGCTTCCGCCAGATCGTATTGAGCATCGAGGAGCGCTTCTCGCAATGCGACAACCTCTTTCTTGTAGGTTTCCTTGTCGATCTTGTGGCCGAGTTCTGCGGATTCGAACATGATCATGCTCCTGTGGGTGATGCGGCTATGGTGCAACTTTTCATCCGGGTTGTAAAGGCAACGGACAGGCAGGTCTTGATTGCACCATGCATGAGCTGCCTGTTTGGTGCATTGCACAAATATGGTGCGTAACGTGGGTATTGTTTTTATGAATATCAATACAAAACAAAAGGATAATGTTATGGATCGATTCTTGCTAATAGTCTCTAATTTTTTGTGGGGGTGTGATGGAAAACTACAAATCGGCGAGTGATGTTTTGTTCGTGCTGCTCGGCGCCATCATGGTGCTGGCGATGCACGCCGGATTTGCTTTTCTGGAAGTCGGAACGGTGCGCAAGAAAAACCAGGTCAATGCTCTGGTCAAGATCATGGTGGACTTTTCCATTTCCACCATTGCCTATTTCTTCATCGGCTATGGCATTGCATACGGCGTCAATTTCCTGCAGGGGGCCGAGGTGCTGGTGGCGAAGAATGGCTACGAACTGGTCAAATTCTTCTTTCTGCTGACATTTGCTGCGGCCATCCCGGCGATTGTTTCCGGCGGTATCGCGGAACGCATGAAATTCAATCCGCAGATTGCCGCTACGTTCTTGCTGGTGGGTTTCGTTTATCCATTTTACGAGGGGATGGCCTGGCACAATAATTTTGGCTTTCAGGACTGGATTCTATCCATCACTGGTGCGAATTTTCACGATTTCGCCGGCTCCGTGGTAGTCCACGCCATGGGTGGCTGGATTGCACTCGGGGCGGTAATCATGCTCGGTGCCAGGCGTGGCCGCTACGGCAAGGATGGCCGCCTGCATGCCTTCCCGCCATCCAACATCCCGTTTCTGGCGCTGGGTTCGTGGATACTTACCGTCGGCTGGTTCGGCTTCAATGTCATGTCGGCACAAACGCTGGAGGCAGTGACAGGCCTGGTTGCGCTCAACTCGCTGATGGCACTGGTGGGTGGCACGCTTGCCGCGCTGGTGGCCGGCCGTAACGACCCAGGCTTTGTCCACAACGGCCCCCTGGCCGGGCTGGTGGCGGTCTGTGCCGGTTCGGATGTGATGCACCCGCTGGGAGCGCTGGCGACGGGGTTGGTGGCGGGCGGCCTGTTCGTCTGGGCTTTCACCATGACGCAGAACCGCTGGAAGATCGACGATGTGCTGGGCGTGTGGCCGTTGCACGGCTTGTGCGGCGCCTGGGGCGGTATCGCTGCCGGCATCTTCGGGCTCAAGGCCCTGGGCGGCATGGGCGGCGTGAGCCTTGCCTCGCAACTGGTCGGCACGCTGCTGGGCCTGTTGCTGGCGCTTGTGGCGGGCTTCGCTGTTTACGGTGCGCTCAAGGCAGTCATGGGAATCCGCCTCGGCGCGGAAGAAGAGTTCGAGGGCGCCGACCTGTCGATCCACAAGATTACAGCGACACCGGAAAATGAAGAGTAAGCAGATGTCTGAACAAGAAAATTAAAGTCTGTCGGAACGTTACATCTGAGCAGGCACCAGTGAATTCTGGGCCTGCTCTATTTTTTTTGTGCACAGGATTGGTGCATTGTCCTGACGAATGCCTGCATAATAGCTGCAATCCCTTCCGGATCGATTGCAGAAATGGACAAAACCTCCATCGCCACGACCCTTGCCGGTTTTTTCATGTTCGGCGAATTGACCGCCGAGCAAGTCGCGCTGATTGCCGAACATTGCCAGGTACAGGATGTGCCGCGCGGAAATTTCATTTTTAACCGTGGGGATCCTGCGCGAGGCTTCTATCTGCTGCTGCGCGGTCAGTTAAAGCTTGGCGTGACTTCCGTGCAGGGGACGGAAAAAGTGATCTCCATCGTGTCGCCGGGGGAGAGCTTTGGCGAGGCCGTGCTTTTTCTGGAGCGCCAGTTTCCGGTCTATGCCCAGACGATTCTGGATTCGCAGGTGCTGCTGGTGCCAAAGAGCGTGATTTTCTCGCTACTCGATAGCGATCCCTGTGTGGCGCGCAAGATGCTGGCCGGGTTGTCCGTCAGGATGCACCAGCTGATTCAGGATATTGAAATGCTCTCGTTGCAATCCTGTACCCAGCGGCTGATCGGCTATTTGCTGCAGATCAGCGCCGAAGCGCCCGAAGGTACCAGCGTGACGCTCCCTGCCAGCAAGACCACGATATCTTCACTCCTTAACCTCACGCCGGAAACACTTTCCCGGACCATGTCCAAACTGCAGCAGGCCGGGTTGATCGATGTGCAGGGCAAGGAAGTTGCCATTACCGACGTCGCCAGACTGCGCAGGTTTGAGATAGGCCTCTGAAGCCGGCGGAGAGTTGCGCGAGGGCGTGAGAAATTTAAATGCCCAGCCCCCTAATTAAAAGTTGCCACCTGTTACGACGCAAAGTCGGTCAATGAATCCTAATTGCAAAACGGCCCATTACTCGATAAAGCAACGGGCCGTAGACTGAGCATGGCGCTCAGTGGATTATTCGTCAGGGTCAATATATTCTTTGGGTAGCAAGTGAGCGATTCCCTTGTGGCAATCGATACAGGTTTTGCCTTCTTGCGCTGCTTGGGCGTGCATTTTCTGCGCTTTAGGCTTCTGTCTCTTCACTTCCATGGCATCAAAATTATGGCAGTTACGGCACTCACGGGAGCCTGAGGCCTTCATGCGCTCCCATTCGTGTGTGGCCAATGTCATACGCTTGGCCTCGAACTTTTCTGGCGTGTCAATTGATCCCGTGATCTTTCCCCACACCTCAAAGGCTGCCTTGGCCTTACGCAGCATTTTGTGGCTCCAGTCCTTGGGGACGTGGCAATCGGAACAGATAGCACGAACGCCGGTTCTGTTTTTGTAGTGGATGGTTTCTTTGTATTCCTGGTAAACCGTATCGCGCATTTCATGGCAACCGATACAGAATTCCAGTTGATTGGTGGCTTCCATCCCGGTGTTGAATCCACCCCAGAAAAGGATGCCGGAGAAGAAGCCGACGACGAGCAATGATAGCAGCGAATACTTGGTACTCGGCTGTTTCAGAATGCCCCAGATGCGCTTCAGGAAGCCAGGTTTGTTATCCATTTTCTCTACCGATTAAAAAATTTATTAAAACCTCTGGGTCTATACCCAAGCAGGTTAAGTAAAAAACGGGGCGCTACATCTGCCGTCCCGTTGCATACCTCACCGCTCAATGGCGATCTCATCGAACGGCACGAACCGTTGCTGGTTTCCAACATCATCAGAATGCAAACGTAGTACCAATCATGAGCGCGTGGTACCCGCCGCTCAGGCTATCGTAGCTCCTGTCCTGATAGTACTCGTAGTCATACGAGCCCTTGAGTTTCACCGTTTTGTTCAAAGCATAGTCGACGCCGAAAACCAGGCTATGCACCGAGTTGTTGATTTCCCCGTCAATCTCATGCAGTTTGCTGTCAATGTAGCCGCTGGACGTGTTGCCCTTCGATTTCGTGTAGCTGTAGCTGCCATTCAAGCGTAGCGCGTCGGTGGGCTGCCAATCTCCACCTAACGTGAAGACATAGGTATCGATGTTGTAATTTGGCCGATCCTGCACGATGAAGGTTATAGCGTTATTTGGCGCTTCGTAGCGACGCCGACCCTGGCGCATAAAATAGGTATCGAAATCGTCCTGCATCCAGGAGAGGCTGGCCGATGTATTGATCCATTCACCAAACGGTACGTTGAGAGATACGCCGGCCGACTGCAGGGTCTTTTCCAGGTCCTGAGTCGTTGTTAGTCCAGCCGGTACGGCGGCAGCCGTATTGTTTCTGATCGAGTTGTTGCTGTTCTCCTGCTTCTTGTAGTTGTAATAACCGCTCGCCTGTACACCATTGCTGGCGGTGTAACTTAGCTTGTTTTTGATACCGAAGGCTCTTTCCGGTTCGCTGACCAGTCCAGTGTCATCTGCCCAGGTGTAGGACGGTGACACACGGAGAATCACCCTTGGCAGCGGCCGGGATATGAGGTTCACATAAACTTCGTCGGAAGTGGTCTGCTCGCGGTAAAAGGACTGCTGCGGCATGATGGCATTGCCGTCAATCCCCACCAAAGGTATCCGTACTGTAGACCAAGTCAGATCGCGATCTTTGTCTTCGTGCTTCCAGCCGACAGCTACGGTCGATTTCAGGATGGAAGGGCGAAATGTAGCTGAAAGGCCATAATTGAGCGAGTCGATATCGTTGATTCTGACGTCAAGTGTCTGGTCGGTGGTCGCGCTAAGCAGACCGGCCACTGGAAAGTCAGAATTGTTGTCACGGTTGTAGTACTTGACGAAACCTTCCAATCCGACCCAAGTCAGCGCGTTAGAACTGACGTTAAGATAGGCTGTATTCGTCAAGATCTTGCCCGTGTTATATCCCACGCTTTGCTGTTCCTGGCTGAACGTATCCTGGTCGAGAAGCGACAAGCCATACCCTGCAGCCAAGGCCATGCTGCCAAAGTTTTTGGCAAGGCGGATATTGTTTGAAATCAGTGTGGTATCCGGTATGAAGTGAAGCGGATTGATGCTTGTGTTAACCCGGGGCGTGATCGATGCGGGGTCGGCGATAGTCGAGTCTCTGGCCTGATTGTTAAATTTTTCATATGCGCCTTCATAGGAGAGCGCCAATCCGCCGACCACTCCGTTCAGATTTAGTGTATACCGGTTCATCTTTTCTTCGACCGGCATGTCAAAGCCGCGCCAGCGCTGCACCGTTCCGGCGAGGCCGCCATTGATGTTGGAGCCACCCAATACATAGGTGGCAAAACGATTGCCTTCGCGCTGATAACCGTCGTAACTCAATGCCGCAACTGCGTTGGAATTAAATAATTCCGGTTTCAGCGCAAGGCTAACCCCATACGTGGTGCGATCAATGCTGTACTTGGTCTGACCAAGGGAGTCATTGTTGAACTGAGACGCATAGCCGGTATTGGTATTGTTATAGAGAGGATCGGTGCCGGTGCCAACGCCGAACTTCTGGTCGACAACGTTCGGACTGTAGAGAAAGCCCAATCCGCCAGTCGCTGAACGGTAATTCGTGTAGTACCCGCCCAAGCCGAAATTGTCTGAATCCGCCTTGATGGTGCCTCGGTGGTTATAAGCGCCAAATCCCTTTCTTTCCAACACGAACACATTACGTTTCTCATCTTTGCCGACGATATTAATATCCGCATCGAAGTAGCTGCCGGAACGATTGTCGTTGTCAATTCCTTTTTGATAGTTATAGCGCTCCAGAAACTGAGTGTTATCTGATTCAGAGCCATTGGTATAGTCAAAGCTGTAAAGCTTGGGCGTAATTTCTCCTGAGACAACCATCCCACCTTGCGCATTGTCGGCGGCGTGCAACGGCGTTACAGCCAGAGTGGCACATGAAGCCAGCACGATTTTAGTTAGTCTTTTCAGTTTCATGATGTTCCCCTTAATGTCTCAGGTGCTGGTCTGTGGCGCTGCCATGGATTGCGTTATGGCAAGCTACGCAATTTCTAAGCACCGCCCCCGAAACTGGCTCAGCACTGATGGTGGCTGGGTCGGTACTGGTAGATCCCGTCTGACCATGCCTTCTGTTGGGCAGTGAATGACATTGCAGGCACTGCATGGGTAGTGCGACAGCCTGAAGGCGAAGATTAGGGGCGCCGTGTGGATCGTGGCAGGTGGTGCAATCCTCTACCACTGGAGGATGTTCAAAAGGGAATGGGCCGCGCACTGCCTGATGGCACTTGGTGCATTGCGCGGTCTTCCCGCCAAGCTGTGCCTGACCTGCCGAGTGGGGATCGTGACAACCGGTACAGGTGGCGCCACCTTCCTTAACCGGATGATGCGAACGCATGTTGAATTTCGCGAGAACATCCTGGTGACAGGTGGCACACAGTGCAGTGGTAGTGCCTCCTTTTTCCTGATCGGCGTGGAGGTTTTTAATCTTGGGCGTGTGGATGCCATGGCAGTCGCTACACTTGATGCCGGCCTTGTTATGCTCGGCAATGGAGAAATGCATGCGCCGTTTGTCCGTCTCGTGACAACTCAGGCACTGTGCAGACTCAGGTTGGCCTGGTTTGACGTCCTTTTGATTCTTGGCTTGAGCGTGAGCTTCAGCTGCCGGATGGCAAGATGCACAGTCGCCGTGTTGCACGTGGGTCTTGGCTTCCGCGTCATGGCATTCCACGCACTGTTTGCCGCTGACGAGCGGCGCCGTTTTCGACATTGGCGTGCCGGGTGCGGCCTCCAGTGCAAAAGATGGGGAAACACACATTCCCCCCCAAAGTATCATTCCCATGATTACAGCCAGACGTCTCATGATGGTATTGCTCCCCTTAGCTTTGATTCTTCGAGACCTTGAACGAGCCAATCAGGCCGCTTCGTTAGGATGTTGTTATTCCGCAGGCCACTTGCCGCCCGGTAGCGAGAGTATCCATTCGATAAGTAGCGTCTGTTGCACCACATCTCTGGTTTTGATGATCTTGTGTTCTTCTTCATGACCATCGGGAAATTTTGCTTTTTCACCCGATGTAATGTGGAAGATCAATTTTTTAACGGTTTCGGCATGGTCTTTATCTTTGTATTTTGCAGCTACATCGCGATAGGCTGGGCCATCCTTGCTCTTATCGGCTGAATGGCACTTGAGGCAGCCATTCTGGCGCGCCAGAGCTAGCGCAGCATCAGCATCGGCGGCGAATGCGCTGGCTGACAAAGACAATCCGAAAATGGTTGCAATACCACCCAACACAGCTTTAGCACGAATTTGAACCTTCATTTTTATCCCCTATGCAGTTACTTATTCAGCATTCCAAAATCTACTCGGAGCTAGCCGGAAATATAGAGGACTTTTATATCCTACATATACTTCAGAGGCATCTTAACTGTTTCGAAAAGGAAAATAACCTAGGGGTAACCCTAGTTTTATGGCTTGTCCCGCAGGCAGCGCAAATCAAACTGTCAGGCGGGGTCTTACTGGGGAGGCTGCGTATCCAGCCATTGGATGGCGAAGTGATGAAGTTCGTGGCTATCGCTAAGATTCAGCTTGCGCCGGAGATTGGCACGATGAAATTCAATTGTTTTGACGCTACGGTTGGTCAAGGCGGCTATTTTTGCATTGCTCATGCCTTGGCCAATCATGCTCAGTATTTCGAGTTCACGTGGAGACATCCCTTTGGTGAGAGACTTGTTTTTATGCAAATTGGCACCTGACGCCCCGCTGAGTGCGTTGCCACGCATCATTTTTTCACTAATATAGATCTTACCGGCCAATAGTTCGCGCACTGCATGCAACAAATTAGACGGGGCTTCCTGCTTCATGATGTAGCCTTTTGCGCCCATCTTGAGCACTCGCTCGGCGTAAAGTTTTTCGTCGTGCATGGAAAGCACCAAAATAGGCAGGTTTGGGTAATTAATTCTTGTGATCTTGATCAGTTCCATCCCGGACTTCCCCTGCAGGGTCAGGTCGGTGATAACCAAGTCCAGTTGGCGCTCCCTCTGCTGTGTCAGTGCTTGTTCTACCGTATCGGCTTCACAACAGACATTTACCCCAAGCTCGGACTCCAGCATTTGCGCAATGCAACTTCGAACAAGTTGATGGTCGTCAACCAGTTGTATGCAAGGTCGGCGGGAGCTCATAAGGGCATCCGAATGATCACACACACACCTTGCTGTTGCTCTATATTCAATTTGGCTCCGACCAGGCTAGCCCGGTGTTGCATGATCCTGAGCCCGCTACCGTTGCTTGTGGTTGCGTTTTCCGTCATTCCTCCGCCGTTGTCGAGAATCGAGATCAGCAAATTTCCCGCTTCGGTTTTGACTGAAATGATGATTTCAGTCGCCGCACTGTGTTTGATCGCATTGTTCACGGCCTCTTGTACGATGCGGTAAAGATTGAAAGATACTTCAGGAGTGATTCCAGTCGTAATAGCCCCGTGTTCCAGTCGGCAGCCAACTCCGGAAAACTCTGTGGTCTGAGATGCCAGATCGGCGATCAGCGTAAGCAAATCGTCCTGCTCCAGATGTACCGAATGGAGACCGTGCGACAATTCGCGCACCAAGGCCGTCATATCCTGTAATTGCCTGGAAATCTGATGCATCTGTTGGATCTGAGCATCATCCGCAGTATTATTCCGCTTAAGGGTATTGCCGGTGAGATCGGCAAGAATGGCTGTTGCTGTCAGTTGCTGACCGAGGTTGTCATGCAACTCCATCCCGAGATGCTGCAGCTTGCTTTCGTTAAGTTCAACCAGATCGCGCTCCATTCGTTTGTATTCGGTAACATCGAAAAAAATGGCGACATGAATGCCTTGGTTGACATCTCCCAGTATTGCCGACCCTATCTTCGCAAATTTTATGCTGCCGTCCTTGCAAGTGATTTTCAGCTCAATCGGTTCAAATATAGTACCGGTCTGCCTGACCATCTCCATGCGGTGCTTCCAACTCGACACCACCTTTTGACGGTACCCCTTATTAGGATAAGCTTTGAGCCACCAGTCTTCCAGGGTTGGGATATCAGCTAGTTCGTAGCCATAAGTACTGACGAAAGCTTCATTCAAATAGTTAATGTTTCCCTGAATATCTCTCAAGGCATAAGCCACTGGTGATGAATCGATAATGCGACGAAACTTGGCTTCGCTCATTTGTAGCTGCACGGCTGTTTGCCTTAGTTCCTCGTTAATCTTTTCCAAGGTGGAATGCGCAGACTTGAGCCACCAACTGCGCATCAACAAAGTGAAAAGCATCAGGGAAATAGACGTTATAAAAAATCCGATGATGGCAATATGGTTCAGCCCTTCATACGCTTCGGCCTCATCAAGTTTGGAAATTAGAATCCAGGGAGTCTCCGGGATGTCGCTGGCATAGCTGATGATCGGCACATCGCGGTAATCCACTGCACTCACTTGTATGCCGCGCTCACCTAAAGCCGCGCGCACCGCGGCCGCGTTGGTTTTAGATATCGGCATGCGAAAATTTAGCGCGGAATTTTTCCTGTGGCGCAGATTGTTCAAGTACAGTATGCCATCCCGATCTTTCTGGATCAGCAGGGTCTCCGCTGTTGTGCTATCGGAGGGCCATAGCTGGATGTATGGATACAGCGCAGTCTCTGGAAAAACCTCTGCGTATATTGCGCCAATGGTCCTACCGTTCACATCAACGGGCGCCATGTATCCGAGCTCCGGACGGGCGCCATAGTCTAAATGGAAATTGACCAGCCTGATCTTATCTGCCGCGATGGCTTCAAGTGCTTCTGAACGATGCATGGCAGCGTCGCTATCGCCTTCTATCATTAGGATGTTGCCGTTGCGGTCAAAAACGGCGATGGCCTTATATTGATATTTATCCTTAACGATGCGCAAATACCTGCTGAGTTCATGCAGGCTCACTTTGCCAGAAACATTCCCTAAAATATCTACAATAACGGGGCTGGCTGAAACGATACCCACATCCCTGGTCTGCTCGCCCAACCACTGCGAGATAAGCACCTTTTTCAGTTCACCCACGTCACGCAGGCGAGCCTGCGCAGTTTTCATTTCAGCATTACGCATATGCAGGTAAATGTAGCCGCCGAAGGCAACCATAAAAAACATCACCATGAGGATTGCGGCAAGGTGCAGGCGGAAAGCCCCGGAGGACGCATAGGTATTCGTACTGGACTCGGCGGTTTTCAGAGTACGGCTCTGCTTGAACCAAGTGGCCAAAAGGCTAAATAAATTAGAAGGAATCTTCACTGGCAGGATTTTTCGTAGCATAAGCTCTACTGTATACGAGTTGGCGCCAAACAGAATCTAATTTGGAGGTTAGTATCGCCTACTGAAATAGGCGGCTCTTGGTTGCTAGCCGAGAATCCTTATTGGCTTGTTCCAACAAATATTGCCAGTAATGCAACTACATATGCTGGTCATGCAAGGCACCGCCATCGAGCGCGGCCATGTCCGGCGTGATTTCGTCAAATTTATAAACCTTGCCGCCATTGGCGCCGGCAAATTGTTTGGCGTCACCCTCCTTGGCGAAAGAGCCGAACGTCGGTCCCATCGACCCCATCTTTTTCGAGCCGACCACATAGAAGGCGCTTCTGGCGTCTATCCAGTGCCCTTTCGGTTCTTCCCATTGGGCCTGTCCCATATCTTGAACATAAATGGCGACCACTTTGCGTGCCTGTTCGGGTTTGAGCGTGATGTCGAACAGTTCCATCAGGTCGCAGAAGTATTCCGGGCCAGCCTGACCGGCGTACTGTATCTGCGCCTTGGGGCCGGGATAATCGGCGAGTAGCATGCCGTCGAGGCTGCAAGCGGTCGCGCGGGTGATTTCCACCGGCGCCGGGCCTGTGGTGGTTTGCTGGCCGCAGGAGGCTACCAGCGTCAGCGCCAGCAACCAGGCATGACGGGGAAAAGGGTTGGACGTCACAGATTTCATCGTTTGAATCTCCAAAAAGCGAGCGAGAGCGGCGCCGCAATCCATATCAGCATGATGCCGCCCAGCAGCGCGGGATGGGCCAGTTGCTCGGGAAAGACCGTGGCCATGCCGTACAGGGCGCGTACATCTTCCAGGCTGAAAATATTGAGGATACGAAACACATCGGCAGGATTGAGCAGCAGCAGGTAGGGGAATATCGCGCCGCCGTAATGGCCGCCCGTCGCCACCAGTGCACCCAGCAGCAGCAAATCGAACACCAGTACGAAGAAAAACCACGTGGCGATAGCCAGCCCGGAGGCGCCGGCGCGGTCGGAGGCAAAAACCGAAAGCATTACCGCCAGGCTGAGGAAAGTCATGCCGAGGAGCACCGAACTCAGGATGAAGCCGCTGTAATGCATCAGGGCGTTGGCATCCAGCTGGTTCGCCATGGCGATGCCCGCAAGGCCGAAACCGGCCAGGGTGGAGAGTGCGAGCGCAGCGGACAGGCCCAGATACTTGCCCAGAATCAGCTCGAGCCGCGTGATGGGCATGGACAGCAACAGATCGAGCGAGCCGCGTTCACGTTCGCCGACGATGGCATCGAAGCCCAGAATCAGGGCAATCAGTGGGATCAGGTAGATCACCAGACCGACCAGGCTGGCAATGGTGATTTCTATCGAGCGGAAGCCCACACTGCCCTGCTGTGCGGCACCGAAATAGGAAATCACCAGAGCGAAGGCGGCGAATACCACGGCAATTGCCAGTACCCAGCGGTTGCGGATGCGGTCGCGGAATTCCTTGCCGGCGATGGTGCCGATTTGTCTGAGTTCTATCATCTTTAAAATCTTATTTTAACCACGGGGAACACGGGGAAAACCAGCGTAGATGGTTGAATGGACGGCACAAGGCCTTGGAAAAAGATCGGCGAGGGTTCTGTCTCCCCCGTGTCCCCGTGGTTAATGGTTTTTTTATTCATCATTCGGCCAACCCAAAAAACACATCTTCCAGCGAAGGTTCGCGCACATGCAGATCCTGCAGGGCATCGCCGATCGCCATTAATCGTGTGAGCGCCGGCATCTTGGCTTCGCGCGGCAGCTTCACCCACAGGCGATCATGCCGCGCTTCGATGGAGATTACCGGCAAGCCTTCCAGCGCTTGTGCTATCTCTCCGGCCGACACGGTGCCGCCTATTTCGAGCAGCAGAGGCAGGTTTACCGTTTCGCGCAGCGCCTGTACGCTACCGCAGCTCTGGATTTTTCCGTTTTTCATGATCGCCAGCCGATCTGCGCGTTCCTGGATGTCGGCGAGGATGTGCGAGGTCAGGATCATGGTGACTCCCTCGGTCTGCAGATCGCGCAGTATCGTGAAGAACTCCCGGATCGCTTCCGGGTCGAGGCCGTTGGTCGGCTCGTCCAAAAACAGCAGGCGCGGCTCCCCCAGCAATGCCTGCGCAAACCCCAGGCGCTGGCGCATGCCCTTGGAGTATTCCCGTACCCGGCGGCTCGCCGTAGAGGACAGCCCGACACGATCCAGCCTGGCCGCACATTGCTTGCTATCGACCCCCTTGAGCCTGGCGAAAAAATGCAGCGTTTCCAGCCCGGTCAGGTTGTCGTACAGGGCCAGATTTTCCGGCAGATAGCCTATCTTGCGCCGCACATTGCGGAAATTCCGCCCGCTGACCGATTCGCCGTCGATGAGGATTTCGCCGCTGCTCAACGGCAACAGGCCCAGCATCATTTTGAACAAGGTGCTCTTGCCCGCGCCGTTATGGCCGATCAGACCGAACAGTTCGCCGCTGCGGATGTCGAGATCCACGCCGTCCACCGCGCGTATCGCGCCGAAATGACGGGTGACATGACGCCCTTCAACGATAGTATTTGCCAAGCCACTGCCTCCAGTCGGAATGTTGCGGTTGCATGCGCGGGTTGGGGTCTACCACACTCGGCGCGCGCAACAGGGGGAATTGCCGGGAGATCAGGCGCAAGGTCTGCACTGCGGGGCTGCCCAGCAACAGCTTCATCATCGGGTGTTTCCATGAAAGCCTGTCCACCATGTCGTTGGCTTCATAGGGAATGTCGCCGCGGCCGTTGCCGTCGCGGTCCCAGCCCAGATAGTTGCTCCAGTAGTTGCCTTCCTTCACGCCCCACGCCTCGTCGCGCGCGGCAACATACTTGATCTGTTCGTGATTGGCGACGAAGTCGTTGGCCTCGACGATGTTGCGCGTGGAACCTGCCGACAGGTGTACTCCGGTATGGTTATCCACTACCAGATTGCCGCGCAGGGTGATGTATTCCGCATCGTAGATGAAAAAGCCGCGCGTGTTGCCGGCGACGATGTTGTTCTCGATCACGGCATCCTGAATGGTGCGCAGCATGATGCCGTGATCGGAATTGCCCCAGGCGATGTTGTTGCGTACTTCCTGGTTGCGGACTTCCATCAGCGCCAGCCCGCCACGGTTCAGGTAACTTACGTTGCCCTCCCACACATTGTAGTAGGAGTTCATGTAGTGGGTACCGTAACGGCTGTGATGCAGTCGGTTGTTGCGAAATTGTGCGTGATGCGAGACATCGACGTAGATTGCATCGCGCACAAAACCGATGTTGTTGCCGATGATTTTCGCTCTCTCGGTATTGTAGAGCTGGATGCCGTTGCCGCGCTGGCTGGAAAAGAAATCGCGCTTGCCGGTGATGAGGTTGTTCTCCACTACCACATCGTTGGCTTTTTCTATCCATAACCCGAACAGGTTGTAGCTGAGGTCGCAATGGCGCACCCGGGCATGGTGTGCGCCGGGCTGTATGTAGATGCCGGCATTCTGCTGGCCGAGGTCGCCGCCCGAGTTGCTGACGATGATGCCTTCGATAGTCACGTCAGGTGCGGTGACGCGGATGGTGTCGCCGTTCAGGCTGCCTGAAATGGTGGGGCGATTGATGCCCAGCAGATGCAGCGGTTTGTCTATTTTCAGGTTTTCGGCATAGAAGCCGCGTGCCACCAGCACCGTGTCGCCTGGTGCCGCCTGGGCGATGGCGTCGGCAATACGTTGCCCCGGCATCACACGCCACTCGGCGGCATGCAGGTTAAGTGCAGCCAGACATACGCAACCGATCAATAAGCGCTTAAGCATCCGGCTCACATCTGCAGCAAGCCAAACGCCTTCAAGCCGAGAAACAGCGTGGCGCCGACCAGCAGGTTCTTGAACGAGACATAGCTCAACATGTCCATGACGTTGGCGGGGCGGTAGTTACGCTGCCACCACGGGCCTTCCTTGACGTAGGGTTTTGAGACCATACGAATGACGATCTCGCACACGCTCCAGGCTGCCCACCAGCCGATGACGGCACCGGCAGTCATGTGTCCCATCCCCGCCAGTACCCACACCGTGCAGACTGCCAGCGCCAGGATCAAGCCTGCGGTCAATATCCATTTGTGCAGGCGGAAGCCGAGCCAGCTCCACGGCCACAGATGGTCTATGGCTTCATGCAGCAGCCATGCATGGGAAGAATCCGCATATGGCGGCAGCAGGTCTGGATCGATGCCGGGAGCGTTGGGCGATGTTTTCATTGCGGTTTCCCGTCGACTGACACAGGCTGGATCGGAATGTAATAGCCATCGCTACCAACCTTGGTCAGCGGCAATCCGGATTTTTCGCGGCGTTTGCGCTCCTGCGACAGCGGCGGGCAGGCATGTTCGTCATAGTACATGACCATGCAGTCCAGACACAGCATGCATTCGCGCTGGTCGATTGCGCCTTGCGCATCGATGGCAAGCGATCCGCAGCCCGCGGCGCAGGCGCTGCAGGTGGTGCATGCCGGTTTGCGCTTGAGGCCGAACCAGCGGAAGGTGGTGGGGACGGCCAGCGCTGCGCCCAGCGGGCACAGGTATTTGCAGAACGGCCGCTCGGTAAACAGCGACAGGCCCAGCAGCACCGCCACGAACAGGGTGTAAGGCCAGGCACGGTTGAACATGCCGACCAGAAAGGTGGTCTTGAACGGCTCCACTTCCGCCAGTTTTTCCGCCAAGCCCATGGAGAAGAACGACACCGCCAGCAGGCCGTAGAAAATCGCGTACTTCAGCCATTTCAGCTGGTGGTGGATGCGTTCCGGCAGCAGGAACTGGAAACGGCGCAGCCCCGCCCATCCTGCCGCTTTGTACAGCAGTTCGGTCAGTGAACCGAACGGGCACAGCCAGCCGCAGAACAGCCCTCGTCCCCAGACAAACACGGTGATGATGATGAACCACCAGAAAATGAAAATGAACGGGTCGGTCAGGAACAGCTCCCACTCCCAATGGAACAGCAAGGCGTGGAACCAGGTCAGCACCTGGGTGATGGAGGGTTGCGCCAGCATGGTGAAACCGACAAAGCCTATGCTCACCACCCAGCCGGAATACTTGAAAGCATCGACCCAGTGTTTGTCCTTGCGCGTGCAGCGTCGCACCAGCCAGTCGCGCCGGGCATAGACCGCCCCAATGATCAGCAGGAAAACCGTGAAGGCGGCGATGCCCCATGCCTTGTCCTTCCAGATGCGCAGCCAGGTCGGGTCGGGGATAACCACCTCTGGCCTGCCGCCGTGCAAATAGGGCGCTGCCAGCCAGTAATCGCTGCCAAAGCTGGTGAAAGTTTTTTGCCCCGAGGTTTTGTCTATCTTGTTGGCCAGGAACACCAGTTTCCACGGATAAGCGGCGGAGAAACCTTTGGCGCGGATGATGAAGACCCCGGATTCGGTGAAGGTGGGTGCGCCAGCGGCCTCGATGCCGTAAAGATTGACGTAATCCAGGTCGCGGAAGGAAAACAGGTCGCGTTCCTGGCGCACCTGGATACGGTCGTAGATGCCGCCGCGCACGAAGCCGGAGCCCTTGAAGGATTCGCCGCCGCCGGAGCGGATGATGAAAATGGCGTGTTCGTCCGGCTTGAGCCGCGTCATCAGGCTTTCATAGCCGCTCTTGCCTAGAATTGCACGCCCCAGAGTCGGCTGGTTCAGGTAGCCGAACCATAGGTCGAGGTAGGGCGTGCCATTGTTTTCCAGCCCGACATCTTCGCGTTTGACCAGCAGGCGCTGCACGCTGCCGTCTGCGACCATGGCAGACCATGTGGGAGCCTTCGTCGTCGCGGTAAATTTCGCCTGCGGCCGTAGGGTGGGCTTGAGGATGCCGACCTGTTTGGCGACTTCGCCGCCCGACTGCAGCATCACCTGATTCTGCGCGACCACCGTGACCGTGGCGCCGGTAATCGCATCCAGCCCGATTTCGCCCTGGCCGGCGCTGGATTTGCCGATTTCTATCTTGTCGCCGACAAACTTGCCCAGGTACTGGTTGTTGAACTTGATCAGCGCCGATTCGGGTATGCCTAACAACAGGATGGGCTCGGAATGCTTGAGGACTTTGACGCCGGTGAATTTGCCGTGCGTGTCCATGCCGATCAGGGTGACTACGGGCTTGCCGGAGTAGGCCGGGATGTCGGTGATGTCGGTGGACAGCATGACGTAGCCGATCAGCTTGTGTTCGGCCTTCCCGTGATGGCGGTGTTTTTCGTGATGCTTGTCCTTCCTGCCATCATCTTCTTCATCAGTGTCGCTATACGCCTCGACATAAGGCGGCTGTCCCTTGCGCTCTGAAAAACTGTCCGCGCCCGGCATGACTTCCTTGCAGGGTGCGTAGTTGCACAGGTTGGGGGAGGTCTTCAGTTCCGGCGGCAACTCGGCCTCGTAGGCGTTGCCGTAGGCGGCCGATGCGGCAATCAGCAGGAGGGTAACCACTGCGCTCCGCAATGCATCCATCATCCGCATAGGGTGATACCTTCTCCAGAAGGAAAAAAGGGGAGGCCGAGCCTCCCCTGTGACACGCTCAGCCGGCATCGTTATTTTTCTACAATCATCCGCGAACGCATTTCCAGGTGCAATGCATGGCAGAAATGCGTGCAATAGCACCAGTACATACCCGCCCTCTCGGCTTTGAATGTGACCGACTTGGTCTCCTGCGGATTGACGATGAAGTTGATGTTGTGCTTCTCGATCGCAAAGCCGTGGGTCAGGTCTTCCACCTTGTCCAGATTGGTCAGGATGATGGTCACTTCGTCCCCCAGCTTGACCTTGAAGTCGGTCAGGAAAAAGGCGGGAGCCATGCTGGTAATTTTCACCGTCACCTTCTTGCCGTTGCGGAAAACGCCACAATCCTTGCTGTCTTTAATCGCGTTGGGGAAATCGTCCAGATCATAGACCTGGCGCGGTTTGATGAGGTCGCGCTTGACGATGATGAAGTCATGCGGCTCCGGCCGTACCGGATGCTCTGCCACCAGCTTCATCTTGTCGCCGCTGATGTCGATCAATTGCTCGTTTTCCGGATGCAACGGGCCTGCCGGCAGAAACCTGTCCTTGGAAAATTTGCATCCGACCGCCAGCCACTTGCCGTCCGCCTGTCTGGTTTCGGACATGGAGGCATTGAGGTGGCCCGGCTGGTACTGCACGTCCAGCCGATCCACTACATATTTGGCCGTCTTGTCTCCTTGATAGAACTTGATGGCGGCCTCCAGATTCCACTTCACCACCTGACTGTCGAGGAACAACGTGGTATAGGCATTGCCGCGACCGTCGAAAGCAGTATGCAGCGGCCCCAGGCCCAGCTCGACCTCGGCTACGATGGCCTCGGTGATGCTCTTCAACTCGCCGTCGAACCATTGCAGCACGCGGCCGAGGTCGATGACGGTGCCGGTCGGGGACAGCTTGCCTGCGCAAACGAAATACTTGCCCTCCGGCGATGCGTTGACCCCATGCGGATTCTTGGGTACCGGCACGGAAGCCACCAGGGCGGTTTTCGGGTCGGCATTGGATGCCAGCGTGCCGTCCACCACCGGCACCTTGGAGTCGCCATAAGTCCTGAATTTGCCATCCTTCACCGCCTGCTCGATGCGGGCGACGTTGAAGAACAGGCAGGCATCCTTTTCAACGGACATCATTTCCGGGTACAGAACCGCCCCTTCGGTGTTGTACTGGTTGGTGGCCGCGAGCTTGCCATCATATGATGTGGCCACCAGATCGCAGTTGCCGTCGATCAGCGCCTGCCAGCGCACCTCCATGGTTTCGGCATCCACACAGCTGAACAGGGCCCGATACTTGGTCGGGTCGTCCATGTCGTGGCCATCGTTGGGTAGCGGCGCATGAAACTCCGAGCCGCAGAACACGCGGGTGGTGTAATTGATACTTTGATCCACCGGGTCGCGCTTGTCCGGGAAAATGCCGTGAAAACCCTGGATGTTGGGGATTTCCGTGATCTTGTCGCAGACCATCACATCCAGCCGCATGCGTGCGATGCGGCAGTTGATCTTGTCGTTCACCCAGGCATATTTTCCGTCGTAGGTGCCGTCCTTGTAGGAGGCATGCACGTGGTGCGTATCGGCCACCGTATATTTCAGGTTGCCGTCGGCATTGGTGCCCATCACGGCTTTGGATTCGTTGGTGATACCCCAGCCAACCAGCGCATCGGGATTAAACACCGGGATGCGATGGATTTCGCGGCCGGAAGGCAGGCCCAGAACGCGTACGTCGCCGGTATGCCCGCCGCTCCACAAGCCGTAGTAGGAATCGAGTTCTCCCGGAGCAATATGCGGGCTATGTCCAGCCTCCGCTGCGCCTGTGGCGGGTGCGGCGCTGCCGGTAACGGCCGGCGGAGTTCCCTGTTTGCAGGCCGTCAGGCCCATGGAAAGAAATGTACCCGCCACGCCCGCTGCGGCAGCCGTGTTCAGGAAGTTTCTTCGCTCGATATTCGTTGGTGTATCGAGCGGGGTTTCAATCTTGTTTGTCATCATTCGTCTCCTCATCCATGCACCAAACGCACCCTCATGCCATCGCTGCAGCAGCCCGGTAATCCGTTGCCTTCGCTCGGCCCGGATCGGTGGAGGTGCGACAATTTGTCACAGCCCCATACTAGGGTAGTTCAGGATAAAGAAACTTGATTTAGATCAACTATGAGTATCGAAATGAAATAAACATGCAGATGCGGACAAGCGATGCGTATAGAAAATTTCATGGTGACTCGGAGGACTTTGACTGCTCGGCCAGCGTGCCGGGTAGTTTCAGGCGTTGCGAATTCAGGTCGTAGGCAAGGCGTTCAATTTGCAGGTAAATGAGAAATTTCATTGAAGCATGTACCGATTCTCTGACCTTGCACCACACCTTCATGCGGATATCGTTCGAGTTGGATCCCACTTCCAGCAGGCAGAAACTGCCGCGGGGCAGGCAATCGTCGCAGCTCAGCACCGCCTGCCTGGAGGTGAGTGTTTTTAACCTGCCTCGAATGACAGGCCGGTTTTCACGGATGATGACGGTAGGCAAGTGCATGTACTGGCCCTACCGCTGGAACGAGATTTTCGTCATGTCGGCTGCGAGGCTAGGCATCGTCGCCGTCGTGCAAATTGCTGGATGCATGCAGTAACTCCTGATTCTCTCGGGAAATCAGGATAGCGCCGGCATGTTAAGGACGCGTGTCACCATGGTGAATGATTTTTGAAACCCCATGGCGATGGCTGTAACCATGGCTTGCCGGCACCGGCCCACCAGAAAATCCGGCAGGCCAGCGGCCGTTACATCGAAACCATCAAGAGAACTGAAACTTGTTGACCATCTGGTGCAGGTAATCGGAGCGCTCCGCCAGAGACTCCATCGCGTGTTTGACGGTTTCGCTGTCTTGCGCGGTCGCCTGCGATACGTTAGCCACCAGATCCACGCTTACGGTAATACTCCCCATGGCGCCGGCCTGCTCATCGGTCGCACGGGAAATCTGCCGCATCAGTTCGTTGACGACGTCCATGGACAGATCGATCTCATGCAGCAGTTGTCCGATCAATTCGCTGTGGCCGGCACCCTGGTTGGTCTCATCCCGTGCCAGCAGCATTGCCCTGGATGCTTCGCCGGTCTTGCTTTGCACGAATTGTATGGCGCGGGTGATGTCCACCGTGGCGGTGGCAGTTCTTTCCGATAGCTTGCGCACCTCATCCGCCACGACGGCGAAACCGCGCCCCGATTCGCCGGCACGCGCTGCTTCGATTGCGGCATTGAGTGCCAGCAGATTGGTCTGCTCGGCGATGTCGCGGATGATGCCGCTGATGCTGCCGATGCGCTGCATGGCTTGATCGAGATCGGTGATGGTCTGCGCGAGGTCGGTCACGGTGGTATCCAGATGCTTCAACACTTCTACGGTTTTGAGCCCTCTTTCCTTGCCCGCCTTGACGCGATCGCGTGTCTGGCTCGCAGATTCCGAAGTCCTGACCGAAGTCGTAGCAATCTGTGTCGCGATATTGCCCATGTCCTCGATGGCGGCGATCATCTCGCTGACTTTTTCGGCCTGCTGGTTGGCGTTGAGATGTGCCTTGCTGGTCATGTCGCTGATCCGGATGGCAGAATCCTTGGTCTGCTGAGCCGTGCCGTTGGCATCGCGCAGCACTTTTTCCATGCTGGCGACAAAGGCATTGATGCTTTTCCCCATCTGGCTGATTTCGTCGTCATTCCGCTCATCCATCCGGCAGCTCAGATCGCCGTTTTCCAGTTTTTTTGCCGTTGCACGGAAGTCGTTGACCCGGTGCTGCAAGCCGGCATTGAATTTCAGCTGGAATACGGTCACCAGTACGCCGGCGGCAACCAGCGGAATCAGCACGATCCATAACATGCGCCGGACTTGGCCGGCGATGACCGCCTCGCTGCGGTGCTCCTGCTCGGCATTGGCCGCGATGGCGGTATCCAGTTGCTCGATCATCGGCATCATATGGGCTCTGTAAATTCCATCGGGAATCGCCAGTGCGTCTTCCGGGCTGCTGGCAGCGATGTCTACCGCGCTCTGCAACCCCTTTCTATACAATGCCCACTGCTCTCCTGCCTGGGTCAGGCGGCGCTGATCCAGGGTAGGCAACCTTAACGTAGCTACGCTATGGAAGCTCTGGCCGATTTTACTGTCGACGTCGCTCAACTGTGCCGCGGTATCCGGAAAGATAGGGTCTGCCCGCGCCATTGAAAGCGCGTTGGCCTTGATGGCAAACAGCTGTTTGCTGGCGGTCTGGTACTCCTGGTAGCCGGCCAGGTCGTTCCGCAGTTGATTAAGGCTGATGGCCACCAGGACGATGACGCAGATCAGGGGGAGGATGGTGACGGTGCTGATGATTCTTAACTGGTTTTGCAGGGTCATGTGGCGAACATATTGGCAACGGATGGCGTTGCATGTTATTACGCCAATGTTTCAATTCGGTGACATCCTGGCGGCATTTCGGCGTCCGATGCCGCCGTGGGTGGCCTGCTATTCGGTGAGCAAAATTTCGAATACGGGGCTTGCCGTGGCTTCGGTTTCGGCCACCGTCACTTGCTCGACCGTGGAAAAACGCGGCCCTTGTCTTGCCCACACCACGATCAGTTCGACCTGCATGGCGCTACCGCATACCAGCGCCTCGACCGACCCGTCGCGGCGGTTGCGCACCCATCCTGACAGTTGCAGTCGCACGGCCTCTTGCCGCATGGATTCGCGATAACCCACTCCCTGCACCCTGCCGTGGATGCGCAGCAGTCGTGCGGTCACGGCTTCTTCCATGCAAGGTCCGGTTCGCGTGCTGCCCTGACATCGTCCAGGCGGCGTAGCGGCAGGGTGTGCGGCGCAGTTTTCACCAGCTCCGGCGCGGTGCGGGCCTCGGCGAGGATTTCGCGCATGGCGGCGACGAAGGCGTCCAGCGTCTGTTTCGATTCGGTTTCCGTCGGTTCGATCAGCAGGCATTCGGGTACCAGCAGCGGAAAGTAGGCGGTGGGGGCGTGAAAGCCCTTGTCCAGCAGGCGCTTGGCGACGTCCATGGCGCTGACCCCAGTTTCTTCCTTGAGCCGCTTGAGCGTGACCACGAATTCGTGGCTGGCGCGCCGGCTGGGATAGGCGAGATCGAAACCGGCCTTGCGCAATTCCTGCATCAGGTAATTGGCGTTGAGGGCGGCGTATTCGGCGACCCGGCGCATGCCGGCGTTACCCAGCAGGCGGGCGTAGACGTAGGCCCGCAGCAGCACGCCGGCATTGCCCATGAATGCCGACAGGCGACCGATGGATTGCGGGCACTCGGCCTCGGTAAGCCAATCGTAGGAAGCATTTTTGCGCGTCACCAGCGGCACCGGCAGAAAGGCTTGCAGCCGTGCGCTCACGCCCACTGCACCGGCGCCCGGCCCGCCGCCGCCGTGCGGTGTGGCAAAGGTCTTGTGCAGGTTCATGTGGATCACGTCGAACCCCATGTCGCCCGGTTTCACCTTGCCGAGGATGGCATTGAGGTTGGCGCCATCGTAGTAGAGCAGGCCGCCGGCCTGGTGCACGATGCCGGCGATCTCGGCGATCCTGCGCTCGAACACGCCCAGCGTGGACGGGTTGGTGAGCATCAGCCCGGCCGTCTGCGGGCCGCAGATGGAGGCCAACGTGGCGAGATCGACATTGCCTTCGGCATCGGTAGGGATTTCGCGGATGGTATAGCCGCACATCGTCGCACTGGCCGGGTTGGTGCCGTGGGCGGCATCGGGCACGATGATCTCGCTGCGCGCGGTGTCGCCCCTGGCCGCATGGTAGGCGCGGATCATGGCGATGCCGGCGAACTCCCCTTGCGCGCCGGCCATGGGCGACAGGCTGACGGCAGCCATGCCGGTAATGTCTGCCAGCATTTCCTGCAGCTCCCACAGGCAGGCCAGAAACCCCTGGCCGGTCGCAGCCGGCGCCAGCGGATGGCGCTCGACAAAGCCCGGTAGCATCGCCAGCGTGTTGCAGGCGCGCGGGTTGTACTTCATGGTGCAGGAGCCGAGCGGATAGAACTGGGTGTCGATGGAGTAGTTCTGCTGGCTCAGGCGCGTGTAGTGGCGTACCGCGTCGAGCTCCGAGACTTCCGGCAGCAGCGGTTTCGACTGGCGCCGCAGCGTTTCCGGGATGCCGGATACGTCGGCCGCGGCCACCCGTTGGCAAGCATTGGCGCGACCGGGACGGGAGTGCTCGAAAATCAGCATGGCGCTTCCTCCAGCACGGCGGCCAGCGCATCGGCGAAGATTTCCAGATCGGCCCCAGTCTTGGTTTCGGTGGCGCATACCAGCAGCGTATTGCCCAGTGCCGGATAGTAGGGGGAGAGACCGAGTCCGCCCAGGATGTTCCACTGCCGCAGCCGTTCCAGCACCGGCGCCACCGGGCGCGGCAGGCGCACTACGGCCTCATGGAACAGCGGCGCATCGAACACGCGTTGCACGCCGGGAATGGCGGTGAGCTTTGCCAGCAGCGTTTGCGTGTTGGCATGGCTGGCTGCCGCGGCCCGCTCCACGCCCTGTGCGCCGAGCAGGGCAAGGTGGATGGTGGCGGCGGTGACCATCAAGCCTTGGTTGGTGCAGATGTTGGAAGTGGCCTTGGCGCGGCGGATGTGCTGCTCGCGCGCCTGCAAGGTCAGCGTGTAGCCCGGCTTGCCGTCGGCATCGAGCGTGCGTCCGGCGATACGGCCCGGCATCTGCCGCAACAGCGCCTGCTTGCAGCACAGGTAACCCAGGTACGGCCCGCCGCCGGACAGCGGGATGCCGAACGGCTGGGCGTCGCCGCAGGCGATGTCGGCGCCGCTGCCGCCCCATTCCCCGGCGGGTTTGATGAGCGCCAGCGCCAGCGGGTTGGAGACGCCGATCACCAGTGCGTCTTGTTCGTGCGCCCAGTCGGTGAGGTCATCCGGCGCTTCCAGCACGCCGAAAAAGTTGGGCTGGTTGATGATCAGAGCAGAGAACGGCCTGCTGCCGGCAGCTTCCAGTGCGGCGCGGTCCATGCGTCCGCTGGTCGGGGCGTAGGCGATTTCTTCTATTTCGATGTTCTGCGGTGCGAGCAGGGTGCGCAGCGTCGCCCGATACAGCGGGTGCAGGCTGGCGGGCACCAGCACGCGCCGGGCATCGCTTTTATCCAGCCTGACCGCCATCAGCACCGCTTCGGCCAGCGCACTGGCGCCGTCGTACAGGCTGGCGTTGGACACATCCATGGCGGTGAGCGAGGCCATCATGCTCTGCCATTCGTACAGCAGTTGCAGTGTGCCCTGGCTGGCTTCGGCCTGGTAAGGAGTGTAGCTGGTGTAGAACTCGCCGCGAGTGGCGATCTGCCACACCGCTGCCGGGATATGGTGCTCGTAGGCCCCGGCACCGAGAAAGCTGAGGTGCCGGCTGTCCGTCGCGGCGCGCTCGTGCATCAGCCGCGCCGCCTGCATTTCGTTGAGTGCCTCCGGCACGCGCGGCAGTTTGCCGTTCAGCAGATCGGCCGGGATCTCGTCGAACAGCGCGGCAATGTCGCCTATGCCGATAGCCTCCAGCATTGCCGCAACATCTTCAGTCGTGTGCGGAATGAACGGCATTGTATTTGCCGTTATGCGCCGATTTCCCGCCCATAGCCGGCGGCATCCAGCAGCTTGTCCAGGTCGGCCGCATTGTCCGGCCTGATCCGGAACAGCCAGGCGTCATAGGGCTCCTCGTTGACCTGTTCCGGTGTGTCGGCGACGGTCTGGTTGACCGCGCTGATGCTGCCATTGATCGGGGCATAGATGTCGGAGGCGGCCTTCACCGATTCGACCACGGCGATTTCCTTGCCGGCTTCCACCCGCTTGCCGGCTTCCGGCAGCTCGATGAAAACCAGATCGCCCAGCAGCTCCTGGGCATGGTCGGTGATGCCGACCGTCACCGTGCCGTCGGCCTCCAGGCGAGCCCATTCATGGCTTTTGGCGTATTTGAGTACGGCGGGGATGTCAGACATGGATTACTCCTGAAAAATGAGCGGCAGGCAACTATTCTATTTGGATATTTGGAATCAGTAATTGATTTTGGATTGGTAGCTGAAAATTCACTCGATGGCCATTTGTTCGAGCCTTTGATTGCTCGCCAATTCGGACAAATCTGGTAACTGGGCTTTACTTATCTCTCTGTCCTGAGTGACTGCTTTCGACCGGACGGCCAACCTTCTGCAAGGCGGACTGTGAACGAATGACATAAGGGACGCAGCGTGCCACGTGATGGATGGGTTAGCTTGCAACATATAAAAAGCCCGCGGCAATTAACTGAAAAAGAGTTATCGATGCTATAAAAATAGTACGTTGTGGCCGTTCTGACGATAACCGAAATTTTTTGTGAAGTGCCAAATAGACGGTGGTATATATAGCGACACCAATGAACAGAATAGCGAAATATGCAATGAAGTTACTGGACTTTTGGATCGCAAATAAGAGCAATACGACCTGATAGGGAATGCTTGAAATCAGAATATCTCTGCGAATTGCTTTTGTGTTTGAATGTGCTTTCACAGTATTTATGGCACATTCCGCACGAGTTCTTGGAAGGACAAGCACAACAAGAAACGTAATCACGAGGGCGAATATAAGAAAAACACCAATGCCCGTTGGTTTTGCATCAGTAAAGTACTGAAATAACCTCGATGACATGGTTGCCAGAAGAGTTAATGCTGACGCAAGGCCCAACCACCATGCCCAACGATAGCAATGCCACAATCCCCATGAGATTACTCCGCTTAGTATTGATGCAATCCAAGTGCTTGTGAGCATGAGGCTATATTTAAGGGTGAAAATATCTCCGGTGCTTAGAAAATTCTGAATTACACCGCCCAACATAACCGCTGTGTACGAAATGGCTATGCATGCGGCTAACTGAGCACGATCATGGATCATTTTCTCTACCTAAAGATGTGAACTAACGACGTTGTAGAAAAAGTATTTTTATTGGCACATCGCGCCGCAAGTCAAATTGGAAGTCAACAACGACTGTCCGAAAGTGGCTGCGAGTTCCCCCGTTCATGTAACACGGTGGGCTATAAAAACATTGAACCGAACACTAGCAGCCCAACCCCATTCAATCAACAGGTTGTCGCCAGCTCAAGCCGGAGTCCGGTTTGACTTTTTGTGCATATTATTGAATAGTTCTATTCATATACTATTCATTTATGACGCCCATGAGCTACGACATCATCGCCTCCCTGCGCCGCCTTGGCCCATCCGCTGCGGGTGCCATTGCCAAGGATCTTGGGGTCAGCCAGCCCACGGTATCCCGGCTGGTTTCCGCCAACGCCGGGCGCATCGCCCGCGTCGGCGGCAGCAAGAATACAGTTTACGGCGCGGCGCGCCGGATCAGGCAACTTCAGGAGTCCTCCATTCCCGTGTTCGGCGTGGACGAGGCGGGGAATGCCAGTCTTTTCGGGAATCTTTGCGGTGTCCATCCGCAAGGCTTTCTGTGGTCAGCCGCTGATTCGCCGTGGCCGCTCGAACAGCGCGGCAAGCTGTACTTTCATTCCATTCCATATTTTATTCACGATCCGCGCCCGCAAGGCTTCATGGGGCGGAATTTTGCGCGCATCCATGCCGATACCCTTGGGGTTCCCGATAATCCTGAGCGATGGTCGGATGACGATGTGATCGTGGCGATGGCCATCCTGGGGGACGACCTGTCCGGCAACCTGATCGTGGGCGAGGCCTCCTACCGGAGGTTTGCCGCGCGGCAGCCTGAAATCATCGCCGAGCCGGAGATCGGGGATGCCTATCTGGGCCTGGCGCAGCGCGCCGTATCGACCGGCGAGGCCGGTTCTTCCGCCGCCGGCGAGTTCCCGAAGTTCACGGCAACCCGGACCAGGAATGGCGTTGCCGGGCATGTGATCGTCAAGTTCTCCGGCAGCGGGGATTCGCCGGCCGAGCAGCGCTGGGCGGATTTGCTGCGTTGCGAGGCACACGCCGCCGCTGTGGTCGCCGGCCATCTTGGCATGGAGGCGGCGCCATCCATGGCATTTGCCCACGGCGGCCGGATCTTCATGGAATCGGTCCGGTTCGACCGGGTCGGCCTGCGCGGCAGGCGTGCCATGTGCTCGCTGGCAGCGCTGGATGCCGAGCTGGTCGGCATGGGAGACCCGCATTGGGACAAGTTTGCCGACAAATTGCTGGCGATGCGCCTGGTCAGCCGCGAAACGGCCGAGGCCATGCGCACGATCTGGACTTTCGGCAAGCTCATCGGCAACAGCGACATGCATGCCGGCAACCTGTCGTTCAGGCCGGCAGATGGCGGCAGGCTCGAGCTTTGCCCGATTTACGACATGCTGCCGATGCGCTATGCGCCGTTGCGGGGCGGCGAAGTTCCGGAAATCGACGATCTGCATCGCTACGTTCCCATGCCGGGTAATGAATCCGCGTTCGAGGCGGCTGGCTACGCCGCAAGAGAATTCTGGGGGCGGGTTTCCCTCGATCAGGCTATCTCACCCGGTTTCAGGGAGATTGCCGAGACCTGGATCAACAATGCTTATACGAAGCAGTGTTGAAGCGCCCCGAGCACCTCGCTGTCGGAGAACGTAGCGAGGTCATGGTCGATGCTTTTCTGGATGCGCTGGTCACATTCAATGTCGAGGATTTTGCTGCTGCTCGCCGGTTCGCCCTCCCGGTGCTGACGCCGGCAGCGTTTTTGCAGCAAATGAACAAGGAGAATGAGTAATGTCCAACTATGCGTTGCGTGTCCCTGAATCGCTGTTTACTTACGCACGTAAAGTAGCGGAAGAAGAGCAGGTGTCGATGAACCAGTTTTTTGTGACCGCCATCGCCGAGAAAGTGTCGGCGTTGAAGACCGAAGCTTATTTTCGCGAGCGTCAAGCGCGTGGCGATCTGGCCGGATTCGATGCGTGGCTGGCTGCCAGCCCGGACACGCCATCGCTACCCGGCGACGAATTGCCTGCGCCATAAAGTAGGGCAGTAGCCCGTATCGAGCGCAAGCGCAATACGGGGAGTGGTCGTGGTGTAGTCGGTGCCGGGGGGATTACGCCTGTGGCTTCATCCAGACTATGCTTGCTGCAATATCGTCATTCCGGGCTGGACCCGGAATCCAGCGCAATCAAACAACGGCGTGCTTTATACGCCACTGGATTCCGGCTTTCGCCAGAATGACGAAGGTGGTTGTTTCGCTATTCCGGATTTTTTAAGACCGCTTCGTCAACCAGTATCCTGCCGTTGCGCGCAAACGGCGGCTTGACTACGCGGGCGGCGAGGCGCTTGCCGCGGATTTCCACTGCTAGCGTGTCGCCGGCCGCGACGCCAAGCGGCAGCCGTGCCAGCGCGATGGCCTGCTGTAGGGTCGGCGAGAAGGTACCGCTGGTGACGATGCCTTTTCCATGTGGTGTGATGACGTTCTGCTGCGCGCGCAACACCCCGCCGCCGGGCAGGACCAGGCCGAGCAATTGCCATTGTCGCGGCCGGGCCAGCAGCGCGGTTTTGCCGACGAAATCGCGCTCGGCATCGAGCGATACCGTCCAGCCGAGACCGGCATCCAGCGGCGACACGGTGTCGTCCATGTCCTGGCCGTACAGGCACATGCCGGCTTCCAGCCGCAGCGTGTCCCGGCTGCCCAGGCCGCAGGGCCGGACGCCGACATTCAATAGCGCCTGCCACACGGCCTCTGCACGCTCGGCGGGCAGGCTGATCTCGAAGCCGTCTTCTCCGGTATAGCCGGTGCGGGCGATGAAGCAATCCCCCGCCTGGGCGGCGAAGAACGGATCAAGACTGGCGCTGGCGGCACGGGTTTGCGGCAGTGCCTGCCAGGTTTTTTCGCGGGCCTGCGGGCCTTGGACGGCGAGCATCGCCAGGTCGTGGCGCGGGGCGATGGTGACGTTCAGTTTCCAGTCTGCAACGCGGGCGGCCATCCAGGCCAGGTCGCTGTCGGTGGTGGCGGAATTGACGACGACGCGGTAACGATCGTCAGCGAGGTAATAAACAATCAGGTCGTCCAGCACGCCGCCGGTTTCGCTCAGCATGCAACTGTAAAGCGCTTTGCCCGCCTGCTG